>SESB01000928.1_pt1 | contig 20478 bp, 20 predicted proteins | sample 3171441 | NCBI WGS metagenome assembly SESB01 (sample SAMN06051867, study PRJNA518727) | freshwater metagenome | biome: subpolar coniferous forest; feature: holomictic lake; material: water; isolation source: holomictic Lake 227, 6 m depth | place: Canada: near Kenora, Ontario | collected... | reverse complement strand
GTTGCAGGCGGGCATGTTCGGCCATGACCTTGCCAGCGTAGCCACCGTCGTCTTCAATATTGGCGGCACCCACGTAAAACTTCAATCCACCTTCCATGGAGCCGGCCCGGGCGATGCATTCCTGCAGTACCTTGACGCCAACCCGCATGTTGGTGAGCGGGTCAAAGGCGGCGAGTTTGCCGCCAAAGCTCTCGTACTTGTCGCTGTGCACTTGGGTCATGACTTGCATCAGACCTTGGGCGCCCACGGGGCTTTGCGCAAACGGATTAAAGCCTGATTCAACGGCCATCACCGCCAAAATCAGAGTCGGGTCCAACTTGGTGTGAAGTCCAATGTCATAGGCTTCAGCCACCAGGGCGCTAAGAGGTTCTGGCGCCACCTTGTATTTCTTGCTCAACCAAAAGGCCACTGCGGCCTGCTGTTTGGGCAAGTCTTTGGGGTCGGTAGCTGTGGCGCGGTCAATCGCGTCCATTTCGCTGATAAAGCCGGTCACTTCGACCTGGCGGTTTTGCAGCCAGCTGATGAGTTTGATCTCACCGACTTGGCGCAGTTCTGGGCGGGCCGTCAAGGTGATGACGGCAAACATGACAGCAAGCCCGATCAGGGCAAAACTGTTGTGGGTGATTTCAAAGAAGCCCTGGGCGATATCGGATGCGAAAGTTCGCAAGCCCTTGGTAAATTTTTGTGACGCTTTCATAGCTCTTCCTTCGTTCGCGCGGGTTCGAGAGTTGTACTGCAGGCAGTTCAAAACTTGTCGCCCTTGTTTGGGTTGGTACGCTATCAATATCCTGCGCTGTCTTTCGGTCGCGTTCTGCAGAGATTTGAATATGCCGGGTTCGGCAGCGGATGCGGGTTATCCCTAGCCTTTGGCTGGGATTCGCGGATTCTATGGTGACTATATATATCAAGTCAACCATAACAAATTGATTTGTTATGCTGAAAAACGTTTTAGCAGTGCTAAATCCAAGGTTTTAATTAAATATTCTTAGCACTCTGTCGCTGGTGTGTGGGCTGATTTTCTTGCGTCGAGTCAAATAATTGTGAGTTACCTCTAGAAATTCAATCACGCAGGTGAATTTCCCTCCCCATGGTGCGTGAGCTTTTGGATTAACGCTTACATATAGCAGCGTCACAACGTGACTGCACTGCTGTAGCACTTCGTGTTTCCGACGAGGTTTCAGCGGTTCGTATTGAACGATGATGTTGACGAGATGTTGACGAGATGTTGGAAGAGTTGTTTTTGGAGATGGGGTAGAGATATGAGATCAAGTTGTGGGTAATTGGTACGGACAAAGAGCTCATTTACTTTCATTTTCTCGCCCGGCCAATAGACCTCCCTCGCCAAGTGAGGCGTGCCGTTTACACTCGATACCTTCTTTAAAGAGTGATTTTTTTGATGTGTTTCTCTCGATTTTTGGCTGTTGTGGCCCTGTTTTCAGCGTTGCTTACTTTCGCAGCCCATGCCGGCGTCAATCCGGTGTTTGTGCTGAATTCGCTGGAGGCCAGCATCAGCGTGATTGACCCCGTTAGCTGGAAAGAAATCAAGCGCATCCCTACCGGCAAAGAGCCACACCACATGTACCTCACGCCAGATGAGAAATCGCTCATCATTGCCAATGCGCTGAGTGACTCCCTGTTGTTCGTGGACCCGAAAACGGCCGAGGTGCAACGCACGGTGACCGGCATTCTGGATCCCTACCAGTTGCGGTTTTCGCCCGACATGAAATGGTTTGTGACGGTGGCCAACCGGCTCAACCACGTTGATATATACCATTGGGATGGCGTCAACCTGACGCTGGCGAAGCGCATTGCGACCGGTAAAACACCCAGTCACCTCTGGATTGACAGCAAAAGCAGTACAGTTTTTGCCACCATGCAGGACAGTGACGAGCTGGTCTTGATCGATCTGCCCACGCAGACCCTGAAATGGCGCGGCAAGACCGGCGCCATGCCGGCGGATGTGTTTGGCACGCCCGACGATAAATTTTTACTGATCGGCTTGACTGGCGGCGAGGGTGTGGAGGTTTATGACGTGACAGGTGCCGCGCCCAAGCTGGTCAAACTCATCCCAACCGGGCAGGGCGCGCACGCGTTTCGCGGCGCGGGCGACAAACACCATGTGTTTGTCAGCAACCGGGTGGCCAACACCATCAGCAAAATCGATTACCAGACCATGACGGTGGTCGAAAAGTATCCTGCCCCGAGTGGGCCAGACTGCATGGATGTGTCAGCGGACGGTCATTTCATTTACGTGGCCTCCCGCTGGGCCAAGAAACTGACTGTGATTGACACCCAGTTACGCCAGGTGGTGCGCCAGGTGAATGTGGGCAAGTCGCCCCACGGAGTTTGGACACTGGACCATGCAGCCCGCCAATAGGTTTATTCACATGAAAAGAGTTGCTCTAATTTTTATAGCTGCTTGCGCTTATTCGACGGGGGCTAGCGCCGAAAAAGCTTGTGTAAATCCGCTTTACCTGACGTTCGACACCGGCCACATGGATATTGCGCCATTGGTGGCAGATGTGCTGAAGCGCCAAAACGTCAAGGTCACTTTTTTTGCCGCCAACGAGCGTACCAAAGTAGGCGATGGCAGCCTGGGCAACCACTGGTCAAGCTGGTGGAAAGAGCGCGCGGCCGAAGGCCATGAGTTTGCCTCTCACACCTACGACCATGTTTACTGGCGGGGTGATCTGCCAGGCGTTGAGCCCAAGTTTCGGATGCAGCCGACCTCGGGCGCTTTTGAAGGGCGAGAGTTCACCTGGGATACTAAAAAATACTGCTCGCAGCTGGCGTATGCCAATGAGCGCCTGCAAGATTTCACTGGGAAAAAACCTTTGCCACTGTTTCGGGCGCCCGGGGGGAAAACATCGCCCCGTTTGCTGGCAGCCGCCAAATCGTGCGGTTTTGAACATGTGGGCTGGGCCGCCGCCGGATTTTTGGGCGATGAGTTGCCGAGCGAGAAGTTCAGCAACGAGGTCTTGTTGAAAAAAGCGCTGCGCGACATCAAAAAAGGTGACATTCTGATGGCCCATCTAGGCATCTGGTCGCGCAAAGACCCCTGGGCGCCGACCGTGCTGGAGCCACTCATCATGGGACTGAAAGACAAGGGTTTCTGCTTTGCCACGCTGCGCGAGCACCCCGCTTACCGCGATTGGTTGGCGGCCAACGGTTCCTGATCGATGGAGTTTTTAGTCAACACTTTCTCCACCGCTCAGGAGTGGCTGTTTGAGTCCGTACTGCAACCTGTGATGTTCGCCGTGGGCTTGGGAAATTTGCTGGTGGACGGCTATGTGGCGACCGGTTGGCTGCTGGTCGGTTTTATTCAGTTGCTGATTTTGGTGGCGGTGATCGGGCCCTTGCAGCGCTGGCGTCCGGTGGAGGTGATCACAGACCAGGCCTCCGTGAACACCGATATTTTGTATACCGTCATTCACCGCCTGGGCCTGTTTCGGCTGGCCTTGTTTTTCTCGCTCGACACCCTGTTTGACCACCTGTTTGGTGCGTTGCGGGTGGCGGGCTTGAGTACTTTTCAACTCGATGCCTTGTGGCCCGGTGTGACCGATTTGGCGCTGGTCAGCCTCGTCATGTACCTGGTGGTGATGGACGCCCTGAACTATGGGGTTCACCGGGCCCAGCACCAGTTTGAGTGGTGGTGGCGGCTACATGCCTTGCACCACGCACAGCGCCAGATGACGATGTGGAGCGACAACCGCAACCACCTGCTGGATGACGTGATCAAAGATGTGATTGTGGTGGTGGTGGCACAACTGATCGGTATTGCACCGGGTCAGTTTGTGGCCATCGTGGCGTTCACCCAACTCAGTGAAAGCTTTCAGCACGCCAATCTGCGACTGTGGTTCGGCCGTATAGGCGAGCGTTTGTGGGTTAGCCCACGTTTTCACCGCTTGCACCACAGCATCGGCATCGGCCACGAAACAGCGGGCAAGCATACGCTAGGGGGAAGTAACTTTGGCGTGCTGCTGCCGTGGTGGGACATGCTGTTTGGCACCGCTAATTTTGAGATTCGTTTTGACGCCACCGGCGTGCGCGATCAGGTCGAGCAGGGTCGCGACTATGGGCGTGGTTTCTGGTCCCAGCAGTGGCTCGGGCTCAAGCGTTTGGCCGGTCGGGCTTAAGGCGACTCTGGCGCCACGGGGCTTGGCTGGGTTATTTCTCGTTATGCTTCTTTTATGAACCTTTTCCTTGATTCCTTCTGGCGTTCGGTGGCGTATTGCCTGCGCCCACGCGTGATTGCCTTGTCATTTTTGCCCTTGGTGCTGATGGTGGCACTCGCGCTCGGCCTGGGCTACTACTTTTGGGAAGGCGCCCTGGACTGGGTGCGCGGGGCACTTGAGTCGTCGTCCATGGTCAACAACGTATGGACCTGGTTGCAAAGCGCAGGGGCTGGCAGCCTCAAGATGGTGCTGGCACCCTTGATCGTCATTTTTGCGGTGACACCGGTCATCGTGGTGTTGTCGTTGCTGATGGTCGCCATTTTGATGACGCCGGCCTTGACCTTGCTGGTGGCAGAGCGGCGCTTCCCCCAATTGGAGCGTAAACGCGGTGGCTCGATGCTGATGAGTTTGATGTGGTCCTTGGGCTCGACCGGCCTGGCCCTGATCGCGATCGTGATTTCAGTCCCGCTGTGGCTGGTGCCCCCTTTGATTCTGGTGCTGCCGCCGTTGATTTGGGGTTGGCTGACTTACCGCGTGATGGCGTTTGATGCCTTGGCGGAACACGCCAGTGTAGAAGAACGTCGTGAGATTTTTCGCAGACACCGGGGCTGGCTGCTCGGGATCGGTGTGTTTTGCGGTTATCTGGGTGCCGCACCGAGCCTGATCTGGGCCTCGGGCGCTTTGTTTGCGGCGGCCTTCGTGATTCTGGTGCCCCTGGCGATCTGGATTTACACACTGGTGTTCGCGCTTTCCTCCCTGTGGTTTGCGCATTACTGCCTGGCCGCTTTGCAGGCCTTGCGCACCGAGAAAGAATTGGCCGCAACCACCGCGCTTGCGGCAGCGCTTGCTCCGTCACAAACAACGATTGACGTGCAGGCGCTACCATTGCCTGATGACACAACTTCCGACGCCCGCCCTCAGTCCTAGCCCAACGCCGGCCTTCGGCCTGATCATCATTGGCGATGAAATCATGTCCGGCAAACGGACCGACAAGCACCTGCCCAAAGTCATCGAGTTGCTCAAGGCCCGCGGCCTGCAACTCGACTATGCCGACTACGTGGGCGACTCACCTGAGCGCATTACCGCTACCTTGAAGCGCGCTTTTGCCAGTGGCGATGTGGTCTTCTCAACCGGCGGTATTGGCGCCACGCCCGACGACCATACCCGCCAGTGCGCCGCCGATGCCTTGGGCCGAGAGCTGGTATTGCAACCGCAAGCCGCCGCGCTGATCCGTGAACGCATGCAAGACATCGCCAAAGAACAGGGCAAGGTGTTTGACCCTGATCAGCCAGACAACATTCACCGCCTTAACATGGCCATGTTTCCCACGGGCGCCGACATTATTCCCAATCCGTTCAACAAGATTGCCGGGTTCTCTTTGGCAGGAAAGGGCGGAGGCGTCTTTTTCGTGCCCGGATTTCCGGTGATGGCTTGGCCGATGATTGAGTGGGTGCTTGACACCCATTACCCGCACCTGCACCGAACGGCTGCCTGGATTGAGCAATCGGTCATCGTGATGGGCGCGATGGAGGCCACGCTGACACCGCTGATGCTAGAGATTGAGCAGACGTTTGCAGGCGTCAAGGTTTTCAGCCTGCCGAGTGTCGATCACCCCGAATTTGGGCGCCATATTGAGCTGGGCGTCAAAGGCGAGCCGGGTGTGGTGGCGCAAGCCTACCCTGCCTTGCTGGCGGGCCTGAAACGCTTTGATGCCAAGCTAGGCCCCGAATTGGTGCAAAAATAAGTGGTCAAGCGCCTTGTCTTTGAAATTGCACTGACTTGGTGCGTGTATTTGCAGTTGCGCGAGTGACTAACTTTGCGCCGCGCCAAAACTGGCACAAACTCAAGGCAAAATACAGCGTTGGCGGATTTGTCCAGTCGCCGGTGTTGGCACAAAAACTGCATTCGCTTAAACGTAATCTTTTCAACAACGATCCAATCAGGAGTTTTTAATGGCAAAGACCGTCGCAGACGTCATGAACATGGTGAAAGAACACGAAGTCAAGTTTGTTGACTTCCGCTTCACCGATACCCGTGGTAAAGAACAGCACGTGACCGTGCCTGTGTCTCATTTTGATGAAGATAAATTCAGTTCGGGCCATGCGTTTGACGGTTCGTCCATCGCAGGTTGGAAGGGCATTGAAGCCTCTGACATGCAGTTGATGCCTGACCCAAACACCGCCAACATTGATCCATTCTTTGAAGAATCGACCATGATTTTGACCTGCGATGTGGTGGACCCCATCGACGGCAAGGCCTACGAGCGTGACCCACGTTCACTCGCCAAACGCGCTGAAGCGTACATGAAAGCCTCCGGCTTTGGTGACACTGCCTACTTCGGTCCAGAGCCAGAATTTTTCGTGTTCGACAGCATCCGTTGGGGCAACGACATGTCGGGCTGCTTCTCCAAGATCGACTCCGAAGAAGCTGCCTGGAACACCGGCCGCGAATACGAGCACGGCAATACCGGTCACCGTCCTACCGTCAAGGGTGGCTACTTCCCCGTGCCACCGGTGGACAGCTTCCAGGACATGCGTTCTGAGATGTGTCTGGTGCTCGAAGCCCTCGGCATCCCGGTTGAAGTGCATCACCACGAAGTGGCCAATGCCGGTCAAATGGAATTGGGCACCAGGTTCAGCACCCTCACAGAGCGCGCTGACTGGGTTCAACTCCAAAAATACGTGATCCAAAACGTCGCCCATGCCTACGGCAAGACCGCGACCTTCATGCCCAAGCCCATCGTTGGCGACAACGGTTCCGGCATGCACGTTCACCAGTCTGTCTGGAAAGACGGCAAAAACCTGTTTGCTGGCGACGGCTATGCAGGCTTGTCAGACTTCGCGCTGTACTACATCGGCGGCATCATCAAGCACGCCCGTGCCCTGAACGCCATCACCAACCCCGGTACCAACAGCTACAAGCGCCTGGTGCCTGGTTACGAAGCCCCGGTCAAGTTGGCTTACTCGGCCAAAAACCGTTCTGCTTCGATCCGTATTCCTTTCGTGGCCAACCCCAAGGGTCGTCGCGTTGAGGCACGTTTCCCTGATCCACTGATGAACCCTTACCTCGGCTTCGCAGCCCTGTTGATGGCCGGTCTGGACGGCGTTGAGAACAAGATCCACCCGGGCGAAGCTGCCAGCAAAGATCTGTACCATTTGCCTCCAGAAGAAGACAAGTTGATCCCAACCGTCTGCCACAGCCTGGACCAAGCGCTGGACTGCCTCAATGAAGACCGCGCGTTCCTGACCAAGGGCGGCGTGTTCACCGATGCCTACATCGATGCGTACATCGAGCTCAAAATGACTGAAGTCACGCGTTTGCGCATGGCAACTCACCCGATTGAATTCGACATGTACTACTCGCTGTAATTCGTTACAGTTTGTGGCAAAAAAGGACGGCGTAGGCCGTCCTTTTTCATTGGCGCTGGCTGGAGGTTTTTTCAATTGACATGCAATTGGCGCATACTGGCAAACTTATCCATGCAATTTTTATCAAGCGTGGAATACCTATGAAATATGCTTTATTAATTCCTGTCGGTCTTGTGTTTTTGTGTGGCAACAGCTTCTCACAAGAGCGTATTTACCGTTGCGGAAACGAGTACACCAATACCGTGCCTGATGCTCAGACGCGCGGCTGCAAGTTGGTGCAAGGCGGCAACGTGACGGTGGTGCAGGGCACGCGGCCCAATTCTTCTGCGCCAACCAAGTCTGCAGCAGCCTCAACCGGTTCACCAGGTGGGCAGCGGGTGGATGCGGGCGAACAAAAATCACGTGACTCGGATGCACGTCAAATCTTGGAGTCCGAACTCAAGAAGGCAGAAGCGCGCCATGCTGAGTTGCTCAAGGAATACAACAACGGCGAACCCGAAAAGCGCGGTGACGAGGCCAAAAATTACCAAAAATACCTCGATCGTGTGGCTGAGCTCAAAGCCAGTCTGGCGCGTAACGAAAGTGATATTGCGGGAATTCGTCGTGAGCTCGGGCGAGTGCCCGCCTCTGCGGCAAAATAGGCGGCTTGAACAAGCCTGCACCACCCCCATTGGCTCCCTTGAGCCAGTCCACTGCGTCACCCGCAGTGCGTTTTCAATCGTTTGACCTGCTGGCAACGCTCGTCGCTGTGGTTCACAGCAATGGCGATGTTGTGTTTGCCAATGCCGCGCTCGAAGATGCCTTGGGTATCTCACGTCGCACGATCGTGGGTTCGCAATTCCCTGATAGTTTTACGGAACCCGTTCACCTGAAAAATGCCTTGGTGGGCGCAGGCAGCAATGAATTTGCCGCACTGCGCTATGACGCCTGGTTGAAGCGCATGGCGCATGACCTGTTGCCGGTGCATGTGATCGTGACGCAGACCGACAATCCCGAAGAAATCGTGATCGAGTTGCTGCCGCTGGAGCAGCAAGCGCGCCAGGACCGTGAAGAGCGGCTGGCCGAGCAGGCGCAGTCCAACAAGGAACTGATCCGCAATCTGGCCCACGAGATCAAAAATCCCTTGGGTGGCATTCGGGGGGCGGCGCAGTTGCTGGAGATGGAGATGGCGTCTCCTGAGCTCATCGAGTACACGCAAGTCATCATCCATGAAGCTGACCGCTTGCAAACGCTGGTGGACCGTCTGCTGGCGCCGCACCGTCGTCCGCATTTGGTGGGCGATGTGAATATTCATGAGGTTTGCGAGCGGGTGCGTTTGCTGATTCTGGCTGAGTTCCCCAAGGGGCTGACGGTGGTCCGGGACTACGACACCTCTATTCCCGAGTTTCGAGGTGACCGCGAGCAACTGATTCAAACCGTGCTCAACATTGCCCACAATGCCTGCCAGGCGCTGGCCGAGCAGATTGTGGCGGGCACGGCCCACTTGACTTTTTCAACCCGAATCGCACGCCAGATCACCTTTGGCAAAAAACGCTACCGGTTGGCACTGGAATTGCATGTCATTGACAACGGGCCTGGTGTTCCAGACTCGATCAAGGACCGTATCTTTTATCCGCTGGTGTCTGGGCGTGATGGAGGTTCGGGCTTGGGGCTGACATTGGCGCAAACCTTTGTGCAGCAGCACCATGGATTGATCGAGTGCGATAGTGTGCCGGGCCACACCGATTTCAAGATTCTGATTCCACTCCCTTGAGGGTGTGGAATCAGAATCTTGCTCCCTCAAGGCACGGCGGCAGGCGTGCGGGGTGGTGAGTCAAGTAACAATTCAGGGAAATAAATGAAACCAATTTGGATCGTAGATGATGACCAGTCCATTCGCTTTGTGCTCGAAAAAGCACTGCTGCGCGAGAACTTGCCAACCCGCAGTTTCACCAATCCGCGCGACGTCCTGAACGCGCTCGCCAGTGCCGATGACGACAGCGGCCCGCAGGTGCTGGTCAGCGACATCCGCATGCCGGGAGGCTCGGGGCTGGATTTGCTGGAAAAGGTCAAGGCCAAGTACCCTGGCTTGCCGGTCATCATCATGACCGCGTATTCGGACCTGGACAGTGCGGTGTCGGCCTTTCAGGGTGGCGCGTTTGAGTACCTGCCCAAGCCGTTTGACGTTCCCAAAGCGGTCGAGTTGATTCGCCGCGCACTTGAAGAAAGTCAGCGCGAAGATGTGGCTGAAGTGCTCATGGCTGATACGCCCGAGATGCTGGGCCAGGCGCCCGCCATGCAGGACGTGTTTCGCGCCATTGGCCGCTTGAGCCAGAGCAACGTCACGGTCATGATCACCGGCGAATCGGGCTCTGGCAAGGAACTGGTGGCCCGCGCCCTGCACAAGCACTCGCCGCGTGCCAACGGCCCGTTTGTGGCGATCAATACCGCCGCCATCCCCAAGGATCTGCTGGAGTCCGAGTTGTTTGGCCACGAACGCGGCGCCTTTACCGGTGCCCAGACCATGCGCCGGGGCCGCTTTGAGCAGGCCGATGGCGGCACCCTGTTTCTGGACGAAATTGGCGACATGCCGTTTGACCTGCAAACCCGCCTGCTGCGCGTACTGAGCGATGGTCATTTTTACCGGGTTGGCGGGCACAGTGCCGTCAAAACCAATGTGCGTGTAATTGCCGCCACCCACCAGAACCTGGAGCAGCGCGTCAAGGACGGTGGCTTCCGGGAGGATTTGTTTCACCGCCTGAACGTCATCCGCCTTCGTTTGCCGGCGCTGCGCGAACGCAAGGAAGACATTCCCATGCTGACGCGTCACTTTCTGCAGCAAAGTGCGGCCCAGTTAGGCGTCGAGCCCAAGCGTATTTCTGATGCCGCCCTGGTCTGGCTGGGCAACTTTGCCTTTCCCGGCAATGTGCGGCAGTTGGAGAATATGTGCCATTGGGTCACGGTGATGGCCCCGGCGCAGGTGATTGAGCCGAAAGACTTGCCACCCGAGGTCGGGGTCACAGCCGGCGCAGCGACGGAAACGCCAGCCTATGCGCCCTTGGCCCTGGCCAGCGAGTCTGAATCAACGCATGAGACTACAGGCATGGCTTCGTCTTTGCCTTTGCCTCAAATGACAGTGCAGCCTGTCTCGCCGGGGTTGATCGCCCAGGCTGACGGTTGGGAGCACGGGCTTGAGGCCGCAGCGGTCGCCTTGCTGGCGACGGGTCGCACCGACGTATGGGATGAATTGACCCGGCGCTTTGAGTCCCGGCTGATCGTGGCTGCTTTGGCTGCCACGCGCGGTCGACGCATTGAAGCGGCCCAAAAACTCGGCATCGGCCGCAACACCATCACGCGCAAGATTCAGGAGTTAGGTTTAGAGTAAATCGGCCTCTAGCCACCGTCTTATCTGCACGAGCAGCTATAAATTTAATAGCTATTCGGGGGTTGCCGCTGACAGCTCCACGACCACCGGCGCGTGGTCGCTCGGGCGCTCGTTCTGGCGCGGGGTCTTGTCGATGACGCAGCTTTTGACCCGTGGTTTGAGCGCATCACTGACCAGAATGTGGTCGATGCGCAGTCCCTGGTTGCGGCGAAAACCAAGGTTGCGGTAGTCCCACCAGGAGTAGCTTTTCTCGGCCTGCGGAAACAGTCGGTAGGCGTCGTGCAGCCCCATGGCGATCAGGGCGCGCAGATGGTAGCGCTCTTCTTCGGTGCAGTGAATCGTGTCTTTCAAGCCCACCGGGTCCCACACATCGGCGTCGTCAAAGGTGATGTTGTAGTCGCCCATCAGCACCAGTTGCGGCGTTTTGACCAACTCTGCGCGCACCCAGTCGCGCAGGCCTTTCAGCCAGGCCATCTTGTACTCAAACTTGTCGCTGCCCGGCTCTTGCCCGTTGGGGAAATAGCCGCCGATGACACGAATACCGTCGACGTTGGCGCTGATGACACGCGCCATGTCGTCGTCAAAGCCGGGGATGTTTTTCACCACCTCGGTGGCTGGCGTGCGTGACAGCAGCGCCACGCCGTTGTAAGTCTTCTGGCCAAAAAACTGGGCGTGGTAGCCGGCTTGCTTGAACGCCTCCACCGGAAACTTGTCGTCCGTCATTTTGAGTTCCTGCAGCACCAGCACGTCCACCGGGTTGGCGGCCAGCCAGTCCAGCACCTGCGGCAAGCGCACGGTCAGCGAGTTCACATTCCAGGTGGCCAGTCTCATAAAAAATATTCCCAAATCGATGAAGGGGTGATTGTGCCTTTCACGGCATTGGTTCGCTGGCAAAGAAAAAATAGGTGAAAACAGCATCTTTTCAAAGCCCCTGAAGATGCCTAAACTGCGGCCCGTGAAAGTTATCAAACTACCCCGATCCAAAGTTCATCTCGGTGCGCCCTTGGCATGGAGCGTACGCGATGAGCACGGCACGTTGTTGCTGTCCAAAGGCTTTGTCGTGCAGACTGAAGCGCAGCTCGACCAGTTGCTGCAGCGTGGTGCCTTTGTTGACGTTGAAGAAGTGATTGCCTCTGCACAAAGTGAGCAGGCGCCTGACGTCAAAACCGTGGTGCTCCCGCCCAACCTGTTTGGTCTTTGGGCGAAAACAGCCGAAGGTCTGCGAATCCTGATGACGCGCCCTGAAGAAAAGCCCGACTTTGCCGCGCAGTTGGATGCTTTTGTCGTCAATATTTTGGCGCTGCTCGACAGCAACGTGGACATCGCCCTTTACCGCGCTGTTCGCCAGGACAATCACCAGCATTTTTATTATGGCTACACGCATGCCATCCACACCGCCGTGTTGTGCGTGCTGTTGTCACGCCACCTGCGCTGGGCGACAGCACGCATGCTCAGTCTGGTCAAGGCGGCGCTCACCATGAACCTGACGATCCTGGAGTTGCAGGGCAAAATGGCGGCCCAGGAAACGCCCGTGAAAGACCAGCAACGGGCAGAAATTCAGGCGCACCCCGTCAAGACGGTGGCACTGCTCAACAAGTTGGGCATTGAAGACGACGACTGGTTGCGAGCGGTCGCGCAACACCATGAACAATCGGATGGCACGGGTTACCCCAGTCGCTGCACCGCCATTGACGAAATGGCGATTGCCCTGCGCGTCTGCGACGTCTTCATGGCCAAAATAAGCCCGCGTGCCTTGCGTGCCGCGCTCTCCCCCCAAGAGGCCATCAAACAGCTCTACCGCGAGGACAAAGGCGGGCCACTGTCGACCGCCGTGGTCAAGGTGTTTGGCATCTACCCGCCGGGCGACTTTGTGAAACTGGCCTCCGGGGAGTTGGGGATTGTGGTGGAGCGAACCGCCAACGCGCGGGCCCCGATCGTGGCGTCCATCACCGACACCACCGGCCACCCGGTGGCAAGAACCGTGCGCCACGATACCGGTCAAGCAGAATTTGCGATCACCGGTACCGCCAGCGACCAGGCCATGCTCAAGCGCTTGCCGCCTGAACGACTCTACGGCTTTTCAATGGCGCCTGTGCCGCATTAAAGTGAACACGAAAACGCTCAAGCGTTGATTCTCTTTTCAAGGTGGTCACGCCCGCCCGGGTTGGACATCAGCACCAGCGCCACGCCGGCCTTGACCACATGGTCGTCGGCGGGATTAAACACCCACTTGCCATGCTCATGGGTGGCCATCAGGATGTATTCTTTGGATTTGGGCACCAGTTCGGCCACCGTGGTGGGCGCAAAGTGGCTGGGCAGCACCACTTCTTCGACCCGCAGTCCGTCATCGCTGCGCAGCATCTGGTCCATGAAGTTGACGGCGTGCGGGCGCAGCATGGCTGAGGCGATGCGCATGCCGCCGGTGAAGTCCGGCGACACCACTTCATCGGCGCCGGCGCGCCGGGCCTTGTTGATGTTGCGAATGTCATGCACTCGGGCCACCACCCGCGCCTTGGGGTTGAGCAGCTTGACGGATAACGACACCATCAGGTTGTGGCTGTCGTCACCGGTCACGGCAAACACGCCCGCGGCGGTCATGAGTCCGGCGGCACGCAGGGCATCGTCGTCGGCGGCGTCGCTGTGCAGGTAGAGCGTTTGCGGATAGTGTTCCAGCCAGCGGTCGAGCGCCTCGCGGTCAGACTCGATCACCACCAGGGGGCGGTTGGTCTTGACCAGTTCATGGGCCACGTTGGTGCCCACGCGGCCAATGCCGCACACGATGTAGTGGCCGCTGAGCCGGGTAATTTCTTTTTCCATGCGCTTGGCCCTCAGGGCGGTGTTGAGATTTGATTCGAGCAGCAAAGCCACCAGCGAAGAAAACAGGAAGCTCATCGTGGCAATGCCGATCACGGCAATGAACACGGTAAAAAGGCGCCCCATCGGGTGCTGGCTTAAATCAATGACTTCACCGTAGCCAATGGTGGCGACGGTGATGAAGGTCATGTAAAAACTGTCAATCCAGGTCGCATTCGGCTGGCCAATGTAGAGGTAGCCGAGGGTGCCGATGAGGTGAATCAACACCATCAGCGCCGCACCGTAAACCAGCGCGGAGAAGTGATTGCTCCTGAATATTTTATCCAAACGGCTTCTAGCCCCCGTTCTGTCTGCGTAAGCAGCTATTAAATATGTAGCGCCGCCAAGCCGCCGACGACCAGGCCAATACCGCCCGCAGCAAACATGGCGTACTCCAGCCACTTTTTCTTGGTCAATAAGGCAATGGCCGCCAGTGCGATGCACACCTGCAGCACGGTGGTGGATTGCGCCCAGCGGTGGTGCTGGTGCATTTGCTCATCGCTTTGTTTGTCCCATTGCGTGGCATCGGCTTCGAGCTTGTCGGCACCGACCTTGATCTCGTTCTTTTCTTTTTCGTAACGGTCAATCTTGCCTTGGTAGAAGTCTTTTTTGTCGGCCGGTGCCAGGTCGCGCGCCAACTCGGCCAGCGACTGTTTGGTGCTCTTGGACTGGAAATAATTCCACTGGTTGGAAGCTTCGGTTTTCTTGATGGCCGCGTTGTTTTTGTACAACCCGGCGTTGGCCTGTGTGGCGCCGCCCATGTAGCCAAAAATGGCGCCAATGGTGGCCACGATAGCGGTGAACATCGCGATCTGGTTGATCATGCCGCCGTGGTCACCGCCGCCGTGGCCGCCTTGTTGGGCGTGCTCCAGTTCGTGGTCGTGGGGGCCGTGTACGTGAAAACCATGTCCTGACATTTCAAACTCCTGAATTTTTGCAATAGGTGACAAAACTGAAACTTAAACCGGTGCTTGATACCTGCTTTTCGCGGGAAGTCTCCCGCCACTCCGGTCCGAATTGTGGCGCAAAAGCATCGCCTTCATATGACGCTTCTATGTCAGTCACCACCGCGGTGCTGGCCAGCGGCAGGGCCTGGGCGTAAATTTCGGCGCCGCCAATCACCCAGGCGTTGCTGTCAGCTGGGCACAGATCGCAAGCAGCTTTCAAGGAATGGGCTGTTAAAGCGCCAGCGGCTTGCCAGTCGGCTTGGCGCGTCACGACGATGTTCAGGCGACCGGGCAGCGGGCGAAACTTGGGTGGCAGCGAATCCCAGGTCTTGCGCCCCATGATGACCGGGCAGCCCAGCGTGGTGCGTTTGAAGTGCGCCATGTCTTCGGGCAAGTGCCAGGGTAGGGTGTTGTTATGGCCGATCACGCCGTTGGCGGCGCGGGCAAAAATCAGGTTCAGCTTCATTTAAATGGCAACCGGGGCTTTGATGGCGGGGTGGCATTCGTAGCCCAACACCTCAAAATCCTCAAACTCATAGTCAAAGATCGAAGCGGGTTTACGTTTGATGTGGAGGGTCGGGTAGGCCAGTGGCGCACGGCTGAGTTGCAGCGCAACCTGTTCGGCATGGTTGCTGTAAATATGGCAATCGCCCCCGGTCCAGATGAAGTCGCCGACGTCCAGGTCACACTGCTGCGCCACCATGTGCGTAAGCAGCGCGTAACTGGCGATGTTGAATGGCACGCCCAAAAATATGTCGGCGCTGCGCTGGTACAACTGGCAACTGAGTTTGCCCTTGCCGCCGGGCTCGGTGGCGGGTGCCACGTAGAACTGAAAGAACGCATGGCACGGCATCAAAGCCATTTTGTCGAGGTCGGCCACGTTCCAGGCGCTCACAATGATGCGGCGCGAGTCGGGGTTGCTCTTGAGGGTTTTGATGACTTCGGCGATCTGGTCGATGTGGCCGCCATCGGGTGTCGGCCAACTGCGCCACTGCACCCCATAAACCGGGCCGAGTGAGCCGTCGGGGCGGGCCCATTCGTCCCAGATGCTGACGCCGCGTTCTTTGAGCCAGTTGTTGTCGCTGGAGCCAGTCAGAAACCACAGCAACTCCTGAATGATGGAGCGCAGGTGGACCTTTTTGGTGGTGACCAGCGGAAAGCCCTCGTTCAAATCGAAGCGCATCTGGTAGCCAAACACGCTGGTGGTGCCGGTGCCGGTGCGGTCGGCTTTGAACACGCCGTTCGTACTGACGTGGCGCATGAAATCTTCGTATTGGGAGCGGATGGGGTAAGAGGTCATAGGGCGTGATTTTCGTACAAGTTAAACCCGAATGACCCGCCCCGGGTTCATCAGGTTGAGTGGGTCAAGCGCTTGTTTGATGACCCGCATCATGCCCAGCGCAACCGGCGATTTGTATTTTTCAAGAGTGGCGACTTTCAGGCTGCCGACACCATGCTCGGCCGAAATCGAACCGCCAAACGCCAGCACCGAGTCAAACACCAGCGTGTTGACTTGCGCCTCAAACTCGCGCAAAAACACCGCTGGTGTCACGCCCTCTGGCGCTTGCACGTTGTAGTGCAGATTGCCATCGCCCAAGTGACCAAAATTAACGCCGCGTACGCCGGAAATCGCAGCTTGCAGCAGCGCATCGGTGGCCCGCACAAAGTCAGGAATGGCGGAGATGGGAACGGAAATATCGTGTTTGATGTTGAGCCCTTCCAGCGCTTGCGCCAGCGGAATGCTTTCACGCAAGTGCCAGAGTTGGCGGGTTTGCGACAGGTTCTCGGCCACCACGGCATCCAGCGCGCATTCATCTGCCAGCGCCGTGGCCAGCAAGCCTTCAAATTGGGCCCGGGCATGAGCTTCGGATTCGTGGCTGGAGTTTTCCAGCAAGACGAAATAAGCAGCCTCCAACGGCAAGGGCACGCGCAACTGGGGAAAGTGCCGCGCGACCAGCGTCAGCGCAAACTGCCCCATCACCTCAAACCCGGTCAACCCGGCACCCAGATGTCGGTGCGCCAGACCCAACAAGCGAACCGCTTGCTCCAGCGACGCCACCGCCACCCAGGCGGTGAGTTGCGCGGCGGGCAGGGGAAAAAGCTTGAGCGTGGCTGCCGTGATGACGCCCAGCGTGCCTTCAGACCCGATGAACAGGTGGCGCAGGTCGTAGCCGGTGTTGTCTTTGCGCAGGCCCGACAAACCGTGCCAGACCTCGCCTTGCGCGTTAACCACTTCAAGGCCCAGGCACAACTCGCGTGTGTTGCCAAAACGCAGCACCTGGGTGCCGCCCGCGTTGGTGCCGAGGTTGCCACCCACCGTGCAAGAACCTTCGGAGGCCATGCGCAAGGGAAACAACAGACCGGCGGCTTCGGCGCTTTCCTGCAGGTTTTGCAGAATGCAGCCGGCCTCGGCGGTCAGGGTCAGGTTGTCGGCGTCGAGGGCGCGCACGGCATTCATGCGTTGCAGGCTCAGCACAATTTGCCGACCCGAGGCGTCGGGGGTCGAACCCACCACCAGCCCGGTGTTGCCACCCTGGGGCACCAGGCTAAGGCCGCTGCTGGGGTTGTTTTTGAGAAATTCGGCGCAGGTTTTGACGACCCGTGCCACCTCGTCGGTGCTGGCCGGGCGCACCACCGCCAAGGCTTTGCCGTGTGTGCGCTTGCGCCAGTCCTGCTCCCAGGTCGTCAGGTCGCCGTCGGTCAAAACATGGGGGCTGCCGACGATATGGCGCAGCGCATCCAGCAGGGTTTGCATGACCTCAGTCCGCTTTGACGACCGATTTGAGCCGCAAGCGAACGTGCATGGCGCAGGCCACAAACAGGGTCAGACACAGGCCAACCTCAATCATGGCCAGGTAATTGCCTGGCGCCTTGTCGCTGTAGGCCCGCACGGCGCCTTCGGTAAAGTAAAGCCAGACCAGCAGGCTGACCCAGCGGTAGGTGTACATGCGGTTTTTTAGCAAGCCCACCAGTGGAATGCACAAAGGCAATACCTTGAGCGCCAGCGAGGAACCGCCGGGCCGAAGCGGCGCCAGAAATAATTCCCAGACCAGCCCCAGAATAATCAGCCCGAGCAGGCTGCCGACAGCCAGCGCGCGCGTGGCGGAGACCCCGGGCGGGGGCGTATTTTGTTCAATCACAGTTGCAGTATTCATTGGGATGGCATCATACCGGCCATGAGTTCCCCCACCCCTTGGTCGCAGACCTTGACCCTTCGCCTTGACGCCCTGCTCAAGAACCTGTCGCGCTTTCCCTGGAGAAGCACTGCCCACACCCTGCGCGAGCGTTTTCGGGAAGACCGGTTGGGCCTCACCGCCAGCAGCCTGACCTTTACCACCACCATCGCTTTGGTGCCCTTCATGACCGTTGCGCTGGCCATTTTTACGGCTTTCCCGATGTTTTCCAAGTTTCAGGATGTGCTGCAAAAGTGGCTCATTGAGAGCCTGATTCCCGACAACATTGCACGCCAGGTGCTGGGTTACCTGACCCAGTTTGCCGGTCAGGCCAGCAAACTGGGCTTCGCGGGTGTCGCCATTTTGTTTACCACGGCGTTGGCCTTGATTTTGACCATTGACCGCACGCTGAATGGCATCTGGCGCGTGCGCACGCCCCGCTCGCTGGGGCAGCGGGTGCTGGTTTACTGGGCTGGTATCACCCTTGGGCCGCTGTTGCTGGGCGTTAGCCTGACCATCACGTCCTACGCTATTTCGGCCTCCAAAGGCGTGGTGGGCGTGATTCCGGGCGGGGTGCAACTGTTGCTGGATGTGTTGCAGTTCTTCCTGATGGCCTGGGGAATGGCCGCCATGTATTTCTATGTGCCCAACACGCAAGTGAAATGGGGCCATGCCTGGACCGGTGGCCTGTTTGTGTCGGCGGGCTTCGAGCTGGCCAAGAAAATACTTTCGGTGTACCTGAGCAAGGTGCCGACCTATTCGGTGGTGTATGGCGCCTTTGCCACCGTGCCGATTCTCTTGATCTGGATTTATGTGGCGTGGGTCATTGTGTTGCTGGGGGCGGTGATTACCGCCTATCTGCCCAGCCTGCTGCTGGGGTTGGAGCGACGAACCCGGTCACACGGCTTGCAGTTTCAACTGGCGCTTGAAACCTTGCAACAGTTGGACCACTTGCGCGGCACGACGGTACGGGGGTTGACGATTGCCCAGCTCTCGGTGCTGCTGCGCGTTGACACACTGCAACTCGAACCGGTGCTGGAAACCTTGTGTGCGCTGGATTGGCTGGGTTTGCTGAATGAAGAAAAGGAGGGTGAATCAGCGCGCTATATTTTGTTGGCCGACCCTGATACCACCTTGCTTGCGCCCTTGCTCAATGTCTTGTTGCTGCGCCAAGATGAATCGACCCAAAATTTATGGAAAAACGGCCGCTGGCCCCTGATGCATCTGCGTGATGCGCTATAAATAATAGTGCGTTCCGTTTATTTTTCTCAGACTGATGCCGGGAATTGGCCCGTGCCAATGAGGCGATCCACTTCAGCTTCAGCCGCCAGCCAGTCGTCGGTTGGGTTGCCTTCGGTAAAGCCGCGTCGCTCGGCAATGTAGAACGCTGCGACCTCGACGTAGCGTGCCCGCTGCTCGTCAGTCACTGTGGGTTTGGAGACGCTGGCCTTTGCGACCTTGGGAACTTTTGTTTTCACCACGGCTGCTTTTTTGACCGCTGGCGGTTTAGCAGCAAGCAACTCAGACTTGGCGGTCGTTGTTTTTTTAGGGGCTACTTCAGTCTTGGAAGATGCTACTTTTTTGGTTGTGACCATGGGTTTTCTCCAATGAATGTGGGGACTAAAGTTTTGAAGTTTAGTTCTCCATAACCTGGGTTAGATTGACATGCCTCAATTTGTCAAAAAAATCATCAGCGCCGATAGCATCGGTTCAGGGGTTTCGTTCATCTGATGGTGGCCGCCCGGCAAGGTCACGACTTGGGCGTTCTGCGCTTTTTTGATCAGGCTTTGGGCCGCTTTCGGCGGTGTCATCTGGTCCACACTGCCCAGCACAAACAGCACCGGGCAGGTGACTTGCACTATTGCCACTTCGCCATTTGAATAACTGTCGCAGGCTTTGAACCCGGTGTGAAAGACATTGACGCGCGGGTTGCTGGCCAGCACCCGGCGTCCCAGTGCCATCGACGCGCCAAAGACCCAGGTGCCCGGCCCCATGGCAGAGGGCGGCGGTGCCAGCGTGGAGCGCGAAAAGACATTGACCATTTCCAGGGCTTTCATGGGTTCGTGCAACGACGATTCCAGCAGCGCGGGGGAAACCTTCATCGGGAAAGCGGTGCCGACCAGCACCAGTTGACTGACCCGGTGCGGCGCACGGGCTGCAGCCTCCAGTGCGATCAGCGAGCCCAGGCTGTGACCGATCAAGACCGCCTTTTCCAGGCCCGCCGCGTCCATCAGGGCGATGACGAAATCTGCGGCCGCTTCCACTGTAGTGGGCGGCTCACCCTCGCTGCGGCAGTGGCCGGGAAGGTCGATCGCCAATACATTCCAGCCGTGGTTTGCCAAGTAGCGGGTTTGCAATATCCAGACGCTGTGGTCGTTCAGCACACCATGGATGAAGATGATCGTCGGCTTGGCGACATCAAAGTCTTTGCCGCCGGTGTAGCAGTAGGTTTTGGCTTGGTTAACGGTGAAAAACATGGCTTGCCTATTCCAGAAAAATATGAGTCAAATAGGGCTCTAGCCCCCGTTCTGCTTTCGTAAGTAGCTATTTAATTAATAGCTATTTATAGATGGCGAAAAGTTGCGGCTCACGCTTTTT
>SESB01000927.1_pt1 | contig 20484 bp, 13 predicted proteins | sample 3171441 | NCBI WGS metagenome assembly SESB01 (sample SAMN06051867, study PRJNA518727) | freshwater metagenome | biome: subpolar coniferous forest; feature: holomictic lake; material: water; isolation source: holomictic Lake 227, 6 m depth | place: Canada: near Kenora, Ontario | collected... | reverse complement strand
TCTGGCAACGATTGTAGAAACTGTATTTAAATTTGTTGCATCAATTGTAATATTAAAACTAGTATTACCACTTTGATTAGCTGTAAAAGTTGCAGTACCTATTAAATGTGTACCACCACTCATTGTAAGAGTACCATTACCAATACTACTTGAAAGAGCATATGTATTTAAATCAATATTTAATGTTCCATCACTATTTATGGTTTTAATAAAACCATTTGTTAATAAATTTGATAATTTGGTTATTTCTGCTCTCATTTTTATATATTTTTGACTATCTAATTTCTAAAAAATTTATATTTCCTCTTGTTGCAGATGTTCCGCCAACACCTGTAATTAATAATGTTAATGTACCCAATGCTCTTACTGCACCTGCTCTATTTAAAGTTATCGGGTAATGCATTGATTGAATTGCTGGTGTTGAAATCGGAATACCATTATTTGTTCCAGCAAGTCTTGAATTATAACCACTTGCTATCACAATACCACCAGTTAAATTTGTATAAGTACCGGGTGTTGATGTATACTCAAATGCTGAATTTCCTGTACTAACATCTGCCCAAACCTGACCAGAATATGTTCCACCAATAACTAATTCCCAATAAACGTCTTGGTTTCCTGTAACAAAAATATTGATATTATTTATTATAAATAGTGATCGATTTACAATCCCATTGAATGTTGTTTTAGGTCTAATTGAAACTAATGGTACTCTTGTTGCATTACCAGCTGTTGCTGTAGTTTCAGGTGTTGATGAATTTAATCCATATGTATTAATATTACCACCTTCACTTTGTACTGTTGCACATTTAAAACTACAACTTGATGTTCCAACACCTGTTGTTGATGTAACTAATACACCAATAGGTAATGTTGCTGATTGCATATAGGGTACTGTTAAATAATTAGCATTTAAAAATTCATGTACATAATAAACAACACCATTAACATTAAACCCAACTCTTACTCTACCCATCCCCAAAAATTGTAAATCAATTATTAAAATAAATACTTTTGTCACATCCAATAATATTCCTGATGGATTTAAACCACCATCCAATGTATCAATATTCCAATTAACTTGATTTACTATGTTTGAGTCTGAAACAACCCCACTTGTTGATGTTCTAAGTATTAATTGTAAACTTGTACCACTTTGTCTAAATATAACACCATTTGCACTATCAAAATACCCAAAATCTTTAGTAGTACCAGCTACACCTGTTCCTAAAACACCTGTTATAGCAATGTATTGACTCTTCCCCGGTTCATATGGTGAATACTGATAACTTTGTATGAAAGAAGAACCTGTTGCACCTGTTGTTGAAAGAGTTGACATTCTAGTATTAATATTATAAGTTGGTACTACGCCACTTCCAGTTGCACCCATTTCTAATTCAAATGGCTGTTGATTATATTGTTGTTGTACTTGAAATAACGTTTCTGGTGTTGATGTACGCAATCTTGAGAAAGCATCTAATGAACCTGAATCTTCGTATGCAATTTTTGTAAAGTATGACATTTCTTTCTATTTTTAATTTTATAATTATAACTTAAATAATATTCCAACCACTTCCATCACTATATACCGCCATTGACGAAAATGATGGCAATAATTGTGATATTTGATTATTTATTAATTCACCATCAAAACAATTAACAATACAACCACCACTACTTGCATTATTTATAATATATTCCCTACCAGTATTTCCAATTGCAGTTAATAGTGTTATTATTTTACCTGAACTTGTTTGTTTAATTATTCTATCTGTAATTAATACAGTATAATTTCCATTTATAATCACAACAGCTTGTGGTTGTGGACTACCAACAGTTGCAATTATACTACCTGATGTTGCAGATGTGAATGTAACAGTAAAATCATTAACAGTATTATTAACAATTGATAAAGGAATAATAACAGCACCTGTATTATCGACAACTTGAACAACAGGAAATGTTGCAAAATTATGTATTATATTTACTGTTGTTACACCTGAAATTGTTGTTATTTTATATGAACTTCCAACACCGCTTGGTATTGAGAAGTTTCCATTACCATCTAAATATTGTAATGCAACACCTGAAAGTATTGGTAAAAATCCGTGTCTTAAAGTTGTAGCATTATTTGTATCATTATTACTCAACACCATATCTGCTTCAACAATACCCGACCAAGATGGAGAAGATGCACCACCATGTAATACTGTATTTGCACCGCCAATTCCTAATCTTGTTGGAAATCCTAAAACACCGCCATATATAATATCACCTGCATCTGTTAATGGATTTAATCTATCAACATATTCTGTACTTGCTGCTTGTGTATTATTACTACCCAAACTTGGTGTAGGTATAATTGGTGATGATGTAAATGTTTTAATACCACCAAATGTTTGACCTGTTGATGTAATATATCCCGATAAGGTATTGGTTGCTGCTTGTGTTGCTATTGTATAATCACTAAGATTTAAATGATAATATTGGTCAACAACACCGCTACCTTGTATATTCGATAAGTTATTATGATCACCTGTTGTAGATAATGCAAATGCAGCAGAAAATATACTGTCTATCTGATATGCAGTATTTATACTTTTTTCAACAATAATACGACCAACTAATAATGCATGTGATGTTATTAATGCAGGTAGATTTGGTGGTGGTAAACTACTTTGTGCTTGAAGCAATGTATAATTACCACCACCTAAAACCATATAAGCTTCATCTTCAATTTCAACCCCACGATAAATATAATTTACAGCATAACGATTTGAGTTTAATGTATGTAAACCTGTACCATCGTCATATTGTGTATTATTGTATTGGGTTACGATTGTTGGTGTTTGCCAAACACCACCTGAATGATATAAGAAAAATAACTGTTGTATTGATGATGTAAAGGAATTTAATATATATTTATTTGCACCAACCCATACTGTTCCCTCAGTAATTGTTACTGTTCTTGTTGCTAATTCACCTAAAGCCAAACCACTTTCCAATCTATATCTTTGTGTTTTAATAATAGATTGATGGATTTTATTTAGCATCGCTAATCCAAGTTGTTTCCAAGGTAATAAATGTAATCGTGTTCCACCACGATATACTGTAAATAAAGGAATTACTGTTGTTTCATTAATTAATGTCACATCTGTAATAACTGAAATTACAGATGCATTTAAAACATATGTTGCAACAACATAATTTGTTAGGCCATTTGTTAATGTAAATGTTGCACCTGAAATCTCGAATGTTCTAATTAAACCATTACCGTCTTCAAGTTTATAAAGATTATATAATCCACCATTACCAATTGTTATCGATCCATCATTATTATCTGTATAGGATGGTGTAACAACAATACCTGCGGATAATCTATTAAAATATCCACTTCTTGTCCATACACCTAAACCATTACTTATATATTGAACATTAGTATATGGTGAAATTTGTATTGCATAATGGTTACTATCTATTGTATCTGTTCCTTGAGATAATATAACAATCCTATTTATTGGGGTTACATCACCCGGTTCATCTATGATAGTGATAATTTGACCTTCAACATTAGCTTGTGGTAAAGTTACTGTTCTTCTTGTACTTATATGTGTAAACGCAATAAGTTGGTTAGTTATACCAGATACCGCATAATTAGCATCATTTATTGGTATACGATTATATCCTAAATATGAAGCATTACCATTAATATCAAATCCTGCCCATTTTGTTGGTGTTCCAATATGACCAGAATTAAGCCAATTTAAATTTGTTAATAATGAGTGATTTGCTGTAGCACCAGTTAAATAAGCATTACTATCTAAACTACCGTCAGCCTTTAAAAATTGAGCAGATGTACCACTAGCAATTATAACCTTACCACTAACATTTATATCTGATAAAATATTCCTTACTGTCATTTATTTAATGATTTAAATATAAATACTATTATAAAGAAAAAAGCAGAACTAAAATGCTCTGCTTTTATAAAAAATTATATAAAATTATAAAGTTAACCTATAATAACAACTCTATACACTTTTCCTGTTATTGGTGCAACATTAAAGTTTAGTGTTAGTGTATTAATATTTGTAATAACTTCTTCAACTTCAACTTTTGCTAAACTTACAGCATCTTTAATATATGTTGTAATATCAACAGAACCCAAATTATGTGTTACTGGAAAACTTGTTGTAATACTATTACCAGTAATTGATACTGCATATTTATTAAGTGCTGCTGCTGTACTACCACTTGTAACCTGACCTTTAGCATTAACAACAACTGTTGTAAAAGTACCACCAGTTGTAATATTTGGTAATGTAGTTCCAATTGTGATATTTGCTGTACCATCAAAGGAAACACCAGTACCATTTGTATCACCAGAAATAGCAATAGTTCTTGGATTATTTAATTTTGTTGCAGTACTAGCATTACCTACAAAATCTCCAGTAAATGTTGATGCATAAACAGATGTTAATCCACTCAAAATAGCTGTAGAGCCACCTAAAGCAATTATTGTACTACCAATTGTTATACTTGAGTTTACTAATTGAGCATTTGTAACACCAGATAAAGCATGTGTATGAGTTGATGTTGTTACTGAATTAGTAGAAGTTCCATTAATATAGCTTGGTGTACCTAAAGCTAATTGCTGACCTGACAATGATAACCCACTATTAGTTGCTAAAGTAACTGGAACGTGCTGATCATAACCTAAATGTTGAATAGCAACTAAAATACTATCAGTTGCACTAACAGTACCAGTTGTTGCGGTATATCCACTTAATACTTTACCGATAACAGCTGAATTGGTTAGGGTTACAGCAAAAGAGCCAGTACCACTACCAGTAGCTTCACCAGTTAATGTAATTGTTTGATCACCTGTATTAGTACCACTAACACCAGTATTTCCAGTAATACTTAAAGTAGTACTTGCATTGATAAAATTAAAAGTGCCAGAATTTCCAGAAATTGTTATTGTTCTACCACCGTTATTTATTCCAGTACCACCATATTGACTTTCAAGAATACTACCATGCCAAGTACCTGTTGTAATAGTACCAACAGTAACAATATTGGTATTACCACTCCAAGAACCAATATCTGTAATATCAGCAGATGTAAGTTGTTTAAAATTTAATCTAGTATTAGCATTTTCCCAATAAGCAATATACCCATCGCTAGGACTTTCAATACGAGTACTAATTGGCTGTAAACTACCAATATCACCCACCCTTGCAGTACCAGTATTATCAAATACAAACTGACCATCATTTGCACCATCATATAATTTAGCAATTAAACCAACATACTGACCACCACTAAGACCTGCAACTGCACCGTCTCTTAATGTAATAGTATTTCCTGTTGTGTAGATATCTTGTGCATGTATATTATAACTGCTACCACTTTGAACGATATTTCCATCAATATGTAAAGTACCACTATTATCGGTATAAACAAAAGGATTACTACCATTTGGTTGATATAATTGGTAGTGAGTATGTCCTGTTGGACTTGCTACGGAATTTACATATGCTCTAATTGCTTTTGCACTAGCTAAAGTATCATCTAAACTAGAAACAACAGTTAAATCATTATCGATTGATATAGCCTGAAAATTTCCAAATATTCTACCAATTACAGTATTGGTATCAGCAGATAATGCGATTGGTGTTCCAGCTGTATTTGCAACTAATATAGAATATGCAATATAATCGGAATTAATAACTGTATTATTTAATCTATCATATAAAGCACCTGTTAATAAACCAGCATTTGTTGATGTTGCAGCACTTAATGTAAAAGTACTTCCACTTAAACTACCAGTTACTGGTGTTAAATTAAGAGTAGTACTACTATAAGTACCAACTAAACTAGTTGCAATTGTTTCTTCTAATGATTTCCAACCAGTACCTGTCCAAAAATTAGCAGTATTATTATACCAACCAAAATACCCTGTATCACCAGTTGTTAGAGTTGGCAATACACCCAAATTTTGTAGTTTGGCATTTAATAATTCATTTTTATTTAAGTCTATACTGACTAAGTAATCTCTTTTTGCCATAATATTTATTTTATATATTCTTTATTTTTAATTTAATTCAGCATAACCACTAAAAGCAACTGAAAACTCAACAGTTAAATTATTTAAATCAACATATGATATCATACCTTCAATTGTTGTTCCAGCACTATCAGTAATTGTAACAGATGGTCTTTTTCCTAACATATGGGTTATACTCCAAATTTTAGATGGTACATTTTGTGTATACCTAAAATTTTTATCAGCATTAATCATTACAATATTATATACAGCTGCTGCTGATGGATATTGTATATTTGTGCTTCCACTTGTAATTCCTGTTACTTTATTAATAACAATTTCATATTCATTACCACTAACTTGATTAGGGTCGGTTTCTTTGATAATAAGCATGTTACCAGCTTCATCATAACAACCAACACCTCTATTAGTAACATCAATGAATTCTAAAACATCATTATTTACATCTTGTACTATTATTTCACCACTCATTTTATTAATAATTTTTTATATTATTATCGGTCAAATTATTACTTGTAATATTTACAACAAATATTTTATCAAAAACTAAATCAATATCATTTAAATCAGTCCATTGGAATTTAATTTCAGCATATAAAATTTCATTTGGATGTGCTGCTGTAACAGTATTTGGCACAATGAAATCATATGTATAAATATTCATAAAAATTAAATCCAACCAACCAGTTTCTGATGTTTTTTTAAATTTAACTAATTCAACATTTGAGTTTGATCTACTTTTAACGACTACCATAATTTCTGTCATGAGAAGTAAATCTTTATAACTACCATCTGCATTTCTATATTTAACAGATTTTCTAATATCAGAACCTGATGTGACTTGTGGAATACTTGTGAATGATTCATTTTTCTCAATTAGTCTTCCACCACTACTAACTGCAATATTATAATTTAAATTACTTCTTGCTTCAAATATTGCATTATTTAATATTTCTGTTGATGTTAATGCATTATCATAAACTCTTAATTTTTGAATATTACCAATAAAAGAATCATTAAAATATTTTTCAATTGTTAAATTATCTTTTAGAATATCTTTTGTTATTGTATTTCCACTAAAATGATAAGAATGTTTTAACCCAAAACTACCGCCACCCCAACTAATTGTGAATGGAACACCTAATTGTTTTTCTTTATCATTTTTTAATTCAATAAAATAAAATTCATTAAAATCACTTATTTTCCAAAACAATCTACCATTAATATATATGTTTAAATCACCATTCCTATTAATATCTTTAGTATATGCATTTCCATCATAAATTGTTAAATCTTCATATGGTTCATATACAATACTAATCACAGTCCAACCAATTTTAGTAATTGAATTTGGTGAAACATTTCTTGAAACTAATCCATCTTTATTAATATAACGATATCCAATTCTATAATCACTTGTTAAATCAAATGCTATTACATTATTACTAATATTTTCAATTTGTGCAGCACTTTCATCAATTTGGATATAAGCATATTCTGGTTGTGGAAAACTACTTAATATTTTTTCATTTTTTATATCAGATGTTAAATAATTACCCTCTGATGTTGTTCTACCACTATATGTATTCGTATTTCCAGTACTTTTACCACCAACTGTATATGTAATACCTGTAACAATACCAGCTTCTCCTTCAAAATATTTATTATATTTATCTTCGGCTCTAGTACCCATATAATAGAAAATTCCTTGGGATTGTGGAAGTATTTCTAATAATGTTTCAATTGTTATACCTTTATTATAACGTGCAGGTAGTTGTTCATAATCATAATTATATAATTTAAAAAATCCTTGGAAATATCCACTATCTAAATTAAAATAATTCCCAACACTACTTCCACTAATTGGTGTAATAATATGTTGATCATAAAAAGTACCACCAGTTGGAGTATTATACCCAATTCGATGTAATTTAAAACTATCATATTGACTAAGTGTTAAGCTAGAATCCATACTATCAGTTCTTCCATTATCAAAAGCTGTTAAACCAAAGTCTGGTAATATTGCATCACAAACAATTGTATTATTCCACCTAGTTTTACTTGATAATATCATAGCATTGTTCAAGTTCCAAGATATTGAGTTAGTTGCATCAATATCAATTGCTAAATTATCTGTAATTATCTTATTGCTTTTATGTAAACTCATTGGTATAATTAATTTTAATATAAATACAAAATATTTGAGAATAGTTAGTATTTATAAAAAAAAATACAAGAATGGCAAATGGATCATTTAACTTCATCGATGAAGATAATATATTAGAGTCAATACTTAAAGAATTAGATTCTAATGATATCGATGTGAGCACAATAAAACTAAATAAAGAACTTAATCCATTATTTTGGGACAAAAACGGAATTCTTAAATCTGATATAAGAAAAACATTATTAAAAAATGCAAAAAGATTTATAGAATTCGCTGATCTTGACGATTATACTTTTGTTGATATAATTCTTACTGGTAGTATTGCTAATTATAATTATAATAAAGCATCTGATGTTGATATTCATATTGTTTTTGATTTCGATCAAATAAGTGGCAATCCTGATTTTATTAAATCATATTTTAAACTAAAAAAAGATATGTGGTCAGAAAAATTACCAATTAAAGTTAAAGGACATGATGTTGAAATATATGTACAAGATCAAAAAGAACATCACCACTCAACTGGAATATATTCTTTAATACATAATAAATGGATAACAAAACCAATTCAAAAAGTTATTAATATAGACACATCTAATTTAAAATTAAAAGCAAGTACATTAACTAACAAGATTGATGATTTAGAAATTGATGTTAATAATGAAGATTTTATTGATAGATATAATAATCTAAAAGATAAAATAAAAAAGTACAGACAAACTGGTTTAGATAAAAATGGTGAATATTCAACAGAAAATCTTGTTTTTAAAATTTTAAGAAATACTGGATATTTAAAAAAAATGGTTGATTTAAAAAATTTATATCTAACCAAAGAATTAAGTTTAAAATAATTAAATAATTTTTCAAATAATATTAGTATTTATATAAAAACATAAAATAATAAAAAACATAAAATATTAAAAAATGGCAAAGTATACTTCAAGAGAAGCTTTTAACAGCAGAATATGTGATTTGGCTTTAACTAAAAAGACTGCACTTAAAGAAACTAGAAATATTGGTACTCTTATTGATTATAAAAGGAATGCTGACGGTATTTCATATGGTATTATTAAAGAAAACCATCATTACTACATTAAAAAAGGTAGTAAAAAACAAAACCCTGATGCATCTGATTTTTCTTTTATTGATGGTTTAGAAAATATCAAAAGATATCAATATAATTCAATATCAGAAGCTGAAAGACAAAGAAACGTAATGTTTAGCTTTGTTAATGAAGCACATAATTTAACTGCTAATAAAACAACAACTAAACTTATTAAAGAAGGTGCTGGTGAAGAAATTAAAGCAGCTTCAAATAAAGTTGATGATTTAGACGCTGCAACTACTGCAAAAGCTTCTAATCCAGTTGTTCCAGATTTGACAGATAATCAGCCAATTCCTGATGCTAGTGCTGCACCTGCTCCTGAAATGGGCGATGAACCAGCACCTGAAATGGGTGATGATATGGGTGGAGAACCAGCACCTGAAATGGATGGTGAAGATGATGAACAATTTGGTGGATTTTCAGAAGAAAATAAAGAAATTGAAGAAGAAATTGGCAAAGTAACTGAAAAAATTAGAAAAAGTCAATTATCAGAACCAGAGGTTAAATCTGTTGTTGGTTCAATTCTTTCATCTGTTAAAGCATTTCTACCTGAAATTGATATTGAAGATAGAAAAAAAATGGCAAATAAACTTTTAAAAGTTGTTGATCAAGGCGAAATTGATGATCTTGAAAAGAGTATGCCAGCAAACGAAATTGAAGAAGGTCAATGTGAAGAATGTGGAAGTTTTACACAATTTGCAGAATCTAGAGGTTATGATAAAGACTCATTTGCTAAAGCAAGTCCAGACGAAAAAACATCTGTTATTAGTGGATATGTAAATGCACATAATGAAGATAAAAATGATGGTGATGCTAAAACAGTTGCATTATATGCAGATGATAAAATGGCAGAAGCACTTGATAAAGAATATGGTCACAGCGAATATGTTGCTGAAATGTTGAAACCAGAAATGATGAAAATGTCAGAAGGTACTGACGAAGATAAACAACTTAAAATTAATGAACTTAGTTGGGGTGGTTTAAAAGCTGCTGGTTCTGCAATTGGTAGTGGCTTAAAAAATGTTGGGCAAGCAGCAGCAACTGGTTTAAAAACTGCTTATACTGGAACTGTTGATAAAGCTAAAGAAGTTGGTGGAAATATTGCAACACAATATAATAAAGGTGTTCGTGATGATAGGGTAAATCAGATTGGTAAAATTGCACAAGAACTAAAAGCAAAACTAGATGCATTAAATGCAACAAGTGCTAAAGTTGGTGGAAACCAAATTACAATCGATCAAGCATTGGAAATTTTAAAATCACAATTAGCTGGTGCTCCAGCTTCTGCTAATAACCAAGGTTCTCAAAATGCATGGGGTATTGGTAAAAATAATACAATTAAGGGTGCTGCTGGTGCTTTTGAAGAAAGTGTTGTAGATGCTGGAAATACAGAAGTTAGAGAAATGATTCATGAAGATGATGATGAATTTGATGATATTGACGGTGAAGAAGTAGAAACTGATGATGTTGATGGTGATATTGAAGGTCTTGATCTTGGTAATGAAGAAGGTGAAGAAAATGAAGTAGAACCAGATAACGATGCAGATGATACCGAAGCAATTAGATTTGCACCTGCTGCTCAATCACTTGGTATGATGGGTGGTTCTTTAGGTGGAACATCTAGTGGAGTTGATGTTAATGTTGACGGAAATAATAAAACTGTTAATATTAAAATGAATGAAAATGCAGGTAAATTCCCAAAAGGTAATGCACCTGCAACTAAATCTACAATTGCAACAAAACCAGTACCAATGACTAAAACAGTACCAAGTGCAAACTTAAAAGGTGTTGAGATAACTCCAAAGAAAACTGAAGGACGTGTGTTAGCAACTAAATCAAATATTACTGATAAAGCAGTACCAATGACTAAAACAGTACCAAGTGCAAACTTAAAAGGTGTTGAACCAGTAGCTAAAAAAACACAAGGTCATGTAATGGCTGGAAAAGGTAGTATTGCCACAAAACCAGTTAAAACTGAAATGATCAAAGAAGAAGATGAACCATCTAAAGGTTTAACTAAAGGTGAAAAGTCAACTATTGTAAAAAAAGCAAAAGCTGGTGAAGATTTAGGAAAAAGGGGTAAAGGTTTTGAAAAAGTTGCTGCTAAAGCTGCTAAAGAATACGGTAGCAAAGAAAAAGGTGAAAAAGTAGCTGCTGCTGCAATGTGGAAAAATGCTGCTAAAGCTAAAAATGAAAGTGTTGAGTTAAGTGAATCAGAAATTAAACTTAGAGCATATATCCGTAGACGTTTGGAAGAAAAAACAGGAAAAAGAAAAGCTGTTCTTAACGAAAATGTAAAATCTGATAAAATGAAACAATTAGATAAATTAATTGATCAACAATTTGCAAATTATAATAAAAAATAATTTGTTCAATATAATAATAAAAAGGGTTGCATTTCTGTAACCCTTTTTTTATCTTTGTAAAAATATTCAAAATGGTAAAATATTCAAATGATGATTTAGGATTAATATTTGTACTTAAAGTTGGGTACAATTCAAAAGACCAAGGATTATATGAATTAATATTCTCACACGATATTACTAATGTAGATACAATACTTTGGAATTGGGATATATCACCAGCATGTGATAATTGTGTTCCACCAACAGAAGATTTTGTTGATAGAATAATTAATTTGAAAACAAATGCTTTTGATTTAGTATGTTTACACGATGCTGTTGATAGACCATATTCTCATGGCTATAACACAATACATGCATTAGCTTATGAAGAAGAAAGGGATGATGATGGTTTTGTTCAATATGATAATCTAATGAATGCTGATGAAACTCCATTATTGGTTTTTCATTATGGTATGAGTTTACAACAAATAATTGATATGTTCAAATTACGAAACATTATTCTAAAGGGTAATGATTTTATAGAAGCATCAGAAGTTAAATTTGAGTAAATGACTAAATTAGAATTATTAAATGAACTAAAAATTAATAATGCTGGTGGTAGAAACAGTTCTGAGAAAGGAATTAAATTTAAAAATCCTGAACTATATGTTGAAATATTAAAATATAACGATCAATATTTTTCAAATTATAATTTTAGCTGGAGAAATAAATTATATAATTATTTTTATACTATTATTGAGATACCAAAATGCTTAAATGATAATTGTTGCAATAATGTAAATTTTTATGATAATGAAAATATTTACTACCAATATTGTTCTAAAAATTGTTCTGATTATAAAAACATATTAAAAAAACGACAAAATACAACATTAAAAAAGTTAGATGATTCTACTTATAAAAAATCTAATAAAGAACATTTAAAAAAAATTTGTTCAGAAAAATTTACATTAAATAATCCAATGCTTGATATTAATGTAAAAAATGAAATTAATAAAACAAATATTAAAAAATATGGTTCTATTAGATATATATTATCTGATGAATATTATAAAAAATCTAGAATTAAACTTTCTGCAACCACACAAAAAATATTTTCAAAAAAACTTAATATTGATTTAAATAATGTAGAAGTACTTGACAGAAAAACATTAAAAATTTATAATTATTGTGAATATCATGATTCTTTTATTATTAGTAAAAATAATATTTTAAATAGAATTAATTACAATATTAAAAATATATGTACTGAATGTTTTCCAATTGATAATCATTCATCAATTAAAGAAATTGAAATTAAAAATTTCATAGAAAATGAATTAAATATTAAAACTGAAAAAATTAAAATAAAGAATAAAGAAATTGATATTTATATACCAAGTCATAATTTGGGGATTGAGTTTGATGGATTATATTGGCATTCTGATAAATATAAAACTAAAAATTATCATTTAAATAAAACAAATATTTGTGATGAAAACGGAATTCAATTATTACATATATTTGAAGATGAATGGCTAAATAAAAAAGAAATAATTAAATCAATTATAAAATCAAAATTAAAAATTTTTGATAAAATTATAAACTTGAGTGATTATAAAATTATTGAAATTAATAATAATGATACCAATAATTTCTTGAATCAAAATCACTATGATAATATTGTTTGTGATATTAATATTGGTATTATTATTAATGACCAAATACTATCAATTATGGGTTTTTCAAAATCTAATAATGAATTTATTATTGATAGATTTACTGATAAAATTAATCATAGTGTTGTTAATTCAAAAAAACTATTGTTAGATTTTTTTATATCAAAATATAATAGCAATATTATTAAAATAATTAATAAACGATTTTCTGATGAAAATGAATGGAAAAACCTAGGTTTTAAACCAATATTAATTACTAAACCGAATTGTTGGTATGTTTTAAATAATACAAGAATTCCAATGTTAGATATAAAGAATTTACCTAAAATATACGATTCAGGAAATCTACTTATGAAATTAATGTAATTTTTTAGTATTTATTATAAAAAATACATGACAGCACATATAAGAAAAGACCCAGATGCACCTAAAGATGATAACTTATTTCCAGATCATGAACCCATTATCCCAATAGATATACGTAGAGAAAAAGAAAAAGAAGAACTTAGAAAATACGTAAAACAACTCCGTGAAAAATCAACCAAACTTGAAATTATTGTAAGAACTAAAGAAGGTTTTTTAAAAAAAGCATATGAGTTAACAAGACAAGAACAAACTGATGAATTTATTAGATGTGCTACTGACCCAATTTATTTTATTGAAACATATTTAACTGTATTTGATCAAACAAAGGGAACTGGTGGTGAAATTGTACCATTCGTTTTATTCGACTTCCAAAGAGATTTAATTAACACTTATGTTGATAATAGATTTGTTATTTCAAATAAATATCGACAGGCAGGTATCTCAACTTGCACCTGTGCATATATCGCATGGTATGTAATGTTTAATGAGAATCGTTCAGTTGCTATTGTTGCTGATAAATTAGAAACTGCAAGGGATGAAATCATGAATGATGTTGTTGAGTTCATTAATAACTGTCCTAGTTGGTTAAGACCAAAAACTGGAAAGCAAACAGATAAAAGTAATGATAAAAATTTTAAAGATACACAGAAATTAAAACGTTATGATAATGACTCAACATTATCAGCTTTTTCTTCTAAAGGACTTAGGGGTTATACACCAACACTATTATTTTGGGATGAAACTGCTTGGACAGAAAAAAGTGATAAATTTTGGACTTCTGCTAAACCAACCCTTCAAACAGGGGGACGTGCTATTATGGTTAGTACTCCATCAGGATTAGACCCTGTATTCTATAAAACTTTTGAAGGTGCAAGAGCAAAAACAAATAACTTTAAAGCAGTATTACTTTTTTGGTTTAATGATCCTCGTTATAATAAAGGATTGGTTTGGTATAAAAACAAAGGCAAAGAAAATGAAATTGCAATGCCTGATACTGGTTGGTCAATTTCACAGAGAATTAAATTCATGGATGATCATTGGGATGCTAGTTCTCCTTGGTTTGAAGAACAAGTTAGAGATGCTAACGGTGATATGCGTAAAATTGCACAAGAAATTCAATGTATTGATGGAAATTCATTAATTACTGTAAAAAATATTAAAACTGGAATTATTGAAACAATAAAAATATCTGAATTATATGATAGATTTTAAGCAAAATAATAGAATTATTGAGTATAATGGAAAATATTGGCACAATGATAAATTAGATGAAATTAGATATGAAATATTAAAAGATATTGGTTATGATGTTATGGTTGTTTCATCTGATGAATATAATAGAAATAATAAAAATGAAAAAATAATAGAAAATTGTATTAAATTCCTAACATGTTAAAAAATATAGAATATCAAATATTAAACTCTCAAGGTGATTTTGTTGATTTTACAGGTGTAAAAAAAGAACATAAAAATATTGGTTATAAAGTGACACTTGAAAATAACTTATCAATAATAGTAAGTGAAGATCATATATTTTTAGCAGGTAGTAAGAATATGCCAGTTAAATCTTTAATTCCAAATTTGACATATATTACAACTAACATTGGTGATTCTTGGGTAAAAGAAATTGAAATACTTGAGGAATTTGACTTTTTTGACATTATTGATTCTGATAATTGTGAATATAGTGCAAATGGTATTTCAAATCATAATTGTTCATTTTTGGGGTCTGGTGATAACTTTATTGCAGAAGAATACCTTAAAAGAATTGATGATGAAGAAATACTAATACCAATTAGACAAGAATATGTAGATAGAAATATGTGGATATTCGAAGACCCAATTATTGGTGAAGAATATATAATGGGTGTTGATGCATCTCCCGGGCATGGTGAAGATAATTCAACAATTAATATTCTAAAGAAAAAGGAAATCATTGAGGAAAAGGTAGTTACAAAAGGTGATAAAACAAAACGAATTAAAATAAAAAGATTTATATGTGAACAAGTTGCTGAATATTATGGAAAATTAACACCACAAGCACTTGCTGAAATCGCATATCAATATGGTAAAGCTTATAATTTTGCATATACTGTCGTAGATATTACTGGTGGATATGGTATTCAAACTGTTGAAAAATTACTTGAATTTGGTTATGAAAACCTACACTATGCAGAAGTTACACATAAACCATCTAGAGATAGATTAAGTGGTTATATTAAAAAAGGTAGTAAAACAATGGCTGATGGTAGCATAATTAATGTTGACCTAATACCCGGGTTTTTTATTGGTAATAATCGTGCTTCTGTTTTATTAGAACTTCAAAGAGCAATTCATTTGAAAGATATTATCATAAGATCAGTTAGATTACTAAATGAATTAAAAACATTCGTGACAATTGCTGGAAATCGTGTTGCCGACCATAAGAGAACTTTTCATGATGATAGTGTTATGGGATTAAGTATTGGTTTATATGTTCTTAACTTTGATATGGCAAGATTTAAGCAAAGTAAGGGTATTTCAGAAAAGTTACTTAATGCTTTAATGTCAAATAATGATATAAGTGAAAGAATGGATAGAGAAGGTATTAAACCTAAAGTTAATAGTTTAAATGCCAGTAATCCATATATAGCAAATGCTTGGTTGTTTACAGGAATGAAGGGATATTAGAAATAATTTCTTCAATATTTTTTTCAAAATATGGTATTCTAATCAGTTTGATGTTATTTTCTAGACAATATTTTGTTTTAATACTATCATTTGTTTTACATTTTTCAAATTTAACATCTAAATTAGAATTTGATCCAAAATTAATTGGTTTATAGTGTTGTTCACCATCATATTCAATACAAATATTATTATCAGGTAAATAGAAATCAAATGGTAGTTTTAATTTATTTTTACAGTCATTAAATTTATACTCTTTTATATAATTAATATTAGTTTTATCTAATATTTTACATATTTCTAATTCACCCTTTGATGAATTACATTTTGGGCAACCCCTACCACTAAAATGGTCATTAGATGATTGTTTGAAAATTCCATGTAGTTTACAAATAATTTCAACCTTAGTTCTTGCATTTATATAATTAACTAAAGAATAATCATATTTATCACCATGTGCTAATTTTGCTTTATCTATAAAACTATTTGCTGCTATATTTTTTTGAATATTTCCCATATCAATAAAACCACACTTAGGGCAACTATGATTTAATAGATGATTATCTGGAGTTTGTTTAAATTCACCATGAATTGGGCATATAATAGTTACCTTGGTTTTACAATTAATATATTCAACAGCTGTGTAGTCATATTTATTACCATGTAATATATTTGATTCATTAATAAATTCTTCTTTCGTTTTTAAAATAGATTTTTTACATTTTCCACAACCCTGTCCATTTAGATGTGCATCACCTCTTTGTTGAAATTCACCATGAATTGAGCAAATAACGCTATATTTTTCTTTAATATTAATTGTATCAACAACTAATGAATAATCATAAGTATTACCATGTTTCAAAATAGCTTTTTCAATAAATTTATCTCTTATCATAAATATAAATACATATTTTCACAAATATATAAAAAAAACTATTTATATCAAAGACTTTTGATCTTTTATTAAGTATTTATAATAAATTATAAAATTTTATAAAAATGGACGAAATTAAACCAAAGGGTACAATATATCAACAACTGAATAAGATGTTGAATTTCGATGGTAATGCATTTTCAGGTGAAGCAATTTCTTCACCAATGCCAACAAAACAAACAAAGATTATCATTAAAGGTAATTCTCCAGAAGAAGTTAAACAAAAAGGTCTGGAAATTGAGCAGAAAAAAGCATTACAAGATAAATTCTTTAAAACAACTGACAGGGGTTTCCAAAAGGCACTCCAGTATGAGGCAGCTAGACTGCCAGCATACATGGACTATGAGGGCATGGAATACTACCCTATTATTTCTTCTGCATTAGATTTATTTATGGAAGAAGCAACCACGATAGGTATTGATGGTAAAATGTTAAAAATATATTCAAATAAAGAACGTATTAAATTAATATTAGAAGATTTTTTCAATGATGTTGTTAACATTAATGTGACACTACCATTTTGGACTAGGAATACATGTAAATATGGTGATAATTTTGTACTTTTATTAGGTGAAAAGGGAAAAGGTATTACACATGTTAAACAAATGGTTAATTATGAAATTGAAAGAATTGAAAGAATTCAAGATGGAAAGCCATTAGTTAAGTTTAAAGAAAGAATGACAGGTGATGAATTCAATACGTTTGAAATTGCACACTTTAGACTGCTTGGAGACGATAAATTTATACCATATGGTAGTAGTTTATTAAATAAAGTTAGAAGGGTTTTTAGACAGCTTATAATGGCAGAAGATGCCATGCTTACGTATAGAATAATTAGAGCAGGTGAAAAGAAAGTGTTTAAAATTGATGTTGGAAATATAGATGAAGATGATATTGAAGATTATGTATTCAAGGTAGCAACTAAGTTTAAGAAAACATCACAAGTACAAGCTAATGATGGTCAGATTGATTATCGTTTTAATATTATGGGTAATGATGAAGATTATTTTTTACCTATGAGAAACGCCAATTCACAAACTGGTATTGATACGTTAGCTGGTGCTTGTTTAGCTTTAGATACTGAAATTTGTTTATTAGATGGTAGAACACTTCAATTATCTAATATAATAAATGAATTTAATTCAGGTAAAGAATTATGGACATATTCAATTAATCCAATTACTGGTGAAATTGTTCCATCTCCAATTACATGGGCAGGTGAAACAAGAAAAAATACAGAAGTTCTTAAATTAACTCTTGATAATGGCGAAACCATAACATGTACACCAGATCATAAATTTCCAACAAGATTGGGTTTAATTAAAGAAGCTAAAGATTTATCGGTTGGTGAATCACTATGGTCATTTAATAAAAGACTAGAACCTCTCGTAAATAATGGAAAACCATATGAACAAATTTATAACAATCATAATAAAAAATGGGAATTTACACATAGGGTTGTTAAACGAAATATAATATTAGAAAATTTGGTTATTAATAAAACAATTATTGGTGGATTTAATATAACACATCATGTAGATTTTAATAAATATAATAATAATCCAAATAATTTGGTTATTATGAATCATCGTGATCATTTAAAATATCATGCATCCTTTGCAGATCATGGTAGAGAAACTTATCACTTAAAATTAAAAACTGATTCAGAATTTAATAAACGTGTAAAAAATAAACAAAGTAATTCTGCAAAGAATTATATTAATAACTTATCTGAAATAGAAAAAAAAGAAAGGGCGTTAAGATCAATATATAATTCAGCTAAAGGTAGAGTTGTTTTTATTGACAGATATAATAATGATTCTGTTTTTAAACAATTTGTAATTGATAAAGCAAAAATATCAACGGCAATAACTAAGAGTAAACCAGAGAACAGAAAAAAATATTCTGAAAATACAAAAAAACTTTGGGAAGATGAAAGTTTTAGAAATTCTGTTTTTGAAGCTGAAAAAACAAAATATTCTGAATTGTTATTAAATATGTTGGTTAGTTTAGTTGATGAATATGGAAATATAAAAAATATTTTAAATATTATTAATGATGTAAATAATGAATTTTATATTGAGTTTATTAATTTGAATAAAAATAATAAACAGTTGATGGGTAAATTTAATGGTTTTACTTTTAATACTATAAATAAATTAGTTAAACATTTTAATTATTCATCTATACATGATTTTAAACAAAGTATTCCACAATACAATCACAAAATTGTTTCTATTGAATATTTACAGGAGAAACAAGATACTGGTACTATTACTGTTGATGGTGGTGAAAAATATCATAATTTTCACAACTTTCCTTTAAAATCAGGCGTTTTCACACAAAATAGTAATTTGAATGACATACATGATATTGAATATCTTAGAGAGAATTTGATTTGTGGACTAGGTATTCCGAAACCATTTTTAAATTTTCAAGATGCTGGTGGTGGTGGAAAGAATATGGCACAATATGATGTTAGATTTGCTAAAAAAGTAAATAGAATTCAACAGTCAATGATTCAAGAATTAAATAAAATGGCTATGATTCATTTATATCTTCTTGGTTATACATCTGAAGATTTGGGTGAATTTACATTAGCATTAACAAATCCATCAACACAACAAGATTTATTAAAATCAGAATTACAAAGAGATCGTGCTCAAACATATACTGAATTAACAAGAGGTGAAAATGGTATTGCTGCAATGTCACATACACGTGCTAAGAGGATGATATTTAATATGAGTGATAGAGAAATTGTTGAAGATTTGAAACAACAAAAAATGGAAAAGGTAATTATGCAAGAATTTGCAGATGCACCTGTATTAATTAAGAAAACTGGTTTATTCGCTGATATTGATGCAATATATGGTAACCCTGCAAATGCAGCAGCTGGCGCACCACCACCAACACCACCAGCAGGTGGAGAAATTGGTGGAATGCCACCACAAGCACCACCAGCAGGTGGAGAAATGGGTGGAATGCCACCAGCAGGTGGAATGCCACCAGCAGGTGGTGGAGCAGAAATGGGTGGGTTACCACCAATGACAGAAACTATATTTAATACACGTGTTGAAGAATTAGTATTTGGTACAAATAAAAAATCAACAGATAAAGAAGAAAATAAGAAATTCATAAGTGAAACATC
>SESB01000926.1_pt1 | contig 20490 bp, 15 predicted proteins | sample 3171441 | NCBI WGS metagenome assembly SESB01 (sample SAMN06051867, study PRJNA518727) | freshwater metagenome | biome: subpolar coniferous forest; feature: holomictic lake; material: water; isolation source: holomictic Lake 227, 6 m depth | place: Canada: near Kenora, Ontario | collected... | reverse complement strand
TTTTTCCGCGCAAAGTGTCCTCCAGAGACGCAACTCGCATAAGAATTCCGTGAATGTCTGCTGGAACGGAACGACTGGGGTAATCTTTGTAGAAATCTTCAGTACTCAACTGAACACTCACCCTGGAATGACCACGAAAATTAATTGACCATCGAAAACGTTCTGCTTTAAATCCAGCCTCCTCAAGACGTTTCTTCGAAAGCTCCACTGATTCCGTAGCAACAACAAAATCAACATCTTGAGTGACCATTGGTTCATCGGCCCAATGATTAACCGCTACATCTCCGATTGCGCACCATGAAATATCCGCCCGTTCGAGACAATCGACCAGGCGCATGACATCATCTGCACCACCTGCTGTTTGCCAATCATAAAATCTTTTGGGGGTCATATCTGTATCCTGGCGACTGTCATCTCATGGATTCTTCAGGTTGTCGGCCACAACTTCCGCAATATGCCTGACCTTGATCCGGCTGTTTCTTTTGTCCATTCCCCCGCGAAGCTGCAGCACACAACCCGGACAGTCGGTTACCAGAACATCGGTGCCGGTATTCTCAACATGATCCAGTTTCTGGCGCAGAATCTCGGATGAAATCTCGGGAAATTCCAACGAGTAGGATCCACCGAATCCGCAGCATACGTCTTCATCCTTACATGGTGTATAATCCAGGCCCGCCGTCTGCAGAAGCGCTCGCGGCTCCCGTGTCACGCCCAGGCCCCGGCACAGATGGCATGGAGAATGATAGGCGACCCGCGTCTGATTCTGAAGAAAATTCTCGGGCGCCACTTTCAGAATATTGACCATAAACGAGCTAAAATCAATCAATTTATCATGAAGGATGCGCAGTTTTTCTTTCATTTCCGGTTTTTTGGCCAGGAGCCTGGAATATCCTTCCTTCAGGTGCGACCCGCAGGAGGCGCAAAGCACAAGAATGTAATCATGGCTTTGGGAATTTAGAGCCTCCAGGTTTTGAATGGCCACTTCCACCGCAGTTTCCTCTTCGGCCATCATCATGGCCGGAAGGCCGCAGCAGCTCTGAGCCATGGGGTACTCCATCTGAACGTTGTGCGCAGAAAGAAGACGAACCAGGGAAATGCCCTGCTCCGGAGACACGAAATCCACAACACATCCCCCGAAAAGCGCCACCCGGTAGGCAGGGTTCTGGATATGCGGGCGGATCTTCGGCCACTGGTCCCGGAACGATTTTTCTGCAAGTGCGGGGAGCGTTCGAAAATCATGGGCCTTTCCAAAAATAAACGGCAGGTGACGCAGAACTCCAGCGTCTTTTTGGACCAGAGGTTTTTGCAGGTTAGATGCCACCTTAAGTAGCGAATGGAACAGCCCACGGTTTTTCATGACGGTTGACAGAACGGTGTTTTTGACAGGTCTGGTCCCTTCATCTCTCAGGATATTGGCGTAAACTTTCTTGATGAGATAGGGAAGATCGATATTGACCGGGCATACGGACTTGCATGCCTGGCAATTCAGGCAGTTTCGGACAATGGCGCGGGCGTTGTCCTTTCCATGATAAAAATATGTCAAAATCAGGCCGATCGCACCGATATAGACATGTCCCAGGGTATGGCCGCCTACTTTTCCGTAAACCGGGCAGACATTCGAGCAGGCCCCGCAGCGAATGCAGCGAAGGGCTTCTGAAAAAACAGGGTCTTTGGCCAGGTCCAGGCGTCCGTTGTCCAGAAATACGATGTGAAGGATTTTTTTTCCACTGGAAGACGCCGCACATTCAACTGCGCCAGTAATCCAGGTGACATAGGAGGTCAGGGCCTGGCCCGTTGCGTTTTTTGGCAAAACCTTGATGATGCGAAGCGCAGCCGTAATATCGGGAACCAGCTTTTCAAGCCCGACCAGGGCTACATGAACCCTGGGAAGCGTGGTGGTGAGCCTTGCATTTCCTTCGTTGCTGATCAGTCCCAGGGTTCCGGTTTCGGCAATGGCCATATTAGCGCCGCTGATGCCCATGTCCGCAGCCAGAAAGGCCGGACGGAGTTCTTTTCGGGCCACTTTGACCATAAGGTCAATATCTTCCAGGTCAACCGGCGTTTTCGTGACATCGCCAAAAAGGGTTCCCACCTGCTGCCGGGAAAGATGAATGGCCGGCATAACCATGTGGGAAGGGCCTTCGTGCCGCAATTGAATGATCCATTCCCCAAGATCGGTTTCAGTCACCTTGAAGCCCTCTGCTTCCAGATGGTCATTTAAATGGGTTTCTTCCGCTGTCATGGATTTGGATTTGACAATGGTTTTAACGCCATTGTCCCTGCCGATTTTCGCTATGATTTCGTTGGCCTGCTGAGCTGTCGCCGCCAGATGGACGATGGCTCCAGCGGCCTCCGCCCTGGCTTTGAACTGGTCAAACAGGCTCTCTAATTGTGTCAGGGCTTGATCCTTGCTTTCCGCGATCTGCTCCTTTAAGGTATCCAGATCAATCCCCTCAAATGCCTTGGCGCGGGATACCCTGTAGGAGGATGCAAAATTGTCCAGCGCCTTTCGAAGAAACTGGTTTCCAAGGGCGGCTCTGATCCTGTCTTTGTATGTTTTCATATCCTGAGCGGTTTGAATCATGATGGATTCTCCTCCATAACAAGAATGTGAAGCTCCTGGGGGCCGTGAACACCAATGGCCAGCACCCGCTCGATGTCAGCGGTCCGGCTGGCGCCGGTTATAAAGGACATATAGCCAGGTGGGGTTTTCATTTTTTCAACCAGGTAAGCGGAAAGCGCGGTGGCATCAGGAAGAATTCTGGAGGCCGGAATCCAGGCGATATGGGTTTCACTTAGCATGGTGGCGATCCGCAGGTCTTCAGAACCGGAATCCAGAACCAGAGTGCCGGTTTCGGCAATTGCCCAGTCCGCGCCAGTAAGCGCCATATCTATCTGACTTTGGTGGGCTCTAAAAGGTGGTTGCAGAACTGTCAGTCCCGCATCGCTGCAAAGCGCTTCAAGCTCCTGAAGGCTTTGCGGATCAAGACCGGGAGCGACAATGGTTTTACCGTTCCGCTGCAGGGTTAAATCAACGGCATAGCGCAGCACACCTTCCATGCTGCTGACCGTCGAAACTACAGCCTGAACCAGCCCGGCCTTTTCTTTCATGCAATGAATTAGCTCATTTTGCGTCATGTTATCTCCTTCTTCCATTCAACAACTATTCATGGATACTCAATCAAAAAGATCATCATCGCCAGTTATATAAACCGCTCTCCAGACCGACTGCTGGAATTTATGTGTTGGCGTTTTACAGGGCTATGCAATAACTAAATCTTGGTTAGACCTGCCGCCTCGGTTCGTCATAGGTTATTCCGAAAATCGTGTCTGTCAGCCAGTGGCGGAAAGATTCGTTATCCTGGAACTGCTTGAAGAGTTGGGCATCGTCGGTAAAAAGCGCTGTGATGACGCGTTTAAGCGCCTTGTCGTGCTCAATGCGAGCATTCTGGCGGTCAGAATTCTTCTTGGCGTTCTGGTAAGCCTGGTCGGCGGAAACTTTCTTTGGAATCTCGTCCGTAATGCGCTTATCCATTCGCTTAGGGTCAGCAAAGAGTCCACCGAACTGGTCGTTGAAAGTCTTTACGATATTTGAGAGCTTGTCCATCTCCGGCTCCAGATTGCATCCGCCACCGGGCGTGGGCGCAGGCTCTATTTCGGCATTTGCATCTGGCAGGGCGATGGCCATTGTCGCCTTCTTTTCCGCTCGGTAGCTGTCCATATCAATGGCTTCGAGAATGCCTTTGGCGAGGTCTTCTTCGATGGGTGCGGGTAGCTTCGGGATAAGGAAGTTCAGAAAGATCGAAAGTTTCTCCCATTCCTGCACGCCGTAAGGCAGGATCGTAGCGAGGAAATCGTAGGTACGGGTGAAAGCCTTGGCCTTGCCCTTGAAATCCACCTGCCTGTCTTCATCAAGGTCGTTCACATATGTGGCCACACAGGCATCAAGGATGGGGTCGAGTTTGTCACGGTCAGCGCCGCCCAAATATAGACCAACCAGAGATTGTATCTGCCCGGGCGAATAAACCTGATAATTATCCAGATCAGCCTTGAGCATGTGAAGTTTGTTCGGATCAGTCTCCTTGCTGAGGATGGTGGTGCGGTAATAGTCGGCAAAGGACTTTTCGATGGTCTCGGTATCGTTCTGGAAATCGAGGACGAAAACGTCGTGCTTATTCGGGTGCGCCCGGTTTAGGCGGGAGAGCGTTTGCACCGCTTTGATCCCCGAGAGTACCTTGTCCACATACATCGTGTGCAGCAACGGCTCGTCGTAACCAGTCTGGAACTTTTCGGCGCAGATAAGAAACCGATACGGGTCTTCCTGAATCCTGCCGGCGATGTCGTTGCCCGGAAATCCGTTCAACTTAGACTCGCTGACCTTTTCGCCCTCATATTCCGGCTCGCCCGAGAAGGCGACAATCGGTTTGTAGGGACTCTTGATTTCCGCGAGGTAATCGCGGAAGGCAAAGAAATACCGGATCGCCCGCTGAATGCTGCCGGTCACCACCATCGCTCTTGCCTGCCCGCCGATCTTGTTCTGGCCGATCACCTGCTCCATGAAGTGATCCACCATAATTTCGGCCTTGTCGCGGATGGCTTTGCCATGACTCTCCACATAGCGGCGCAGTTTCTTGCGCGCCTTCTTTACGTCGAACTCCGGGTCGCCTTCGACGGTCTTGGCAAGGCGGTAATAGCTTTCAACCGGCGTGTAGTACTTGAGTACATCGAGTATGAAGCCCTCCTGAATCGCCTGCTTCATGGTGTAGCCGTGAAACGGGCGATGCTTTACCTCATCTCCAGCCTGGTAGGGGATACCGAATATTTCCAGCGTCTTGTTTTTCGGCGTGGCGGTAAAGGCGAAGTAGCTGGCATTGGATATAAGCTTTTTGGATTTAATCCGCTTCTCGATCGCGTCGTTGATACAATCCTCGGTCGTGATCGCATCCACATCGTTTTCAGATAGCGCCATGCTCATGGCGGCGGCGTTACGCCCGCCCTGGTTGGAGTGAGCCTCGTCAATGATGATGGCGAACTTCTTTCCCCGGTGCTCCTCGCCGATACGGTCGAGTACTTCGGGAAAAGTCTGCACAGTGCAAATGATGAGCTTCTTTCCGTCGCGCAGGTATTTCGCAAGCTGTTCCGTCTTTGAAATGCCAATGCCTTCCTTCACCGCGCCGATAATGCTGCCGACCTGTGCGAAGCCCTTGATCGTCTCTCGGATTTGTTTGTCAAGAAGGCGCCGGTCGGTGATGACGATGATGGTGTCAAATACCTCTGCCCCGTCCTTTTGCAGGCTGATCAACTGGTGCGCCAGCCAGGCGATGGAGTTTGATTTGCCGCTGCCAGCCGAGTGCTGGATCAGGTAGCGTTTGCCCGCACCGTGTTCCAGAGCATCGGCGAGGATGCGCCGCACCACGTCGAGCTGATGGTAACGTGGGAAAATCTGCACCCGCTTCTTCCTGCCCGTCTTCTGGTTCTCCTCTTCAACGATCTGGGCATAGTTCTCTATAATTTCGGTCAGACCGGATGGTGTCAGGATGCACTTCCACAGGTAATCGGTCTTTATGCCGTCCGGGTTCGGCGGATTGCCAGCGCCATCGTTCCAGCCCTGATTAAAGGGCAGAAACCATGACTCTTTTGCCATGTTTTTTTTGCCCTTGAGGGCCGTACACATGGCGACTTCGTGGTCATCCACCGCAAAATGCACTATGCAGCGCCCGAACTGGAACAGCGTCTCCCGTGGGTCACGGTCACGTTTGTATTGCTCCTCCGCATCTTTCACCGTCTGTTTGGTGAGGCTGTTCTTCAGCTCGAAGGTGGTTATAGGCAGGCCGTTGATGAACGTACACAAATCAAGCGCCCGCTTTGTTTCCTCCCGGCTGTAACGAAGCTGCCGAGTGATGCAGAAGCGGTTGGCCGCATGTCTGACCACGGCATTGTCGTTTTCCGGCGAAGGCGTGCCGTAAAACATATCAAAACTCAGCGGCCCGTGCTTGATCCCGTGCCGCAAGATGTCGATCACACCGCGCCGGGTGATCTCTCCTTGCAGGCGGGCAAGGAACTTCTGCCGCGCCATACTATGCGTGTCCTTGTAATTGCTGATGCCAAGCTTCGCATACTCATCCGGCTGGGTGGCTTGGAGAAAGGCAAACAGATGCCTGGTATCCACCGCGTATTCACGATCGTAGTCCTGCGGATGGCCCGCAAACCAACCTGTGCCGCCGTAGGGCGGTAAGGACTCCGCCGCCGCGTTATCCACAACAGCATCCGGGAACAATCCATCCGTTCCGGTCATATACCGCATGATCAGGCTTTCGAGCCCTTTTTCAGTGGTGTCAGTTGACATGGCGTTACAGCCTCTTCTTTAAAATGCGGACCGTTCGTGCAAAACTTGGCAAAGAACTGAGTACGGTGGGATTCAATACACCGAGCACCTTGAATGAGCGCTTGCCTTTGGCATAGGCGTTCCGGCAATCCCTTGTGGCGTGTTCGAGCTTGTCCTGAACCTCATGCCGGTTCCGGTTTCCAGCAAAACCCGCTTTCTCGATCAGCTTCCGAAAGCCTTCCCGGCACCGGATTTGCTCCTCCTTGGAATCCGCACCCGTCTTGCTGCCCTCAATATAAAGGTGTGTGTTCACCAGCGTGTCCCTCCGATCTCTCCTTTAGTCCAAAGTTGTCCCAAGCGGTAGCCATTCAACCACTCGCAGAGATTTTCCGGATTCAGCCGTTCCATGACAGTTTGCCCCTTCACCTTCGAACAGACGACCACCACTTCGGGCGTCTCCGTCATCGCATCCACCAGAATGTCCGAATGGGTGGTGACGATGAGCTGAGTCCGAGTTGACGCAACCCGCAAAAGATCCGCCACCTTTGGCAGGATGTCAGGATGCAGGCCAAGCTCGGGCTCTTCAATACATATGAGAGGTGGCGGCTCCGGGTCACAGAGAATGGCCAGCAGGCAGAGGTAGCGCAGGGCGCCATCCGAAAGGCGCGTGGCGGGAATGCTAAATTCTCCCTCGGTAAAAAACACCTGCACCGTGCCACCCTCAATGAAAACGTCGAAATCGTTGATTCCGTCGTAGAGGTCTTTCAATCCGTCAAGAATCTCTATCTTTGCGACCGGAAACCGCGTTTTCAATCGGTTCAGGAATAAACCAAGATTTGAGAAATCCTCTTTCAACACATCGTTCCGCATATCCGCTTTCTGCGGTTCGCGAAACACGGCGTTGCGCCCGAATACCCATTCCCGGTAGATGCGAATCTTCTCGTAGTTCTGAGCCAGCCAAGCCAGCTCGGGATAGTTTTCAGGGTCGCGCCGTTGAGCGAGGATAGAGCGGTTATGCTCAATGGTGTCCTTGGGCAAAGTTCGCTGTTGTTTTTTCACGGTATTGACAACAGGATTTCCGTTTCGATAGCGGTAGTAAAAATAAACATCCTTTTGTTGGGGAGAGCTTGGTTTGCTATCTTCCACACTCTCATCATTCAACGAAAACGCCTGCGCCACCGAGTGGAATGCAACTGCATGACGAAGAAGCTTCAACCCTTTCGAAGCGCTCACCACCCATTCGACTTTAGCCACACTCTTGGAATCGCCCTTCCATATCCATTCCGCCACACCCCCGCCTTTACGGATCACATCCAGAAACTCTTTCGGTGCGGAGCGCATCAGACTGATGGCTTCGATAAGATTCGATTTGCCGCTTCCGTTCGGTCCAATGAACAGATTAAGGGATAGCAGGTCAACGCCCTCGTTGTCTGGGCCGAAGGAAAGTAAATTCTTCGCGGCCAGATGGTGGATTAAAACAGGGTTGGTAGTGTCAGGCATGGTTAAATCTCCTCGGTAGCAGTTTCGCCCCAAGCCCCTGAAGAAGAACCTCCGCCGGAATGCCCAGCCCGTTCACCAAGTTGCGGATCATGGCCAGGCTCAGGCGGCGTTTGCCAGAGAGTACTTCGGAAACCTTGGGCGCGCTGCCGATATAAGGAACCATATCTTTTGCCTTCAGACCTTGCTGCTCCATGCGAAACCGGATAGCAGTGATGGGATCGGGTAAGTTGATGCGATATGCCTTCTCCTCATAGAGCTCCACCAGTGTGACGAGCAAGTCGAGTTCGTCACCTTCGGGCGAGCCGAGTTTCGCATTGAAAATCTCCTCAATACGGGCAAGCGTAATCTTGTAGTCAGCTTCGTTTTTGACAAGTTTAGGTTTCATTCACACATCCTGCGCGTTAATTTCGTTGTATTCGTCGTGCGTTCCCAGGAACCGGATGTAGATCGTGTGATAGTCATAGTTAATCCAAACCACCAGCCGGTGTTTGTTCCCGCAGATGTTAAACACCACCCGTCCGCCCTTGAGGATGCTGGCATTCCCGTATTTCGCCTTCACTTCGGCAGGCGTAGCCCAGTCCGTCGTTTTGGCTTCCGCAAGCCATGCTTCCAGTTCTGACTTCGCGGCAGGTATTTTTGTCCAGTAATCCGCTATGACTTTCTTGGAGATGATTCGCATATCAATCTATAGTTACCTTTATGGAATGTCAATATATTATTCCCATATTGGGAACAATTCGTATCACCACTATTCCTCTCCAGATTCCGGTTCTTCGAAAAGTTCTTCGTCTTGTGTTTTGGCGTCGGACGAGCAATCAGTATCGGTGGGTAGATCGGGGAGCTTGGCGGCGGCTTCGCGCACATCCAGCTTGCCGGTCACGATGTCCGCCGTCAGTCGCGTGCGGTATTCCTGAATCAGTGCTATTTCCAACTCGGTGCGGGTAACAGCAGTACTCAACGGCTCACATTCACTTGCAATGTAATCAACGATTCTTTCTTGCTCAGCAATCGTTGGGATCGAAACCCACAGCTTTTTGAGAACGCCTTGACCTATATTCTGCATAGAGCTACTAGCACCATTGGTGCTACTCTCGATTTGTACGCGACTTGGCTTCGATCTTAATGCCGAGACAAGAAATTTGGAGTTGAAGAACTGTGGCCGTACACGAAAGCGGAACAGTTTGTCGCAAAGAATCAGTTTTGGTCGAGGCATCTCCGCTATCGCAGCAAGACCAAGCAACTCACGTGTGTTCGCTCGGCTAACCAAGATGTCTCCATCCAGAATCTCCAAGCTTGGATCAGGCATAAGGTTTTTAGGTAGTTTCTTGTTTTGTTCTGGAGCGAATGAATCCTTGTTCACGCATCCAACTTTCAGGACACCCCATTCGCTTTCACTGGCGCGATTCGCATCGCACTGAGGAGACCAGCCTTGTTCAATCGCAGTGACACATTGTTTAAGTTTGCGCACCTCCCAATGTTCAGGAATCTCGCCGAGCCAGGGGATGCCGGAGGCTTTGAGAGTAACGTTGGGGTTGAGGCCACGGGTCACAGCACGTTGGATTATAGCCTGCTTCTGCTCGCCCAGCAGCTCGATAAGCTTCCGCTTGGCGCGAATGAATCGGTCAATCTTTCGGTTCGCATGATCCAGAAACCGCACGATGGCGGCTTGTTCTTCTGACGGCGGACAAGGTGCCTTGAGGCTTGCGAACACTCCCCTTTGGATCGTCTTGCGAAGTCCAGTATAAAGCGGCTTCATCAGCTTTCCTTCATCAACGAAAAGGTAGTAGTGACTAAGGAAGCCAGGGTTGATGCCCCGCCGTGGACTGAAAACATCATATGCCCCAGTGATCATTCCCTTCAGATTCGAAAGCCCCACACCCCTTGGAGTCTCGTCAATATCGAACAGGCAGAAGACAATATCATCCGGTCTGACGACTTTGTAAGTGTTGAATTGCGCGGGAAACTTCCCTTTCGGATTTTCCATGTTGCGCGGAATGATGCCCCGCAAAGTTAGTGAAAGGAGCATGTAGTCAGCGGCATTCTCGCCAACAACTTGCCGTTGGTCTGTCATCAGAGCGCGATTGGGAACCATCTCCCAATGCTCCGGGACGGCATCAAGCCAGGGCAGACCCGACTCCTTGTATTCCGCATACGGCTTAAGTCCATCGATCATTTCGCGTCTCCCTTCTTTTTGCGGCGCGGCTTGGAGGTAAGCAGTTGTGGGATGGCTTTATCAAAATCATCCGGCTGGAAGGACTGCTCTACAAGGCGTTGCTGGTGAAAGGTGTCGTAGTGCTGCTGGGCATGGCTGTCGAGGTTGTAGAAGTCCCGACTGCGTTCGACTTCGCGCAGACCTTCGCGGCGAACTGACAAGAATTCCTTGTGAGTTGCCTCATGCACTAATTCGCCCTCCGCATAGATGTTGCGAATCTTGATTGCGCCGTTCTCGGCTTCGTAAATAAGGAGCTGGGATTTTTGTGAGATGTCGCTCATTTCGCGCCCCCTGTGATTTCGCTCAGCAACCCTTCCGTCTCCCGCTCCAGCGCAAGAATATCGGCGCTGATCTGGGCGATGGTACGAAGCTGCGGTGGCTTGTAGAAATGGCGGGTGAAGCTTATTTCGTAACCGACCTTGATGTCATCCTCGACTATCCACGCATCCGGGGTATAAGGCAGAACCTCGCGGCGGATGAAGGCTTCAATACCGCCTTCTTCAAGCAGCGGAATCTGCTCGTAGTCGCGCAGTTCGCTGTCGGGCTCATATTCGACGACACAGGTCTTGCCGCCAAGCCTGGTTTCAAACATGCCGTGAAACGGATCGGAACGCATCTTGCCGGGTTTGTGGACTTTCTTGATCACGGGCGGCGCATCCTCCATCCGCCAACTGACGGCGTTGAGGATGAGCTTCAGGTCGGAGGCGCCGAGCTTGAGACTGAGATTCTTGAGCACCGCATCAACCTTTCCAAGAAAGACGTTATAGTCTTCAAAGAGGCCGTCGCCAAGGAACCCGCTAAGCTTGGTAGCAATCTCAACGAGCATGGCATCGCGTCTCCAGGTGGCCTCGCTGAGAAGTTTCTTTTTCTTCCCGTCGGGCAGGGCTTTCCTGGCGCTGCCGCCCTCACCTTCATCATCCTCTTCATCGGGATCGCCTTTGCCCCAGTCGCCCACGAGCTTTTCCAGTTCCTTTCGGACGGAGACGGGATTTTCAAAGATGATGTCGCCAAGTTCATCATAGAGCGATGTGCGAATCTCCTCATCTCCGGAGGCAAATCGGAGCGTTTCGATGGCTTTGCGGCTGAGCTGGCTGTGCAGGCGCAGTGGGCGTTCAACCTTCACCTTCCAATAACCGAATGCGGCATTGGGAAAGATTTTCGATTGCTCGGTCTCCTGGAATGCAAGGAAAGTGTCACAAATACGCTGGATGTCCTCAGCGGCAAGTTCGCAGTTCTTTTTGCCCATGTTCTTGCGCAGGGGGCGGAACCAGTGGGTGGCGTCAATGAGCTGTACCTTGCCCCGACGATGTTCCGGCTTACGGTTCGTGAGCACCCAGATATAGGTGGCTATACCGGTGTTGTAGAACAGGTTAAGAGGCAGTGCTACGATGGACTCCAGCCAGTCGTTCTCAATGATCCAGCGGCGGATGTTGCTCTCCCCCTGGCCAGCATCGCCGGTGAAAAGTGAGGAGCCGTTGTGTACCTCTGCGATGCGACTGCCGAGCGGAGTGTCGTGCTTCATCTTGCTCAGCATGTTAGCCAGAAAAAGCATCTGGCCGTCGCTGGAGCGGGTGATGAGTGAATATTCCGAATTGTCGCCATGCTGAATGATTAAGCGCGGGTCTTTGATATCCTTCTTGCCGCCCATGCGTTCGAGGTCGCTCTTCCAGCTCTTGCCGTAGGGCGGATTCGACATCATGAAGTCGAATTCGCGTGAGCGGAACGCATCGTTGGAGAGCGTGGAGTAGGCCGGTCCGCCAATGATGTTGTCAGCGGCATCGCCGTCGCCTTTTAGCAGGAGGTCGGCCTTGCAGATGGCGTATGTCTCGGCGTTGATTTCCTGGCCGTAAAGGTGGGTTGCGACCTGCTTGCCATGCGTCCGAGCTATTTCCTGCAATGTTTCCTCTCCGACGGTCAACATGCCGCCGGTTCCTACCGCGCCGTCGTAAAGAAGATATGTGCCCGATTCGATCCGGTCCGCAACGGGCAGGAATATGAGATTGGCCATCAGCTTCACCGCATCGCGTGGTGTCCAGTGCTCGCCGGCCTCCTCGTTGTTTTCCTCGTTGAAACGTCGGACGAGTTCCTCGAACATGGTGCCCATCGAGTGGTTGTCGAGGCCGGGAAGGTCGCCAACCGGGTACGGACTGAGATTGATGTCCTTGTCGAGGAACTTCTCAATGAGCTGACCAAGCGCATCCGCCTTGGAAAGGCGTGGAATCTGGTTACGGAACTCGAAGTTAGTGAGGATGTCCTGCACGTTCGGCGAGAAACCGTCGAGGTATGTCTCAAAATCGTCCTTGAGCTTCTGCTGGGTAGCGCGGGATTTCAGGTCGCTCAGAAGAAAGGGCGAGGTGTTGTAAAACGCCTTGCCGGATGCAGATCGAAGGGCGTCGTCTTGATTCGTGATCATCTCCCGATCAAGTGCCGCCTTCATTTCGCGCACTGCCTGCTTGGTCGGCTCCAGCACCACATCAAGGCGGCGGAGGACGGTCATAGGCAGGATGACATCTCGGTATTTGCCGCGCACATAGACATCACGGAGGACATCGTCAGCAATGTTCCAGATGAAGTTGGTGAAGAAGTTTAGTTGAGAATGATCCATACTTTTCCTTAGATTTTGAGATGTCTAACTTTATCCGGCTGCTTCGTTTGTCCATTCCCCCGCGAAGCTGCAGCACACAACCCGGGCAGTCGGTTACCATAACATCGGCACCGGTATTCCCAACATGATCCAGTCATGGCTTTGGGAATTTAGAGCCTCCAGGTTTTGAATTGTAAACCAATCAACATATTGATTAAAAAACCAATCAATATATCAATACCCGTCCCCTAACTCCCCTGTTTTATGAAAGCCGTGCTGCGCTGCTCGGCAAAGGTGAGGTGCGCCGTCATCGAGTCGCGGGCGGCTTCTGCATTCCTGGCCTCTATAGCCTCAAAAATGCCTCGGTGATGCCGGCAGAGGACATGGTGATCATCACCAGTTATATAAACCGCTCTCCAGACCGACTGCTGGAATTCCTTCATGGCATCGAAAATACTCTGCATCAGGTGCAGCCAGACGATGTTGTGGGTGGCGCGAGCGATAGCGATATGGAAGTTGGCATCCAGGTCTTCAGATGGCAGCAGGCCTTCCAGATTGCGTTCCATGCCTGCAATAATCGACCCCATGCGGCGGATATCCTCGGGCAACGCCCGCTGAGCCGCATAAAAGGCAGTCCATGATTCCATGCATTTGCGGACTTCAATCACATCCAGCGCTCGATCCTGCTGCATACGGATCAGCCCGCTGAGTGCATTGGCGGAAGTAGTTTCAACCAAAGACATGACAACCGTACCGCCTCCCTGATTGGACATGACCAGTCCGGCAGACGCCAAAACATTCAACGCCTCGCGCACAGAAGGGCGCGACACACCGAACAACTCGGCCAGTTCACGCTCCGGAGGCAGTTTGTCGCCGGGAGAGAAATCTCCGCCCAGAATCGAGGCGCGGATCTGATCCGCAATCTGGGTTGATACCTTCTTCGGTTTTATCGGTTGGAATTTCATGGGTACCCGTCAAAAAAGAGGTTATAATGCAGCCCAATCCTTTACCGCAAAAATATTTTTAAACCACAAAAAACACGAAACAAGTAGGGGCGACCGGCGGTCGCCCCTATTATTCCTCATTACATAAGCGAAACAAAAAAAGGATCAGTTTTTCACTAAAATATATGGCAATTTTCATCAGCTCAGCATAGACCATGCCATGACCGTTTATACTGTTTTTGGCCGCTCTGCAACTGAAACGATATTCAGGCATCAATACTCTGCGCCAGCAACTCGGTCAGGTGCATGATTTTGACCTGCGGTAAATGATCCAGCAAACCCTTTTTCAACTGCAGCAGACATCCAGGGTTGCCAGTAACCACCGCATCCGCCCCGGTAGCCCGGATGGTGTCGAGCTTGCGGCGCAGGATGAGGTCAGCCATCTCCGGTTTTGCAATATTGTATGTGCCGCCGCTGCCACAGCAAGCGTCGGCATTCTCCAGTTCCATGTACTCCAGACCTGGTACAAGCTTGAGCATGTCACGCGGCTCCCTGCGAATACCCTGACAGTGAGCAATGTGACATGGGTCATGGTAGGTCACTTTCATCGGAAGTGGCTTGAGGAGCAATTTCAGCTCATCGGCATGCATCGCCAGAACCTGCGAGATGTCCCGCACCTTGTCGCTAAAAGAGGCGACTGACGAGTCACTTAGATGATGACTGTACTTTTTCAGCTCGGCCCCGCACCCACCACAGTCTGTGACGATGAAGTCCAAATCGAACCCGCCGAAGATATCCACATTTTTGCGTGCCGCCTCCTTCAAACCTGCCAGATCACCGGCCAGCATGTTGGGCGCCCCGCAGCAGACCTGATTTCTGGGGGTAATGACCCGATAGCCGAGTAAAGTTAGCAGTTTGATCGTAGCGCGACTGGCATCGCTGAAGATCAGGCTCATAACGCATCCGAGAAAGAATCCGACCGTTCCGCGCACCTCCCCCTTGGCCGGCATGTCTTCTTTTATGACCTGGCGCAGCGGTCTTTCTGGCAGATCGGGCAGTAGCCCTTCCATCCGTTCCAGCGGTTTGGGGAACATCTTGAGGATACCAAGCGTCCTGACCAGCTTTTGCAGGCCGGTACGCTGGTAGAGGCGCATCGGTGCAATGGACGCTTCAAGCCGGTCAGGATGGGGCAGAAGTTTGCGCAGTACCAGATCCTCCATGAAGCCGAGCCGGCTCCCATCTTTGCGCTCACACGTAAACTCGGCCACCAGTTCACCGGGATTAACGCCACAGGGGCAGGCCGAGGCACAGGCCTGGCAATCCAGGCAGAGCGAAAGATATTCAAGAAGGCGCTCCGACTGCTCCAGTTCGCCATCCTGGAGTTTACGCACCAGCGCCACCCGACCGCGGGGCGAGGCGGTTTCAAGGAAAGTTTCCTTATAGGTGGGACAAGCGGGAAGGCACATTCCACAGCGCATACAGTTTATCAATTTAACGTAATCCATGATAACCCTCTGTCTAAAAGGAAAGGATGAATAAAAGCAAATGGTGAAGGCTGGAGGTTTTTTCATTCATAATTCATAATTCGTTTGCGATCTTAGCTTTAAAATATTTTTCCCGGATTAAGTATCCCCTTGGGATCAAATGCATGTTTGATACCCCGCATGACCCTGATACCAGATTCTCCAACCAGCTTTGGCAGGTATTTCTTCTTGGCCATCCCCACGCCATGCTCCCCGGTAATGGTGCCGCCCATTGATATGGCGGCATCAAATATCTCATCGAAAGCTTTGTGGGCGCGGGCGATCTCGTCCTTGTCCCGCTCGTCGGTCAGACAGGTGGGGTGAAGGTTGCCGTCGCCGGCATGACCAAAAGTGCCAATGGTGAGATTGTATTTTTTGGCTGAATTTTGAATGACTTCCAGCATGGCGGCTATGCAACTGCGCGGCACGGTAGCATCCTCCAGAATGGTGGTCGGCTTCAAGCGCGCCAGAGCCGAGAGCGCAGTGCGCCGAGCAGTAGCCAACTTGAGCGATTCATCGGCATCTCTGGCTGTCTGAAAGAATGAACATCGGTGCTTTCTGCAGATCGCCTCTACGCTGGCGGCCTCTTCCGCAACCACCACCGGGTGACCGTCAACCTCAATCAGCAGCACGGCATCAACATCCAGCGGCAGCCCGACGTGTGCGTAATCCTCAACACATTTTATGGTGACCCTGTCCAGGAATTCCAGGGTGGCGGGAATAACTTTGGCTGCAATGATGGCCGAGACCGCCAGCGCCGCCTGACGCATTTCCGGAAAGTGAGCCAGCATGGTGGTCTTGACCTGAGGTTTTGGAATCAGCTTGACAGTGATGCCGGTGAAAAATCCCAGAGTGCCTTCGGATGATACCAGAAGCGGATTGAGACAGTAACCGGCTACATCCTTTACCACCTTGCCTCCGGTACGAAGCAGGCTTCCATCAGATAGAATTGTCTCCAGCCCCATGACGTAATTGGCAGTGACACCATATTTGAGGCCACGCAGACCGCCCGAATTCTCGGCTACATTGCCACCCATGGTGGAGATATTCATGCTGCCCGGATCTGGCGGATAGAACAGGCCGCGCGCTTCTACCTCGCGGTGCAAGGCGCTGGTGATAACCCCTGGTTCCACCGTAGCGGTCAGGTTTTCCTCATCCACCTCGATGATCCTGTTAAGACGGCTGGTCTGAACCACGACCCCTTGACTGTCGGCGATCGAGCCGCCCGACAGGTTGGTGCCGGAACCACGGGGGATCACGCTTACCCCCGCCCCGTAGCACAGGCGCATGATACGGGCGATTTCATCGGCAGTCCCAGGCAACAGCACCACCCCAGGACTACTTTCGAGCTCCGGGGTCGCATCATAGCCGTAAACCGCCAGTGACTCCCTGTCAGACAGAGTATAGGGTTCACCAACAATAGCTTGTAGTTCTTTTACGAATGATGGGTTCATGATAGTAATTACCTTTCTCAAAGGACAGGCCGGAGGGAAGCCCTCCGACCATTCCCTGATGCATCTTGTACCTGATGCTACTTGACTGCCGTTGCAATTGCTGGAATCATCCATGGGAATACATAAGCCTGCAGGAAAACAACAACACCGACCAGAGAGGCCAGCGCAATACTATGCCAGAAAACACCGCGAAGAATTTCTCCCTCGGACCCCTGCTGCCCTGTCGCAACACCTGCCACAACAATGCTTTGAGCGTCGATCATTTTACCCATAACACCACCGCTGCTGTTTGCGGCGCAGGAAAGAATCGGATTGATGCCCAGAGCTTCGGCGCTGATTTTCTGAAGCCCACCGAAGAGAACGTTCGATGAAGTGTCACTGCCTGTAAGCGCCACGCCGAGCCAACCAAGAAGTGGCGAGAAGAATGGGAAAAGAAATCCGGTTGACGCAAATGCAAGTCCCATAGTTGCATCAAGACCTGAATAACGAGTCGTGAAACCAAGACCAAGCATTGCAGTGATTGTCAGGAGCGATATCCGGATTCTCTTCAACGTATTCAGGAAAGTCTTGAAAAGTTCGCTGAACGAGAGCCCAAGGAGGAGACCACTTATAATACCGACAAATATTAAGCTTGTTCCGGTCGCAGACAGCCAGTTGAAAACGTAAACCGCCCCTTCGGCTGTCTCTTTGGCCACGACTGGCGCAACTTTCAAGACTGCCTTGTCCAGGTACGGGATTGGAAAATTGACACTTGATACCCCCATCAGGAAGTTCTCGGCACCCTTGGTGCCTCCATTCAGGAATGTCTTGAATGCCGGATAACCCCACGCAAACACGAACACGCACAGAAGAGCCCATGGCATCCAGGCTTTGGCGACCTGGCCGAAAGATTGATCTGGTCGCGCATCAGCATCGGCTTGGCGACCTTCCTTGGTTTCATGATCGAAGTGCCAATTCGTCTTGGGTTTCCAGAATTTCAGCAGGAGAAGTGTCGAGCCCATAGAAACCACGGAACCAAGTATGTCAACCAGAGAAGGCCCCATATAGTTGCTAACGACGAACTGTGTGACGGCGAAGCTGAGTCCGCATGTAAGACAGGCGGGCCAAACTTCCATCATTTTTTTCCGCCCAGCCATGGCCCAGATAAGCCAGAAAGGAACGATGAGGGAGAATATCGGCAATTGCCTTCCCACCATCTGGCTAAGAGCCATTTCCGGAAGCCCGGTCACCTTCGCAAGGGTGATGATCGGGATACCAAGAGCGCCGTAAGCAACCGGGGCGGTGTTTCCGATAAGAGCAAGGATCGCAGCCTTTAGGGGACGGAATCCCAGACCGATTAGCATCGCTCCTGAAATGGCTACGGGTGTACCAAAGCCCGCTGCGCCCTCTATGAAAGCGCCAAAGCTGAAGCCGATAAGGAGCAGTTGAATACGACGGTCATCCGAGATTCCGGAGATCGAATGTTTTACCACCTCGAAATCACCCGTTTTCACAGTAATGTCATAAACGAAGATCGCGCCAAGAATGATCCATCCGATCGGCAGAAGTCCGTAGGCCGCGCCGTATCCGGCAGAGGCGAGGGCCAGCTTCGTAGGCATTCCATAAACGAGAATCGCGATGGTAAGCGAAGACAAAAGCCCCGCGATCGCACACCAGTGCGCCTTCAAGTGGGCGAACCCAAGAAGTCCCAGCAGAAGAATTACAGGTATTGATGCTACCAAAGCTGACAGAAGCACGTTTCCAAAGACAGGTGTATAAACTTGTGTCCAGGTGAACATTTAAACCTCCCAATGTTGGATTTTTTGTGGAATTCGCCTTAGAATTAAAACATGGAATCCATTAATTATTTCAGATGGATTGATTGCAATCGCCCACGCCATTTTACCCTCCTTTTTACTTGTTTGGTTTGTTGCCAATTGGTATTACCACTTGTGATGGTACTTATAAAAATAATTCTTGAACTTGTCAACACTATTTTTAATATTTATTTTATTGTTTATATCTATCAGTATTTATTGAATTTAATTTATTGATACGATAAATTGACATTTATTTGTTATGGATTAAGGATTTGGACTTACCAAACTTGAAGTGAAGCAATGGATGTGTTTCTTGGATAAACGAAGGAAGGACTATCGCGGATAACTGTTCACTCCCTCTCCCATCGGGAGGGGGCCAGGGGGAGGGCTGAACGATTATGTACCGTTTTTGTTCAAATATGACTCGATATACTGGCTCAACCTAATTCCGCGATCCGTGAGTGCGCGGGTGCCGAATCGGATGTTGAATTCCAGAAAATAAAAATGGCCATCCACCTCGGCTACATCAAATCCGGCATGATTGATTCCGGTTTGCTGCGCAAAGGATTCAACCAACTGGACGGCGCCATCGGCAATATCATCAAAGCTTACGGAGCCACCGCGGGATACGTTGTTGTGAAACTGTCCGGGTGCTGCTTTTCGCCAGTAGCCGGCCACCACCTTGCTTCCCACAAGAACCAGCCGCAAATCCCGGCTGATGGGCAGATATTCCTGAACATACAGCACGGAATTGCTCCTGGCATAATCCATAAAGTCCTTTGAATTTTCAATTAGAAAAACCCCTTGGCCCATGGAATTTCTAACTTCCTTGGCCACAAAGGGAAAACAGAACTCATCCAGAACCCGCTCAACCGCCGTTTCCGTGTGAGCAAGGATTTGCGTAAACGGCGTATTTTCAGGACAGATTGCTTGAAATATCCTTGTCATCTCCACCTTGTCATGTCCAAGGTGAAAGCTGCTGATGCTGGGGAAGATTTTCTTTTTCCAGCCGTAAACCAGGGCGTTGACCTGCCAGTATTCCGGAAAAAGAATCCAGTCCGCCGCCTTAATGACATCCTGCTGACTAAGCCACAGCTCGGGTTTCAGAGGGATAACACCTGGGATATTCAAGGTCCGGAGTGGATCAAATGAAACAAGCCTGCCCGTCATGAAAGCCGGTTCCGGTAGTCTGCGTACCCGAATTTTCGAACCATCCGAAACTCTCCACAAGCGGTCAGTATGCCGATGGACGGAAGCCTTACGCCGTTAAAGGTGTTGTTTTTCACCATCGTGTAATGGGCCATATCCTGAAACACCAGCCGTTCTCCCACTTTAAGGGGGGCTGAAAATGAAAAATCGCCGATCACATCTCCTGCCAGACACGTAAGACCAGCCAGCCGGTAGGTAAACGGATATTCTCCAGGCATTCCGGCTCCTTCAATTACAGGGCGATACGGCATTTCCAGCACATCCGGCATGTGGGCCGACGCGGATGTGTCCAATATAGCAATATCCATGCTATTATGGAAAATATCCAGCACAGATGCGATTAGAACACCGGTGTTCAGCGCAATGGCTTCACCCGGCTCCAGGTAAACCTCTATGGGATATCTGCTTTTGAATCCAGTGATCAGTTCACATAACAGATCCACATCATAATCGCTTCGGGTGATGTGATGCCCACCACCAAAATTCACCCATTCCATGTCCTTTAAAAAAATGCCGAATTTATCTTCGAATACTGGAAGGGTTCGGGCCAGGGCATCGGCGTTAAGCTCGCAGAGTGTGTGAAAATGCAGCCCGGAAATACCTTCCAGATTATGAGATTCAAAATTGCATCGGGTAACACCAAGGCGTGAGTACGGGCCGCATGGGTCATAAATTGGCACTCTGACTTCCGAATGCTCAGGATTGACCCTGATGCCGCATCGGACAGGTTTTTTAGCGTCGATGATTTCGGATTTATGCCTGTTCCAGAACGAAAAAGAATTGAACACCAGGTGGTTGCAGCACGAGAGGATTTCACGCAAATCAGCATCCGGGAACGCCGGCGCACAGAAATGAACTTCTTTGCCGAACTCCTCGTAGCCCAGCCTGGCCTCGTCCACTGAACTGGCGGAAATACCGCAGAGATATTCCCGGATGACCG
>SESB01000923.1_pt1 | contig 20577 bp, 13 predicted proteins | sample 3171441 | NCBI WGS metagenome assembly SESB01 (sample SAMN06051867, study PRJNA518727) | freshwater metagenome | biome: subpolar coniferous forest; feature: holomictic lake; material: water; isolation source: holomictic Lake 227, 6 m depth | place: Canada: near Kenora, Ontario | collected... | reverse complement strand
AGTGCAAAAATAGGAACTATTTGCATTCCGGCAACAAACCCGTGAAAAAATGACGGCTGATGGTCGTTATACTGTCCCGCCGTGAATTGCTCGTAACTATCTTTTGATGATTCCTGCAGGAAGTTGACCGATGCCTGCACTTATTTGCATTCATGATGGATTTTCATAAATTTGAGGTTATCTTTACTATCCTCATCCCTTCGCCTATGATAATTTCCATGACCACACATTTGAGATATTACATCCTCCTGATGGCATGCCTATGTTGCCTTGTGATGGCAGGATGTAAGAAGCATCCCCAGGATTACAGGAACAAATTCCTTGGGGATTTTTCCTTTTCCGTTCATTTTCACCGTTGGCAAATGCAAACGGAGCCGTTTGACACTGCCTATAACAGCACAGGGACCGTCGGCTATGGAAAAGATGACCATTCGGTAACGATTGCCCTGACGGGGGGGCCCTCCTTCGATTTTACCCTGTTGGAAGATGGTTCGCTCGGGCCGGTGGGCTTCAACACCGGGAAATTTGAATCGGTAAACCATGTAAGCTTTGTCTGGAGTTCCGGCGGACTGGGTGGCGGAGTAAATTACGGAATTACGGGGAGCAGGCGATGACAAGGACGATAGCAGTTATTCTTCTCCAGTTCCTGGGCGGGTCAATACTATCCCAGGATACCGTTACGGCCAAAGGGATACCCGAAGGATGGTGATCCGATGGTGATCCGATGGTGATCCGATGGCGATCCGATGGGTATCCGATGGTGAACCGAAAGCAACTTAGAAAGGACTTAGAGAAGACTTAGAGGAGACTTAGAGGAGACTTAGAAAAAAAGAAAAATCAGCATGCGGGGTAAAACAGGTTGAAGGGATTTGGAAAAGATCATGAACTCATTGAAAAACAGGATTAAATACTGCCAGGTTAAGGAGAATAAAGATACAAAATCTTTTCTGAAATTCAAAAGATTCTTTATTTTTTTTGGCGGGTTTTCACAGAAGGTGAATCAAAATATTCCAGGACGATGATATACGCCTCCCATGGCAGGAAGCGGCAACAGGGATCGCGGGGTCAGTTTATATCATCTCTTGTTGTTGAATGATAATAAATAATTATTCAAAGTTTGCGATCATCACTTTTCATATCAGTTTATTTTGTATATTTAACCGGCCGTCTGATCTTTAATACCCGGGTTATCTGTAACATGCGAACAGCTAATGGCAACTCTGAAATGTGATCCAGTTGATAAGGATAAAAAAATCAATGATAATCCTTTTCCTTAGCCTGAAATCCTTTGTTATGCACTTTCTTGATTTTTCCATACATAGGTTAACGAACAACTAAATCATTTTTTTCCATGAAAAACCTGATCTTTTTTGTTGCCATCCTGACAGCGCTTTCAGCAAAATCACAGACAAACGTTTACCATCCCTTTCCCGACAGCAGCGCCATGTGGAACATCCATTACAGCTATGCCTGCATGGGAGGCTGGAGTGACCAGTATTATTCGGTCACCATTTCCGGCGACACGGTTATTGGCGGGGTGAATTACCACAAGTTCACCACCCCTTACATCCAGTCGGTTGCATCAGGATGCGGCGGGATGAGTGCGGGCTACCGGGGGGCCGTCCGGCAGGATGTGACCCAGCGGAAGGTCTTCATAGTTCCCCCGGCAACGGTAACCGAGCAACTTCTGTATGACTTTACCCTTGCAGCCGGGGATACGGTAAAGGGATATACCGAAACCCAGGCCTATCCCCGCGATGTGGTGCAGAGCATCGATTCGGTGATGGTGGGCAGCAGCTACCGCAAACGTTGGAACCTCCCCTGCTACGACATCCATATCATCGAGGGGATCGGCTCGACCTACGGGTTATTCCAGTTTTCGCCCGGCTGCATTACCGATGCACCCGACTTTGCCATCAGCTGCTTCAGGCAAAACGGGCAGACGCTGTATCCCGATCCTACGGCAAACTGCGGACTGATCACCTCGGTGAATTCCCCCGCCGCCGTCGACAGGAAGATCAGGATATCTCCCAACCCCTCCCATGGCAGCTTTACCGTTGAATTTGAACCGGGCATGAAGGTAACTTCATTCCGGCTGACCGATCTGCCGGGAAGGGTCCTTCTCCGGCAATATACGGACAACAGGGTTCAGTTTACCATCCGGGGGATCCCCCGGGGAATTTACCTTTTCACTGCCATCACGGAGGATCACCAGGCAATCACCACCCGGGTGATCGTTAGCCAATAACCCTGATGTATGCCCCCATTCCTGGCCCGGTTCGAAACAACCACGCAGTGAATCTCTCCGTGTCATTGTGCCGTTTTTGTCTCTTTTTGGTTTAATTTTGATCCTATTTCAGAATATTAAAAAGTTTCTAAAAAAATTATCAAACGGTTTAACAGTTCCATGCCATGAGAACCACGGTAATTGTAATTGCCCTGTACATCTTTCAAACAGCCTGTTTCTGCCAGAGCTCCCTCCCGGCAGCAGGCAACTGTGCCGTCGCGCCAAAGGCAGCATCCCCGGTAAAAACATTCAGCCACGATGTAGCGCTGGTCAGGCCCCTGGTCAATGTGAATGATACCAGCGGCGGCTATTACCAGGAGTACTGGTATTTTTCCTTTTCGGGCATCTATTGCGGCGCCGTGGTGACCAATGCCGGGAGTCTTCCCGCCACCCATGTTTACCTGGAGATGAAATTATACGATTACTCCAGCAACTACCTGGGATCCGCCTATTCAGATACCGTAGCCCTGATGAACCCGGGGGAGATAAAGACCGTGAAGATCCCCGGACTTCAAACCTTTCAGCCATGGACCGGCAGCAACTCCGTCGGCCACCTGGTGTTCCTGGCCAGGGCGGATTCGGTCGACATGAACCCCGCCAACAACCAGCAGACTGTTCCTTTTCCCTATTTAACCATTTACGACTGGACCACTGTTGCCAGGTCGGTAAACCCGGTCGCCTCCCGCCAGGTTGGCCTGCCGGGCGCCCCCCAACCCGGGGACTTTATCGGGATCACCCTCAATTCCAATGGATACGACCATTTTGCAGCCTATTTAAGATTTTATATTTCCCAATCCTGGACCGTCGCTCCCCAGATCAGGGCAATCCTGTATGAAAACGGGCGCCTGATTGATTCGGCAAACATAATGCTGCCCGACCCGCCCGGGCCGGGATGGGCCATTTCCGAACCGCTCTTTTACGATTTCATCAGGGCCGACAGTAACTATTATGCCGGCATCCGGTTCTCGCTGCCAGCCGGCAGCAACTTAGCCATTGGCGCCGATACCGCCCTTTATCATAATTTCGGCGCTGAGACCATTACCCGGATCGGCGGCAGCTGGACCACGCTGGACTGGGTGCCGGCCATGGAACTGGTGTGCGACCCGGAGGGGATCACCGAACATGATAAAACAGCCCCGGTGATCTTCCCGAACCCGGCCAGCAGGGAGCTGACGGTGGCCAATGTCAGGGATGCGACCGTTGCGCTATTTGATCTTACGGGCAGGCTGATGCTGACGGATGAGACAGGATTATCTGAACGAAAACTCGATGTATCTTCCTTCAGGTCGGGCATTTACCTGCTGCGGGTTACATCCGGGGAGCGAAGTTTCGGGAGGAAGGTTGTGGTGGCGAATCAAGAGTAAAATCCGGGGTGGGGGTTAACCTAGTATCAAGGGAAACTTCCAAAGGTTCAGATTTCACATTTCACATTTCAGATTTCAGATTTCACATTTAATAATTCACATACAACACAATCAATAGGCGTGCGAAAAATGTAAAATGCGAATGTAAAATGCGAAATGCGAAATGCGAATGCGAAATGCGAAATGCGAATTATAAAAAAAACGCCCGCAATCCTAAGATTAACAGGCGTTTTTGAGGCACTCGGGCGGAGAGAGAGGGATTCGAACCCCCGGACCCTTGCAGGTCAACGGTTTTCAAGACCGCCGCAATCGACCACTCTGCCATCTCTCCGGGGGCAAAATTAAACAAATTTTATAAACCACCAAAACAATCGCGGCTATTCACCGTTCCATCTTGGCCGGCATTCTTCACATTATAACGATTTTGCTTGCACATTCAGCCATCGGCCGCTATCTTTGTAGATTGTAAAACCAATATCCGTCATGAAAAAAATACTTCCGTTCTTGCTACTGCTCCTGGTGACCCTTACCACATCAGAACTCCAGGCAAAAAACCTTTGGGCCTTCCTCACCTGGTCAACCTTCAACTCCCCCGAAGGGCCCTACATCGAAACCTACCTCTCGGTAGCCGGAAACAGCGTGGCCTACATCAAAAAAGACAATGGAAAATTCCAGGCGACGGTCAATATCCTCATGACCTTCAAACAGGACAAGGAGATCAAGGCCTTTAAGAAATATGAGCTTTACAGCTCCGAGGTTGACGACACGACCAACAACAACCTCTATTTTGTCGACCAGCAGCGCATCGCCATCCCAAACGGCACCTACGATTTTGAGATCCAGCTTTCGGACAAAAACAAAACGGCCCCGGCCGTGCCTTACAGCCAGGCGCTTACCATCGATTTCCCCAAAGACAAGCCCTCCATTTCCGGAATCGAACTGGTCAAGTCCTACACAAAAGCCGCCGCCACGAGCGAACTCACCAAGAGCGGTTACGACCTGGTGCCCTACACCTACACCTTTTATCCCGAGATCGAATCCAAAATGACCTTTTACGCTGAACTCTACAATATGGACAAAGCCGGAGCAGATGACAAGTTCCTCCTCTCCTACTATATCGAATCGTTCGAAAGCAACATGAAGCTGGGTCAGTATGCCCGGGTCAAAAAAGAGACCGCCAAAGGAGTCAATGTCTTGCTGGCCGAATTCTCGATCGAAAATCTCGCCTCCGGGAATTACAACCTGGTGATCGAAACCAGGGACCAGAAAAATGAGATCATCGCCTCCAAAAAGATATTTTTTCAGCGGATGAACCCCAAGGCCCAGGTGACCATGGAGGATGTGAAGACCACGGAAATCGGCAACACCTTTGCCGAACAGATCACCAACCGCGATACCCTGAAGGAATATATCAGCAGCACCTACCCGGTTGCCACCGGCCTCGAAAAGGCATTCATGAGGGAATCGCTGAAAAAGGCCGATGTCAAGACGTTGCAGCAGTTTTTCTACAGTTACTGGTACCAGCGCGATCCCAATAACCCTGAAAAAGCATGGTTGTTCTACAAGGAGCAGGTCCACAAGGTACAGGTGAACTTTGGCACCCCCGTTAAAAAGGGCTACCAGACCGACCGCGGCCGCGTATACCTGGAATATGGTCCGCCCAATACGCGCAGCACCCACTACAGCGAGCCGAGCAACTATCCTTACGAAATCTGGCAGTATTACACCATGAACAACAACCAGCGCAACAGGAAATTCATCTTCTTTTCGCCCGACATGGTCACCAGCGACTTTTTCCTGCTGCATTCCGATGCAACAGGTGAGATCAACAACCCCCGCTGGAAAGTCGACCTGCGCAACCGCATCTATTCCACGAGCAACCTGCAGGATACCCAGGTCATTGAATCGTGGGGAAATATGGAACAGGACTACTGGGACCTGCCCAATTAGTCGATTAATATGAAAATTTAAACTTTCCGGTCAGGTAATATTTGTACTTTTACCACGAAATTAGCCGGAATGTGACGGCCGGGCAGAGAGATTCCGCAGGGAGGTCTCTCCTGTTGCTGAACAGCGGGTAATCATGATTTTAATTATAACTATTCCGCGATGCAGGTTGCTGTGATTATTTTGAATTGGAACGGGCGGCGTTACCTGCAGCAGTTTCTGCCAACCCTGATCCAGTTCAGCAAGGATGAAGCCGAGATCATCGTTGCCGATAATGCATCAACCGACGACTCCGTGTCTTTCCTGGAGACCACCTATCCCGACATCCGGATTATACAAAACCCTACCAACTGCGGATTTGCGGAGGGTTATAATTTAGCCCTGCGGCAGGTCACCGCCAAATACTACATCCTGCTCAATTCCGATATCGAGGTGACCGAAAACTGGATCACACCGGTTATTGACCTGATGGAGCAGGATCCCCTGATTGCAGCCTGTCAGCCCAAGATCAGGTCGTACCACGAACCCAAAAAATTCGAATATGCCGGCGCTGCCGGTGGCTTCATCGATAAATACGGCTACCCGTTTTGCAGGGGAAGGCTTTTCCTCTCCATTGAAGAGGATACTGGCCAATACGACGATGCCAGCGAGATTTTCTGGGCCACGGGGGCCTGCATGTTTGTCAGGGCAGAACTGTTCCACTGGATCGGTGGCCTGGATGAGGACTTCTTCGCCCATATGGAGGAGATCGACTTCTGCTGGCGGCTGAAGAATAACGGCTACAAGATCATGTATTGCCCCGATTCAACCGTTTTTCATATTGGCGGGGGAACGCTGCCAAAGGCATCCTGGCGAAAAACCTACCTGAATTTCCGGAACAACTTCTATCTCCTCTATAAAAACCTGCCCGATAACCGGCTCTACCCGGTCTTTGCCGTGCGGCTGTTTCTTGATGGCATTGCTGCCGTTAAATTCCTCTTCCAGGCCGGCTTCAAGGATTTCTGGGCCGTCACCCGCGCCCATATGAGTTTTTACCGCTCGCTGCGGAAAACGAAACAAAAGCGCAAACTGCTGAAGCATGGAACGATGCAGCATGTTTTTGGCAAAAACATCGTGGTGGAGTATTACCTCAAGGGCAAACGGAAGTATTCCCAGCTCAATATGAAAAGATTCTATACCGAATAACTTCTCAAAGGATTTTCTTCACAAAACTTTCAATGGCCAGGCGGTATGATTCCATGCCGAACCCGATGATGCTCCCTTTAACATTGGCAGCCAGGAAAGATGTGTGCCGGAATGGCTCACGGGCAAAGGTATTGGAAATGTGAACCTCCACCACCGGCGTACTAATGGCCTTTACGGCATCGGCGATGGCCACCGAGGTATGCGCATACCCGCCGGCATTGAGGATCACCCCGTCGTACAGCAACCCGGCATTGTGCAGGGCATTGATGATCTCACCCTCCACGTTGGTCTGGTAATATTCGATGGTGATCTCGTGGTAATGGCGGCGCAGCTTTTTCAGGTAACTTTCAAAGTTCTGTGTTCCGTAAATCTCCTGTTCCCTGCTCCCCAGGAGGTTCAGGTTTGGACCGTTGATGATTAATATTTTCATGACCGGTGATTTTTGAACAAAGATAATTGAAATAGGCGAATACCGTGATTCTGAAGCGACAGGTTGCCGAATGAAGAGGGTTGTGAAAAGAAAATATCAGCTGCCGGGGATGTTTTAATTCTCAATTTTGTATTTTTGCAGCGATACTTCTCCTCAGGGGGTGCCTTAAAACAAGGGCTGAGATTATACCCCAATAACCTGATCCGGGTAATGCCGGCGTAGGAAAAATGAAAAATCATGAAAACAACTGCATTCATTATGCTGATGGGCATGCTGCTATCTGGCGCGCCCTCATTCGGACAAATCACCATTACAGGAAGAATTACCGACAGGGAACAGGGTAAAGCCCTGCCCGGGGCCAATATAACCCTCGGCAATGCCATGGGCTCGGCCATTTCCGATGACCAGGGGAACTTTTCGCTGGCGCGGTTAAAGCCTGGTAAAAGCATCATCACCGTTTCCTATGTCGGTTTCAGGACGATCAAACGCGAGCTGGTGTTACATCGTGACACCACGCTTCAATTCATCATGGAGGGATCGGCCATCCTGGGCGACGAGGTCAACATCATCTCCACGCGGGCGCATGACAAATACCCGACTGCCTTCATGTCGGTTTCGGCAAAGGAGATCCAGGCTGCCAACCTGGGAAGGGATATCCCTTCGCTGCTGCAGGGAACACCCTCGACCATCGTCACCTCCGATGCCGGGAATGGCGTTGGCTATTCGGGGATCAGCATCCGCGGGACCGACCTCACCCGCATCAATGTCACCGTCAACAGCATCCCGCTGAACGATGCCGAATCGCAGGGGGTCTGGTTTGTCGACCTGCCCGACATGGCCTCCTCTACCGTCGATATCCAGATCCAGCGCGGGGTGGGAACCTCCACCAACGGCGCCGGCGCCTTCGGGGCTTCGATCAATTTCATGACCTCCGACCTGCACCAGGATCCTTATGGCGAACTTAACCTCTCCGGCGGCTCGTTCAGCACCATGAAATCAACCCTGCGCTTCGGCACCGGCCTGATGGCCAACAACATCAGCGTTGACGGCCGGCTTTCCTATATCCACTCCGACGGGTATATCGACAGGGCCTTCTCAAACCTGAAATCATATTACCTGTCGGCCGGCTATTATGGAAAAAAGACAACCCTCAAGCTCATCACCTTCTCGGGTTTTGAAAGGACCTACCAGGCCTGGGAAGGGGTTCCGAAGGACTCGCTTTCGAAAAACCGGACCTACAACCCCGCAGGCGAATATTACGATAAAAACAACAACCTCCGGTATTACAACAACCAGACCGACAACTACCAGCAGGACCATTTCCAGCTGATCTTTTCGCACCTGCTTTCCGCTCGCTGGAACCTCAACGCAGCGCTTCACTACACCAAGGGGCGCGGTTACTATGAAAATTACGCCCCCGGCGCGGCGCTGGCCGACTATGGCCTTAACCCGGTAGTGGTCGATACAACGACCATCCGCTCAACCGACCTGATCAACCGGAAAATGATGGATAACGACTTTTACGGGATTACCTTTTCGACCAACTATTCCACGGCCAAAAAGTTGAAACTGACGGCAGGCGGTGCATGGAACCGTTACGACGGCCATCACTTCGGGAAGATCATCTGGGCAGAATACGCCTCCAACGGCGACAACGACCGCAACTGGTACTACAACACAGGGGTAAAAAACGACTTTAACCTCTATGGCAAAGCCAGCTGCCAGGTAATCAACAAACTTACCCTCTTTGCCGACCTGCAATACCGGCGTGTGACCTACAAGATGCAAGGAACCCTCGACGACCTGAGAACCATTGATCAGTCGCACCAGTTCAATTTTTTCAACCCAAAGGGAGGCCTGTACCTGGCCCTCGACAAACACAACGACCTCTATTTCTCGGTGGGGGTGGCAAACCGCGAACCCAGCAGGGACAACTACAAGGATGCCGATCCGTCGCGTTTGCCAACGCCTGAGCGACTCATCGACTATGAACTTGGCTACACCCATAAAAGGGATCTTTTCACGGCCGCTGCAAACCTCTATTTCATGAATTACCGCGACCAGCTGGTACTGACCGGCGAGATCAACAACGTAGGCGAGGCCATTATGGTCAATGTCCCGCACAGCTACCGTGCGGGGATCGAGCTTTCGGCCGCCGTGGAACTGTTGCGCAAAAAACTGACCTGGAGCGTGAATGCCACCTTCAGCAGGAATAAAATCAGCAACTTCACCCAGTATGTCGATCAGTATTACTCTCTCCTTAAAACATCGGGTCAGAAAGAGCTCTACCTTGGCGAAACCGACCTCTCCTTCTCCCCCAACGTGATTGTGGGCAGCGTGGTTACCTGGAAACCCGTTTCATCGCTGTCGCTGGGTTTTAATTCAAAATATGCTGGCCGCCAGTACATCGACAATACCAGCAACACCAGCCGGTCGCTCCATGAATATTTTGTCAATAGCCTCACGGCCGGCTATACGGTGAATACGCGGATTTTCAAAGAGATCGGATTCAGCCTGACCGTCAACAATATCTTCAGCCAGAAATATGAAACAAATGCGTGGGTTTATCCATATTATGTTGACAACCAGTATAATGAATCAAACGGGTATTTCCCACAGGCGCTTGTCAATTTCCTCTTCGGGATTTCGCTGAAGATGTAGCCTGTTGCACAGCACCCTGCCTTTTTGACAGGGGCGGGATCGTCACGCAGTATTACTTGGTCAATTGCAAAAAAAATGGTAAACTTGCAATGGATTACAGCGTTAGATCTTAAAGCCCATTTTATGAAAACAAAAATCGCTATCTCTCTGGCAATGACCGGGTTGATACTCATTGCCATTTCAGTTTTCAGCCAGCCCCAGGTCGTTGACCTGACCACGCCGCTTGCCGTTGATCCGAATGTCAAAACGGGTAAGCTCGAAAACGGGCTTGTTTACTATATCCGTCACAACGCAAAACCTGAAAAGCGCGTTGAGCTGAGGCTCGTGGTGAACGCGGGTTCCATCCTGGAAAACGATGATCAGCAGGGACTGGCCCATTTCATGGAACATATGAATTTCAATGGAACACGGACCTTCCCGAAAAACGAGCTGATCGATTTCCTGCAAAAGACCGGTGTCAGGTTTGGCGGGGATATCAACGCCTATACCAGTTTCGATGAAACGGTCTACATGCTGCAGCTGCCCACCGACGACACGGCACTGGTCGAAAAAGGGTACCAGGTGCTGGCCGACTGGTCGCAATACGCCCTGCTGGACGACAAGGAGATTGACAAGGAACGGGGCGTTATTACCGAAGAGTGGCGGATGGGGCTTGGCGCCCAGGACCGCATGATGAAAAAGTTTTTCCCGGTTATCTTCAAAGATTCTCGGTATGCCACACGGGTTCCCATCGGGAAACCTGAGATCATCCAAAACTTCAAACATGAGACCCTCCGCGATTTCTACCATGACTGGTACCGCCCCGACCTCCAGGCGGTCGTGCTGGTTGGTGATATCGATGTGGCCAAAACCGAAGCAAGAATCAAGGCAATCTTTGGCGGCATCCAGAATCCCGTCTCCCCGAAGGAGCGAAAAACCTACGACATTCCCGACAACTCGGAGCCGCTGATCGCCATTACCACCGACAAGGAGGCGACTGACAATTTCGTGCTGATGTTTTACAAGCACCCCTTAAGTTCCGACAAAACCCTGGGCGATTTCCGCGATAAAATCATGGCCGAACTCTTTACCGGGATGCTCAACAACCGTTTCAGCGAAATTTCACAAAAACCCGAATCTCCCCTGGTTTTTGCAAATGCAGGCTATGGACGGTTCCTTGCGCGGACCAGGGATGCCTATATGGTCAACGCCATGGCCAAGGAAAACCAGGTAGACCGCACACTTGCCGTCATGCTCGCCGAAAACGAGCGGGTAAAACGGTTTGGCTATACGCAAACGGAGTTGGAGAGGCAGAAAGAGGAGATCTTCAGCCAGTATGAAAAGGCGGCCAAGGAGTTTGACAAAACGGAATCGATGCAGCTGAGCAACGATTATGTCAGCAATTACCTGTCGCAGGATGCCATTCCCGGGGCACAGAAAAAGTTCAAGTACCTTAAAAACATCCTGCCGGGCATCACCCTTGCGGAGATCAACGACCTGGCCAAAAAATGGGTCACCGACAACAATATGTGCATGGTGATCATGGCGCCTGACAAGGAAAATGTGAAGGTTCCCGTTGTCAGCGAGGTTTTAAAAATCATCAGTGATTCGAAAAATCAGCCGCTGCAGGCCTATGTTGACAATTTCAAGGCGGAGCCGCTTGTAAAGGAGACTGCCGCCAGCGGAAAGATCGTAAAGCGGACCGACAGCAAGAGCCCGGAATACACCGAACTCACCCTTTCGAACGGTATTACCGTGGTGCTAAAACCTACCACGTTTAAAAATGACGAGATCCTGATGTCGGCCTACGGGCCTGGCGGAAAATCGCTGGCAACCGATGCCGGTTTCATGTCGGCCAACTTTGCCGCCGAGATCATCAACATGAGTGGCGCCGGCAATTTCGACAATGTTGAACTGCAGAAAAAACTCAAAGGCAAGAACCTGGAGGTAACCCCCTATTTTGACGATGAGAAGCAGGGTTTCAGGGGAAACGCCACGCCGCAGGATTTCGAAACCATGATGCAGCTCATCTACCTCTATACAGAGCAGCCAAGAAAAGACTCGACCGCTTTCAAGGCCTTTATCTCGCAGATGGAAAACCAGATGAAATTTCTGAAAAGCAACCCCATCGTCAGTTTCTACGATACCTTGTTCAAAACGGTTTATCCGGGTTACAAAAGAAAGATCATGTTCCCCACCCCTGCCCAACTGGGGGAGGTCAACCTGGACAAGGCCTACGCCTTCTACAAGGAGAGGTTTGCCGATGCCGGGGATTTCAAATTCTTCCTGGTCGGGAACTTTAACATCGACTCCATCTCGCCGCTGATTGAGCGGTATTTCGGCAGTTTGCCGGCCCTGAACCGCCATGAAACCTGGAAAGATACCTCGCCAAAATTTGCCGCAGGGGTGACCAACCTGACCATCCACAAGGGCACGGATCCACAGGGAATGGTGGGACTGGTGATGTCGGACAAGTTTGACTGGAACGAAAAGAATGTCATGCAGCTCGGTATGATCAAGGAAATCCTGAGTATTAAGCTGATAGAGGTGATCCGCGAGAAAATGAGCGGTGTTTACTCGCCCCAGGTCATGATGAATATGGATCAATACCCCCATCCTGAATTTGCCATGATGGTGATGTTCGGCTGTTCCCCGAAAATGACGGACAAACTGACAAAGGCGGTTTTCGGCGAGATTAAAAAGTTGCGGAAGAACGGGCCCACGGCGGTGGATCTTAAAAAAGCGCAGGAATCGTTGATCCGGGCCAGGGAAACCGACCTTGAGAAAAATGAATTCTGGTTAAAAAAACTCGAGTCACTGTATTACAATCACGATTCCCCCAACTCGGTCGGCACCTTCAAAGACCGCGTAAATGCAGTAAATATCAACGATCTGAAACAAACGGCTTCTACCTTGTTAAATCCCGATCACTATGTGCGCGTGGTGTTGATGCCTGAAAAAAAATAGATGGAAAAAGCGGTCAATATCAGGAATAAGAAGGCTTCACACGAATATTTTCTCGTCCAGGAGGTTACAGCCGGCATTCAGCTTACCGGGACCGAGATAAAATCGATCCGCGACGGTACGGCCTCCATTGCCGATGGTTACTGCACCTTCACCGGGACGGAGCTTTTTGTGCGCAACATGCATATCGCCGAATATTCGCTGGGAACGCATTACAACCACGAACCCAAACGCGACCGGAAACTGCTGCTGACCAAACGTGAACTGAAGAAACTGGCCATCAAGGTGAAGGAACGGGGTTATACCATTATTCCCATACTGCTCTTTATCAATGAAAACGGGCTTGCCAAGCTGACCATCGCCCTGGCGCGGGGAAAGCACTCGTACGACAAACGGGAGACCCTGAAACAGAAGGATCATCAGCGAGAAATCGAACGGCACAGCTGATCTTTATCGTTAAACTATGATTTTCCTAATGTGCCCTGATGTGCCTGTTGTGGTTAAAAAAGTTAAGTAAAAACCCCATAAATAAAATCAACATCCGACTATGAAAAAGCAAAACCTGATATTGTTTCTGTTAATCTCCTTCGCCCTATATTTCCCGACATCCTTAAAAGCCCAGGGTCCGGAAGGTCCGACCGGGAAAGAGGCCAAAATCAAATGGTATACCTTCGAGGAGGCCTATAATCTCAACAAGAAGAAGCCAAAGAAGATGATTGTCGATGTCTATACCGAATGGTGCGGCTGGTGTAAAAAGATGGATGCCGAAACATTTACCAATCCTACCATTGTAAAGTACATGAATGCCCATTATTATTGCGTGAAGCTGGATGCAGAGCAAAAGGACACCATCGTCCTCGACGGGGTTAAATATGTCAATCCCAATCCGACAGCAAAACGAAGCACCCATCAGCTGGCCAACCTGCTGTTGCGAAACCAGTTTTCCTATCCATCCTATGTTTTCCTGAATGAACAGGGGAAGTACATTGTACTGCTTCCCGGATATCACCAGGCAAAGGATTTTGAACCGGTTCTCTCCTTTTTCGGCGAGGATGTTTACCTGAAATCGAAAATGGAAGATCTGCAGGTAAAACTGGGAGAATATGTTGCCAGTTATAAAGGCGAGATCAAATAAAAATACTGCATATGATGTCCGGAGAATCGACACCGGGTACGCTTGACTTCAGAAATTCCCATGCCAATACTAAAATCAATATCTGACCAATGACAAATTTCAGAAAATTAAACAACATCACAGGGTGGGTTGTTTTCGCGATTGCCGCAATCGTTTACATTCTGACCCTTGAACCAACTACAAGCTGGTGGGATCCGGGTGAGCACATTTCAACCGCCTACAAACTCCAGATCGGTCATCCGCCGGGAGCGCCCACCTTCGGGCTTATGGGACGATTTTTCTCCCTTTTTGCCTTTGGCGACACCACCAAAGTGGCCTTTATGATCAACATGGTATCAGGCCTTTCAAGCGCCTTTACCATTCTTTTCCTGTTCTGGACCATTACCATGATGGCGCGCAAGATCATTGCCCCCAAACAGGAGATAACCCTGGCCCAGACCTGGACCATCCTTTCGGCCGGCATCGTCGGGGCATTGACCTTCACCTTTTCCGATTCGTTCTGGTTCTCGGCAGTGGAGGCCAACGTTTTTGCCATGTCGCTGTTCTGTACAGCCATCGTGGTATGGGCGATATTCAAATGGGAACAGGTTGCCCATGAAAAACATCATTACAAATGGCTCATCTTCATTGCCTTCATGATCGGCCTTTCCATTGGGGTGCACCTGTTGAACCTGCTCACCATCCCGGCTCTTGCCTTTGTCTTTTATTTTAAAAAATACAAACCAACCCCGCTGGGTATATTCCTAAACCTGCTGGTATCCTTTTTCATCCTGGCATTTATCATGTATTACCTTATCCCCGGGATACCCAAGCTGGCCGGGCAATTTGAACTCATCTTCACCAATGGGTTCGGATTTCCCTTCAACACCGGCATGATCGTCTATTTTACCCTGTTTATCGGGCTGATCATCTGGGGCCTCTGGTACACGCGGAAAAAATCAAAGCCGGTACTGAACACGCTGATCCTTTGCGTGGCGTTTCTGCTTACCGGTTATTCCTCCTTTGTCATCCTGGTCATCAGGTCCAATGCTGCCACCCCGATCAATGAAGATGCCCCCAAAGACCCCGTCAGCCTGGTATCCTTCCTTAACCGCGAACAGTACGGTACATGGCCGTTCCTTTACGGCCAGTACTACACGGCGCCCGTGATCGATTATGGCGATGGCACCCCGCTGTACAAAAAAGACCTCAAGTCGGGAAAATATATCGTTATCGATGACCGCAAGGGTGTAGAACGCATCTATGACCCGAGGTTCACCTCGATTTTCCCCAGGATGTGGAGCACGCAGCGTAAAAATGCAGCCTCCTTTTACCGCGAATGGGGTGGCCCCGGCCGGCCGATCGAGGTAAACGGGGAGGATGGCAAAACAACCACGCTCAATAAACCTACCTTTACCGAAAACCTGAGATTTTTCTTCACCTACCAGGTGTCGTGGATGTACCTGCGCTATTTCATGTGGAATTTCGTCGGGCGGCAAAATGACGAACAGGGCTTCGGCGGCATTAAAAACGGCAACTGGATCACCGGGATACCCTTTATCGACAAGGCGAGGGTGGGCCGGCCCGTTTCGGACCTGCCCGACAGCCTGAAGAACATGGCAAATCACAAGTACTTCATGCTCCCCTTCCTGCTTGGCCTTGCCGGGATGTTCTACCAGTTCAAAAAGAATTCCCAGTGGGGAATCGTGGTGCTGCTGCTCTTCCTGATGACAGGTCTTGCCATTGTGACATACCTTAACCAGCAACCCTACGAACCCAGGGAAAGGGACTACTCCTATGCCGCCTCCTTCTTTGCCTTTGCCATCTGGGTGGGGCTCGGCGTGCTGTTTGTGGTCGATTTCCTGATGACAAAGGTTAAGATGAAAGAGATGATGGCGGTGGCTGTGGCAGGTTTGCTGTCGGTCATCCTGGTTCCCGGCCTCATGGCGGAGCAGAACTGGCACGACCACGACCGTTCAGGCAAATATGCTGCCCGCGACTATGCCGCCAACTACCTGAACTCCTGCGACAAAAACGCCATCCTCTTTACCAACGGCGATAACGATACCTTCCCCCTGTGGTATAACCAGGAGGTTGAGGGCGTGAGAACCGATGTGAGGAATGTCAACTATGAACTTGCTTCGGGGGGATGGTATGTACAGCAGATGTTCAACAAGGTTTACGACTCCCCTCCCCTCCCCTTTACGCTTCAGCCGATCCAGTACCAGGAGGGTACCAATGATTACATCCCTTACTATGACTCGGGGATCAAGGATTACATCGACCTGAAGGATTTCATCGACTTTATTAAAAGCGATGATCCGCAAACCTTCCTGACCTCGCAGAACGGCGGAAAATACAAGTTTTTCCCCGCGAAAAAGATCAAAATGGCCGTGGATGTGGCTGCCTGCCTGAAAAACGGCATTGTTCCCGATTACTACAGCCGCAGGGTTGTCGACACCATCTACTGGACCATCAAATCAAACTACCTCACCAAGAACGACCTGATGATGCTTGACATCATGGCTACCAACAAATGGCAGCGCCCCGTTTATTTTGCAGCGCCGTCAAGCGTGAGCCATTGTTTCGATGTTGACAGGTTCTGCCATCTCGAAGGCTGGGTGTATAAACTGATGCCGGTCCGGACCGATTCGGCCAGTTATATTCCCGGTATGGGCGGCATTGATGCCATGGGAAGCTACAACATCTTCATGAATAAATGCAAATGGGGTAACCTGAATGATCCCAAGGTGTATATTGATCCGGAGAGCCGCAGCAATTCCTATCGTTCCAAGATGGAGATCGCCCGTACCGCCGAGGCCCTCATCAACCTGGGTAAAAGCAAGGAGGCCAACACACTGCTGGATATGTTTTTCAAATATTTTCCTGAAAGCAAATTCCCCTACGACCAGACGGTTCTGCCCTATATCGATCTTTACTACCGCACCGGCGAGGTGGCCAAGGCCAATAAACTGGCTGAACGGCTGACGCAGATCATCTGCCAGAACCTTGATTATTACCGGTCTTTCAGCGGAAACGACCAGCTGGCATTCCAGAATGACACGGAGATGGATCTCGGCATCATGCAGCAGATTCATGCCCTCACAAGCAGGAATCACCAGGACAAGCTCACGGCAACTGTTGACAGCTTATTTAAATTGAACACCAAAGGCTATGCCAAATAGTTGGTTATCAACGAATAGTGATTCTCTGAACCATCAGGTTCGGAGAACACCGGCAAATCGTGAAGTAAGGTAAGAAAAAAGGCTCCCGGGAATCCGGGAGCCTTGATTTTACTGGGGTGGAAGATGGGGCTTGAACCCACGACCTATAGATCCACAATCTATCGCTCTAACCAACTGAGCTACGACCACCATGTAATGCTTTGCAAAAGTACACAAAAAATTATATATCCCAAACTACAATCCGCAATCTGCAAGTGTTTTTTAAAAAGCATCCCGTTACCCGCTCCGGCTCACTCAGTTCAGTTGCCTGGAGAAGGTTTAAAAAAAGCAAAACAGGATCGGCATCGCTGCTCTTTATCTGCTTTACGGCCCTTGTGGCTTTGCTGGGGTACCTGGTCACGCCCGACCCTACCCCCTATGCAAACGACCAGTATCTTGAGCTGGGGCTGAAAAAACCGGGATTTTCGGTGTTGATGCTCCCAGTCAGGGATCAATCAGCCCGGCCCGGCCACAATATCATTAAAACGATGCTGCTGGGACAGGTGAAAAGCCTCCAAAACATACCCATTCGTGCCTGGTCGGTAAGAGGCGGCTATATCTGGTTTACCGAATATGGTGCGTTGCCCGGCGATCCCTCCCTGGTAAAAACATTGCCGGAAGCATCCGTTGAAAAGCCCTTTACAAAAAGATTCTGGCTGGGCACCGACCGGTTCGGACGCGATTATCTCAGCCAGCTGATGATCGGCACCCGTGTCAGCCTTTCGGTTGGATTGATCTCCGTAGTGATATCGCTGGTCATCGGCATCTTTATGGGAGCGCTCGGAGGCTATTACCGTGGCTGGGTTGACAACCTGGTGATGTGGCTGATCAATGTGATCTGGTCGGTTCCGACCCTGCTCTTGGTCATCGCCATCACCTTTGCCCTTGGAAAAGGGTTCTGGCAGGTCTTCATCGCCGTCGGCCTCACCATGTGGGTGGAGGTTGCCAGGGTTGTCAGGGGACAGGTCCTGGGCATCAGGGAAAAAGAATATGTGGAAGCCGCCAGGGCGCTGGGTTTTTCTGATTTCCGGATTATTTTCCATCATATCCTGCCCAATGTCATGGCGGCAGTGATCGTTATTTCGGCTGCCAATTTTGCCTCGGCCATCCTGATGGAGGCAGGGCTCAGCTTCTTAGGGTTGGGGGTACAGCCTCCGGTCCCCTCCTGGGGATCGATGATCAAGGAAAACTATGGATATATCGTGCTCGACTACGCCTACCTGGCTGTTCTGCCGGGAATCGCCATCATGCTGATGGTACTGGCTTTCATGCTGATGGGAAACGCCCTGCGCGATGCGCTGGATGTAAGGATGACGGAGGTTTAATACTTGATTTTTTTCTGTTCGTTGCTCCCGCAATGCACCGGTCCGCGGATATGGCAATTGCCTTTGCTGAAGAACAATTTGAAAGATAAATAGAAATCCATCCCTGTAAAGTTGTTATAGCTGAAAAAACCTCCCAGCTTATCCGTTCCCACGGTAAAGCCATATACCCGTAAAGCCAGTCCTACCCTGGGCAGGGTCCAGTTATACAGGGATATTGGCATACTGACTTCAAATAGGCTTGTTTCAAACCTGGGGGTGACCGCCAGTTCGGCAGGCCTGACAATGGCACCGCCGGCCAGCGGGAATCCATAGATAAAACTGGAATTGACATACCACGACTTTAAGAAGTGGTAATCGAACTGGATGCTCAGGGCCGACGGCAGCCACAGGTTAAAGGAGGTACCCTTATAGGCCGAGGTTTTATCCCCGTAAAATTTATAACTCAGCGTGTCGAGGAAACGGCCAATGGTGTGAAAAGGCATATGGGTCACATTTTCCCAGTAGGAATCGCGGTTGATAATCGACATCTCGGCAGCATTATTGGAAAACTTGACCCGCCCGATGTCAACCAAACCAAATCCGATCCGGTAAATGTAATCCTCGTATGGCTGTGCACACAAGGTGTTATAATAAGGTTCCTGGTGGTAACGTGATAACCGCTGGTAGGTAACCCCAAAATCAAAGCCAAAGCCGCCACCCTTGGCAAGCGGATTCAGGTTCGCCGTATTGGCATCGAAATTCACCGGAATGGCCATCCCCATATCGGCATCCAGGTTCTTGACGTTGACCGTTGAATCGTTGTATACGGTATAATTGATCTTCCTGACATTGGTATACATCCCTGATATGGCGATCAGTCGTTTCACCGTCACCCCGGCCGACCATACATCAAAACCCCTGGCAAAAAAGGTATAGGCATAACTCAGACCTATCTCGCCCCAAACCATCGCGGTAGCGCGGAATGGCCTGTTATCGACGTAGTTGATATTCTGCTGCGGACGGTAGTTCAACCCCAGGTAACTGAAATTCACCACATCATAGGGAACATTATTCATGGCTATCGCCGATCTGACACAGGTTGAAAGGGCAAATGCGTGGCGCCCCCAGATCAGCATGGCGCCCGGTCCGTTGATCCGGAGGTTTATAAAGGCACTTTTATCATAGCTGTTCTTGTATGCATAAAAAATACGCTGCTCCGTACCGTACCCTTCCGAATGAACAGGATACTGGTAACCGGCTTTGAAAAAATTGGTAAAGCGATAATCCGCCTTATCCATGTAAAGGGCATTGTTCTCAACGAATGCATCCAGGCCTACCAGGTTGATATCCAGGTAAGTCTTTGAATGAAGCATTGCACTCGGGTTGACCTGGAGGCTGGTGACTCCGGCATAATTACCAAGGGTGGAACCCAGCATATCCTGGGCCGAAGAGGAGACTGACATCAGCAGGATGAAAGTCAAAACCATATGAAGTCGAAGAGAATGCATACAACGGTATTTTGGCATAATTTTTGACAACCTTGTTCAAACGATTTGAGTACCGTTATATTTCATATTGCTAATTTAGTCAACAATTTCTAAAAACCAACCTATGTCAACCATCGCATTAAAAGGAAACCCCATCCACACCATCGGCACCCTTCCCGCAACCGGGAACAAGGCACCCGACTTTCTATTAACTAAGACCGATCTTTCAGACATTTCGTTGTCTGCCTTTCAGGGAAAAAAAATAATCCTGAATATTTTCCCCAGCCTGGATACGGCAGTTTGCGCCACATCCGTCAGGAAATTCAATGCTGAAGCGGCAAAGCATACCGATGCGGTGGTGTTATGTGTTTCCAGGGACCTTCCCTTTGCGCACGCCCGTTTTTGCACAACCGAGGGATTATCCGATGTCATCCCCGCATCAGAATTAAGAAACAGCAACTTTGGCAGTGATTATGGCGTGCTGATCACCGACGGCCCGCTTGCCGGCCTTTTTTCCCGTGCAGTGGTCGTCATCGGCAAAGATGGCAGTGTGGTTTATACCGAACAGGTCGCCGATATCGTGGAGGAGCCCGATTATAAAGCTGCCCTGGAATCACTGAAATAGCGTATC
>SESB01000921.1_pt1 | contig 20587 bp, 15 predicted proteins | sample 3171441 | NCBI WGS metagenome assembly SESB01 (sample SAMN06051867, study PRJNA518727) | freshwater metagenome | biome: subpolar coniferous forest; feature: holomictic lake; material: water; isolation source: holomictic Lake 227, 6 m depth | place: Canada: near Kenora, Ontario | collected... | reverse complement strand
TGTAAATCCAGCTGCTGAGTCAGCGCTGGATCTCTCACGTAAATCTCTTGAGGGTCAATCTGTGCAGGATTTGTTTGGCGATACAGGTGCGTTAAATGACATGATTACCGAGGTAAAACTCGGACATGTTCAAGCGCAGCGTCAAGAAATGGTTTTACATTCATTACCAGGAAGTATTCATCAAGATTCGATCCCGGCACATGTGGTTATCGCTGCGCTAGAAGACCCCGACTTGATCATGATGGAGTGGTTTCCCATTGACCAGCAGCTACGGAGCGAACGTGATGAGCGTGTTACGCAGCAAGTGGAAGCGAATAAACAATTAATGCGCAATTTAGCGCATGAGATTAAAAATCCACTCGGCGGAATTCGTGGCGCAGCCCAGTTATTGGAATTTGAGTTGCCTGAAAAAGGCCTGCGTGAATACACTCAAGTCATCATTAAGGAATCTGATCGCCTTCAAACTTTGGTAGATCGATTATTAGCACCACATCGTAAGGCCCATGTCATGGAGGCCTTTAGTGTGCATGAAGCACTCGAGCGTGTGCGTAGCTTAGTCCTTGCAGAATTTCCTAAGGGCTTAAAAATTATTCGGAACTACGATACTAGTCTTCCGGATGTAATGGGCGATCGTGAACAACTGATTCAGGCAGTTTTAAATATTGTGCATAACGCAGCACAAGCACTTTCTGAAGAGATTCAGACTGGCGTAGCTCAAATTGAATTAAAAACCCGAGTCGCAAGGTCGGTCACGATCGCAAAACATCGTTACAAACTTGCGATGGATCTGCATGTAGTTGATAACGGACCTGGTATTCCAGAAGAAATCATTGAGCGTATTTTCTTTCCCCTCGTTTCTGGTAGAGAAGGGGGTAGTGGTTTGGGTCTTACATTAGCACAAACCTTTGTGCAGCAACATCAGGGCTTTATTGCATGTGATAGCCGCCCTGGACGTACCGATTTTCATATTCAAATTCCATACCGTAGGCAGGAGAAAGCATCATGAAACCAATTTGGATCGTCGATGATGACCAATCAATTCGTTGGGTCTTAGAGAAAGCCTTAGCGCGTGAGAATATTCCGCACAAGAGCTTCTCCAATCCAAATGATGTTCTGAATGCATTAGAGAAAGAGTCGCCTCAGGTTCTCATCTCAGATATTCGCATGCCCCGCGGTAATGGCTTGGATTTATTGCAACACGTAAAGGCCAGTCATCCGAATTTGCCCGTCATCATCATGACTGCCTATTCAGATTTGGATTCTGCAGTGTCGTCATTTCAGGGTGGCGCATTTGAATACCTCACCAAACCGTTTGATGTAGAAAAAGCTGTTGAGTTAATCCACCGTGCGGTAGAGCAGGGGATACGCAATGAATCTGGCACTAAGGACCCTGCCGGTTGGAGACAAGAATCGACTGAGATAATTGGCCAGGCTCCAGCAATGCAGGAAATCTTTCGGGCAATTGGTCGTTTAGCCCAATCCCATGCAACCGTATTGATTACTGGCGAATCCGGAACTGGGAAAGAGTTAGTTGCACATGCGCTTCATAAGCATAGCCCAAGATCTAAAGGCCCATTTGTATCTTTAAGCACCTCAGCTGTTCCTAAAGACCTACTCGAATCTGAATTGTTCGGTCATGAGCGTGGGGCGTTCCCAGGGGCGCAGACTTTACGTCGTGGTCGTTTTGAGCAGGCGGATGGCGGTACATTATTCTTAGGTGAAATCGGTGACCTACCATTTGATTTGCAGACACGCCTCCTGCGCGTATTGTCAGATGGTCATTTTTACCGCCTAGGTGGACAAGATCCAATCAAGGCCAATGTTCGTATCATCGCTTCTACGCATCAAAACCTGGATACCAGAGTAGCAGCAGGATTTTTCCGTGAAGACTTACTGCATCGCTTGAATGTGATTCGTCTGCGGATGCCTGCATTGCGCGAGCGTAGTGAAGATATTCCGATGTTAGCAAGACACTTCATGCTCAGTTGCGCTAAATCATTAGGAGTTGATCCTAAAAAGCTTTCTGACGAGGTGCTTAAAGAAATCGCTGCACTGCCATTCCCGGGTAATGTTCGTCAATTAGAGAACTTATGCCATTGGCTCACTGTGATGACGCCAGCTAACGTTATTGGCGTTAGCGATCTGCCTGCCGATATCGTTGCAGAGGCTAGTGAGCAGCCAGTCATTTTGCATGGTGACTCATCTCCAAGTAACCCAGCTGCTGCAAAGGTTCTAGCTGGAGATTGGGAGAGCGGTCTTGGACGTTTGGCTGTGAAAATGCTGCAGGATGGCGATAAAGAGGTTTACGATGCGCTATGCTCACGTTTTGAGAAAGCGGTATTGCAAGCGGCGCTTGAGGTAACTCGGGGTCGTCGAGTAGAGGCAGCGCAACGCCTGGGCATCGGTCGCAATACGATTACCCGTAAATTGCAGGAACTGGGGATAGATGACTGATTCAATTCGAATTGCGGCGTGGAATGTTAATTCCTTAAAGGTACGCCTTCCACACGTGCTTCGTTGGTTACAAGATCAAGAGAGAAAAAACCAGCCAATTGATGCTTTGTGCTTGCAAGAGCTCAAGCTCACGGATGATAAGTATCCCCACCAAGATCTAGAGGCAGCAGGTTACCTCAGCCTCGCTGCTGGGCAAAAGACCTATAACGGTGTTGCTATCATTGTCCGCAAAGCAGCCTTAGCCCCAATTGCATCAGATATAGCAACAACTTTTCTGAAGCCCAGTAGAAATATTCCTAACTACCAAGATGAGCAGCAGCGCATCTTAGCGGCAACCATTCCATTTGCAGGAATGCAACCCATTAGACTCATTTCCGCTTACTTTCCAAATGGACAATCACCCGATAGCGATAAGTTCATTTATAAACTGAATTGGTTAAGCGCGTTACAAAATTGGTTAGAGCAAGAGCTTCAACAAAACCAACGCTTAGCCTTACTAGGCGACTTCAATATTGCACCAGCAGATGCAGATGTCCATGATCCTCAAGCTTGGGAAGGGCAGAACTTGGTATCTCCACCAGAGAGAAACGCTTTCCAAGAATTAATCAAGCTCGGATTGTCTGATTCCTTCCGAATGTTTGAGCAAGCACCCAAAACCTTTAGTTGGTGGGACTACCGTATGATGGGGTTCAGAAGAAATGCCGGTATGCGTATTGATCACGTTCTGCTTAGTAAGGCATTGCAAGAAAAATGCAGTTCCAGTATTGTTGATAAAGAGCCTAGAGCCTGGGAGCAACCATCAGATCACGCTCCCATAATTGCCACTATTCAGAAGTAATTCGCAATCTCATAAAAAGTGAAATGATGATGAAATCAATTAAGCCTTTATTTGCAATAGCCTTAGCTATCCTAGCCACGAATGCATTAGCGCTTACCCATCTCGATGGCAAAGTGCCCTACGAAGATATCGATGCGACGCTGATTACTATTGTGGGAGCCCCCAAGACAACGCTAGGGCAGGATTTTAAATATCCAACAGGGCAACCACTCATTAAGGCTTTTCTGATCGATATTCCAGTAGGTAAGCAAACCGAGCTTCATAAACATTATGTTCCTCTTTATATTTATGTAGTGTCTGGGGATTTGGAAGTAGATTATGGAAGCAAGGGTAAGAAAATCTATAAACCAGGCACGTCTTTTGTAGAGGCCATGGATTGGTGTCACCTAGGTAAGGTATCAGGCAAAACACCTGTAAAAGTGATTGGTGTTTACTTAGGCGAAACCAACCCAGACCAAATTAAACCCACAAGCTGTACCGAGCCAAATTAAATTAGTAGCGTTTGTAGGCTAGTTTTAACTTTAGAAATCGTCGGGCTGCAGGCCATGATGGCTACCTAAAAGAAAGAAAAGGTTTTATGAATCAAGAAAAAAATAGTAATGAAAAAAGGATTGATAATTCAGGAGCCATTGAAAAAGGCTTGGAAAAATTTATATTCAATAGTAGATGGATCTTAACCATCTTCTATGTTTTTTTGGTTTTAGCTTTAGCTATCCTCGCTATTAAGTTTTTACAGGAATTTGCGCATTTCAGCTTATCTTTCTGGGATGCTTCCGAGGCTGAGCTTTTATCCGGCATATTGGGCCTGGTTGATAAGACACTCCTTGCTAATTTATTAATATTAGTAATCTTTTCTGGATATGAAAACTTTGTTTCAATTATTGGTGCCGCAAAAGATAGCGATGATCGGCCAAGCTGGATGGGTGAGGTGGATTTTGCAGGACTTAAACTGAAATTAATTGGATCTATTGTTGCTCTATCCGGGATTAATCTTTTAGCGGCCTTTTTGGAAATTTCCACTACAAACAAAGAGAACTTAGGTTGGATGATTGGAATTCATCTTGTATTCGTTATTACCGCTGTATTATTCGCACTCTCTGAACGCATCATGATTCATTACAAAAAATAATCTAGCATTTTAGTCAGCGTCTGCCAGCAATAAAATCAACGGCTTAGGAATATCCCCCTAAGCCGTTTTAATTTGCGTGAGACACAGTGGGTGGCCAAGATGCCTAGATTTTCCACAGCAACTGCCCAAGATATGTGGGTTAACCCTAAGTTGCTGATTGTGTCAGTATTGTCATTTGATTGATATCAACCTTAAGTAGTATCAATATAGCTAATTGCAATTGTGTAATAGCTTTCACGATGAAGGAAAACGAAATGGCACATGTTGGACATAGTTGGTTAAAAACTAATCCTGGAAGTTACCAGAAAGTATGTGATCGTTACCATCAATTTGCTTCAGAGGTTTTGGCTCATAATGCAGATCTTCATGATGTCATTATTGTTGGCAATCAAGCACAAAATACCATTGAAGGTTTTGGTATATGGGAAAACGCAGCTCATGCTGCATCCTTAGAAGATACTCAAGATTTTGCAGCATTTATGGCAGATGTTGCTAATGATTTAGCTGAACCATATCATCGCAATGATTTGGTTTTACTGTATCGCATGAATCCTAAGTCTTAAAATATTTTTTACTTTATTAAGTGCAGACCCGCTTTCGAGCGGGTTTTGTCTTTACGGTTTTTATTTAAGCCAGTCCACCATGTCTTAGCAGAGCATCAATACTAGGCTCTCTTCCACGGAAGGCTTTGAAGGACTCCGCTGCAGGACGACTGCCTCCGACTTCTAGAATCTCTTCACGGTAACGGGTTCCCGTTTTGGCATCTAGCACGCTACCAGTCAGCTTTGCGGCCTCTTCAAATGCGGAGTAAGCATCAGCAGAGAGAACCTCTGCCCATTTGTAACTGTAATAACCAGCTGCATAGCCACCAGCAAAGATATGGCTAAAGGTATTAATCCAACGAGAGATCTCAGGCTGGTGGATAACATTAAATTCATCCGCAATTTCTCGGGAAACATCCAATACGGCATGACCCTTGGCATTGTTTGCATCAAAGTTGGAGTGCAATCTCCAATCTGTTAATGACATCACAATTTGGCGTAATGTCATGTAGCCATTTTGGAAATTCTTGGCAGCAAGAATTTTTTCAAATAACTCACGCGGTAAAGGTTTCCCTGTTTCCACATGGTCAGTCATTTTCTCGAGTACCTCCCATTCCCAACAGAAGTTTTCCATAAATTGACTTGGCAATTCCACGGCGTCCCATTCAACACCATTGATGCCTGAGACACCTAAAGCGCCTACTTGTGTGAGGAGGTGATGTAAGCCATGACCACTTTCATGGAAGAGGGTGATCACATCATCATGAGTAATGGTGGGTTGACGCAATACGCCATCTACTTTTACTGGCGGCGCAAAGTTGCAAACCAGATAGGCCACTGGCACCTGGATCTCACCATTGGAAAGCACTCTACGACCGCGGGCATCATCCATCCAAGCCCCACCACGCTTACCAGGGCGGGCATAAGGGTCTAAATAAAAATACGCCACGATATTCCCTTTGGCATTACTGACTGAAAATGATTGCACATCAGCATGCCAGGTTGGCAAATCGGCAGCTGCAATCTTGACACCAAACAGTGTCTGAATCACTTGAAATAAGCCATCCAATACTTTGGGTAAAGGAAAGTACTGCTTGAGTTCATTTTCTGAAAATGAATAGCGCTCTTGTTTGAGTCTTTCAGAGACAAACGGAACATCCCAGGGTTCTAAGCCATCTGCAAGTCCTAGATTAGATTTTCCAAACGCGCAGAGCTCTATCCAATCCTTTTTAGCAAATGGTTTCGCTTTAATTGCAAAATGACTCAAGAAGCCATCTACCTCCTCTACGTTATTAGCCATTTTGGGAGCTAAGCTTAAGGCTGCAAAATTAGCAAAGCCCAGCATGCGTGCCTCTTCGTCGCGTAGTCGTAATTGATCCAACATATTTTGGGTGTTATCCCAGGCAATATTTCCTTTGGCGTATTGTGGTGCTAATTCTGAAGAGCGCGTGACGTAGGCTTCATACATCAAGCGGCGCAAGGCGCGATTTTCAGAATATTGCATTACTGGGTAGTAAGAGGGGAAGTGCAGGGTAAATGCCCAACCTTCTAGGCCTTTCTGCTTGGCAGTGTCTGCCGCTGCAGCTAAAGCATCTTCTGGCAAGCCCACTAGCTCAGATTCATTCGTAATTAGGTGAACAAATCCATCGGTAGCATCTAAGACATGATCTGAAAATGCCTTACCCAATGTCGCTTGCTCATCCTGAATTTGTGCAAAGCGAGGCTTGTCAGCGTCACTTAATTCGGCGCCACCCAAACGAAAATCTCGTAGGGAGTTTTCAACGACTTTTTGCTGTGCACGATTCAACTTTCCAAACTCAGCACTATTCTTCAGTTCTTTAAACTTTTGATAGAGCGCTAAGTTTTGCCCAAGTCCGGAAAAGAACGCAGTGACTCCAGGAAGCATCTCTCCATAGGCAGCACGCAACTCTGGCGTATCTGCTACGCTATTGAGGTGAGAGATGACACCCCAAGATCTACCAAGGGACTCGGTTACATCTTCTAAAGGTTCAGCAAGCTTATCCCAGCTTGAAGGAGTGTTGGGACTGGTGGCAATATCCACAGCGTCTTGTGCGTGCTTTAGTAAGAACTCAATCGCAGGAGAGATATGCTCCGGCTTCACTTCTGAGTAAGCAGCAATGCCACGACCAAAAGTCAGGAGAGGGTTATTTTGAAGTGCAGGGGGTAAGACAAAGAGGGATGTAGTCATACCCTCTAGCTTAATGGATCTAAGGCTTAGCTGCTTTTTCCGCGGCCTCTAAAGTATTCATGAGCAGCATGGTTATTGTCATGGGGCCTACGCCACCAGGGACAGGGGTAATCCAGCCGGCAATATATTTGGCGGCATCAAAATCCACATCACCACAAAGCTTGCCGTCAGGCATGCGATTGATACCAACGTCAATGACTACTGCGCCATTTTTCACCATGTCGCCAGAAATCATCTTGGGTTTGCCAGTGGCCACTACCAAAATGTCCGCATCTTTGGTGTGATGGGCTAAATCACGGGTCTTACTATTACATATAGTGACCGTTGCGCCTGCCTGTAGCAGAAGCATCGCCATTGGCTTGCCCACAATATTAGAGGCACCAACAATCACTGCGCGTGCACCTCGAATGGGGTAATCAATACTTTCCAGAATCTTCATGCAGCCATAAGGCGTACAAGGCTTGAATTCGGGTTGGCCAACCATCAAGGCACCAGCATTGGCAACGTGGAAGCCATCAACATCTTTTTCAGGAGCGATGGCTTCAAGTACGCGCTCAGAGGCAATATGTTCTGGCAACGGGAGTTGTACCAAAATGCCATGGATCGATGGATCGGCATTGAGGGTGGCAATACGGGCCAGCAACTCTTCTTCGCCCAGTTCAGCAGAGTAGCGCTCTAGTACAGAATGAAAACCAACCTCTTCACACGCTTTGACTTTATTGCGGACATACACTTGACTAGCAGGATTTTCACCAACCACGATGACTGCTAGACCAGGCCTCACTCCCTTGGCAGTAACAATCGCACCTCGGGCTGCTATTTCAGCGCGAAGTTTTTTTGAGAGCGCGTTACCGTCAAGTAGTTGGGCAGGCATTGCAAGTGTATTGATTGGATTAACTGCGGGTTAATTAGGCTGAGGATCTGATAAGGCCAGGCGGAGCAGATCAGCTACGGTATTGACGTTGAGCTTTTCCATAATGTTGGCACGGTGGGCTTCAACTGTCTTAATAGAAATACCAAGATCGTCAGCAATTTGCTTATTCAGACGACCGGCAACAATTCTTTCCAATACTTGACGCTCACGACCAGTGAGTTTGCTCAGCAAACTTTGGGTAATTTTTCTTTGGCTAGCTTGAGAGTAATCAACACGCGCTTTAGCAAACATGCGATCGACTAAGCTGCACAGGTCATTTTCTTTAAAAGGCTTCTCAATAAAATCGACTGCGCCACGTTTCATTGTGGAGACTGCCATGGAGACATCACCATGACCAGTAATGAATGCCACTGGCATAGGAAAGTTTTCACTAATTAAGCGCTCTTGTAATTCTAGACCTGACATACCTGGCATACGGACATCCAAGATCGCGCAAGAGATAGTTGTTTTATCTGTGCTCTGTAAAGATTGTAAGAAGCGTTCCGCGCTTGCATGGCAGCGAACAACGTAGCCATTGCTTTCTAAAAGCCAAGTGAGGGAATCACGAACCGCCTCGTCGTCATCAACGACGTAAACAACTTCGGCTTGATTAGGTTTTGTAGCAGGGCTTAAGCTCATATTCAATCTCATTAGGTGATCCAAAAATACCGCTATTCAACTCTTGCCTTGGAATCCGGGGATTCTAGGGGTAAGAGTATTGTAAAGGTGCAGCCAGTCAGTTTGGTCTGTTCTGAGTCCATGATATTGGAAGCCCATAGTCTGCCATGGTGGGATTCGATTACGGAACGGCAAATATTGAGGCCCATGCCCATGCCATCGGATTTGGTGCTGAAAAACGGCTCAAACATACGCTCAATTACGGTAACTGGAATACCTCCCCCAGCATCCGTTACCCGAATCCGGAGCATGGCCGGGAAGGTGCTCGTATCCAGATCTGCACTAATTTTGACGGGAGGGGCCGACCAACGTGAAGAAAGGGGGTAGGCTTCTCGCACACTATCGAGGGCATTTTTCAGTAAATTGACCAAAACTTGCAAAATAAGAACAGGGTCTATGTTGATCTCAGGAAGATTTTCCGCGAGATCGGAAGTGATACTTAAGCGATGACGATGGGCCTCAATTTCAACAAGACCTACGGCATCGTTAATGATTTCAGTGATGCTCACAGACTTGCGTTGCGGCTCACTCCGTTTCACAAATCCCCTAATCCGTTGAATGATGGTGGCAGCTCGATGGGCTTGCTCAGATGCTTTTTCCAGGGCTGGGAGAATTTCTTTATTGAGAGCGGGATCAATATGACCATCTAGGCGTTTAGCGACCCCCATGCAGTAATTGGAGATTGCCGAGAGGGGCTGATTTAATTCATGAGCGAGCGACGATGCCATTTCACCCATCGTCGTTAAGCGACTCGTAAATTGCATGCGCTCTTCTTGTTGGCGGGACAATTCATCAGCCTCTTTACGCATGGTGATATCGGTTGCAATTAACAATTGCGCCAGATGGCCATCAACCCAGGGTATGAATCGACGTCGCACCTCATACCACTTATTACCGTCTTCTAATTGGATTTCTTCAGATTCAGACTCTTGATACAAGAACGGAGTAGGGATGCCAGGTGGCGAATCCTGTAGGTCTTCGGCGAGATCGTGCAGGGTCTCGAGGTTATTGCTGTCCCCAGCTAATTTGAAATGGCCTTTTGAATCGTCACCAAAATTCTCGCGATAAAAACGGTTGGCAAACAATAGCGCATCAGTTTCAAGGTCGACCACGGATACTGCGGCATCCAATCCTTCGAGCACAGTAATAAAGCGTTCTTGGGAGGCAGCTAATTCCTCCCGAATTTTTTTCGGTTCTGAGATATCAATTAATGAGGTAACCCAACCCGTTTGCTTACCTTTTTCATTAATGAGTGGGGCAATGAAGGTACGAGTTTGAATCTGTGAGCCATCGCGGCGCAGGATGACCCCTTCAATTCCCGTTTTAGATATCACTTCTGACTTCAAGGCACGATTCATTTTCTCAGCTAGCTCCTCGCGTCTGGCATCGGGCCAGAACGGGAAAGGAGGTGTTAGGCCAACCAGCTCTTTTGCTGACCAGCCGGTCATCTCGCAAAATGCCCGGTTCACATAAGTAATGCGTTTTTGCATGTCATGTGCCCGAATCCCAATAGGCGTGGAATTCTCCATGGCACTTCTAAAGCTGGTTTCGGTACGCAGATTGGCCTCTGCTTCTTGACGCACTTGCATTTGTTTTAAAACAGACCACAAGCTCCAGATGACGAAAGCACATAAACCAATCACCACCCCAATTAACATGCGGAATGTGAGGTTAGTTGGGGGCGGGTATGTATCAATACGTAATGTGAGGTTTGGGCTAAGTACACCAATATCTAGGCTAGTTTGATTACTAAAGGCGCGTTTAGGTATGCCACGATCCGAAGACATGGCCAGCACCTTTTCATTGTCAGCTAATAACGTGAAGCGGTAATGGGCTTTGAGCTCTGCTGGCACAACCTCTAAAACTCCTTGGGCGGTATACAAGGCGGCCAAATAACCCACGATTTCTCCCCCAACGAAATTGGGTACTACTTGCCAAAAGACGACCTTTCTTTCATTCGCTAGCGGATCATCATCTAAGGAATTTAAGGAAATGAACTGACTAAATGCTGCACGACTTGTAACACGACTTAATTCAACAGTGCTCGCAAGCCCTTCATTGGTGAGTTGATCATTTGGATTTTTCCGACTGGAGTCTGCTTTGGCGTTACTTAGTGGCGCTGTCCACAGGTATTGGATTTTTTCATTTAACGAAATAATTTTGATAATTTCATGATTATTCCGAACGAGGTCATTAGCCTGCTCATATGCGATTTGTTTTAACTTGATTTGATCTTCACTCGCAGCGATTTCACGGTTAATCGTTGTAAGCGCATCTAGATTATTAGCAAAGCGCAATTGAATGCGCTGCTTTGCAAATGACAGCTCTCTAAATAGAGCAGACTCCTGTTGGGTCTTTTCCTGCAAATGGAGTGTGCCTAAGATGACCCCCATCACGGATGTGAAAAGAACGATTGCTAACAGGGGCGTGTATACGAGTCTAAATCCCCGTATTTTTCGGAGCCATTTAAATGGACTGAGGAGTAAGCTAAATAAAGCCGAAAATTTCATGAATGAGGGTCATTTTGCCTTATTAAAGCGTAGAAATCCCATTTTAGGCGCCCATCCTCAGTAAATCTTGCATCGCAATAAAATACCACATTATGAGAAATACTATCATTATGTGGAAAATTGCTTGTTTACACCCATATACCTTCCTAGAATATTACCTATAGAGTTAATTACTAATAATGATTTACATATTGGAGACAAGTTATGGCGGCGGTTCCAGAGCAAATTTTAGGTAAACAGAATCCCCTTGATGCAGATCCTGGCGAGACCCAAGAGTGGTTGCAAGCCCTAGATGGCGTCATTCGTAATGAGGGTGCTGAAAGAGCTGCCTACTTAATCGATCAACAAATTTCTCATGCACGGGTAAATGGAGTAGTCCAACCTTTCCACGCAGAGACTCCTTACATTAATACGATTCCAGTTGAGAACCAAGCACGTTTACCCGGTGATCAAAATGTAGAGCATCGTATTCGTTCTTACACGCGTTGGAATGCAATGGCCATGGTATTGCGTGCCAATAAAGACACCAACGTTGGTGGACATATATCTTCATTCCAGTCTGCCGCAACTTTGTATGACGTCGGCTTCAATCACTTCTGGCATGCACCGTCACCAGAGCATGGTGGTGACCTAATTTTTGTTCAAGGTCACTCTGCTCCAGGAGTATATGCACGTGCTTACATGCTGGGTCGCTTATCAGGTGATCAACTAGATAACTTCCGCCAAGAGGTTGGTGGTAAAGGGATATCAAGCTATCCACACCCATGGCTGATGCCAGATTTCTGGCAGTTTCCAACCGTATCCATGGGCTTAGGGCCGATCATGGCGATTTATCAGGCGCGCTTTATGCGTTACATGCAAGACCGCGGCTTTATTAAAAATGAAGGTCGTAAAGTCTGGGCATTCTTGGGTGACGGTGAAACTGATGAGCCTGAGTCTTTGGGTGCCATTGGTATGGCTGGCCGTGAAAAATTAGATAACCTGATTTTCGTAGTGAACTGTAACTTGCAGCGCTTAGATGGTCCGGTGCGTGGTAACGGAAAAATTATTCAAGAGTTAGAGAGTGAGTTCCGTGGTGCTGGTTGGAATGTCATCAAAGTAGTGTGGGGCGGTCAGTGGGATGCTTTATTTGCTCGCGACAAAAAAGGCATCTTGATGCAACGTCTTGGTGAAATCGTGGACGGGCAATATCAAACCATGAAGTCGAAGAATGGTGCTTATGTCCGCGAAATCGTATTTAATACACCAGAGCTCAGAGCATTAGTGAATGACTGGAGCGACGATGAGATCTGGCAGCTGAATCGTGGTGGTCATGATCCCCATAAGGTGTATGCCGCATTCCATGCAGCCGTAAACCATCAAGAGCAGCCAACTGTGATTCTGGCCCACACTATTAAAGGTTATGGGATGGGCGGATCTGGTGAGGCGATGAATATTGCTCACCAAGCGAAGAAGATGAATGATGATGATGTGCGTCGCTTCCGGGATCGCTTTGAGATTCCTGTCAAAGATGAACAGCTAGATGACATGCCTTTAGTGAAGTTTGCTGATGGCAGCCCTGAGCTGGAATACATGAAGGCACGACGTCAGGAGTTGGGTGGTTATTTGCCTCAACGCCGCACGAAGGCAGAAAGCTTGCCGGTTCCTGCCTTGGATGTATTCACTCCCTTGCTAGAAGCAACTGCTGAAGGGCGTGAGATTTCTACGACGATGGCTTTTGTACGCATACTCAACACCGTTGTACGTGACAAGGTCTTAGGTAAGCGTGTTGTGCCGATTGTTCCGGATGAATCCCGTACCTTTGGTATGGAGGGTATGTTCCGTCAATTAGGTATCTGGAATCAACTGGGTCAGCTCTATACCCCTGAAGATCATGATCAATTGATGTTCTATAAAGAAGATAAAACAGGCCAGATTCTGCAGGAGGGCATTAACGAAGCTGGTGGTATGTGCGATTGGATCGCAGCTGCTACTTCTTACTCTACGCATGGCGTTCCCATGTTGCCTTTCTATATCTTCTACTCGATGTTCGGCTTCCAGCGTATTGGCGACTTAGCTTGGGCAGCAGGAGATATGCGTAGCCGCGGCTTCCTATTGGGTGGTACAGCTGGTAGAACAACCTTGAACGGTGAAGGTCTACAACACGAAGATGGCCATAGTCATCTGTGGAGTGGCGCGGTTCCAAACTGCATCAGCTATGACCCGACATTCTCATTTGAATTGGCAGTAGTGATTCAGGATGGTATGCGTCGTATGTTAGAAGTGCAAGAAGATGTGTATTACTACGTCACATTAATGAATGAGAACTATGCTCATCCTGCAATGCCAAAGGGCGCAGAAAAAGACATCATCAAGGGTATGTACAAGCTGAAGTCGGTAGGTGATGCGAATGCGAAGTTGCGTGTGCAACTTTTAGGTTCTGGAACCATCTTCCGCGAAGTCATTGAAGCAGCAGAAATCTTGCATAAAGATTGGGGTGTCGCCTCTGATTTATGGGGTTGCCCAAGTTTCACTGAGCTAGGCCGTGACTGGACTGCGGTTCACCGTAGCAATCTGTTGAACCCAAGTGCAACGCCAGCTTTATCTCATGTAGAGAAATGCTTAAAAGATACCTCTGGCCCGGTAATTGCTGCTACTGATTATGTCCGCCTGTTTGCTGAGCAGATTCGTCCTGCTATTCAGCATATGGGTCGCCGCTATGAGGTATTGGGTACCGATGGTTTTGGTCGCTCTGATACTCGTGAAAAGCTCCGTGACTTCTTCGAAGTAGATCGCCGCTGGGTTGTCCTCACTGCCTTGAGATCTTTGGTTGATGCAGGTCAGCTTGATCGCCAAAAGCTCGCTGAAGCAATCAAGAAATACAACATTGATACCACTAAACCAAACCCAATGACGGTTTGATAAGAGATAAATAATATGAGTCAAATAATCGAAATCAAAGTCCCAGATATTGGTGATTACAAAGATGTACCAGTGATCGAAGTCTTGGTGAAAGCTGGTGATCAGGTTGAGAAAGAACAATCTATTGTTGTTCTCGAATCGGATAAAGCTACTATGGACGTTCCTTCATCACACTCCGGGGTTGTAAAGGAAGTCAAAGTGAAAATTGGAGACAGCCTTTCTGAGGGTTCTGTCGTAATTACCTTGGAAGAGGGCGCTGCTAGTGCAGTTGCCCCTGTCCAGGCAAGTCCTCCTGCAGTAGTGGCTCCAGCGGCACCTGCTAGTGCAGGCGCTCCGATTGAAATCAAAGTCCCTGATATTGGTGATTACAAAGATGTACCGGTAATTGAAGTATTAGTGAAAGTTGGCGACAAAGTAGAAAAAGAACAATCTATTGTTGTTCTCGAATCGGATAAAGCCACTATGGACGTTCCTTCATCACACTCCGGTGTTGTGAAGGAAGTTAAAGTGAAAATTGGCGATAGCCTTTCCGAAGGTTCTGTGGTGGTGATTCTAGAAGGGGGCTCCTCTGTATCCACTCCAGCTCCTGCGGCAGTGGCCGCTCCTGCTGCAGCCAAGCCTGCCGCTGTTGAGCCTCCGATTGCGCGTGCACCAGCACCACCCCCCATTAGTAATACACCACCACCAGTAGATTCTGCAGTAAGTCATGCAAGTCCATCCGTGCGTAAATTTGCTCGTGAGCTTGGCGTAACCATTACGCAAGTGAAGGGGTCTGGACATAAAGGCCGCATTACTCAAGAAGATGTTCAAGCGTTTGTGAAAGCGGCTATGAGTGGAGGCGCAGGAAATCCTGCCAATGCATCCAGCGGTGGAAGCTTGGGTGGCCTGAATTTGATTCCTTGGCCGAAAGTGGATTTCACGAAATTTGGTGAAATTGAGCGTCAGCCATTAAATCGGATTAAGAAACTCACTGCAGCCAACTTGGGTCGTAACTGGGTCATGATCCCAGCAGTGACGTATCACGAAGATGCAGACATTACGGATTTAGAAGCCTTCCGTGTATTGACTAATAAAGAAAATGAAAAGAAGGGTGTCAAGATTACGATGCTCGCTTTCTTAATGAAGGCGGCGGTAGCTGCTCTGAAAAAATACCCCGAGTTCAACAGCTCACTTGATGGTGATGATTTAATTCTTAAGAAGTACTTCAATATTGGTTTTGCAGCTGACACTCCGACAGGTTTAGTAGTGCCAGTTATTAAAGATGTAGATAAGAAAGGCATCTTTGAGCTTGCTAAAGAAACTTCCGATTTGGCAGCGCTTGCACGTGATGGCAAATTAAAGCCAGACCAAATGCAAGGCGCTAGCTTTACGATTTCTTCTTTAGGTGGCATCGGCGGTACGTATTTCTCACCGATCGTTAATGCCCCAGAGGTAGCCATATTGGGTGTAAGCAAGGCTGCGATGAAACCTGTGTGGGATGGCAAGCAATTTGTTCCGCGCCTCCTGTGCCCGCTATCACTATCCGCAGATCATCGCGTCATTGATGGTGCATTAGCTACGCGTTTCAATGTCTACATTGCCCAACTCTTAGCCGACTTCCGTCGCGCTAGTCTGTAAGGAGGGTCTATGGTTAAGCAAACGATCCTCGTTCCAGATATTGGCGATTACTCCGACGTACCGGTGATTGAAGTTCTAGTCAAAGTCGGAGATGTGATTGAAAAAGAGCAAGCCTTATTGGTGCTCGAGTCTGATAAAGCAACAATGGAAATTCCCTCAGATGCGGCAGGAACTGTGACTAGTATTGCCGTCAAGTTAGGCGATAAGGTGAGCAAGGGCACTTTGATTGCTGAGATAGAAGCCAGTACTGCATCTACATCAACGGCTACAACAGCATCAGCTCCAACTGCAGCTCCAGCAGCACCGGTACCAGCTGCACCTGCCCCAATTGCAGGACAGTACAGCGGTAAAGTAGATCACGAGTGCGAAGTATTGGTACTTGGTGCGGGCCCTGGTGGTTATAGCGCAGCTTTCCGTAGTGCGGATTTAGGTATGAATACCATATTAGTGGAGAGATACCCCACTTTGGGGGGTGTCTGCTTGAACGTAGGCTGTATTCCATCAAAAGCGTTGCTACATACCACTTCAGTAATGGATGAAGTAAAGACGATGGCTAAACATGGCATCACTTTTGGCGCGCCAAAGATTGAGATTGATCAATTGCGTGGCTATAAAGAGTCTGTGATTGCGAAGCTCACTGGTGGATTAGCTGGTATGGCAAAAGCACGCAAGGTAAAAGTCGTTCGTGGCTTAGGTCGCTTCTTGGATGCTAACCATGTAGAAGTAGAGATGACGAATGGCTCTGGCCAAGATCTCACTGGACAAAAAGAAGTAGTACGCTTTCAGAAAGCCATCATTGCAGCGGGCAGCCAGCCAGTGAAATTGCCTTTCTTGCCTGAAGACCCACGAATTGTGGATAGTACTGGCGCCTTATTACTCAAGAGTATTCCTAAAAGAATGCTGGTGATTGGCGGCGGCATTATTGGCTTAGAAATGGCTACGGTTTACAGTACGCTCGGTTCACGGATTGATATTGCTGAGATGATGGATGGCCTGATGGCAGGTGCTGATCGTGATTTAGAAAAAGTCTGGGAGAAGTTCAACGCCGGACGTTTCGAAAAAGTGATGCTCAAAACACGTGCTGCCAAAGCGGAAGTCAAAACCGATGGAATACAGGTTACCTTTGAGGGTGAGAATGCGCCAGCTGAGCCGCAAACATACGACTTGGTATTGGTCGCTGTTGGCCGTACTCCGAACGGTAAGAAGATTGATGCTGGTAAAGCAGGTGTGCAGGTAGATGAACGGGGCTTTATCCCGGTTGATAAGCAAATGCGCACCAACGTCCAAAACATCTTTGCAATTGGTGATCTAGTTGGTCAACCGATGTTGGCTCATAAGGCAGTGCATGAGGGCCATGTAGCAGCTGAAGCAGCGGCAGGGCAGAAGTCCTACTTTGACGCGAAGCAAATTCCTTCTGTTGCCTATACCGATCCTGAAGTGGCTTGGGCTGGTTTAACTGAAGAGCAATGTAAGGCTCAAGGAATTGCTTACGAAAAAGGTTTATTCCCATGGGCCGCTAGCGGTCGCGCGATTGCCAATGGTCGTGATGAAGGTTTTACAAAGCTCATCTTTGATGCAAGCACCCATCGCATTATTGGTGGCGGAATTGTGGGTACCCATGCCGGTGATTTAATCGGCGAAGTTTGCCTAGCAATTGAAATGGGTGCAGATGCTGTGGATATTGGTAAGACTATTCATCCACATCCAACTCTAGGTGAATCTGTTGGCTTAGCTGCAGAGGCTGCACATGGCCATTGCACTGATTTACCGCCAGTAAAGAAGAAGTCTTAAATTCTTTTTATCTAGGCAGTACAGTCGCTAAAGAAAAAGCCCCGAGAGATCGGGGCTTTTTGATTACTGGGCGCACTAGTGAAGTAAACGATTATTTAGATGTTTTCTTCTTAGTCGCTTGGCTTGCTGTTTCAGCAGCCTTCATTGCAGTATCTGTAGCACTGTTCAGGTTGGTCTGTGCAACGGAAACAGCATGCTTAACCGCCTTTTGGCTGGTTTCAAATACATTGCTGGCAGAAGCAATCGCTTGCTTCATTGCTTGAACGGCTGCATCAGAACCAACGGGTGCATTCTTAGTCCATTCTTCAACCAAAGCATTAATTTTCTTCTGACCTGCTTGAAATTCTTTTTCAGCAGACTGTGTGAAGCTATCTTGCGTCTCATGCGCCAACTCATATAAATGACGGCTATACGCCATAATTTTTTCTGCCATTGGCTGAACTGCTTCAGCTTGATGGGCGAGGAGTTGTTGAATGTCTTTAATTTCCAAGGCTTTCTTGGCACTATTCATACTGTCGCTCAAACTTTGTTTAGCGATGTGCATATTGAGCTCTACTAATTTTTCAATGCTTTGGAGTGCTTGATTCGTCAATCCACTCAAAGTTTCTAAATTCGCTTTTTGTGCTGCTGCAATTTGCTCTGGTGTTAAGTTCATCTCAATCCCTTTCATTTGGATTTACATCTCATTTGTACTCTGAGCTATCTACTTACTGTAATCTGTATTTCACTATTTTACAGCATCTATGTTGCGACGCAACATAATATGAGCGTCTGTAAAAAAGCCTAAAATCGACGCTTAGTTTAAAAAATCTCAATATTTTCAGTAAGTTACCCATGAAACTCAGTCTTGATAATGCAATTGCACCTATATTTGTGCTCATTTGGAGCACGGGGTTTGTCATTGCACGATTAGCGATGCCTTATGTTGAGCCTGCGACCTTCTTATTTTGGCGTTTTGCAGGGGTTTTAGCGGCCATGGCTGCGCTGAGTTTGATCTGGCGTATTACCTGGCCAAGTCGGTCCCAAATGAAGCACATCGCAGTTGCGGGACTGTTGATGCAGTTCGGTTATTTGCTTGGGGTTTGGTGGGCAGTTCGACTGGGGATGACTGCAGGCTTGGTCGCCATCATTGTTGGTCTTCAGCCCATTGTGACCGCGTGGTTCGCCGCCTGGATTTCAGAGAAGGTCACACCACGTCAGTGGATTGGTTTGGCCTTCGGATTTGCGGGCGTTGCCTTAGTAGTCATGGAGAAGATTAGTTTTGCGCACATTCCGTTCGTGAGCTACGTCCTTGCCTTCATTGCATTGCTGTCAATTACTTTTGGTACTTTGTATCAGAAAAAATATTGCCCTGTATTTGATCTGCGAGCTGGCTCGTCGATTCAGTTTGGAGTCTCTGCCGTCCTGTGCTTTTTCTGTATGTATTTCTTTGAAACGGGTGAGATGGTTTGGAATGTACCTGTTGTAGGTGCTTTGTTGTGGGCAATCTTTCCTTTATCGATTGGCTCTATCAGTCTGTTATTTATGATGATTCGGAAAGGGGCTGCCACTAAAGTCACGAGTTTGCTTTATTTAACTCCGCCTACCACCGCACTCATGGCTTGGTTCTTATTTGGAGAGCCATTTACTGTTCTGATGGCAGCTGGCCTTGGGTTGACAATGACAGGGGTAGTTTTAGTCAATGCGCGCCAAAGTAATACTGTGGCAACAATTGCAGAGTAGGGTTGGTCTAGTAGAGTGAATTCATCAGGGTAGGACAAATAAATCGGTCCCGATCTGGGAAACTAATTATCATTCTGTATGTTGAAAGTTTTGGAAGGTATTTTGGAATGCGTTTGAATCGTTTTTGGCTCTTTGTCCTCACTTTGCTATTTGCGTATAGTGCTTTTATCAATGCGCCAGCAGTCGCCGCCAGCAAAGATAAAGAAAAACAAGCCAAGACCACTAAGATAGTCGTTGTTAAAACCGCTAGCAAATCCGCCAAAAAACCGAAGACCGTTCGCGTTACAGTCACGCGACCATCTGAACCCGTTGTTCCCACTCGGCCATCGCTTGCAACTGCGTTAGGTTTGCGCGGACAGCATGATGAACTCAGTCTTAAATCCAGCGTGGTCATGGTAGTGAACCAAGATACTAAAGAAGTGTATTTTGAAAAGAATCCTTCTGTTAGTCTGCCAATCGCATCTATTACTAAATTAATGACCGCGATGGTGGTCTTAGATTCCAAACTTCCTTTGGATGACACCATCGTGATTAATGCGGATGATGTCCATATTTATGCTAAATCTCGCTTAGCAGGTGGTACCGTATTAACGCGTGAAGAGGCTTTATTGCTGGCCCTCATGTCCTCAGAGAACCGTGCTGCATATACCTTAGGTAGAAATTATCCCGGTGGCATTCCAGCTTTTGTGGATGCCATGAATCGCAAGGCGAAAGAATTGGGCATGGACCATTCTCATTTTGCTGATCCAACAGGTCTTCTAAGTGAAAACGTTGCTACTGCAGAAGATCTCACGCGGATGCTCAATGCTGCATATCAATACAAAATGATTCGTGAGTTTTCCACTTGGCCAGACTTGACCATGGTAATTGCCAAGCGTCCCCAAAAGTTTTTAAATACCAATCGCTTAGTTCGTTCAGGCGATATGAATATCGGATTGCAAAAGACTGGATTTATTAATGCTGCAGGTAAGTGCTTAGTGATGCAAGCCAGGGTGAATAACACGCCCTTACTATTGGTATTCTTGGACTCAGTTGGAACTCAATCACGCTTTGCTGATGCAGTGCGTGTGCGTGACTGGTATGAACGCATGCCTTCTGGTACACAGCCCATTCGTCGCTTAATGTAGCCAATGCCTGACTAGGCTGATATGCCTGGCTCAGGTAATTTGGGTTTGTAGCCCATCCCTTTAGAGATTTGCAGAGCGGTATCTTGCAAGGCTTTTAGCCAATCTGCCTGCATACGGTCTGTCGGGGAGCTAAGCGATAAGCCGGCAACCAATTTG
>SESB01000920.1_pt1 | contig 20587 bp, 9 predicted proteins | sample 3171441 | NCBI WGS metagenome assembly SESB01 (sample SAMN06051867, study PRJNA518727) | freshwater metagenome | biome: subpolar coniferous forest; feature: holomictic lake; material: water; isolation source: holomictic Lake 227, 6 m depth | place: Canada: near Kenora, Ontario | collected 2014-07-08... | reverse complement strand
GCTTGTCTATAAATGCATCAACAACAACGTAGTCTTCAGGTACAAAAAATAATTTTAATGGTATACCCAGTAATTGGGAACGGGCAACACCCAGCATGTTTGTTGCTGTAAGATTAGCCGCCAGGATTTTACTGCTTTGGTCAATGGTCAGATAACCAAGTGGAGCAAAGTCATAGAGTTCGGTGTATCTGTCGAGACTTGCTTCTAACTCAATCCTCGATCGAGCCAGTTCCTCCCGCTGCATTTCGAGTTCAATCTGGTGTACCGTGAGCTCGTGGATGAACCGCTGCATTTCTTCTGGTGTGGAAGAGGTGCTGAGGGCTGAGGAGCCAGTGCTGAGGTTTTTTTGCTGCAGGTGCTTTTCAGCCCGTGTCCTTAACTCTCGTGAGGCATCAGAGGCATTGCTGAGCTTTTTATCTGGCATGTTTTGGCAGTATTTCGTTGACAACGTAATTTCAATTTTTTTTCTGCCATTTTCTAACCTTTTGGATGCTTCAGCAACGTCGTCATCAGCTGGAGCAGCTCGGTTTTGTGGATGGGCTTGGTTATAAAACCGTCACACCCGGCTTTAATAGCTTTTTCTTTATCCTCTTTTGAGGTAAATGCTGATTGTGCAATCACCAGCAGGTCAGGGCGCTGCTGTTTAATAAGCTCGGTGGCCTCAAAGCCGTTCATGACCGGCATTTTGAGATCCATCAGCACAAGACTGATTTCAGGATGATGGCTGACCAGCTCGACTGCTTCCCAGCCGTTTTCGGCACAGAGAATGGTGATGTTCTGGTCTGTCAGGGTTTTTTTGAGCAGCATTGTGCTTATATTATCATCTTCAACAATAAGCATCGTCAATGCTGTAATCCTGTCGATCGCGTGGTCGGTAAGGGGAATCGGCGTTTTAGACAAACTTACAGGGTTATATGGCAACGTGAAGGTAAAGTTGCTTCCAGCACCATCAACTGATTTTACCCTTATGGTGCCGCCAAGCATTTCAACAAATGATTTGGTGATGCTTAACCCCAGACCTGCTCCCTCATAATTGCGGGTCAAGGTGATATCGGCCTGGTGAAACCGATCGAAAATACTTTCCAACTTGTCAGCCGGAACACCGATACCTGAATCAATACAATAAAACTCCAGCATTTCGCCTTTTCTGGTATACCCGAAATCAATCCCACCCTTTGAGGTGAATTTCAGGGCATTCTGGATCAGGTTGTTTAAGATCTGGTTCAGCTTAAAACCATCATTGTTTATAAAGCTTTCCGTGTCGGAAAGGCCTGTCTTATAGGTAAAATAAAGTCCTTTCATAGATGCTTCAGGTTGAAAATGATCCTGAATATCCGCCAAAAGTTTATTGACAGGGGTTCCAGCTATATGGAGTGTTGTTTCTTGGGCATCAAGGCGTGAAATTTCAATTAGATCATTGATAAGACTGAGCATGCGCTGCCCGCTCTTATGAATAAGGCCAATATATTCAGTCTGTTCTTTTCCTGTTAAATGAGGTTCTTTGAGTAATTCGGTAAACCCGAGAATACCATTCATGGGTGTACGTATTTCGTGGCTGATATTGGCAATAAACGCAGATTTTAAACGGTCGCTCTCCTCTGCCTTCATCTTGCGCTCGGTTATGTCGTGGATAATAAGATCGACAACCGGTTTGCCTCCTATGATAATTTTGCAGCCGAATGCTTCTATATCTCGTACTGATCCATCAGCCCGTCTGTGAGTGAATAAAAAATTAAGCTTGTCTCGCGTCTTCCATTTATCCAGCTCAAGCCGAACTTCTTCGGGGTGGAGGGTGTTGATTTGCTGGATACTCATGTTTCGGAGTTCTTCAACAGACCAGCCGTAAAAGTCTGCAGCAGCAGCATTAGCATCAATGATGCTGCCTGTTTGGGGATCAAGAACTAACTTTACTGCAGCATGCCCCTCAAACATCCTTCTGAATTTTTCTTCACTCTTCTTCAGTGCTTCTTCAGCCTGCAGTTGTTCAGTGATGTCGTTAATGATGGAATAAATCAGATCTTTTCCAGCTATGGAGATGACGTTGGATACGACCTCCACTTCCCGAATAGAACTGTCTGCCAAGCGATGAGTGAATAAATATTTCTTGCGTTTGGTTGTTTTGAGTTTAGAGAGATTTTGTATTGTTGTCGCAGATGGCAGTGTGTTGATATCCTGTACACGCATTTGCTTGAGTTTCTTCACCGACCACCCGTAAAAGTCCTCAGCCGCCGGATTAGCGTCCACAATATTGCCAGTATCGGGATCGATAACCAGCATTATGAATGAATGCCCCTCAAACAGTGCCCTGAAACGCTCTGCAGACTGCTTTTGCTCGGTGATGTCCGATATCATAACTCTACACACATACTCAGTCACACTCATTGACGCATCAATTCTCAGCGTATGACCTGCGAGTAGATTAGGTCCCTGACAAAGGTCGGAAGTATCGGGCACAAACGTCACCTCACAGGATCCAGTTACTCTGTCCCTGAATACCTTTTCAAGCATTGCATCTACAACACGATAGTCTGCAGGTACAACAAATGATTTTAAATTTTGCCCCAGTAATCGTGATCGGACGACACCCAACATTTTTGTTGCAGTGAGGTTTGTTGCAAGAATTTTACTGCTTTTATCGAGTGTCAGATAACCCAGAGGAGCATAATCGTAGAGCTCTGTGTAAAGATCGATGCTATGTTCTAACTCAATCTGCGATTGACACAGTTCCTCCCGCTGCATTTCGAGTTCAATCTGGTGTACCGTGAGCTCGTGGATGAACCGCTGCATTTCTTCTGGTGTGGAAGAAGTGCTGAGGGCTGAGGAGCCTGTGCTGAGGTTTTTTTGCTGCAGATGCTTTTCAGCCCGTGCCCTTAACTCACTTGATGTATAGGGGGGATTTTTGATATGCTTCTTTGGCATAGCTTGAGGAATTAGGGCTTTTACGTGTAACCTCCAGCAGTAAAAGGTAAAAGGTCAGTCAAGCGCCTGTCCTTACAACCAGGTTAGTATAATAACTAGTAAATATAGTGCTTATTTTCCGACATTTTTTACATACTTGTTACGCCGTACATAACGTCGAAAAAAAACACCCCGCTACTCGAGGTTGCGGAGTGTTTTTTTTGATAACGATGGGTCGGAATTACTTTTTAGGAGCAATTGCTGATGTTACGCTCTGTACTGCCTGACCAAGGGTGTTGGTGGCGCTGCCCAGAAGGTCAATTGCTGTTTTGCCGAGGGGTTCGATTGCGCCTACGACAGTCTGGATTCCAGAGCTCAAGAGTTCGGTTGACTGTTTTACAAGATTTACTGATGCATTCACAAAATTGGTGACTGCTGCTGAAAGATCGGTGTTTGCTTCGTTTGCCATGGTTTGTATGGTTTTATGGTTATTGGAACGTGTGCTACGGTAAAAATTTGGAGCAATATATACTGCATATCACCTCTTTATTGAAGTTAGGCTATTTTAGGCGTTTGTACTAAACAATTTTTAGTGGAATACGGCAATAGTGAAGGCTTTCTTCTGCATTAAAAAAAATTGAGATAATTTAAGATCCAACATTAGATGATTCTTAAATAACATATATTGCTGGATTATTGTAACTGAAATATACGCTCTCTTTTGAGCATTGGCTGTTGTGGCTATTTTTTTTTTAATGACGTGGTGCTGTATACAATGCTGAACAGAGAAGATATCAATCCCTTGCCGCCGAACTTAAGGGCTCTTGCTGAAGAACGCCTAGGGGAAAGCCATATTCCGGTTTCTAATTTTCCAACTTCAGAGGATGGATTGTTAAAGCTGATCCATGAGCTTTCGGTTCAGCAGATCGAACTTGAAATACAGCAGGAGGAGCTTATACAGTCGAGGGATGAGCTGGAAAAAAGTCTTGAAAAGTTCACTGAACTTTATGACTTTTCGCCGGTTGGATACCTAACTCTTGCAAGGGACAGTAGCATACTTGAGTCAAACCTGACGGCAACAAAAATTCTTGGGATTGATCGAGAGCAACTGGTGAATACCCGGTTTGCAGCATTGTTGACTGCTGAAGACCGTGTGGTTGTGGATACGCTGCTTGCTGTTGTGTTCGATAAAAGAGAGGCGGGGTACTGTGAGGTTGTGCTTGGGGCTGAAAGTTGTGCTGGAAATACGCTGCGGATTGATGTGGCGGTCAGCAACAGTGCTTTTGAGTGCAGGGCTATTCTTACTGATATTACTGCGCAAAAGAATTCTGAAAGAAGTCTGATGCGAAGTCAGGAGCGGTTCAGGAGACTTTTTGAAGGCCATACCTCTGTGATGCTGGTGATTGATCCTCAGAATCATCACATTATTGATGCTAATTTAGCGGCTGAAAAATTTTATGGATGGTCGATTGATGAGCTTAAGATGATGCGTATTCATGAGATTAACATGCATTCACCTGAAATGGTGAATAGCAATATGGACAAGGCAAGACAACTGGGACAGAAAATATTTTTGTTCCAGCACCGGAGGGCGGATGGATCAATCCGTGATGTTGAGGTTATCAGCAACCTTATTTCTGTTGAGGGTAAAGAGCTTTTTTATTCGATTATCAATGATATCACTGAGCGTAAACTGATAGAGAGTGCGTTACAACAAAGTGAAGAGCGGTTCAGGAAAATGTTTGAGGGACATTCGGCGGTTATGATTGTGGTTGAGCCGAAAACGGGCATGCTGATGGATGCAAACAGGGCGGCTGAAAAATTTTACGGGTGGCCGATTTCTGTGCTTAAGAAGATGAATATCAATCAAATCAATACGCTCTCACCTTTAGAAGTTCAGCAGGAACTTGATAAATGGAAAGGAGTGGATCAGAGAAGTTTTACGTTCAAGCACCGGAGGGCAGACGGTTCTGTGCGTGATGTTGAGATATTCGGCAATAAAATTGAGACGATGGGCCAGGACCTGATCTATGATATCATTCATGATATCACCGAGCGCAAGCGGGTAGAGAGTGCTTTGAAACAGAGTGAGGAGAGGTTCAGGAAAATGTTTGAACGCCATTCTGCGGTGATGTTGCTTCTTGATCCTGAAAGTGGCCGGATTATTGATGCCAATAATGCGGCAGCTAACTTTTATGGATGGACCATTGATGAGCTCAGGGAGATGCGTTTACAGGATATTACAAATTCTTCGGCTGAGGTTTTAAGGAGTGATGCCGAAAAGATAAGAACGCGGCAGCAAAAGCAGTTTCTGTTCAGCCATGTGAGGGCTGATGGATCGCTGCGTGAGGTTGAGGTGTTCAGTAATATTATTGAGATTGATGGTAAAGGGATTCTGTATGCGATTATTCATGATATAACTGATCGAAAACTTGCGGCTGAAGAGAGCGATCGGTTGAAAACTGCGTTTCTGGCTAATATCAGCCATGAAATCCGTACTCCTATGAATGGAATTCTGGGGTTTTCGGAGCTGCTGAAGGAGCCTCTGCTTTCGGGTGAGGATCAGAGGGAGTATGTGGACCTGATTCATAGGAGCGGTCAGCGAATGCTTAACCTGATTAATGATCTTATGGATGTGTCGCGTATTGATGCCAATGAGACCAAGCTGGAGATAGGTGAAACTTCGGTGAATAAGCTTTTGCTTGAGCTGGCTCAATTTTTCAAGCTTGCTGTTTATAAAAAAGATTTGCGGTTACGCTTTACGGCCGGGTTAGGGGACGATGAAAGTGTGATTGAAACTGACGGTGGAAAACTGGCGCAGATTTTGACCAACCTGTTGCAGAATGCCTTGAAATTTACCACGAAGGGGGGGATTGATTTTGGCTATACTCGAATTGGTGATATGCTTGAGTTTTTTGTGATTGATTCGGGGATCGGTATTCCTGATGAGAAAAAAGAGATTATTTTTGATCGATTCCATCAGGTGAACAATTCTTTAACACGTGCGCATGAGGGTGCTGGTCTGGGATTAAGTATTTCCAAGGCGTTTGTTGAAATGCTGGGCGGATCACTGCGTGTTGAGTCGGCGGTTGGTGCCGGAAGTACTTTTTCTTTTACGCTGCCTTATGTTTCGAAATATGCTTTGCGAGCTCCTGTTGCAAAAAAAACGGATGACTCGCCTCCTGCTGTGACCATTCTGATTGCTGAGGATGATGAACTGAGTACTCTTTTGCTTAGAAAAAACCTTAAGGGTGAGGACGTTACCATTCTCAGGGCTGAAAACGGCTGGGAAGCTGTGGAGCTTGTTGGTCACCATCCGGAGATCAGCCTGGTGCTTATGGATATTAAAATGCCGGTGATGAACGGGTTTGAAGCTACAAAGCTGATAAAGGAGCTGCGGCCGGATTTGCCGGTGATTGCCCAGACGGCATTTACTTCGCCGACTGACAGGAAAAAAGCCAGGGATGCGGGTTGTGACCGATTTATCAGTAAACCTATTTATAAAAGTGAGTTGCTTGAATTGATTGTGGAGATGCTGAACAAGAAGCCTCGGGTGTAGGGATGAGTTTACTTTTTTATTGAAAACATCTGTTATATTGAAATTTGGCATTAATTCATATTACCCCATAAAAAAATGGTTTAACGGTATACGAATGCCCTCCTTTTGTACTCCTGAAAATTTTTTTGATTTGTGAACTATACTGATATAAGTAAACCTGCAGGTGGTGATTTCAGCCTGCATGGTGCGGAGCCTTTTTTGAATCAGGTAGAGCTGGGCCAGATGTTCAACAATATGTTGAATGGTTGTGCCTGCTGCAGGGTGGTTTACCTGAATGAGGTGCCGGTTGACTTTGTCTACGAATTTGTGAATCCTGCCTTTTTGGAACTCAGCGGGATTAAAGACCCTGTCGGGTTTCGAGTTACGGAACTTATGCCTGGTATCGGGGAGAGTAATCCGGAGTTTATTGAGCATTTTTTAGCTGTTGCTGAGAGCGGTGTTGAGGAGCGGTTTGAGTTTTATCTTACTCCTTTAAAACAGTGGTATGATATTTACACGTACTCTCCAAAAAAGGGGTATTTCGTTGCCATATTTGATAAAATAACCGAAAGGAAACAGGTTGAGGATGAACTTCACCGCTTGACTCGTGCGTTGAAGGCAACAAATTCATGTAATAGTGCGCTTGTTCATATTACGGATGAGGTTGAGCTGCTGGAGAAGGTTTGCGGTATCATGGTTGAGATCGGGGGGTACCGTATGGCGTGGGTGGGGTATGCGGAAAATAACCAGGATAAAAGCATACGGTCGGTTGCTCATGCCGGCTTTGAGGATGGGTACATTAATACTTCAAAAATTACCTGGGCGGATGCTCCCCTGGGACAGGGGCCTTTAGGTATGGCTATCCGGACCGGGAAACCGTCGTGTATTCGTGATATTTTTCATGATCCTGTGTTTGAGCCATGGCGAGCTGAGGCTCTCTGTCGTGGATATGCTTCGGTTCAGAGTTTGCCGCTTAAGGCGGGTGATGAGGTGTTTGGCGCTATAACTGTTTATGCTGATTTGCCTGAGGCTTTTAATGAGATTGAAACCGATCTGCTTACGTCGCTTGCGGATAATCTTGGATATGGAATAACCATGTTGAGGAGCCGTGAGGCAAAAAAACATGCTGAGAACGAACTGAGGCAGAGTGAGGAGAGGTTCAGAATGCTTTTTGAAGAACACTCTGCCATTATGCTGCTTATTGACCCTGTAACGGGCAATTTTATTGATGCTAATCGTTCTGCTTCTCTTTTTTACGGATGGTCAATTGAGGATTTACGGAAAATGAGTATCCATCAGGTCACCAATGTTTCGCACGAAGAGGCGCTGATGAATATGGAAAAAATAAGAACCTCTGAACAAAACCTGTTTTTGTTTAAACATCAGAGAGCGAATGGGTCGTGGCGTGATGTTGAGGTGTACAGCAATAATATTGTGATTGATGAAAAGGAAATTCTGTATGCAATTATTCATGATATTACTGAGCGAATACTGGCAGCTGAGGAGAGTGACCGGCTGAAAACTGCGTTTCTTGCGAATATAAGCCATGAAATCCGAACTCCTATGAATGGTATTCTCGGGTTTTCAGAGCTTTTGAAGGAACCTCAATTGTCGGGGGAGGAACAAGCTGAATATATTGATCTGATTCACCGAAGCGGGGAGCGTATGCTGAATTTGATTAATGATCTGATGGATATTTCCCGCATTGATGCAAGGGAGATGAGTCTGCAGGTAACGGAAACATCGCTCAACCGGCTTTTGCGGGATTTGGAGAGGATTTTTAAGCTGCAGGCTAAGGAGAGCAAGTTATCGTTACGCTGTACACTGGGTCTTTCGGACCAGGAAAGCATGATTGAAACTGACAGCGGTAAACTGACCCAGATTTTGACAAACCTGCTGCAGAATGCCCTGAAATTTACAAGGGTGGGAAGTATTGATTTTGGCTATACGCTAGCCGGTTCAATGCTTCGGTTTTATGTTATCGATTCGGGTATAGGGATTCCTCCGGGCATGGAGGATATGATTTTTAACCGCTTCCATCAGGCTGATATTTCGATTACCCGTAACCATGAGGGTGCGGGGCTCGGGTTGAGCATCACAAAATCTTTTGTTGAGATGATGGGAGGCTGTATCATGCTGGATTCTTTAGAGGGTGCGGGCAGTACTTTTTCGTTTACTTTGCCTTATACTCGTTGTCCTTCGAGTTCTGTCGCGGCTGGATTGGAACACCAAAATATACCGGATGCTATAGATTGTGCACCTCGGCTGACCATTCTTATTGCTGAGGATGATGAGGTGAGTACTATCCTGCTTAAAAGGAATCTGAAGGATAACAATGTTATTCTTCTTCTGGCTGAAAACGGCTGGGAGGCAGTTGAAATGGTTCGACACCATTCGGAAATCAATCTTGTACTTATGGATCTCAGGATGCCGGTGATGAATGGGTTTGAGGCGACGGTGCGAATTAAAGAGCTGCGACCGGATTTGCCGGTTATTGCCCAGACTGCATTTACCTCGAAAGAGGATCGGGAAAAAGCCAGAGAAGCTGGCTGTAACCATTTTGTCAATAAACCTCTACAGGTTCGGGAGCTTCTTGAAATTATGAAGGATTTGCTGTAGGTAAGCATAGCTTCCTCTCTCCCCCTCTGCCTCGTTTCCCTTCTATTTCGCCTTTCTCTTATAAAAATTTTTCCCTGTTGAAAAGTTCCGCATCTCTCTTTGCATTGAGCTGTGCGGGCATGCATGTTAGCGTATACTGCGTATATTTTTTGCATGGTTTTTTTGCTATTTTAGATATATATTATGTATGTAATGGATGTCATTATCTGTACATCTCTTTAAGTTTCGCTGGAATACTTAATTTGACTTTGCCCCCCATGAAAAAAATCAAGTATATCAAACGATCGGATGCCTTGTCTGATCTGAGGTCTATCGCTGAAAAACGCCTGGATAACTACAATGGGAAGCGACAGGATTTTGTATCGTCGCCGGAGGAAATGATAAAGCTGATTCATGAATTAGAGGTTTCCCGGTTTGAGCTTGAAGTACAACAGGAGGAGCTGATTCGGTCGAGGAATATTCTTGAAAAAAGTATTGAGCGGTATGCTGAGCTTTATGACTTTGCACCTGTCGGGTACCTCACACTTTCCTGTCAGAGTACTATTATTGAGGCAAACATGACTGCGACCAAAATCCTTGGGATTGATCGATCTCTGCTTGAGGGTAACCGGTTGAAAAATTTTATCACTCCTCGGGATGTCGGGGTTTTTAATGCTCTGTTGGACAGGATTTTTGGTGGGAACATGACGGATTATTGCGAGGTTATGCTTTTTGAGAGTAACACCATCGTTCGTATTGATGCGGTTTTGAGCCCTGACAGGCTTGAATGCAGGGCGGTGCTGACTGATATTACGGCCTCTAAACTGGCTGAAGAGGAGCTTTTGGCGGCTAAAGCGCAGGCTGAGGAGAGTGACCGATTAAAATCGGCGTTTCTTGCTAATATCAGTCATGAGATTCGTACGCCTATGAATGGTATTCTGGGCTTTTCGGAACTGTTGAAAAAGCCTGACCTTTCGGGTGAGGAACATTCAGAGTATGTGGACCTTATTCACAAAAGCGGTAAGCGGATGTTGTCGCTTATTAATGATCTCATTGATATTTCGCGTATTGAGGCTGGGGAGACAACGTTGCATATCCATAAAACTTCCGTGAATCAGTTGATGAGGGAGCTCGCTCAGTTTTTTAAGCCAAAATTTGATGAGAAAGGGTTGAGGTTATCCTGTACAATAGGACTTCCTGACTGTGAAAGTACCATTGAGACGGACGGTGGAAAACTGACGCAGATTTTGACGAACCTTATTCAGAATGCTCTTAAGTTTACTGAACAGGGCGTGATTGATGTGGGGTATTCGAGGAAAGGTGCAATGCTTGAGTTTTATGTTGAGGATTCGGGTATTGGTATTGCCGCTGACTATATAGAGAAGATTTTTGACCGGTTTCGTCAGGTTGATAATGCTTTGTCGCATACACAAGAGGGTGCGGGGCTTGGATTGAGTATTACGAAGGCATACGTTGAAATGATGGGTGGAAGTATGAGGGTTGCATCGGTTGTTGGAAGAGGAAGTACTTTTTCTTTTACGGTGCCTTATGCTGCTTGTGATGTATCGGAAGTCAGGTTGCAGGAACTCTCTGTTGTTGAGCGGGTCGAACCTTTACCGCTGATGACTTTTGTTGTTGCGGAGGATGATAATGTGAGCAGGTTACTTCTTTTAAGGATGCTTGGTGACGATAAGGTTACTGTTTTTACGGCTGGTAACGGTATTGAGGCGGTGGAACTGGTTAAACAACATCCTGAGGTAAATCTTGTGATTATGGATATCAAGATGCCGGTTATGAATGGGTTTGAGGCTGCGAGGATTATCAAGGAGGTGCGACCTGATTTACCTGTTATTGCTCAGACGGGGTTTACGTCGAATGAGGAGAGGAATAGAGCCATAGCAACTGGATTTGACGGTTTTATCAATAAGCCGGTCTGCAGAAATGAGTTGCATAGCATGATGAAGGAACTTCTGAAAAGCCGTGTTTGCCTTACTCGCTAAACAGCGGCGGGGTTTAGCCACAAAATAATTGGATTGATTCTGCTTTTTTTTACGCTACGATTATGTAAATTTGAGGGTATAGATATTAAAATATCTTATACAACCAACATACTGGATCTTAAGCCACATTTGTAAGATTTGTACTTGTACTGTGGTTCGGATACTGGTTCAGTACATTTTGTTCGGGGAGCTCCCCCTCTCCCCCAGCTTATAACTATTTTGTAACAGTTTTATGACCATTGATAACAGCAAGAGGGGTGAGAACGGTGAGGACAAGAGTGGCTTTACCATACGGGATGTTGCGGAATCGGACTGTATGAATGCAGGTTCGGTGAAACATGAGATTTTCAGCAGTACGATTATTGAGTTGATTCCGGGTGCTTTTTATATGATTGACCGGAATAATAAGTTTGTCTGGTGGAATGCTTACGAGCGGGATGTTATTGTGGGGAGGTCTGAAGGTGAAATGAGGCAAGTTTCGCCACTTGATACCATTCATCCGGATGACAGAAAGGCGGCAGAGGAAAAATTGCTGCATGTTATGCAGTCGGGTGTTGAGGATTCGAGTGAGTTCAGGGTTCTTCTGCATGGTGGTCCTCTTTTTCGATGGTTTCAGCTTTCCGGTAAAAGAATATTCCTTGATGGCAATCCGTTTGTCATCGGCGTTGCTATCGATATTAATGATCGAAAGGAATTTGAGATGGCTGCTTTGCAGAGCAGCGATAGCCGGTTCAGGAAGCTGTTTGATAATCACTCTTCGGTGATGCTTGTTATTGATGAGTCGGGTAATATTGTTGATGCGAATCTGGCTGCTGAGGATTTTTACGGTTGGTCGAGTCATGAACTTTGCGGGATGAGAATCGACCAGATTTCGACAAAGTCGTCTGAGGTGGTACAAAGTGATTTGCAGAAGTTTAAGACGAGGGCGGTCAATCAGTTTATGAGTGTGCATCGGAGGGCGGATGGCTCCGTGCGTTTTGTTGAGGTTGTGAGCAATACTATTGATATTAACAGGAAAGTGGTGTTTTACTGCATTATTAATGATGTCACGGAGCGCAAGGTTACTGAGAGCCAGCTTCGTAAACTGAGTGCTGCTGTTGAGCAAAGTCCGGCGGTTGTTATTATTACCAATGTTGAGGGTAGTATTGAATACGTTAATCCGAAGTTTACGCAACTTACAGGGTATGCTCTTGAAGAGGTTCTCGGCTTTAATCCCCGAATACTTAAGTCGGGCCTGATGCCAATTGAGATTTACCGGGAGCTTTGGGAGACGATTCTTTCGGGCAGGGTGTGGCGGGGGGAGATGCAGAACAAAAAGAAAAACGGTGATCTTTTTTGGCAAAGTGCTGCTATTTCAAGTATCCGGAATGAAGCGGGTGTGTTAACGAATTTTGTGGCGGTTAATGAGGACATAACTGAACAAAAGGAAATTTTGCGGGAACTTGTTGCTGCTAAAGAAAAGGCGGAGGAGAGTGACCGGTTAAAGTCGGCGTTTCTGGCTAATATCAGCCATGAAATCCGTACGCCTATGAATGGGATTATGGGGTTTTCGGAGCTGTTGAAGGAGCCTCATCTTTCGGGTGAGGAACAGAGTGAATATATAGGTCTTATTCAGCAAAGCGGTATGCGTATGCTGAATTTGATTACTGATCTGATGGATATATCGCGTATTGATGCCCGTGAGACAAAGCTTCATGTAACTGAAACATCGGTTAATGAGCTGCTGGATGATCTTTTCGCTTTTTTCAAGGTTCAGGCTGAGGCAAAGGGGTTGCAACTGCAACTGGTGAAGGGGCTTGTGGATAGTGAAAGTATTGTGGAAACTGACAGTTTGAAGCTGAATCAGGTGTTGACGAACCTGTTGCAGAATGCTCTGAAGTTTACGAAGAAGGGAAAAATTGATTTTGGGTATACCCGGAAGAATGAGATGCTGGAGTTTTATGTGGCGGATTCGGGTATTGGCATACCAGTTGAGATGAAGGATATAATTTTTGAGAGGTTCCACCAGATTGATAATTCTTTAACGAGGCCTTATGAGGGGGCTGGACTTGGTTTGAGCATTTCGAGGGCGTTTGTTGAAATGCTGGGTGGAACGCTCGGTGTTGAATCGGAAACGGGCACGGGCAGCACCTTTTTGTTTTCACTTCCTTACAGGCATGTTACGGCTTTACCTTCGCAGCACTCTTTTTCTCTCGTTCAAGAGCCTGCCAGAAGTCTACCCTGTCTTACCATTCTTGTTGCTGAGGATGATGAGGTCAGCAGTTATCTGCTTAAAAAGACCCTTGAGAATGAAAATATTTCACTTCTTTTTGCTGTTAACGGGTTGGAAGCTGTTGCGTTGGCGAATAACCATCCGGAAATAAATCTGGTTCTTATGGATATTAAAATGCCTGTGATGAATGGGTTTGAGGCTACTAAAAAGATCAAACTGATAAGGGCTGATTTGCCGGTTATCGCGCAGACCGCTTTTACTTCGAAGGTTGATCGGGAAAAAGCTAAAGAGGCCGGGTGTGATGCTTTTGTTACAAAACCTGTCAGCAAAAAAGAGTTGCTTGCGGTTTTTCATGAATTGGGGTTATAGCGAAGCCTGTTCGGCAGATAAAGAAATTTTAAACTTTTTGGGCCGTGAATAGTCGCAGCATATTGAATGTTTTGATTCTTGATGATGAGGTTGACTTTACTGAGGAGCTGAAAGATTATTTTAATAATTCGGGCTTTGTCTCTTATGCGGCTAATACCGTTGAGGATGGGTATCGGCTTTTAAGCCAATATGATATTGATCTGCTTATTCTGGATATCAGGCTGCCGGGGGCGAATGGACTTGATGTTCTGAAAAAAGTGAAGTCTCTTTATAGCGGGATTGAGGTTATTATGGTGTCGGCTCACGGGGATATGGATACGGTGATTGAGGCGATCCGGCTTGGGGCTTTTGATTATATGCGGAAACCTTTGAGGTTTATTGATCTGCAGATAGCTATTGAACGTACGAGGAAGTTTCTTTTTATGCAGCAAAAGCTGGCGCGTGTTGAAGAGAAAAATTCTTTGATCAATAAAAATATCCAGGATTCTATCGGGCGCCATTTTGTGGGTAAAAGTTCGCAGATACAAAAGGTGTTTGAGCTTGCTAAAACTGCTGCTCAATATACTGATGTCAATGTGCTGGTTACGGGTGAGAGTGGTACGGGCAAGGAGATTATTGCAAGAATAATTCATTATATGGGACCTCACAGTGATAATTATTTTGGTGCAATAAATTGCAGTTCCATTACTGAGTCGTTAATGGAAAGTGAGTTTTTCGGGCATAAGAAGGGAGCGTTTACGGGTGCTGTGTGTGATAAAAAGGGGTTGTTTGAACTCTGTAATGAGGGAACTCTTTTTCTTGATGAAATTGCTGATATGCCTTATGTGCTGCAATCAAAAATTTTGCGTGCTATTGAAGAGAAGGTTATTACGCGGGTGGGTGACACAAAGCTGATCAGCACTATTTTCAGGGTAATTTCGGCAACTAATGTTGAACTTGACAGTCTGGTTGAAGAAAAGAAGTTCAGGCTTGATCTTTTGCACCGGCTTAATACACTGTATATTCACATCCCTCCCTTGAGAGACAGAACTGAGGATATTGCTCCGTTACTGATTGATTTTACTGAGGATTTTGCTAAAAAGGTCAATAAACCTATTGAACGTATTTCTGAAGGTGTGTTTGACAAGCTTATGGGGTACAGGTTTCCGGGAAATATCCGGGAGTTGAAGAATATGACTGAACGGGCTATTATTCTGTGCAATGGGCACTCGCTTTCGGCTGATGATTTTACCTTGCCGGCGGCTTATTATAATAATCCCGCTGTTCGGGTTCCTGAAAAGGACTCGAACGGGGTAAAGCTAATTGCACATGAGATTGAGTATATCCGGAAGGCCCTTGAGGAAGCCAAATACAATCAGTCTCTCGCTGCGGATTTTCTTGGAATCAGTCGCCATGCGCTGATAAGAAAAATTAAAAAATTCGGCATAACTATTGTTAAATCCGAAGGTGACTAATGGCGTTCTTGATGGATCAAGCCGATTTTGTGATTTCGTAAAAAATTAAGTATACCTCGTACGATTTTGTGGTTTCTTCTTTTCTTCGTGGTGATGCGCTAACTCTTATCCATCGGGTGGTGTTGCGCTTGTTGGGTTGGGCTATACCCATAACGAACCCGATTACCGGCTGACCGGTGCGTAACGCAACCATGACAGGGTGTTCGTGTATCGGCATGTCTGTTCCATCCTCTCTGACATAGTGCAACTTGAGTTCCGAAAGTGTTCTGCCTTGCATGTCTTCCATGCGTACGCCTGTGATGCGCTCTGCTTCCTGATTGCCCATTACAATTTTTTCGTCTGCATCCTGAAACATCGACCCGACCGGCATTGTTTCGAACAAAAAGTGGAAACGTTCTTCACTATCTCGAAGCTTTTGCTCTAATTTTTTAGACAGGGTGATGTCTGTAAACGTTATCACAAGACCGTCGATGCGATTTTCGAGGGTTCGGTATGGCATGATTCTTACGGTGAACCAGCGATTTTCGCTTGCTAATACCTCCTTTTCTTTGAACACAAGCGTACGCAGCACCTCTCGGGCATCTTCTGCAAGTGCGGGATATTTGAGATCGGAGACGATGTCGGTTACCGGACGGCCTACGTCGGTGCCGATAAGCTTGATTAGGCTGGCTGTTCTGGTGGTAAAACGACGGATGTTGAGTTCGTCGTCGAGAAACAGGGTTGCTATATCCGTGCTGTTGAGAAGGTTTTTCATGTCGTTGTTGGTCGTCGACAGGTCACTCACTTTTGATTGCAGTTCCTGGTTAACCGTCTGGAGTTCTTCGTTGAGTGACTGCATTTCCTCCTTTGAGGTTGTCAGTTCTTCGTTGGTGCTCTGAAGCTCTTCGTTGGCTGACTGCATTTCTTCGTTTGTCGATTTGAGCTCCTCTTCGGAGGTCTGCATCTGTTCGCGAATGGCAATATTTTCATCTTTGGCAACCTTGAGTTCTTCTGCTAGCGACTGGGATCTTATGTCGTGAATATCAATATCAGCGGTGTCGGTGTTCTCATTTTTTTTCAGCCGATTTGCTACATCGGTAAAGACAATCATGATAAGACCTTTCAGAATGTCTGGTTTTTCGATGAGCTTGACTGTTACATCAATAAGCTGTGTTCCTCCGTTTGTTCCTATCGTCAACCCTTTTTTAATTATCTCTCCTGTCTGGCGGATAACATGGTTGATAAGCATGTTCAGTTCGTAGCGAAGCCCTTCGCGTGCCATGGCAAGTACGTTCATGTTGGCTTTGCCTGCTGCAGGTTCGAGGTACTTTCCGGTTCGTCCGCTTATGTATATGATGTCGCCTTTATTGTTTATAAGAACTGCTGCCGGGGCAAAGTTCTGGAGCAGGTAATTATCGATAATCGATTGCAGGTTGAAGTCGGAAACTTTATGTTCTGCCTGATTATCTGTAACAAAGGGCATCCCTTTCACGGTATGGGTAAAAGCCGGAGGAAAATTCATGGACTCTCCTTTGCTGCCTTGAAAAAGCCGCCGGTAGAGCCTTGATTTGCTGTCGAGGGATTCAAACAGATTTGTATGTGAACCGATGGTTTCTGCACTTCCGAGGAATAGAATTCCTCCCTGGTTAAGGCTGTAATTAAAAATTGGAATTACCTTTTTCTGGAGCTCCTGTCCCATGTATATCAAGAGGTTACGGCATATCAGGACATCGAGCTTGGTGAAGGGTGGATCCATAATGACGTTGTGCGGAGCAAAGACTAATGTCTCGCGGATTTCGCGTGAAATCCTGTAGCCCCGGTCATCTTTTTCAAAGTATTTTTTGATAATATCGGGCAATACATCTGCGGTGATGTTGGGGGGATATATTCCTGATCGAGCTTTATCTATGGCGTCTTTGTCGAGGTCGGTTGCAAATATCTGGAGTCTGAAATTGCCGAGAGGCTTGCATGAGGCAAGGGCTTCTCTGAAGGTAATGGCAAGTGTATACGCTTCTTCTCCTGTTGAACAACCTGCCACCCATGCCCGGAGTATACCGCCGGATGGCATGGAGGCAAAAATAGTTGGAAAACCTTTTGTTTTAAGAGCATCCCATGCGGCGGGATCGCGAAAAAAACTGGTTACACCGATAAGCAGTTCCTTGAAAAGGAGTACAACTTCCTGGGCGTTATCCTGCAGGTAACGGACATAGTCGGAAATTTTCTGGATCTGATGAATACCCATGCGCCTTTCGATACGGCGGTATATTGTGTTTTTTTTGTAGAGTGAAAAATCGTGACCGGTATGGGTACGCAAGAGTATTATTACTTTTTCCATGGCACTCAGTGCTTTTTCGGCGAGCACAATGGGTGACTTGGTCACTACGGGAACATTCTTAAGATAGTTCATGATCTTGAGGGGCAGGGCCTCGACTGGTGCAATAATATCTGCAAGCCCTTCGTCTATTGCGCTACGGGGCATGCCGTCAAATTTTGCTGATGAGGGATCCTGCACAAATACGCCGCCGCCTTTTTCTTTGATTGCACGGAGACCAAGGGTACCATCGGAACCCATTCCGGAGAGAATGACGCCTACGGAGTGTTCCTGCAGGTCGTCGGCTAATGATCGGAAAAAGAAGTCGATGGGAAGTCGTAATCCGCGGGGCTTGACCATATCGAGCAGATGCAGTTTTCCGTGGAGCAGGGTCATGTCCTGGTTTGGTGGAATAACGTAGACATGGTCGGGTTCAATCAGCAGGCGATCGGTGACTTGCATAACCGGCATGGGTGTGACTCGCTGCAGAAGTTCAACCATTATGCCTTTGTGGGTGGGGTCGAGATGCTGAACAATGACAAAGGCTAAGCCTGAAGGTGTGGGGACATTTTTAAGAAACAGGTCAATTGCTTCGAGCCCACCGGCTGATGCACCAATACCTATAACTGGAAAGGAGGTGTCCTGAATTAGAGGAAGTGGCAGCTCGGCTTCAGCTTTTTTTGCAGAGCGACGGGTAATTGGCTGTTTTTTCATGAGATAACCTTACGTTAAACATATTTGTCGGTGATCGCTTCTGGAAACGCAATATAATAAAGCTTTGTTGTGCAATGTACCATACCATGACGGGCTAAGGGGGAGCTTGCGGGCTAGCGTATGGGATTTTCGTAAGTATCCTTATGATGTATAATTTCTCCGGTTAATAGATAGATGACTTCCTGGGCAATTTTTGACGCGTGTTCGGCCATTCGTTCGATGTACCTTGAAAAGCTTAAGATGTCGGTAAGTTCTTCGACATCGGCGTCCTGGCTTTTCATGAGTACAGTCACTTTGTTGAGTACTGTGCGATGCATAGCGTCAATTTCTTTGTCGCGGGCACATACGTGGTCGGCGAGGACGCGATCCTGCAATACAAATGAGTCTATTGATTTTTTAACTATGCCGCCGGTGTGCATCACCATTTTTTCGAGGTCGAGTGATTCGAGATGTCGGGGACTTATCTGGAGCATTAAATCTATCAGATGTAACGCAATTTCCCTGATTCGCTCCAGATCGTCGTTGATCATGAGTATGGTTACTATGGTGCGAAGGTCTTTTGCTACCGGGTGGTGCATGGCGAGGAATGCGATGCAGCGTTCCTCGAGGTCGATTTCTTCGAGATCGAGCTCTTGTTCTGCAAGTTTGAGTTTGGGTACGCCGTCGTCCTGATATTTTACTGCGCGCAGGGCGTCGAAGAGGTTACCAATGACTTTGTCGGATATGTCGACCAGAACGTGAGAGAGTTCTTTGATGTGAAGATGAACAGGCCTCTCTGGCATAGGAAATTTTGGTTTTACTGAGTTTATGAAAAAACGTTATGAAAGATCAGTGCTGCGAATACCTGATTGGTATCGCTCCTTTACATATTTTTAATTTATGTAAAAAAATAAAACAAAAACGGGTTTGGAGCTTACATTTAAGCGATACACTTTTAATATTTGAAGTATTGCGGTGTCAGGGCTTTTATCGCTTTTACGATTGTGCGATGGTTTTTTGGAAATGCTCCCTTGTGCATCGGGGGCTTCTTTATTATTTGTGGTATCTTTGAGGACTCTGGGGAGATTTTAGCCGGAAGGCTAAGACTCCTGGATGATCGGGTTGATTAACTTTACATCTTTATCCTATGGGCTATATTTTTGAGCAGGCGCGACTTCTTAATCCGCTTGAAGGTCTTGATTGCAGGGGTTCGATCAAGGTGTCGGATGAGGGTGTTATTGAGGCTGTTGTTTTTGGCAGTGAAGCGGTTGCCCGGTCGGCGGATGACAGGATTGTTGATCTTGAGGGGATGATTGTGGCTCCGGGTCTTTTTGATATGCACTGCCATTTCAGGGATCCCGGACAGGAATACAAGGAGTCTCTTGAAAGCGGGTCGAATGCTGCGGCGGCTGGCGGGTTTACGGGTGTGGCTCTTATGCCGAACACAAAGCCGGTTATTGACAGTCCGCTGGGTGTTGCTTATATACGTCATCATGCGGCTTTGCTTCCGGTTGATCTTGAAGTGATCGGGGCTATGACTGTCGGCAGCCAGGGGGAACATCTTGCTCCGTTTGGCAAGTTCTGTTCTTATGGTGTAACAGCGGTTTCGGATGATGGATCGGCGATTCAAAACAGCCAGATTATGCGTTTGGCTTTTGAGTATGCATCGAACTTTGATCTTTTGATTATTCAGCATTGTGAAGATCGCTCGCTTACTGTGGGGGCGCTGATGAATGAGGGCCTGTTTTCGACTAAACTCGGGCTTAAAGGTATTCCTGATGTGTCGGAGGCGATAACGCTTGGCAGAGATCTTTTACTGATGCGGTATCTTGAGGAACATAAGCTGCATGATCCTCTTATCAGGCCGAGGTACCATGTTGCCCATATCAGTACGAGGGCTGCGCTTGATCTTGTTCGTGCGGCGAAGCGTGACGGGCTGCAGGTAACCTGTGAGGTAACGCCTCACCATTTTACCCTTTGTGATGAGGATTTGTTTAATGCTGAGCAGAAGGGAAATTATATTATGAAGCCGCCTTTGTCGTCGGCTGATAATCGTGAGGCTCTGCTGGAGGCTCTTGGGGACGGGACGGTGGATGCTATTGCTACTGACCATGCGCCTCATGCTTTGCATGAAAAAGAATGCCCTGCGGATCATGCGGCTTTTGGAATAATTGGATTGGAAACCTCTGTTGGACTTACTATTACGGAGCTGGTGAACAAAGGGGTGATCACTCTTTCGCGGGCTATTGAGCTGCTGTCGGTTAATCCAAGAAAAATTCTTAATCTTAAACCGATTTTGTTTGCTGTGGGTTCGCAGGCGAATTTTTCGATTATTGACTTGCATGCTGAGTGGACTGTGACTGCTGAGCGGTTGAAATCCAAGTCGGCTAATACTCCGTTTCTTAACCGTTCTTTGACGGGTAGGGCTTATGGTATTTTCCATAAGGGAAGACTGCTTCTGGCGGATTATGTGCAGGAGTGATTCCTTTTCGGTGGCTCTTGGTTATCGGTGATATTTTTATTACTTTCGTGTTC
>SESB01000918.1_pt1 | contig 20612 bp, 19 predicted proteins | sample 3171441 | NCBI WGS metagenome assembly SESB01 (sample SAMN06051867, study PRJNA518727) | freshwater metagenome | biome: subpolar coniferous forest; feature: holomictic lake; material: water; isolation source: holomictic Lake 227, 6 m depth | place: Canada: near Kenora, Ontario | collected... | reverse complement strand
ATCTTATGTAGGTAGACCTAATACAAGTGATGATTATAATAGAAATTTAGAAATGTTAAGTGAATTATATGCAGCAGAAATAGGATTTGAAAATGAAGTTACAGAAGTAAGGTCTTACTTTACTAAAAGAAAGAAACTTCATTTACTTGCTGTACAACCGGATGCTATTATATCTGCTACTATTAAACACTCTAAAGTTGCTCGTGTATATGGTATACACATGAATGAAAAACTTAAAGATGCTGGTGAAAAATACCTTAAACAATGGTTATTAACTGAAAAGAATATTGATGAAGAAGACAAACTTATTCTTAATTTAAATACTATTTATGATATGGGTTTACTTGAAGAATTAATTCAATATAATAGAAAAGGAAACTTTGATAGAATTAGTGCTTTAATTGTACTGATGATGTTTATTGAAAATGACGGGGAGAATAAAATACATGGACAGAAACTAGAAGAAAATGAAAAGTTTTGGGATGACTTTGCATTTACTTTATTTAAAAATTAGACTAATTATTAACTACAACATTAACTTATATAAATGAATCATAATACAGAACCATCAATGTCTCCTACTAATGGTTATTTAAGTAGTACTAAGAGAGATAGAATAAGTCAAAAAGAAAAGGATGCTGATAATCAGGCATGGTATAAACATAAGATACAGACATTTGATACTGCTGCTTATCATTCTTATGGATTTGGTGGTATATCAGAAACTATGAGGATGAAAGTTAATTATGATTTGTTTAATAATAAGATTAATGAAGATGATTTTAACTATGTAATTAGACCTTACTCTAATAACCCAAAGAATGCTGAATTAAAGTTACCTGCTAATTTCACTAATAAAGATATCGTAAGTAATAAGATAAGAGCACTTCTTGGTATGGAAATGAGAAGACCTCTTGATTTTAAAATACTTGCTCTTAATGAAGAAGCTACTACTAGAAAGGAGGAAGAACACTTTGGTAGAATTAAGGATTACGTTATCTCTCAGATCATGTTACCCATTGAACAACAGAAGAAAGAAGAAGCTTATGCCCAACTTAATGGACAGAAACCTACACCTGAACAGCAAGCACAAATAGAGAAAGATATAACGGCTGCTGTACAAGAAGCTACTCCTCCAGAAATCGAAAAGTATATGGCAAGAGAACATCAAGACCCTGCTGAAGTAATGATGTCACAACTCTTTGAATGGGTAAATCTTTTTAATTATGTAAAAGATACTTTTAATAAAGGTTGGAAACATGCTCTTATCTCTGCCTACGAAGTCTATTGGGTTGGTGAAAGAAATGAATTACCAATCTGTAAAGTAATTAATCCTGTATATTTTGACTGTGCAAAGAGTCCAGATACTGAATTTATTGAAGATGGTGAATGGGCTGTATATGAAATGAATATGTCTCCTAGTGAAGTTGTAGCTCTATTTAGTAAAGAATTAGATGAGGATGAGATTGATACTATCTATTCACTTGCTGAAGGTAGAGGTGTTGACCCACAGTTTACTTTTACTGATACTAAAGTAAGTAATTATAGAAGGAATGTTCGTGTATTTCATGCTAGTTGGAAATCATTAAGGAAAGTAGGATTTCTTACTTATGTAGATAACGAAGGTATTGAAATTACAAAACCAGTAAATGAAGATTATAAATTAGATAAAGAAAGTGGTGATATTAAAGTTGAATGGGAATGGATACCAGAAGTACATGAAGGATACAGAATAGGATTTGGTATTTATAAAGGAATGAGACCACTTAAAGGACAATATAGGGATATTAATAATTTGTATAACGTCAAACTTCCCTATCATGGTGTTATCTATGATAATATAAATGCAGAACCTATATCAGCAATGGATAGAATGAAGACTTGGCAGTTCTATTATAATATTATTATGTTTAGAATTGAAAAGTTAATGGCTAGTGATAAAGGTAAAATTGCACTTATTAATAGTAAGATGATTCCTAAGTCACTGGGTATTGATATGGATAAGTGGCTTTACTTTATTGATACCTTAAAGATAGGATTTATGGATCCTACTAATGAATTAGGTGACGTTAGTACTAGTTCTAAAGAACTTGATTTAAGTATGGTTGCTGACATTAAGAAATATATTGATTTAGCTGACTATATAGAACAGAGATGTGGTAGAGCAATTGGTGTTACTCCTGAAATTGAAGGTCAAATTGCTAATAGTGCTGCTGTAGAGAATACTCAGCAAAATATTAATATGGTTAGTAATATACTTGAACCTTACTTTAATATGCATGAAAGAGTTAAACGAAATGTACTTACATCTTTACTTGAAATATCTAGATATATATATGCTGACCCTAAGAAAGCAGAGAGATTAAGTTATGTATTAGATGATATGTCAGTACAGTATCTTACACTTGATAATGAGATGTTAGCAGCAAGTAGTTTTGGTTTATTTGTGTCTAATAGTAGTAAGATACAGATGACTAAACAGATGATTCAACAACTTGCACAAGCTGCTTTACAGAATGATAAAGCTAACTTTAGTGATGTTATTAAGATAACTATGTCTGATACATTACAGGATGCCCAGGAATTACTTGAGAAATCAGAAAGAGACTTTGAAAAGAGACAGAAAGAATTAGAACAATTTAAAACACAACAACAACAAGAACTTGCTAAACAACAGGAGGCTTATAACCAGAAAGCATTTGAAAGAGAAAAAGAACTTATTATTCTTAAAGAGTCTGAAAGAAGAGAAACTGAACTTCAGAAACAGGCTATGTTATCTATAGGATTTGACGTTAATAAAGATAGTGATAATGATGGGGAACCTGATGTATTTGAGGTATATAAACATGGTATTGAAGCTAATCTTAAACAGAAGAAACAAAACTTAGATGAGAAGAAGTTTAATCAGCAACAGACTATGGATGCACATCAAAAAGAGGTAGATAAAGAAAAGTTATCTTTAGATAAACAGAAGATTAATGAGATGAGTAAGATGAATAAATAATGCTATTTAGACTTAAATTAAATAGATACAAAAATACATTTTGAAATTGTATAAAACTTAATAAATTAAATGTAATTGATATGAGCGTAAAAAAAGAAGATTCTTTGTTGAGTAATTTTGAATTTGATACACCTAATGTAAATGATTTCTTTGGTGTAGCTAATTCTGGAGTAGAAACAGTATTTACTCCAGCTACTAAAGTTGAAAAAGAAGATGGTGATGAAGGTACTTTAAAAGAACCTGAAACACCTGAAACAATAGTAACTGACGACGACTTTACTTTTATCCCAAGAGAAAAGGATGATGAAGGAGAAGGAAAGAAAGAAGTAAAGAAGGAAGAGAAAGGAGAAGGAGAGAAGGAAGAAGGAGAAAAGAAGGAAACACTTGATAGTACACCAGATGAAATAAAGTTATTTACTGATTTAGCAAAAGACTTTAAGGAAATGGGTGTGTTTACTCTTACTGATTTTGGTGAAGAAGAAATTACACCTAATTTGTTTTTTGAAAAGATTGAAGAAGAAGTTAGTACTAGAGCTACTGGTATTATAGATAACTTAATAACAACTTTGGATGATGATGCTGCTACCTTTTTGAAATATAAAAGTAATGGTGGTGATACAAGAAAATTCTTTGAGTTGTATGGTCAAGTATCTGAAATACCCGTCGATAATGTTGATAGTGAAGAAAATCAGGAAGCATTTCTAAGATATTATTACTCATTGGATGAAGATTTAGATTCCGATGATATTGATGATAGGATTGTTAGTTATGGTGAGAAAGGTACTTTAGAGAAGTACGCTAAGAAACACTATGAGAAACTAGAAGGAGAATACGCTAAACAGAAGATTGAATTAATTAAACAACAGGACGAAGCTAAAAAACAACAAGTAGAACACCAGAGAAAATTTCAGAATAATCTTAAAACTATTATTAATACTGAAAAACAAATTGGTGATCTAATTATAGACCCTAAGAAAGATGGTTCTCTTGTTGATTTCATTACTAAACCTATTTTTAATAAAGAGACAAAGTTATCCGCAACTATGTTTCAAACTAAACTTGGTGAAATATTTAACGATGAAAAAAAACTAATTCTTCTTGCAAAACTAGTAAGTAGTGATTTTGATTTTAGTAGTGTTAAAAAGAAAGCAGAGAGTGACGCTAATAAGAAAACACTTCATACTATTAGAACAAGGAAGGAATACAAGATTGCAGACGCAGGAAAATCCCTTATAGATTACTTTAAATGAAGAATAAAAAGAACAATTAAAACAAATAAAACATGGCAATAGTTGAGAATAAACTAATTATTAAAAAGATGCCTTGGCACGCTAACATGACTGAAAAGAATCATCTTGGTGCTGCTATGATCATCAAACCTGAGATTTTTGAATCTAAGGCTAATCAGATTTTCAGTGCATATACTTATTCAGATAATCCTCTGACAGGTATGTTGATGAAAACTGGTAGTACACGTACTATTGGTACTAGTGAATGGGAATGGGAACTTCGTGGTTTGTCTACTCGTCCATTGGTAGTTATTGAGAATTTAGAAAGTGGTAATAGTACTCCCGGTAAATATAATCAGGAGTTTAAACTTAAACTTGACGAAGATTGGTTCCTTGCTGGTGATGTTATCCATCCCGGTAATCCTGCTGTTCAGGTTCGTATTCAGGAAGTAGTTGGTAAGCAGGGTAACGGTTGTGTATATTCTGTACGTTACATGAGTGATGACAGGAATGCTTTCCTTGCAGTTAAGTATCTATTTCCGGGAACACGTTGGGCTAAACTTTATTCACAGTATGGTGAAGCTGAAGAACAGTCTGGTTCTACTCAGTACAGTCTTCCTCTCGTACTTAGTTCACGTATGTCACGTTATCGTAAGATGTATAAGGTAACTAATGATGCTGCTAATCAGGTTCTTGCAATTAAGATTCCTGACTCTAATGGTGTTTATCATGATACGTGGGTTGGTTATGCAGAAGTTGAATACTGGAAGCAGTGGTATCGTGAACTTGAGCGTGGTGCATGGTATTCTAAGTCTACTAATACTGTTAATAGTGCTAGTGGTCGTCCTATTTACTCAGGTCCCGGTGTTCAGGAATTGCTTAAAGATAGTAATATTTATTACTACAATACCCTTTCTGCTAAGTTGATCGAAGAATATCTTTTGGATATCTTCTACGGTAAAACTCGTCCGGGAAGTGGTCGTCAGATTAAGGCTTACACTGGTGAATATGGTATGTTGCAGTTCCATCGTGCTGTACAGAGTCTTGTTGACAATAGTGGATTCATTAAGACGGTTGATATCTTCCAGAAACCAGAAGCTAGTTCTTATACTAGTGTTGGTGCAGCTGCTGGTCTACAGTACGTTAAGTATAATATGGCTAACGGTTGTTCTCTTGAACTTGAGCATAATCCTCTTTATGATGATGTTCAGATTAACTTTGAGAAAGATGAAGTCACTGGTTATCCTATTGAGAGTATGCGTTATACTTTCCTTGATGTAACTGATGGTGGACTTTCTGCAAAGAATGTTCAGTTGGTAGATAGGACTAATGGTTTTGCTCTTGGATATGTTGCAGGTATGCAGACTCCTTATGGACCTAACACTAAGGGACTTATGTCTCACAGTGGTGGTTACTATGAGATGCATGTTGAAAAACAGCAAGGTATTCATATAGAAGATGTAACCAGATGTGGTGAGCTCATATTGAGGAGATCATAAACTGAAAATAATTACTAAAAAAATAATTTTCTTTTAGTAATATCGTAAATATTTATTATATTATGGTGTTTCCAATAATAAAACACCATAATATAATGAAAAAAATGATTCAAGAAGATTTCATCAACAAAGCAAACGAAATCTGGAACAACAAATTTGATTATTCAGAAGTAACGTATACCAAAGGTTTAATAGAAGTAAAAGTAATTTGTCCAGAACACGGACCCTTTATGGTTAAACCCCAATGGCATTTACAAAAATCACAATGTCCTGAATGTTCTAAATTAGTCAGAAAAGTAGCAATGACTAAATTCAATCAGGAAACTAAAAGATTAACGACTGAAGAATTTATAGAAAAAGCAAGAGATATTCACGGTGACAAATATGATTATTCAAAAGTAGTATATGTAAATGCAACTACTAAAGTAATAATAACTTGTCCTGAACATGGTGATTTTGAACAATATCAATCTCATCATTTTTCTGGAAGTGGATGTAGAAAATGTGCTAATAAGATCATTAATATAAATAATGGAAGATCTTATACACAAGAAAAATTTATAGAAGTAGCAGAAAAAAAGGAAATTCCAAATGTATCATTTGAAAAAACAGTATATAAGTCTAAGAAAGAAAAAATAATCGTAACATGTAGTATACATGGTGATTATGAGACTAATGCTGAAATGATATTAAAAGGTTGTGGTTGTCCTAAATGTAATACTTCAAAAAATGAATTATTGATAGCAAAACATTTAACAACTAATAATATATTATTTGAAAGACAAAAGAAAATAGAAGGTTTAAAACATATAAGAAGTTTAAAATTTGATTTTTATTTGCCAGATCATAATATACTAGTAGAGTTTGATGGAGAACAGCATTTTAAATCAGTTGAATATTGGGGTGGTGAAAATAAATTCAAAGAACTCCAATTAAAAGATGCTCTTAAAAACGAATATTGTAAACTAAACAATATCCCATTATTAAGAATTAAATATTCAGATACAAATATGGTTGAGTTAATAGATAACTTCATAAAAGAAAATTCTTGTATATAAAAGAAAATGTTCTATATTTAAATAGTCTTATACAAAGACATTTAATTAATTAAAACAAATATTTATGGCACAAGTTGAAGTAAGGGTAATTGAACAGGAATCATGGCATAAGAAAGGTGGTAAGGAATCATTTAAGAGACCTATTACTATTGAAGCATTGTATGATAAAGGTAAATACGCAATTGATTTAACAGAAGAAGAATTAAAGAATTATGGTGAGAAACTTGGTGTTAATTTAGATACTACTTTTAAAGTAGATAAACCTCATGATTTTTATTGTAGTGCACAGGGACGAGTTAAACTTGAAAATAACACAATGATTTTCAATACAACTAATGTACTTGATGCAATTAAGGTTGCTATCATGAAAGCTAGTCCTTTTGTAGCTAATAGTTTAAAAGAATATGAAGAAGGTTTATTTGCAGAAGCTACACATTATATCTTTAGTGAAGAAGAAGAGATTGCAGTAAAAGCAAAGAAGGTAGAGATTAATAATTCTTGTATTGTTTGTGCTGCTAAAATGTCACTTGAAGAGAAGATTAATATTGCTATTTGTTTAGGAGATAAACCTCTCAAAGGTAGAAGTCAGAATTTCATTGATGTTGCTATTGATGATATTATTAAAGAAAAACCTGTAGAATTTCTTACTTACGCTAAGAAAGATAAGAAAGAAAATCATATTAAAGCTACTGTACTTGATGCACTTAGAATGAATGTATTGACTAAAGAAGGTCCTACTATTTGTTATATGGGAGATGTTATTGGTTACGGTATTGAAGAAGCAGTATCTTGGTTTAAAGATCCTAATAATCAGATAATTAAAACAAGTATCTTGGAAAAACTAAATAAGTAAATAACTTATGCCATCAGTTAAAGAAATGCATTATCAATTTAAACTTAAACTTGAGAAAGTTGATAGTGCAACTAACGTTAATTATATAGTACCAGAAATAGATTGGAGACTTAAAAGAGCTGAAGCTAAATTCATTAAAGAACGTGTAAGTCAATCTAATCCTTTTAGTAAAGGTACATATGAATTTAATAATAAAGTAATTGATGACTTAAAGAACTTATTTACATCGGTAGATATTGCAGATATTACAAGTATGGAAAATAATAACTATGTAGATTTACCTACTGATTATTATTACTATATAGACTGTAAAGCAACATGTACTAAAGGAAATATAACAAAGGTTATTCCTTGTCAAGTTAGGAATAATACTGAAGAAATAATGGTATTTAATTCAAGTTCTTTTGAATGGGAAGAATTAAATGTTATATTCTTAAATAAACAACTTGTTTTTATAACAGATGGTACTTTCAATATTACATCTATCACACTAAAGTATGTGAAAGTAACAGTGTTATTTCACAATGCAGAAACACATTATGGTACAGTTTCTGTATTAGGATCAACAATAATTACTTATTATAGACTATATAATAGAGTACCGCGTGGTTTACATATACCAATTGCCAATGTTGTAACAACAACTCATTATACAATTAATGGATATAAATCACTTAATGGTTTGACTTTATTTGGATATGTAGATTCAGAATTATCTGAAAATACATTTGAAGATATTGTCGATATTGCAATACAAGATGTTATGGAAAACTTAATTACAAGTAAACAACAACAAAACTAAAACAATTAAAATTTAAAAATGAAAAACGATAATAATGTATTTCAGGTACTCGTTGCCACTAGTATTCAGGCAACCGGTGGATCACTTGCTACCACTCTTGGTTCGGATAATAACCTTGGTATTTTCAATGTAGATACCAATCTTACAATTGATTCTACGACTGCCGCAGCTTCTAAGAGTCTTAAGTTCTATCTTTCTCCCGCTAATAGTTCTAATATCTTTACCTCTGTAGGTAAAAAGATTGTTTTATCTAACCTTAATTCAGTTACTAAAAAAGTATATGCTGCTGGTGTAGCTGCTAAAATACAGTTTACTCTTCCTGCTATTGGTACTGAAACTGGTTCTGTAATTCCTTTGGATGAAGATATTGAAGTCAAACTTCGTATCAGTGATGGTAATGTAATTACTACTAACTATGGTAATGAAGTTAGGAAGTTCTTTGTAGTTCAGGCTTTGGCTACTGCTGATCTTACTGGTGCTGCTTTTGCTGCCCTTATTAATGCTGATAAAGAATCAGTAACAAATGATGGTTTCCTTGCTGCTACGTATACTGCTGGAACTAACATTCTCGAAGTTACATTTGCTAACGATAGTGCCTTCTCTTCTAGTACTGGTCAGTATGGTCAGGCTAAAAATACCTTGAGTGGTAAGACTGCACAGGGTTATGCTTCACATACTTCTATTACTATTAATGATAACGTACAGGGTACACTTACTACTGCTTTCTCATATGCTGAAGGAAAGGGTTCTTATGTACAGGAACTAGAACGTCAGGCTGCTGGTTGGAATGGTACTACTGGTAAAGGTGCACATAGGTTTAGTGCTACTCTACCTCTATATAATGTATTCATTCCTGAAGCTGCTGCTGCAACGAATTATGTACTTTATGTATTTAACTATGATCTTGATTATCCTCAGAATGCAAACAAGATTGGTAATGTTGAGACAATTATTGCTGTACCTACTGGTAATGGTGCAATTACTACCATTGATGCTATTGTTGCCGCACTCGTATTCCCCGGTCAGAAGATTGGATTCTAAATTCACTTGATTATTAAGGGGTAGAAATACCCCTTTTAATTAATTCTAAAAATTTAAATATTAAAACATAAAATGATCTTTTCACTTCCGATTAAATATAATGTACCATCGGCATACAAACCTATTAATTACGTTAAAGTTGATAGTAAGTTAGATGGACATCTTAAAGGTATTGATGATAAATTAGCTACTACTACCTTGACTTCTACTGTATTAACTGGTTATACATCTGGTACTGGAACTATTACTGCTACAGATAGTATTCTTAGTGCAATTCAGAAACTTAATGGTAATACTAGTGCAATTACTCCACCTGCTGCTACTACTGTAACTGGTGCTACAAGTACTATTGCTAGTGCACCTTTTACTCAAATCTTTAATGGTACTGCTACTCATACAGTAACTCTACCTAACCCAACTAATTATGTTGGTAAAAATATCAGTGTTAAAACTATTGGTGCTTATGCAGTTAATAGTTCTGGAAGTAATGTTTCTCCTATTGATAGTGTAACTCCCGGTACTGCTATTCTTGCTGCTACTGCTGGTACATGGGCAACACTTCAGTCTGATGGTAATTCATGGGTAATTATTGCAAGTAATTAAGTAGCTTATTAACTTATAAATTTAAAAGAACTAATGGGAATTGAAAACACAAGCCGAAGCGTTAAGGGGAAATCTTAACGCTATTGGTGGAGTTATTCAAGATTGTGAATATTGGTTAGAACAAATAAAAATTGAACCTGAAATACTAAATTAAATAAATGTCAATAACTAATACAGCATATATACCAGCTACTTATAATACTGGTACTAATAGAGGAGATTATTTTTCTGAGATATTTAAGGTTACTATTGATGGTACTCCTTTGATATTAACTACTGCTACTATTACTATTTGTATTAGAGATAACAAAAGTGTTTTACTACATAAATCATACATTGGTCATGGTATAGTAATTACTACTAAAACTGTTACTAATGATGCTTTTATATGGTCTATAGAAAAAGAAGATTCTGCTTTATTTACTCCTGCTGTTTATTTTTATGATATTGAAATAACTAGTAATACTAAACCACGTACTTATATCAAGGGTACTTTTACAGTTCTAAAAGACCAAACCTATGAGTGAAAACATTGTTATAGACATAAGTACTTCGGATATTATCCAAGTAAATGTTACATCTACACCCCAAGTATTAGTTGATGTTTTGGGAGCAAATGTACCCGGTATTTCAGGATATTCGGGTACATCTGGATTTAATGGAACAAGTGGTATAAGTGGTAAATCCGGTATATCTGGATATTCAGGTACGTCAGGTGAATCTGGTACTTCCGGGATATCGGGAACTTCAGGTTATAGTGGTACTTCAGGTACATCTGGATTCTCAGGAACATCAGGAATTAGCGGTACATCCGGTCTTTCAGGTACAAGTGGTATCTCTGGATATAGTGGGACTAGCGGATTATCTGGTACTTCCGGTATAAGTGGCACAAGTGGTATATCTGGAACTTCTGGTATTAGTGGTTATTCGGGAGTCTCAGGTTATTCTGGAACTTCTGGAATCTCAGGGACATCTGGTTTATCTGGTGTTTTTGGTACATCTGGTATCAGCGGAGTTAGCGGAATATCTGGAACATCTGGACTGTCTGGCATATCTGGAACATCAGGGTTTAGTGGTGTATCTGGGTTTAGTGGGACATCTGGAATTAGTGGCACAAGTGGACTTAGTGGATATAGTGGTGAATCTGGATATTCAGGTACAAGTGGATTATCTGGGACAATTGGAATATCTGGTACATCTGGATATAGTGGAACAAGTGGATTGTCTGGAATAAGTGGTGTATCAGGATACTCTGGAACATCTGGTTTCTCTGGAATTTCAGGTGCAAGTGGCACTTCAGGTTTTAGTGGAACATCAGGCGTGAGTGGTTTTTCTGGAACTGGCTTATCAGGAACTTCAGGATTTTCTGGAACAAGCGGATTGAGTGGAACATCAGGAGTAAGTGGTATTAGTGGATATTCAGGTGTAAGTGGTTATTCAGGTACATCTGGTTATATTCCAAATAGTGTTATACCACCCGCAACTAATACAGCAGATTATATACCTCAATGGAATGGAGTAAATAGCAAGACCCTCAAAGACGGACTTGCAGTACCAGCTGGTGGACTTGCAGGACTTACTGTTGTAGGAACAAAACAAGACAAGCTTACAGTTGTTCCAGTTAAAACAGCAAACTATTCTGCAAATCCTAGTGAATATGTGCCTTGTGATATTTCGTTAGGTGGATTTGCAGTTACTCTTCCGAATGCTCCAGCAGAGGGGACAGTAGTTCAGACTAAAGTAACAAAAATTGATACAACTACCGTTCTTGAGATTAAAACCCAAGGAGTAGATGTATTCAATAGAATAGGCGGAGAGACATCTGTCTATCAGAATCTACTTAGCACGGTTTGTATTCTAACTTATCAGTCAAGCACACATATATGGTATGCAGACGTTGCGACTCCGGGTTCAGCTTTCGCTGCTCAATTCGCAGGAATAGATGCTCAGACACCAATTACAAATGCAAATATTTCAATAGATATAGGTACAAAAGTTTTAACTATAACTCCACCACTTGGATATTTCTACATAAACATTGATGGAAATGGAAAAAACACCAGAATAAGAAAAACAGGAACAGTAACTTTTCCTGCTTTTACTGATACCTCAGGTCTTTGGTATTTTTATTTTAATAATGTAGGAACTGCAGTAACTACACAGACTCCGATAGAGGTAGATGAATTTGCATTAAATGTATCTGTATATCGAATACTCTGGAACGCAACTTTGGTAGGAGCGGCTAAACTTGTTGCTCAATATATTGAGTATCATCTAAATACTATTTCATCAGACACGCATAGGTGGTTTCATCTTCAAGGTACGCAGTGGAAAACTGGGTTCGTAGTAACGACCAATGCACTTGTTACAACAGACCCAAATGCAGATGGTAGGAATACTGTTGTTGCTCTTACAACAGGAGAAAATATAGATGACAACCTCCCGTACACAATAACCAACAGTGTCACAGGAACGGCATGGAACCAAGATATGGGGCAAATTGTTCCTGCAAGTCTTAATGCTACAAACTCTGGGCTATTTAAAGTATTCGTTCAGGATGTTGCGGGATTGGTATCATTCCTTCCTGCAACAAGATTTCCTTTTGCTTGGAATGCGGTATCAAACAGACCGGAGATAATTAGTTCTACAGGAGTAAGAACAGTCGTTACTGATAACCGCTGGTTTGTGTATTTCATTTATTCAACGCCAAACCCTGTTTCGGGAGACGCGGTTAACGTAGTTTCTGCTACCTCAGAATTTACGTCTATAGTAAATGCGAGAGCTTTTAACTGGGTTGATATACAGAATACCTATCCAACACTATTTGGAACAGATTATGAAATTAGACCTCTATATAGAGTTATTTTCTATAATGATAATTCAGGCGGAGGGTCTTTTCCAGCAGGATGTAAATACTCTGTTATTCGTGAAACGCAAGACCTCAGAAAAGCGGCGGTAACAACAACAACAACTGTAACAGGTTCACTTCCTGCATCTTCAGTTACATTTATTCCATTTGATGGTGTTACTTCTACTAATGTTCAAGCAGCAATTGAAGAACTTGCTACTGATAAATCTAATATAGATTCTCCTACATTTACAGGAATTCCAGCAGCTCCAACAGCATCAACAATTACTGATACTACTCAAGTAGCAACAACAGCTTTTGTTCATGCTGTAGTTACTGCTGCAACTACTCTTTCAGGTTATTCAGGATATAGTGGTACTAGTGGAATAAGTGGTGTTTCGGGTTATAGTGGAGTATCAGGATTCTCCGGTGTATCTGGTTACTCTGGTTGTTCAGGTACTAATGGTATAATTGGTATTGATGGAGTATCAGGATGGTCAGGTTATAGTGGAAAAAGTGGTTATTCAGGAACATCAGGATGGTCAGGAACTTCGGGTATTTCGGGTATTTTGGGAATTTCAGGATATTCAGGTTATAATGGTTTAACTGGTGGTGGAACAGATAAAGTTTTCTTTGAGAATGATACTACTGTAACTCAGGATTATACTATTACAACAGGTAAGAATGCTGTTTCAGCAGGACCAATTACTATAACAAGTGGTAAGACAGTTACTATACCAGTAGGTAGTGCATGGACTATAGTTAGTAATGTAACAACTCCTAATCCTGCACCTATTACTAAGACAGCAAATTTTACTGTTGCAGCAGATGAAACTTGGTTAATAAATAATAAGGCAGGTTCTACTTGTACAGTAACTTTGCCTACGCCATCTGCTAATACAGGTAGATCACTTACTATTAAAAATCTTCAAGCATATACAGTTGTATCTACTTCAAGTAATGTATGTCCTATTGATAGTGCAACTCCGGGTACATCTATTCTTCTTGATGTAATTGGTAACTGGGCTCGGCTTGTGTCTGATGGAACGAACTGGGTAATCATGGAGCAAGCACCGAACAATATTTTATTACTAGAATAAAATAAAATTATAGTTATATTAATACAAGTAATAAAGTATTTTTATAATTTAATAATTTTTATGAAATATAGTATTGTAATTCCTACTTATAACCATTGCAATGATCTATTAAAACCTTGTGTTGAAGCTATTTTTAAATACACAACAATGTCTGAGATTGAGTTAATCATATCAGCAAATGGTTGTATAGATAACACTAAATGGTATCTTAATTCACTTAAATATCAATTTGATTCTCTTGGGTTCTCAGATAACTTAAAAGTTGTTTGGTCAGATACTCCAACAGGATATTCTAAAGCAACTAATGTGGGTATAAGAGTTGCTACTACTGATAAGATTATTCTTCTTAACAATGATGCTTTTCTTCTTGGACAAGTAAAAGATACATGGTTAAGAATGTTAGATGAACCATTTGAAAGAAATAGTAACTGTGGTATATCTGCTCCTTTAGTAAGTTTTTCTGATCCAGCGGGACACAACTTTGCAATCTTTTTCTGTGTTATGATAGACAGAAAAGTCTTTGACAAGATTGGATTACTTAATGAGATATACGGTAAAGGTGGAGGTGAAGATACTGAATACTGTATTGAAGCAGTTAGAGCAGGTTTTGATTTAGAGTCTTGTGATATTCAGACTTGGAATGAGGAAATCATGTTACATACTGGGTTATTTCCTATCTATCATAGAGGTGAAGCAACAGTACACGATAAAAGTTTAGTACCAGATTGGGATGATGTATTCCTTCAGAATTCATTAACTCTTGCTAAAAAGTATAATCCTACATGGTACATTAACAGGATTAAAGAGTTAGGTATTATAGACGTTAAGAAACGTCTTGAATGGTTAAAAGATGATAAAGACGAAGAGAATATGTTTGAAGAAGTTATTCAAGCAAATCAATACGCAATTACATCACTTAATATAGAAGGTAAATTTGTAATTGACGTTGGTGCAAACATAGGTACATTCTCTATATTTGCCGCTGAACTTGGTGCAAAAGAAGTACACGCTATTGAACCTATATCAACAACTTATAATAAACTTATTGAGAATATAAGATTTAGTGGACATGAAGATAAGATATTTGTTTATAAGAAGTTAGTATCAGATAAGTCAGGTGATAAGATAAAGATTAGTATTAATGATAGACACGGTAGTAATAGTATGTATAATGTAGAAGATAAGTTTGAAGAAATAGAAACTATTACCTTATCTAATATTCTTTCTAATATTGAAGATGATGATATATTCTTAAAGTTAGATTGCGAAGGTGCTGAATTTGATATACTTTTAAATGCAACTGATGAAGAAATGAAAAGGATTTCTGTAGTTGTAGTAGAAATTCATACTGGATTACATCCTTTATATAATGATTACAAAGTAATACATGAGAAATTAAAAGCATGGGGATTTAAATCTGAGTTTCAACATCAACTTGGTTGTTGGGATGGTATTGATAGTAATGGTAATTACATTAATTACAGAAATCTTCTTTTTAGACTTGAAAAATGGAGTAAGTAATGAAGGAAATACTTTGTTCAGTATCAACTAAAGGAAGATATGAAACAACACTTCCTCTCTGTTTATTATCTATAATAAATCAAACAAAACTTCCTGATCATCTTATTATATTTGATGATAATAATGAACCTAAAGACTTAAGAAGTATAGAGATATACAGGAATTTATTTAGTATGATGGATTTAAAGGGATTAAGTTGGGAAGTAGTTTATGGTCAAAGAAAAGGTCAACATTTTAATCATCAGATAGCAAATAAATGGGGATATAAATTTGTTTGGAGAGTAGATGATGATTGTATTCCTAACCCTAATGTATTAAAGAACTTAAATAAAGAAATTGATTCTGATATAGGTTGTATTGCAGGTTCTGTTATAACTCCTTGGTGGAATCTTAATGAGAACGATAAAGCAAAAGCATCTGGTAAAATAGAAGATATTTACTCTAGTCAAAATAAACAATGGTATAATATAGATGTAAAAGAGGAAGTAGATCATGTTCATTGTTCTTTCTTATATCGTGCTAATGTTGTAGATTATAATCTTAATTTAAGTAAGGTTGCTCATAGAGAAGAAACTCTTTTCTCTTATGCATTTATAAAGAAAGGATATAGAAATATTCTAGTTCCTAATGCAACATGTTATCATCTTAAATCGGAGACTGGTGGTATTAGAGATGGATTAGTAGAGTTGTATGAACACGATGAAAAAATATTTAGTGAGTTATTAAATACAGGTACACTAATAGTTCTTGATTCTGGTATTGGAGATCATTTTGTATTTGAATCTATATTAAATGAAGTAATACAGAAATACAAGAAAGTAACTATTGCAAGTTGTTATCCTGAAGTATTTAAAGATTATAAGATAAATAATATATCAATTGCAGATGCAAGTAAAATAATTGATATAACATCACAGAATATTTACAAGAATATGGTAGATTGGAATTGGTCTGATAGTCTTCAAAGTGCATATAAAAAACTATACTTATGAAGATTATAATACACCCATGGTCAAGAAAATTAAGAAATGGTAATAAGAATCCAAAAGATTATCCTTATTGGAAAGAATTAGTAAAAGAATTAGTAAAAGAACACGAGTTAATTCAAGTAGGTGAAGAAGGAGAAGAAAGATTAGTAGATGATTTTCGTACTAACTTATCCTTTGATGAAATAAGAGAAGTATTATTTGATTGTGATATATGGATATCAATTGATTCTTTTTTACAACATTTAGCTTGGAGAATAGGTAAGAAAGGTATTGTATTATTTGGACAAAGTAATCCAGATATATTTGGTCATAAAGAAAATATTAATCTCTTTGTAGATAAGAAATATTTTAGACAATGGCAATTTCAAACTTGGGAAGAAACTGATTATAAAGTAGATGCATTTGTTTCTATTAAAGAAGTATTAAAAGTAATAAACTAACTTACAATGATAACAATAAATATAGCACGTATAAAACCAGATAGTACAGCACTAGAATTTAATGTAGAAACAGCTTCTAATTATAAGTTTAGTCATCTTTATATGTGGACTTCGGTTGATACAGATATATGGGTTCCTGATACACAAACTGTTGATTTAACTAGTTACTTAGATAAGACTACTAATATAGAAATTAAAAGTATTCCTTTAGCTGATTTGTTAATTGCAAAAGATTTAATATATTACCTACAGTTTATAATAGTATGGGATGGTACTGGAACTGAATCAACAGACCCTCTTTATTCTAATAGTGCAGTTGTAGACTTATCTTCTACTTATAATAAGAAAATGGAATTAATTAAAGTAGTTAATAATGAACAATCTGTAGATAGAGATCATCTATTTGAAATCTATATATCTGAAGGTTCTTTAAAGTTAGCACTATCATTAGAGAGATATCAAGATGCTAATTACTATTGTACTAATATTAAAAAATTACTTGTATAATGAATTTAACACAGTTATCAAATACCATAGTAGACTCTAATAATAAACTTATTAATTTAGAAACTATTTATGGAATAAATAATCCTTTTATATTTGATAATTTGTTATTATTAATTATATTACAAAACTTAATTGAAGAAGGAGAATGGTATGGTAAAACCTTATCTGATATTAGTTACATGTATATACTTGTAAACAATATTATAAGAGATAATAATTTTATATTTAAGATATCTTTATTAGATAATTATTATAACATTAATACTCCACAAACTTCGTATACCTTTGATAAAATATAATTATGAGTAATCTCGTTTTAGATACAGCAAGTGGTGGTGCTATAACATTAGCACCAACAAATACTGTAAGTAATTATACAGTTAGTGTACCAGCAACTACAGCTACTCTAGCAATAGAGAATGCTAGTACTACAGGTAGTGCTTTATCTATCAAATCCAACGCAACTACAGGTGTACTACAAGTAGTTGGCCCTGTTGCGGCATCTACCAGAGTTATGACAACTCCTGATGCTAACTTTACAGCAGCTAGGACTGATACTTTACAGACGCTTACAGGTAATCAGACCATTACGAATGGTAATGTTGTGGTATCAAGCGGGTATGGGATTGATTTTAGTGCTACTCCAGGTACGGGTACAAGTGAGTTATTCGCTGACTATGAAGAAGGTACATGGACTCCAATTGTAGTATCTACAAGTGGCGTAATTACAACCTACACGTCATCAGGTACATATACAAAAATTGGTAGACTTTTAACTGCAACAGCAAGAATAGTGCTAACTAATATCGGAACTGGTACTGGAGCTATAAATGTAAGGGGATTTCCATTTAACTCTGCGTCCACTACTTCCTTAACTGTAGCTGGTAACGAAAATGCAATAGTTGGGTATAACATATCAGGCAATGCTGTAGACGCAGCAGCATTTAACTTTGCCAAATACGATGGTTCGACAGCAATCTTTGTAAACCACGCATTTACGCTTGCGATTACCTATTTAATTTAATAAATAAGGATTAAAAAATGCCACTTACTAAAGCAAGTTATTCGTTAATAAACGGTGCGCCTATTAATGTATTTGATTATATGACCCCTGCGCAAATTGCAGATGTTCAAGCACGAACACTATTACTCGATGTAACTGCGCCAGTCCAAGCCGCTATTGCTGCGGCTAAAGCTGGCGTATATATTAACCTTCACCATGTAAGTAAACTGGTTATACCTTCGGGAGCATACTCAATAAATGCGGATAGTATAGTCTTTTCTGACGTGGTAGGATTAACCCTATCGGGTGATTCAATGAGACAAGACCAAGCAAGCGGAACTTGTTTTGTAGCACGTACAAGCGGAAGTTTTTTAATTCAAATAGCTTCATCGTCAAGTGCAGTATCTGCGGAGGATTTAATTTTTGAAAATATCCATTTTGATGGAGAACATATTGTTACTGACGTTCTTAGTTTTTCCCCTACGATTGGATATGAAATAGCTTGGATAGTATTTTCAAATTGTGCCTTTGTCGGTGTTAAAGCTAATGGGACATTAGTCGGTAATTACGATGCTACAAAAAATGGTGCTGAAGTCGCAGTTGTTGAATTTAGAGACTGTAAGTTTAGGCCAAATAATGTTGGGGGTGTTGTAGGTGTTTGCGTAAAAGTTGATAATGAAGGAGCTTGGGGGTGGAGATTTACACGTTGTTATTTTGAGTCTGTGCCAAACCCTTGTCATATTGAATGGATAACAGGTACTGCGGTATTAGAAGATTGTTATTTTGACTTTACCCAAGACCCAACTCGCGCGGATATCAATGTTTATGATTCTTCAGGATTAATTATTAATAATTGCCAAACGGGTTCTAATCCCGGACTTTTTATAAAAACTTTTACCCACACGGTGACTAAGTTTACTGATTACCCTCTTATTATAAATAACAGTAGAATGTCGTCTATTTATTCTGTTGATGATGGTGTTCAGATAAACACTACTAAATCATTGTATATTAATGGAATATATGGTACAACTATAAAAATAAATGTTGCTCCAGCTATACTGAATATTCAAAATGCCACATATATATACCAAGGCAATCGGCAAACAACTCAATTTATTTCGCAAGGTGTTTTAGGTGTGCCTGCAAGATGGGACGCGCAAGTATTAACCTCGAATGACTTAACAAAATTATTAGCAACAAATATTGACCCGACAGTTGGGGTAGTAATTACAGCGATAACAGACCCGTTTACGGGGTATGTAAACTACACAATAGTGTGCAAAGAACTTATAATATTACGCGGATTTGCAAATCATGTTGATAATGCGGCCGCAATAGCCGCTGGTTTGGCTACAGGGACACTATATCGAAATGGGGACGTAGTACAAATTGTACATTAATTCAAGTGGATTCTTAAATCAGAAAACAAAACAACTATGTCATTAGAAAAAGTAAACATTGTAGATAGAATCGAAGTCATAGAAAACGGTTCTATTCAAGTCAGGACTAAAACTGCAATACTTGAAGATGGGGTTCAAATTTCAGGTACATTTCACCGTCATGTAGTCAGTCCAGTTGATGATTACAGTAATGAAGATGCAAGGGTACAAGCGATTGCACAAGCAACTTTTACACCTGAAGTAATTGAAGCATACAAAGCACAATTAGAAACAAACAGACCTATATGAATATACCTATAGACAAACAATTTCACTTCCTCACTGGTGCAACAATAGCCTTTACAGTATCACTCTTTGGTGGTATTTGGTTAGGGTTTCTTATTACTGTTTTAGTAGGATATATAAAAGAAGTATATGACAGTTATTATCCAGATAAACATACGGCAGATGTATGGGATTTTGCAGTTACAGGTTTAGGTGGAATATTTGCAGTTATTATAACATATATGAGTAAATTTTAATCTTTAATAAATAAGTATAACATGGATTTTCAATTATTTTTTAATATCAGTATAGGTTTAATATCTGCCATACTAGGATGGTTTGGTAAAACTGTTTGGGCAGCAACAAGAGATTTAACTACTGATATAGCTACCTTTCGTGTTGAAGTTGCTAATGATTATATACGTAAAGATGATTTCAATCGTGTAGC
>SESB01000915.1_pt1 | contig 20646 bp, 15 predicted proteins | sample 3171441 | NCBI WGS metagenome assembly SESB01 (sample SAMN06051867, study PRJNA518727) | freshwater metagenome | biome: subpolar coniferous forest; feature: holomictic lake; material: water; isolation source: holomictic Lake 227, 6 m depth | place: Canada: near Kenora, Ontario | collected... | reverse complement strand
CTGCAAGTGCTTCCGCAGTGAGAGTTGGAATTGCTCTCGTTGCATACGAAGCGTTGTTACCGGTCGTTGGTCTTACAGGAGTATTGACTGCAGTAATGCGACCGCCATCTACAATGATTGAAACTTGAAAATTTGCGCCGAAGCCGCCGCCCTCTGTGACAACTGGGCCGTTAAAAGTAGCTGGCGTTGCGCTTGCCTCTTGGAGTTGTGCAAGATCTACAACCGCCAGAGTTCCCAGCGCTGTGAGTCCAATGATTTTCTTGGATTTAGCCTTCATGGTGGGACTCCAATGCATGACGGGGGAAAACTAGGACGATGGTGAATTGTAACTGAACGATTTAGGGAAAAGCCTGTGAAGTCTCTGACAAATAACTCTTAATCTCACTACCAGTCAGTAATTTAGAGATTAAATAATTTTTTGGCGAAGAGCTTCCTGCGCTGCCGCACGACGGCCAACCACATTGAGTTGGGAATAAATCTTCATTGTTTCTTGGCGAACTGTCGAAACGCTATAACCAAGTTCTCCTGCAATTTCGAAGTTTGTTTTTCCTTCAATCAGGCCTTCAAGAATTTGGAGTTGGCGGCCCGTGAATTTAGCCTCGGTTGTCGTTAATTCATTCTGTCCAAAATTCATTGAGTTGCGAATTGACTCATAATCATCATGTTTTGGCTGTAGAACGGCCACGTTTTGATCAACCTGAACGCGCTTGTTTGAAGTCAAATTTACATATAAACCAACAGCCATGCCGATATGCGAAGCAAGCAAACCAATTTCTTCTAGCTTGCGTTGGGGCAAATCAAAGCCAATCGATAAGGCTCCTGAAACAACTCCGCGATGGCGGAAAGGGACAACGACTGCGGTGGAATTGCGGTTCCAATAATATTTTTCTTGGCAGCCAAGAAGGCGTGAAAAGTCATTTGTGCTCTGGCGCCACTGTGCTGGGGATAAGGTCTTGGAAGCATGCCCAACGGATGAAATGAAGCCATAGTCAGATAGGACAACCAAGGAATCGTCGCTGCCAAATTGGACAATTCGACTCTTTGAAGGCTGGTGCTGGTGAAGGTAGCCCAAGACTATTCCCCGACAAATATCGTCTAGTCCAGGTTCGCTGTTAAACCAGTCAAGTAGGCTCAGAAGCGAGAGCGAAAGCGTCGTGCCTAGATCTGAATCGTTGTTAGCCATCACCCCTCCTTGTCACCCTGAACTGTACGGCAGGTATACGAGGGATGTAAACCCAAGGTTTAGGTTTTTCTGCAATTACAAGCGTGTGATTCAGCGTGTCGCGAAGTGCTGTCTCTACTATTTGGTCATTTAGACCAGTCAGAGTTGTACATTTTGATCAAACACAGGCAATTTTCATTCAATTACCGGTCAATTGCTGGTCATTTACTGGTCATTTAACCCTCAAGTGCGACACGAGGCTTCTTAAGTCTCAGCCTCCCATGAAACTCTAAACCTCTACCTTATCGTTTCTGTTCTAGACGGGATTCCCCTCCCATTTGAACGGAGATTGGACCTTGAAATTTGCGGCAGAGCTAAATTTTGCGCTCACCAGGCGAAAAGTGGCCTCCCTGGCCTTAGCTCTCTCAGTAGCCGCCACTGGACTAAGTCTCCTAAATCCTGCCCTCGTCAATAGCGCTCGAGCAGATTTCAGTCGGCCAGTCGACGTGGTTTCAGTGGATTGGCCAGGAGCCGCTCCCCTCACAACGGACGTGGCCTCCGTTCGCAAATCTCTGGATGAGTACACAATTCCTTATTGGCAATCACACGCCGGAATTACTTTCTCGCGCGGTATGGATTCTGTTTCCCCCATTGAAATGTCGAAACCAGCTCCGTGCAATGGAGATCCAACAGTCACATACATGAACGAAGTCGCTCAGAATTTTTATGACTCTCAAGGTCTCAGCGTAGGAAACCGTTACCTCATAATTTTGCTACCACCAATTCCAGATAAATGTGTTTGGGAAGCAAAAAGTATCGTTGGAGATTATCGAATTCCATTTGGAATTACCGTATTGCAAAATAATTCAATCCCATACGTTATTACTCACGAACTCGGACATTCACTTGGGTTGGGTCATACAGATTTCATGAGCTGTCCTACGCCAGGGGATTCAGCTTGGGCTTCTTGTAAGAATATTGAGTACGGCGGCGCCGTAGACATCATGAGCAATATTGAAACTGCTGGTCCGCTAAATGTTTATCACCAATGGAGATTAGGTGAGCTCGGTAACGGATCAATTCAATCAATTTCTGAAAGTGGAACATACGACTTAAGCGGCGCCGGTTCTACTACTGGATTGCGAGCTCTTTATGTTCACGATGGAAGTTCCGTCTATTGGGTCGAATATTTACCAGCCGGGTATGGGTTTAACGCCGGCCTTGCCGTCTTTAGAACTGATACCCCGACAAATCCAAGCGCAACGGTTTCGCCAAATACCGAGTACACAGGTAGATATACAGGTGATTCATCGGGCGATGCGTGGCTTTTGAATCTTGGGGACTACAGCTATTCCAATCTGCCAACAGGTTCTCCAACAGGTTGGTCATTCGCAACAAACTCTGGAAATGTCACCATTGCAGGTGAGCAAATTGGCGATCAAGCAAATGTAACTGTCTCCGTAAAACCAGGAACTAACCTGCTTCCGCTTCCAGCGACTCCTACAGATTTATCAAAATATACTTTTGCAACAAGTGATTTCGGAAGCAACTATCAAATAACTCCCGTTCAAAACGGCTACTCCCTCACAGATCCAACTATGCAGATTTGTAATGGAAATTACGCAAGTGAAGCCCACCGCCTATCTCGCACGCAAGTAGCGGCAAATCCTCTTTACTCTTCAAAGTATCTCTTTATTTCAAGTGAAGCTGTTCAATACGAGTCAGCATTCTGGGCAAATCAAGCCCTACGGGAACTCGATTCCATCTCAGCTAAATGTTCAGCAAAGGTCGCGGTAGTCAAGAAATTGAATTATGTCTCTCCATCTGAAGTTGAATCGCGCGCTCTTTTGACAACGAGTGTCATAAACAAGGTTCAACAGAACTTGATTGCGACTTTCCAAGTCAAAGGAAACATACTTGTTGGCACATATGTGCTCTCGTCACTTTCTTTTTCAAATCTAGAAGTAAATCAGTGGTTGAAGCTTTCTCAAAAAATTGGTATTCGACTTTAATTAAATGCGTGACATCACTACAAGGGAAATTAGCTGACCCACTAACATAAAAGGCCCAAAAGGTATCGCGGTCTTACGTCCAGCTTTTCCAAAGAGAATTAGAATTATTCCGATTACAGACCCGAGCGTGAATGCCCCAAAGCTACTTACCAAGACTGCCCGCATACCAAAATATCCCGAGATCAATCCAATTGAAGCCGATAGCTTTACATCACCCATGCCCATCCCACCTTTGGAAATAAACATGATTGCCAAATAGAACGCTAAGAGAGAAATCGCCCCGATTGCACTTGGCGCAATCCGATCAAAGCGGTGATGTGTAATCGAACTTCCAAGAATTACAAGGGCTGAACTTCCAAACAGACTTGCTGTTAACACATCCGGTAGGCGATGGTGAATCAAATCAATTGCAAGAAGTGGAAGTCCGAAAGTTGCGAGTACTACCCATAGGAGAAACTGAGTCCAATTGTGAAGAATAAAGAGCGGGGCAACATATAAAGCCATCATTCCCAACTCAAGAGCCGGATACATGACTGAAATCTTTGAGTTGCAGCCAGGGCACTTGCCCTTAAGAACCAAATAACTTAGGACTGGAATATTTTCTTTCGGGGTAATTTGCCTTGAACAATTTGGGCATTTGGATCTGGTCATTAAACTTTCACGACTTGGAATTCTTGCAACTAAGACCGATGCAAACGATCCAAGTGACAGACCCACTAAAGCTATTAGAAATGCAAAAAACGGTGATGACAATCCGTCATACACCGTTCTCTGCACAAGAATTACTTAGAAGCCAGCAACAACACAGCCGCTTACGGCAGCCGCTGACAACGGCGATGTTGGCAATGCAGCAGCGGTTGCAGCTGCAGAAACCTGAGAACCAGTATTTCCTGTGTAATTGAAATTAGGACCTACGGCATAAAGGGTTTTTGTTGCGTCAGCAACATTGACTAAGTAGTAAACCGCAACGTCCGCTGGAATCTTTGAAATGTACTCAGGTACGAGTTGCGAAAGTTCTCCGCCCTTACCTGTGCCATCGAGTTTGAAGAGAGATACGTTGTACTTTGTGCTGTCAAAGTTATTTGCGGCGCCTTGAATTGCTCCCCAGTTTCCAACTGGAGTCATAGCAGGGGCAGCCAATTTTGCAGCCGTGGAGTCATTGCGAATGACATAGTTTTCCAAGGCGTTGTAAACATTTGCGACATCCTCGGAACAAGCCTTTGTGCGCGCATCGGAGGAAGTGCCAGACAAAGCAACCACAACGATTGCTGCCAAAATACCCAAGATGAGAATCACGACGAGCAATTCAATCAACGTGAAACCAGCTTCGCCAGTTGCGCGTTTGGCTTGAAGCCTAGAAAGTAGTTTTGTCATGATTTTTCCTCTGTCTCGGATTCGAACTAAAGAGATGAACAGGCCTTGGGAGCGGTCCCAATTCTATGGCCTGCTAAGTCAATTACATGGATATCGAAGGGGTCGCCTGGATTGCTTATTGCGTTTAAGTAAGCGCCGGCAGCCGGAATGCCAGATGTGTCCCCCGAACTTACTGCGAAGGAGACCTGAGCCGTACCTGCTCCAGAAGTGGTCACCGGATTCAAGGCCACATGCGTCCCATCAAGGCTCGAGGAGACACCCGCTACGACCAATTTTTCGTCCTTTGCTATATCTAGGACGTAATCATTTGCGAAAGTTAAAGTGGCAATTCCATTTGAGACTGAATAATTCACAACCGAAAAGCTACCCAGCTTCAAGCTGAAATTTTTTGAGTAAGACTCGAGAGTCGATTGGCTTACATAATTTGGCTCAAGTGCCGTAATGGATCCTGGCATATAGCCGCCGTGATCGGTCTGGTAACTAGCAACACCTAAATCAACAGCCTGAAACGCTGCCTTACACGAATCTTGAATGGAATTACTTCGGGCTTGATTCAAGCCAACATATGCAATTCCTGAAAGTATGCCAATAACAGTTAAGACAACCAAAAGTTCAACGATTGTGAAACCTTCGTCATTTCGTCGAGTGAATTTCCACATTCTTAGTGCCGAACTTCAGCAACAACTTGTGTTCCACTGGCTGGGTCGACAACAACGTTAAAGGTTTGCTCGATAATTTTTCCACTTGGACCTGCGAATAGGACCCTGTCGACTTGGTTCTTTGTAGCATCCGAGCTTGGAACAACGCTGCAAGAAATGTTGATTCCATGAAGAGTTTGTGGCAATCCGCAGTTTTCAGCATTTTGAGCCATTGATAATGCTCGACCCTCTGAGGCGGCCTGCGTGTAGCTTTCAATAACTTCAGATGTAGCTGCCGAAAAATTGTGAGCGCTTTCTGCGTTTGAAAGCGATTGCGCATTAGCCGTCATTAATTGATCGACTCCTCGACCTTGGGCATCGGCAGAGAGTTGAGTAATCATCATTACTGAACCTAGAACCGAACCTACGCCAAGGACAAAAATTAGAACAAGCCCGAGTGCGTATCCAGAGTCAGATTTCAATATGCTCTTCATGCCAGAGTCCTTGCTGCAATAATTATTTGAACTGGAGTCGAAGCCTTCACCGCTGGATTGCTTGCGGGAATTGTGAAGACTATTCCAGGGTTTGTTACAAGCGAAGTGAGCATTGAATCCTCATCACATCTTGCAGAAGTGAGGCTTCCACCGGCAGGGTATGTTGCGCAGAGAACTGCGGCGTCCCAATGAGTCGACGTTGCGATAGGAAGATTCTTTCTAACCAGCTGTTCTGTTCCTGTGGGATTTCCTGCAGTTGGACAGGCTATGCGCCAAAGTGAACCCGAATCAGCGCTATTTCTTACTTCGTAACCGACCATGTTCCCATTTGCATAAGCCAGGGTGACTAATGGTCGAACAGAATTAGATGAACTTGTTGTGCACTGTGAAGTCGAAGGAAGCGCGCCTGACTTTGATGGAACTAGGAAGCCACTTGCAGATTCCATATCTGTTGTAACCATGCGATTGGCATTTCCCGAATCCACAGACTTCATGGCGATAGCTTCGGTATAACTTGCAGATGTGAAAGATGCCAGAGCCAATTGGGTACAACCCAATGCCAGCAAACCAGTTAGACCTACAGAAACCAAGATTTCAGCAAGGCTTAGGCCTTCATCCTTTCGCAAAATTGTTGCGAGCTTCATTTTCTTCATCATGCTGCTGCCTTGGCAATAACTTTATGAAGTGGTGAACCATGAACGATGGTGCTGACAAGTACCTGCTGAGTATTTACAACAGATGAAAGATTTGCAAACCCGCCATCAGATGCGCCTACAGCAGGTGAGTTAACAGTGAATGTTGATGATGTCACGTTGGAAATTGAAAGCATTGATCCGTCGAATGCAGGATTTGAACTTCCCCAAATCGTTACAACAGAATTTGTACTGAGTGGTCCACCAGAATAATAGTAAGTCGCCGTTGAGCCATTCCCCGTTGCGCTAGAAATTGTCACAGCAGAAGCCGAATCGCATGTTGTCCATGACGCGTTTGGATTGATAAGAACTTTGACAAGGGCGCTTGTGAGCATGATGCTCTTTGTTGCGGTCTGCTGGTTGTCGCGAGCGGTAAATGAATAACTTTCAGTTACGGCTTGATCCGTACTTCCAGAAATAACTCCGGTGTTTGGATTCAAAGAAAGGCCATTTGGCAACAAAGGCTCTACAGCCCATGTGACACTTCCACTTGGATTTTGAACACTCAATCGTGCAGAATATTGATAAGTCTTTGTTCCCGAGTTGGCCATCACCGGAGGCAGATCCGATGTGATGATTGCAAAGCTATTTCCACTTGCTTGAAGTGTTGGCACTGGGTGTGCGATTGCATATGGCTCAGGATTGGTAGAGGAGCATGGTGTAAAAGGCTGAAGATCAATTGATTCAGAAATGGTATTTAGGTTTTGAACTGTTTGACCAACAAGCGACATTTTGTCTGCAAATGGTCTTGCAACTGCAATAGATGAAACCATGAGAACGCCAATAATGCCCATGATGACAGTAGAAATAACTACTTCCAACAGGCTATCGCCACGCTCTTTTTCATTCATTTCTTACCCACGAACCCCACTATAAATTCCATACATCGCCGAGACAAGAGCAATAGCAACAAATCCGACTCCTCCGCCGATGACAATCAGCGTTGCAGGTTCTAGAAGCGCGGTGAAATTCTTTAGTCGATGATCAAGTTCGTCTGAATAAAACGAAGCTGCTTGGCTGAGTTGCGATCCAAGCTGTCCCGACTCTTCTCCGATTCGGAAAATTTGAACTGCGGCGGCTGGGAAAATATTTGCGCGCTCAAGTGGAGCAGCAAGACCTTCACCTTGAATCACGCGCATTCGAGCCTGGGTAATTGCATCTTCGAAAACGCGGTTTCCAGTACTACTTCCCGCTAATTCGAGAGCATCCGGCAGTGAAACTTGTGTACGCACAAGGGTGGAAAGTACGCGGCAAAAGCGTTCTAGCGCAACTAATTCAATGAGGGGACCTGCGACTGGAAGTTTGAGCATAATTTGATCAAGCTTTAGTCGACCTTTAGGTGCCCGGCGCATGAAGAATAAACCGATTCCAGCAAGAACTCCCAGGACAACGAAAGCCCACCACCAGTTTTGAACAAAGTGAGTAACTGCAAGCAACATGCGTGTTGTCAAAGGAAGCTTGACGCTTAAAGAATCGAAAAAGACCTGGAAGCGTGGGAGTACAAAGACGGACAAGACAACTACTGCTAAAAGTGTGAGTGCGATTAGAACGGCTGGATAAACCATTGCCGATCGAACGGCGCGCTTGCTACGTAGGTCGCGCTCAAGATATGAATTAAGAGTAGAAAGAGCTTCGGTTAGATTTCCGCTGCGCTCTGCAGAGTTGAGAATCGCGCTGTAGTAACGAGGGAAGACGTTTGGATATTGCTTCACAGCATCGCTGAGCTGGGCGCCACCTTCAACATCCATAAGAATTTCTTCAAGAATCTCAGCCATGCGCTTGTTTTCAGTTGTTTCAGAGAGAATTGAAATGCCTTTAGCAACTGGAATACCAGCTTCGGAAAATGAAGCAAGTTGGCGGGTTACTTGAAGCAGAACTTCTAATGAAACTGGGCGACCAAATTCCATGTCATACCAACGCTTGCTGTTAGCAACCGAGATATTTGAAACACCGTTGCGTTCAAGTACAAAACGAGCTTCGGTACGGGATTTCGCAGACAGGCTACCTGTCGTTGCGGCTCCATCGATGCCGATGCCTTTATACGTATACAAACTAAGTGCAGATTCTGCGACCGCAGATTTGCCTCTCATTACCTTGAATGAGGACTTGTGATTAAGCAAGGTCATGTGCCACCGCCAGGGTTAGGGCCTCATCGAGAGTCGTAACGCCTTCTGATGCCAATCGAACTGCTTCATACTCCATGGAAGTCATTCCTGACTCCATAGCTAATTTTCTAAATAGTGAAGGCTGTGGGCGCGTAACCATGATCTCGCTCATTGCTTCATTTGATTCAAGAATTTGGAAAGCAGCGATACGTTCGCGATATCCGGTGTTGCGACATGCTGCGCAACCCTGGCCCTTACGAAGGGATTCTGCAGAAAGCTTGTGAAGCTTAAGAATCTTTCGCTCTGCAGCTGAGGGGAGATACTCCTCAGCACATTCTTCACAGATGCGGCGAATCAAACGTTGTGAGATAGCGCCACGGAAAGCTGAAGCCAAAAGGTGGGCTTCGATATCCATCTGGATCAAACGGTAAATTGCGCCAACGGCGTCAGTTGCGTGGATTGTGCTAAAAACAAGGTGGCCGGTAAGTGCGGCTTGAACAGAAATTCTTGCTGTCTCTACGTCACGAGTTTCGCCAACCATGATGATGTCTGGATCTTGACGAATAACAGCACGAAGCTGAACTGCAAAGCCAGCATCATTTGCCTCGTGAACAGGAATTTGTGTGATGCCCGGAACTACGTATTCGACGGGATCTTCAATTGTTACAACGTTTTTGTGATCAACAGCGACAATCTTTAGCGCCGAGTGCAGAGTTGTGGACTTTCCGCTTCCTGTTGGTCCAGCTACAAGGATTAATCCATTATTTGCTGAGAACATTCTTTCAAAAGTTACGAGTTGACTTGGACTCATGCCAAGTTCGGAGAGTTCGACTGTTGGGCGATTTGAATCAAGCAAACGCATAACGATTTTCTCGCCATTAATTGTCGCAACAGAAGCAACGCGAACGTCAATCTGGCGACCCTGGAAGCTTGTTGTGAATTGTCCATCTTGAGGGCGACGGCGTTCGACAATATTCATCTTCGCCATAACCTTTACACGGCTCGTAATGGCCGCAGCCAGACGCGGAGGATATTCCGCGTACTGAGTCATGCGACCATCAATACGAGCTCGTACTAGGAATTTATCTTGATAAGGCTCTAAGTGAATGTCGCTGGCACGTTCAGCAATCGCTTGATCAATTACTTGCTGCACAAGATCAGAGATCGGTGCGCCATCGAAATTGTCAGCAATTGCTGTCGTGTCCAGTAAGAGTGTCATTTTTTAGCCAACCAAGATTTCAGCGCGTCGGCTGCTTGCAAGTCCAGCTGCGGTCTTTGTAGAAGCCGCTGGTACCTTTGAAGAGAAGCCCTTAACGTTGATCTTTACCTTTGGAAGTTGCTTTGCAATGTATGCCTTAACAGCATTTCCGCGAGCAATAGCCAACTTGGTATTTGCAGAACCAGCACCAGTTACGTCAGCGTGACCGTTAATCTGAATTGCTGTTACACCCAACTTCTTCAGGCTCTTAACAAGAGCATCAAGTGACTTCTTATCACTTGCGCTGATTGTTGATGACCCATTTGCGAAGTGAATGATTCCTGCAGCAGCAACTGCACCTGTCTTGTACTTAGGTGCAACCTTTGTTGAGTAAGTAGATTCGTGGCCAACTGCCTCAATCTGCAAGCCAGATTTCAGGCTGCTGATTGAACTTGCTGGGACTGAACAAGAAGTTTTGCTTGTGTTACAAACCAACTTAGTACCGAAGTAAACGTTGTAGTAAGTAACCTGAGATGTGCTTGCGTTCCATGAAATCTTTGCGGACTTCAAGTTAACAAGGTTGAAGAGAGGCTTAGCAACAGGTGCTGGATCTTCTTCAACACCGATGTAAAGCTCAACTACTTTTCCATTTACGGTTGCAACAACTGGGAATGCAATGTGGCCAGTCCAACCAGCGATAGAAGTAACTTGAACTCCGTCGGTTGTTAGATTGAGCTTTAGCTTTGCAGAAAGCGATGCTTCTACCCCATTTGTTAACTTGAGTGCCGTGCCGGAATCATGAGCAATTACTACAAGCTTTGTGTTACCAGCAACATCAACAATGCTCTTATAGAGAGCGTACTTATCGATTTGCACAGCTGTTGTACCAAATTGCTGTACAGGAGCTGGTGCTGGAGCTGGAGCCAAAGGCAAGACAATTGCCGCAGCTGGATCTTTTGGTGTGTATGCATAAGTCTTGTAATCAACTGCCTGCCCAATTACTTGGGTTCCCGTCAATGACTGCCATGAAATCTTGCCGTCATTATCAGCAGTAGCGCCTTCTTCAGTTGTACCCTTAGAGGTGCCCAGAGCAAAACCAGCTCCGTTAAGTGCAGTTGTTGCATCTGCCTTAGTTTTGTCTACGATGTTTGGCACTACAGCTGTTGTAGGAGCACTGCTGTTACAGCTGTATGAACCCCATTGCGCATAAAGGGTGAAGTTTGTTGTTTGTCCGTGGGTATATGGGAATGAAATTCGAGATCCACCCGATGCTGCAGTGAACCACCCGTTGAATGGATAACAGCTTCGAGAGGAATCTCCAGGATTAGCAACGGTTCCGCCAGTTGTTGTGGCTCCGCCTGTTACAGCACTTCCGCCTTGGCTATCAAAGGTGACGTTTAGGGTATTTGCTGTCCACTGAGCGAAGAGATTTAAATCCGAAGCAAAATCAAAAGTCTCTCCGTTTCCGTGCGGGGTTCCTAATCCCGTCGAGAGAGTGTTCCAGTTGCCAAAAGAGTAACCAGGTCTTGTAAATGCGTTTGGAGTCAAAGTAGTTGACGCATTCGCAGATTGAGGAGCCATGGTGCCCGTACCGCCATTGGGATCAAATGTCACCGTGTGGGATGGCGCAACGATTGAAAAGTTATATGTTCCATAGGTGAATGTATAAAGATCCGTGTTTGAATTATCGTCGAACTGGGTGCTTGTTGAAGACCCGGAGCAAATTACCGAATAATCTCCCAAAGCAGTTGGAGCGGTTGCTCCGCCCGGGCTGTACGAGCAGGTTGTGGCAAGAAAAGAATTTACGGCTGCTGAAGGTGGATTCGCAACAATGTTGAGGTTGAACGAGACTGGCGTTCCGAGGACATACGTCGCCGGTCCAGTTGGTGTCACTGACGCAGTCGCTGTGTCGTAAACAACGCTTGCCATTGACAAAGTTGGAGCAGCGATCAGAGCTTTAGCGGCTGGAGCTGCTGTTGCTGGAACAAAGATTCGATAGTTATAGTTCGAAACTGTTGACGGATATTGGTAAGCGTTACTCACATTTTGAGAAACTGCAGCGGCAATTAAGCCAAAAACAGCAACAAAAATGGCGCGCTTCTTTGCAAAGGAAGTAAGTGATGAGTTCATGGCGCATTTCTAATCCAAATTGACTAGGGAGACTGGTCAAGCCGTGGGCAAAAGTGGCTGAAAATGGTCAATTATTTTGACCATTTCGAGATTAATTTTCTGAGAATTGAACACTTGATGACTGCGAATTCGACTATAAATCACCCATGAAATCACCTTTGGGTTTCCCGTTCAACAACAAATCAGGAGTCGCCATGAAAAAAACCAACAAGTCAACGCTCGCAAAAGTAGCGTCATTCTTTGTTATTGTGGCCACGATCTTCAGCGGACAGGGTTCCGCTTTCGCGATAGCTCCGACACCACCGGCTAGTGCCACTCCATCTGCGGCTAGTCTGAACGCACTTCCTACTGGCATGCAACCCTCAGCAGCCAACGTAATGATGATGTCAATGCTTGACCCTTACCTCCCAACAACTTCTCTTCCAGATTACTTCGGACCCCTAGCAAAAGATGGTTCCGGCTACATCACCGGAAACTATGCAAATAGCCCACTTCCTACGAGCGTCATGATTCAAGGTCCTGGATCGGGAGCTATGTACATCGCCGAGTACTCAGGCGGAGCAATTACAAAATTCGACATGGTTAACCCAGGAATTGGTTACGACAGCACCACATTAGTTTCGGTCATCGGTGGCGGCGGAACCGGCGGCAAAGGCGGAACTATGACCTTTGACGCCCAAGGTGGAATCACCGCCATCTCTGTAGGAGCACCTGGCTCTGGATACGGTTCAGCAAATGGAATTCGAAAATTCACTCAAGATCTACCTGACTTAGCGGTTGCCGTTCCAACGGCCATTGCAGCCGTTAAAGGTGTGACAAAGGGAGCGGTCGTTAATGGTCCTGGAAATCCAAATTACATCCCGGCATCTGACGCCTATGAAATTGCGGCCCTAAGAACTCAATGGCAGTTCAGCCCAGATTTGGGAATGACTACCGTAAATCTTTATGCACAAGTTGATACAACTTACGCAGGTACAAATTGTCCAACTGGAGAATTGAACTGGAAATATCCTGACGGCACGTTTATAACCAACGGTGCTGGTGCGAATGTTTGCTTTATCCAAACAAACCACGATGGAGCAACTCAAGCATTCGCGCCATTTAGCTACCTTGGACCAACGATTGTTGCCAATCAAGGAAAGCCAGTTCGCGTAACTTTCGATAACTACCTTCCTTCTGGAAATATGCCTTGCACACAAGCAGGCGGCACGACAACGGGCGTCAACAAGTGCGGTGGAGATTTATTCTTGCCAGTTGATTCATCAACAATGGGCGCTGGCGCAGGTCCAAATGGTGGTTTCTACTCACCAAACCGCGCGACAATTCACCTTCACGGTGGCGTAACTCCTTGGATCAGCGATGGTACAAACGATCAATGGGTTAGCCCAGCTTCTTCATCGGAGCAGTACCCAGCAGGCGTGAGCACTCGTTACGTACCAGATATGTGGTACAACAAGAGCGGCACTGAGATCACAGCTTGTTACGGATACATTTATTGCTTTACATCAAGTGGAACCCCTGGTCTCTACCAAGGAGCAGACAAAGCCACTCCCGTTCCAACAGGATTTGTTGCCGACGCACCGTCTGCATCAACCTATCCTTCAAACAACCCTGGCAACGGCCGCATGACTTTCTACTACACAAACCAGCAGACCGCTCGTTTGATGTTCTATCACGATCACTCAGATGGAATTACTCGTTTGAATGTCTACTCAGGTCTTGTAGCTGGCTACCTTCTTCACGATACTCAAGAAGGTAACGTCATGGTCGCTGCTGGCGTACGTAGCGCTGGCGCACCAAACACACCAACTGCTCAAGAAAAAGTACTTGTAATTCAAGATAAGACTTTTGTTGGTTCAATCGTACAAATGCAAATGCAAGATCCAACTTGGCTTACAGCTGGAACAGATCCTTCAATCACTACTGCTCAAACAAGTGCTTGGGGCGGCTTTGGAAGCTTGTGGTTCCCACACGTATATATGCCAAACCAAAACCCAGGTCTTACAACTGTAAACAGCACATCTGCTGGTGCAACTCCGGCAGGCCGTTGGGATTACGGTCCATGGTTCTGGCCTGCAGTAAATACGGAAACATACAAGCCTGTTCCAAACCCTCTTTACACAGGCCCATGTCTTGCAGGCACAATCAACAACAGTTGTGAATACAAAGATAACCCTGGAACTCCAAATGTTTCTGCAGCACCTGAAGCATTCAGCGATTCCATGGTTGTAAACGGTATTTTGTTCCCAATCATGCACGTGGCTAACAAGGTTTACCGTTTACAGATTCTAAACGGAAGCAACGACCGCACCATGAGCTTGAGCCTCTTCTATGCGAAGACGGATCCAACAAACACAAATTACGTACCAAATTTGAATGATCCATTCAATAAGGGCTGTACTGCTGGCGGAAAGACAACTCTTTGGACAAACCCTGCAACAGATAAGACTCCAAACTGCGGCGACGCCGGTGAAGTTGCAATGGTTCCGGCAATTAAAGATACGCCTCTAACCCCATCCCCTGGTACGGCTGGTTTGGTTTATCCAGATCAACTTCAGCAACAGCAAGATGGACTTGTTCCGGATATGCGCACTGCTGGACCAGACTTTGTTGAACTCGCATCTGAGGGCGGAATTCTGCCTGATGCCGCAATTTTCCCAGCAACACCAGTTGGTTATGAATTCAACAACCAATCAATCACTGTTGGAAACGTAAAAGAACACGCACTGATTCTTGGACCTGCCCAACGCGCAGATGTCCTTGTGGATCTAACAAACGTTCCAGCAGGAGCAACTCTGATTCTTTACAACGACGCTCCAGCGCCATTCCCTGGTTGGGATCCACGCTGGTACTACCAGACAGGTCACGCAGATCAGACTTCAACTGGTGGAGCGCCAACAATCTTGCCTGGCTATGCCCCAAATACCCAGACAATCATGCAGATTAAGAATGACCTGCCACAGGTAAGCCCAAGCCAAAAGAAATCAATTTATGATAATTCTGGAAACCTAACTGCGGCACTTGTTACCGCTATTCACAACGACTACAAAGCATCACAAGATGCTCCAGTTGTGCCACAAGTGGAATACAACGCAGCACTTGGAACAAATACTCAAACAAACGTCTTCCCTGCTCTGGGTGATTCAACCTTCCCAGTTGTTTCAACAGGCGTTTCGACAATCACAGTGGATGCAGCTGGACTTGCAGCTGCCGCGAATGTTGGAACTCCACAAGTTCTTATTGGCGATCAAATAAGCGCTACAACACTTGAAGCTGCTTCGGCTGTCGTCGGTGGAAACGGAAATGGCGCGCGTGGTGTTCCTGTCATGTCGACTTCTTCTGGTCTCAATACCGTGACGCCTAACCCAGCTGTAACGTATCTCGCGGCTCCTACGGTCACATCCATTTCGCCAGCCCCAACAGGCACAGGTGCTCGGGTTGCCAAGATCAAGCCTGTTTTGGCCGGATCGGGTGATATCGCAACAATTACTGTTAATCAGGATGCAAATAACGCTGGATACACAGCAACTCCAAGCGTTGTAGAAACAGGTACCGCCACATCGCGGGTTCCACTTGTTGCAACTGCAGTGTTGGCTCCAACTCACATTGCAAGTTTCACTCTGACAAACGATAGTTTGGCATTCACAAATACTCCGAATGTCTCCATTACGGGTCCAAGAACTTCGGTAGGTTTGGCGCAACAGACCGCGACTGCGGTCCTGACCGCTACGCCACTTCGCTCAATTGGAGTGACAAACGGTGGCTCTTACACACTTGCCCCTGCTCTTACTATCAATGGTGGAGCTACTGCGACAGCAATCCTGTCAACATCAGTTGCTGCAATCACTGTAACGAGCGCTGGTACTTGTACCTTCTCTCAGGCACAAAATGCAAGCAGTACTTACTTCCAAATCAGTCTGACTGGTGGCGGAATTGGTGGAGCAACTCCTGTTGCTGCCGCTACTGCTTCTTCAACAATTAATGCATCAGGTACAGCGGCGAGTGGTTCTGCAGCAAAGTTGCAGTCGATTCGTTTGCTTCTTGGTGGAGCTGGTTACACCACAAATCCAACAGTAGTAATTACTCCTGTTGGAATTACATGCACCGCTCTCCCAACGGCTGTTGCTCGTCTTGCGGCTGGACCGATTACAAGTGTGGTTGTGAATACATTTGGAAGCTTTACTGCTGATCCAATCATCACAGCAAGCACAACCTATGGAAGTGGCGCTGTCTTTGCTCCAGTTCTTCAACCAACCTCAATCGCATCGATCAATTTGACTGGCACAACGGTTAATGATTTCACTGGCACTCCAACAGTTTCGTTGGATATTCCAAGTCCGATTTCAGTCACTGCCGTACTGGCACCAACATCAGTTGCGTCAATTTCGATAGTTGCCGGAACAGGCTTGGGTTACTCCACTCCCCCTGGAGTTGCGATTGATCCACCAAGTGCAGGTGCACCGGCAGCAACAGCAGTTGTTAACATGGCAACAAGCCACTTGGCCTTCACAATCCTTGACCCAGGTTTTGGATACACAGTTGGCTCAACCGTAACCGTCAATCTTTCAGGCGGAACTACGGCGACAGCAACCGTTGGAACAGGAACACTCCAATCTATTACGGTAACTAATCCCGGAACAGGTTATTTGTCCGCTCCTACTGTTGCACTCCTCTACCCAGATGGAACTCTTGATACAACGCATGCGGTGGCATCACTAACTTCACTATCAACGAACATCGTTTACCATTCAACCGGTATCCAAGAGCTATTCGATCTTGATTATGCTCGAATGAACGCGACGATGTCATCGGAAGTTCCATTTACCGCCTTCAACAATCAGTCAACCTTGCCTTGGTCAAGCGTTGACTCTCCAACGGAAATCGTTAACACAAATCTTCCAAATGCCCTTGGAGGCATTGGCGGATCTCAGGTTGACGCGCTTCCAGACGGAACACAAATCTGGCGCTTCACACACAATGGTGTGGACACCCACTTCATCCACTTCCATATGTTCAACGTACAAATCCTTGCTGTTCTTGGCTGGGATGGTGTGAACCAAGTTCTACCTGCGTACGACATGGGATGGCGTGACACTGTTCAAATGGATCAGCTCACGACAATCTACGTGGCGATCAAGCCAATCGTTCCGATTGTTCCTTGGCAGATTCCAAACAGCTTGCGCCCACTCGATCCTCAGACAAATATGTTTGCGCCAAACAACATCACGCCGATCACAACACAAGATCCAATGATGGCTGCCTTTGATCCTGCAAACACACCAGTGGTCGCATTTAACCAACTCGTGAACTTCGGTTGGGAATATATGTTCCACTGCCACATCTTGGGACATGAAGAAGCAGACATGATGCGTCCAATTCCAGTTGGAGTTGTACTTACATCGCCAACAGCGCTGACAACAACTTATGTTGCAGCATCTGGAAGCGTTGGAGCACACGTCAACGTCACATTCACTGATAACTCAATCAATGAAACCGGCTTTATTCTTCAACGCCGAGGTTCTGCTTCAGAATCCTGGATTCCCGTTGCAGCCGCAACACGCCCAGCCTCGACATGGGACAACATCCATCAGTTAGTGATTGACCAGGGTCTATCCACTGGCTCGACTGGAACGTTGACGGATTCAGTACCTGTCTCCGACACAACAACCTTCGCAGCTGGAAACAGTTACCAGTACCAAGTCATCGCAGTTGATGCCATCGGTACCCAAAACTTGGGAACTTTCCCAAGCACGACTGTTGCCTCTGATCCATCTAACATCGTCTTCGTGCAGAGATAAGGGAACCAAAACAATGAATAAGATGAATCAAATAACACGTGGCAAGAAGCTAACTCTTGTAGTTCTTGCTGGTGCACTTATTTCAACGAGTGGTTTCCTAGGGCAAGCCGCAAACGCTTCATCCGTGCCAAATACACAGATGCCAGCAAATATGGTTATGCCAAAAGTGCCAGCAGCACCAAAGGTGGCAACGCCCAAGGTCGCTACGCCTGCGAAGAAAGTTCCAGTTGTCGCTGCAGTCAAGACCTCATACACACTCCCCCTCGGGACAAAGTATGCGAAGTTGACGGTCACCGTTTCTTTCCAGCTCAAAGGAAAAGCGAAATCAACGCGTACAACAATCGGAAAGTTTGTTGCTGACAAAAAAGGAACAATCACTTTTTCCTATAAGGCTGCGGTTCCAACGACTGCAACTATCTATCTCAATGCAAAGGGAATGAAGGAGCGTTCACTCTCCGCTTCCCTGCTTCGTTTGCTCACAACGCCTAAAGTTGCTGCGCCATTCGTGGAGCCAACCCCAGCACCTACTTTGATCCCAGTCCCACTGCCTACACCAGGTCCAACTGTGATTGTGACGCCAACTCCAAGCCCATCAAGCTCAACTTTGAAGGATGCGCTAGTGCCAACTTTCGGTCTTGCAAATCCAACAAATGATGGTTACACAATCCAGATTGCAAACTTTGACTCTGCTTTCAAGTGGACAGCTAAAGATTCAGCTGGTGGAAAAGTATCTATTTCAAGCACAGGTCAGATTACTGTTGTGAATCTACAGGGCGGCACAGTTACAAACGTAACCGTGACATCTACACAAGATGGGTATAACACAGGAGTTGCATCATCCAAGCCGATCAACGTGCTTGCAGCAGCAGCCCCAATGCTCCCAATAATGGGTGGCGGCGGAGGTGGCGGTGGTGGAACGACTTACGTTTATGCCCCATCAATCGCGCTCTCCATTTCAAGCATCACAGTCAACCAACAAGAACCACTACCAACTTATGTAGTCAACAACACGGGTGGTTCAGTTGCTAGTTATTCGATAAGCCCAAGTGCTCCAGCAGGTACCACATTTGATCCCCTCACCGGTATCTTGAGTGGCGCGCCTACAAATGGTCAAGGTTTAACAACGTACACAATTACTGCGACAAACCTCTCGGGTAAGTCAACGGCTCAATTCGCGCTCACTGTTTACCAGGGCGTCGTTCAAACTATCGGCTTCCTTGCTCCATATTCAATGAAGCTTGGTGCGCCTGCGCAAATCTTGCAGGGTTCATCAGATAGCGGACTTGCGATTACTTACACAATCCCTGCTGCTAACCGATCTGTCTGTTCTCTTTCAGTCGTGCTTGGCAACACTGTTGTTACTGCAAATGCAGCTGGTATCTGCGTAATTGACGCAAATCAAGCTGGAAATGCAACATATCTCCCAGCAGCGCAAGTTGAACGAAGCTTCACAGTTCTGGCTTCAACATCCACGAGCTTTGTTGTGAATGTGGATCCAAACGGTGGATCAAATTCAACTAACAATGCAACGCTTGTATCAATAGTTGTTCCAACAGGAACCACAATTGCAAGCGTTCTTTTAGCTTCATTAACTAACCCTCCGTACACATCGTATACATGGGCTATTGGTGACGTATCTGGAGCAGTTCCAACACCTTCAGCACTAATCACCGCGGATATGACCTTGATTGCAGTTTGGCACTAGTGGCTAAATCAAGTCGTTATAAGTCGTATTTGTTGACAGCAGTTCTTGCGGTTCTGCCGCTTGGACTGCTGGCGACAACGGCCAGTGCAACAGATTTAATTGTTGATTTAGATCAAGTTGTTGTCACCGTGCACGATTACAGCACGATAAATGGACTCATCACCAAGTCTGCTTCGTCCGCGACGATTCAACAGGCGGCTTCACAGATGAACACACAACTCTTTGCAATTAAGTCCGCGCTTAAAGTTTTGGATACGGATATCACAAAGAATTGGACGTATCTAGGCGTAAAGGCAAATGGTGTCTATCCAGCACGCGACACTCTTCGCTCGTTCGACCTTGCCGCATATTCTTGGTACAACTATGAATTAAAAGCGCAGAAGTCCATTGGGAATTGCTACAAGAATGTGAAGACGAGCAAAGCGTGCGTACTGAAACTCAAGTCTGAGTTCAAGAAGGCAGAATTGGCTCGCTATTCAAGGGTAACCGCCCAGCTCAACATCATCGAGAAGTGGCGTCTAGCAGCAAAGCGTTAGTTTTTACGGACCTGCTCTAGTTTTGTAATTCTATAAACCAGCTCGAGCAAGTGCGCTAACCAATGAGTCGTACCATCCTTGAGATGTATACGTCGCTCCCCCAACGCCTTGAATATCGGCCGAGGATGCCTTCACAGTCTCTTGAATTAAGTAAGGGACAGCAAGTTTGTTCAATTCTGCGTCTTTTGCAGTTGCACTTGGAAGCTGCAAAGCGCGAGCCGCAATAATCTTGCCCGCAACGATATCGATCTGCACTTGAACTGGTCCGTATTGAGTGGTGATTGAATCCCCTGTGAAAGTTCCATTTACTGGCACCTTAGGAACAGGAATCGTCTTTCTAGGTACTGGCTTGGCAATCTTTGTTGGAGCCACCTTCGTAGGTGTTGTTGGGGTTGGCGTAGAACTTGGCGTTGGCGATTGTGTCGCCGGAGAAGACTGAGTTGGAGAACTAGTTGGAGAACTAGTTGGCGGAACTGTAATTCCACCCCCACCTTGATGAGGTGGCGCATAGGCCAAAATCGCGCCCACGCCGCCCACTGTTCCAGCAACGACTGCAACTATCTTTACTGCGCCCATGTCATTGCCTTCCTTTCGGTTCTCTCACTCCAAGTTATGTTCATATTATTCCGCATGAAATTCAAAAGCTTCCGCATGAAAACGTTCCTTCGGGATTCCGCAAGCGAGCGCAGCTTCTCGGACAGCTTCCACGAGTGGAGTAGGTCCACAGACATAAACATCGCTGTATCGAAATGATGGGACATATTTCATGATGTGGCTGGCATTCATTGGGTGTAGCTTTCGT
>SESB01000914.1_pt1 | contig 20650 bp, 22 predicted proteins | sample 3171441 | NCBI WGS metagenome assembly SESB01 (sample SAMN06051867, study PRJNA518727) | freshwater metagenome | biome: subpolar coniferous forest; feature: holomictic lake; material: water; isolation source: holomictic Lake 227, 6 m depth | place: Canada: near Kenora, Ontario | collected... | reverse complement strand
TTTCAACTAGTCGAATATCAATACGTTCAAAGTCAACCTGCATATTGCGGCGGCGGCCAGACAAAACTGCCCGAACAAATGTAGAAGAGTCCAAAATTCTGGCACAAGCCTGTCGAAAGGCTTCCTCTTGTGAAGTTTGCATGATGAGACAAGTGTATCGTTGAGGCCATGAAGCGCTTCAATCTTTGGTTAGCAGAAAAAATTACTTCGGGCGTAGCCACAATGTGGTGCGCTTATATCTTTGCAGGCATAGCGCTAATTTCTTTGCCCAAGGCTTTGCAGTCAGGTGACTCTATTGTCATCGTTTCTTGGGTAGCTCAAACATTCTTACAGCTAGTTCTGTTATCAATCATTATGGTGGGGCAAAAGGTTCAATCTGTAAGTGTCGAACAAAAAATAGATGAAACACATACCGCTTCATTAGCCGAATTTGAATTAGCTAAAGAAGCACGAAAATACGCAGCCCTAGAACTTGCAGAATTGAAAGAAATCTCCAAAGAGATGCAAGCGTTGATCGCTGAGGTTGAAAAGAAGCTTCCCCGCTAAAACGTTATAAAAGCGCAACATTGCAGCAGGTGTTACACATGTTTTACATTGTCTGACAATTGCCAATTCCGTAGCCTGTCACCATGAAATCGTCGCCCTGGTGGAAAGAAGCAACGATCTACCAGATCTACCCACGGTCGTTTTTTGACAGCAATGGCGATGGTGAAGGTGATCTTCAAGGGATTACATCGAAACTTGAATACGTAAAATCGCTCGGAGTCGATGCAATTTGGCTTAGTCCTTTTTACACATCTCCCAACAAGGATGGTGGATACGACGTTGCCGATCCTCGAGACGTAGATCCACGTTTTGGAAATCTGGCCGATGCAAAAAGAATGATTGATGTCGCACATTCATTAGATCTACGAGTCTTAGTTGATGTTGTTCCTAACCATTTTTCCGATCAACATGTCTGGTTTCAAGCAGCGCTTAAAGCCGGGCGTGGTTCAATAGAGCGTTCGCGTTTTCATTTTTATGATGCAAACCCAGATGGCACACCACCAAACAACTGGATCTCACTTTTTGGTGGACCATCATGGACTCAAGTGGCCGATGGTCAATTCTACTTACATTTATTTGATTCATCTCAACCTGATCTCAACTGGGAAAATCCAGAAGTAGCTGCAGATTACGACAAGACTTTCCGCTTTTGGCTAGAGCTTGGCGTCGATGGCTTCCGAATCGATGTTGCGCACGGATTAGTAAAAGAAGATGTCCTGAAGGATCATCACGATCCACAAGGTTTAAGTGATGCACTGCGCCTTGATGTGTCTATGGATATAGATAAGCGCTACGCATTGCTGCAGACGGTTCCTTATTTTGATCGCCAAGGTGTGCACGAGATTTATCGCAAATGGCGCACACTTTTTGATTCGTATGGAGATCGCGAAATTATGGCTGTTGCGGAGGCCTGGGTTCATCCCCCAGTTAATGCAACGCGTTATGTGCGCCCAGATGAGCTGCATCAAGTCTTTAATTTTGATCTGCTGGATGCTCCCTTTAACGGTCCGCATCTTTACGATGTTGTAAGTCGAACAATTGAATTGATGAAATCTGTAGCTGCACTACCGACCTGGGCTCTTAGTAATCATGATTCACCGCGTGTGGCATCACGTGTCGGAGAACAACAATCACGCGCACTTGCGATGTTTGTATTCGGATTGCCTGGATCTTCATACATCTATGCCGGGCAAGAACTTGGACTTCCTGATGGTGTTATTCCTGATGAAGCCCGCCAAGATCCAATCTATTTCCGCACTAATGGAACACAAAAGGGTCGAGACGGTGCCCGTGTTCCATTGCCGTGGAACGGTGACAGTGCACCATTCGGATTTTCATCTGGAAATCCTTGGCTACCTTTACATGATGGATGGAAAGAATTAACAATTGAAAAGCAGTCAGCAGAGCCAAAGAGTTCATTGAATCTTTATCGAAACGCTTTAAATCTGCGTGCTGAGCATTTGGTAAGTAACGGTGATATCAATTGGGTGGAATCACCTAATCATGGTTCCAGAATTTCAACTTTGCTGGCATATCGTCGAGCTAATGTGTCGGTCTATATGAATCTTGGCGATGCACCAATAGAAGTTGAAATCACGGGCAAAGTGCTGATCGTAAGCGCCGGAGTACCCGATGGACGCGATGGAAAAATAACAATTCCTGCGGTTTCAACTCTGTGGGTCCATCACTAACTGACACAATACCGCCATGGAATCTACGACTACCTGGCTAGTAACAATTGCAGTTCTAGCAGGGATCATTATTTTTGATCTTGCCATCGCCGTGATTCGCAGAAATAAGCCGACGTCCATGGGTGAAGCTGGTTTCTGGACAGTGTTCTATATCGGCACCGCAATTGTTTTTGGAACTTTAATGCCTCATTGGACGGGAGTTTCGGGGCAAAAAGAGTTCTTTGCAGGCTGGCTCACTGAGTATGCATTGTCTGTAGACAATATCTTCGTCTTCATTATTATTTTGAGCAGTCTGAAGGTACAGAAAGAATCACAGCAGTTAGTTTTATTACTAGGAATCATGCTGACTATTGCAATTCGAGCATTATTGATTCCGCTTGGCGCAGCTCTTATTCAATCCTTCGCCTCTGTGTTCTTTTTATTCGGAGCTTTCCTCATTTACACCGCCTACACCTTGGCAAAAGAAGACGAAGATGATGAATGGAAGGAAGGAAAAGTCACTGCAATTTTGAAAAAGCGTGGCTTCAGTACATTTACTATCGCCTTAGTTGCACTTGGACTTACTAATTTGGTTTTCTCGCTTGATTCAATTCCGGCAATCTTTGGTTTGACTAAGGATCCATATATTGTCACGACTGCAAATGTATTTGCCCTGATGGGACTTCGTCAGCTCTTCTTCTTGCTAGAAGGTCTGCTTAAGCGATTGGTTTTCCTATCAAAAGGTCTTTCCTTCATCTTGGCATTCATTGGCGTGAAAATGGTTATGGAAGCGTTCCACGGAATTGGCATCGATGAGATTGCTGGAGTTCACATTCCAGAAGTTAGCCTTGAAGTAAGTCTCGCAGTCATTGTTGCAAGTTTGATTGTTACAACAGTTGCCAGTCTTACCGCCACTCGTAAAGATGGCAGCGAAATCGTTTAGATTTCAGTTTTCATTGTTCGTAAAGTTGCACGATCATGATCTTTCGTGCGCTCATGAATCTTTCGAATCTGTAATGCAAATGCTTTTATAGCAGTATCAAAAGCTGCTAAGTCATTAAACTCTGCCGCCTCTGCCCGTATCAAAGGACCAGATCCATGCGATGTTAAAACGACCTTGTGCGAGTGTTTGCCCTGTTGGGGATTTGCCTCATGAAGAACTTCAACTTCAACGCGATCAATAACCACGCTAAATCGTTCCATGCTGCTTAGTTTTTCTTCTACGATAATTTTGAAATCTTCTGCTAAATCTGCGTGACGAGTATGAATTAGGATCTTCATGCTTAGAAGGGTAGTACTAAGACCACACATGTCGCTATAGTTGCAAGTGCAAAAGATTTTCCAAGAATTGCTAGTGCGGTCTTGCGATCTGCAGCGCGATCCTCTTTGCTTGTTACTCGCTTGATATCGCCCATTTTGCCAACATTAAATGTTCCAGCAAATCCGTACGCTAAACAAAATTTGCTGCGGGATTGAACAAAGCCAACTGAGGCAACCATTAGTGGGAAGAAAATTCCTAGACGAACTCCAACCGGCGCGCCAGCGGCTATAAAGCCAATCAAAGCTGTGATTGAAAAGAACAGACCAACTATGGCAACTAATTGTCGACGTCGAATTTCGCCTTTACCAATGTTGCAAGTACCGGGAATATATTCGATGTCAGGCATCTTCAAATTCATCTTCATCGACCCAAGTATCAGCAACAGAATCTTCTTGATGTTCTACCCATGAGAGGAAAGATCCAACCGCGCGGAAAGCCAAAATAGCTACCGTGACTGCTGCGAATAATCGACGAAATGCTTTAAGCATGAGATAAAAATACAGCCTTTTGCAGAAAATTTCTTTACAGGGTGGCTAACGCTTGATGAATGTCTGCCCATACATCATCAACATGCTCGCACCCAACAGAAAGTCGAATTAATTGCTCAGGTACTGATGGGCTTTCAAGGGCCCAGCGACGACGTCGTTCCCACAATGATTCAATCCCACCAAGACTGGTTGCATGGGTGATTAGCTTTGATGATTCACACACCTTCTGGGCATCTTCTGCCGTGCCAGCTACTTCGAAGGAAACAACTGCACCAAAACCTGGATAGCGAACCTTTGTAACCTTTGGATGGTTACTAAGTCGAGCAACTAGATCTTTTGCATTACTTTCGGCCGCTCTAAATCGAACAGGAAATGTTCTAATTCCGCGAAGTGCTAGCCAGGCTTCAAATGGGCCCGGAACTGAACCATTGAACCGTCGAGACTCTTCTAGTCTTTTCAATAGCGCGTCATCATTTGTTGAAAGCGATCCCAACACAACATCGCTGTGGCCAGCTAAAAACTTTGTCACCGAATGCATAACAATGTCTGCGCCCATTGATAATGGCTTTTGCACAAGCGGAGTTGCAAAGGTGTTATCGACCGCAACGCCCATTCCTGACTTCTTTGCCGCTGCTATCAAGGCAGGCAGATCTGCAACATCTAAACATGGATTTGTTGGGGATTCCAGCCACAGCATCGCTGCACCTTTCATGGCTGCAATTACTTCTTCAGTGTTAGTGATTTCAACAAAGCGAACTTCTAAACGTCCCGTTGAATGATGCTGATTAAGCAAGCCCATAGTGCCGCTGTAGCCCTGATTAGATGCAACTACTGGTGCACCAATTGGCAAAATTGAAAAGACTGCGCTGATCGCTGCCATACCGGATGAAAATGAAAGTGTTGCTCCACCTTCTAATTCAGCAATTGCTGATTCAAGTGCGCTCCAACTTTCATTGCCATATCGCCCATAACCAACTGGACCACCTGCGTGATAGGTAGAAGAAAATATAATTGGAGGATTCAATGAAGCATCAGGGGCTGGATCTGGACGACCAGCTGTGATTGCAGAAGTTTCAGGGTGAAGACTCATGTGCTAACTCTAATTGTTTCCGAGCACGGCCATGGCCGCATTATGACCAGGAATTCCACTTACTCCCCCGCCACGGATAGCCCCTGCTCCACAAATAAAGATGCGAGGGTCATCGGTTTCCACGCCCCACGAAGGAGCCGAGCCATCTTCGCGAAATGGCATAGATAGATCTTTGTGAAAGATGTTGCCCCTAGGAAGTGCGATCGCTGCTTCAATATCAAGTGGTGTTTTTACTTCAATCGCTGCGATCACATCTTCGATGGGTTCTGCCAAATACTCATTAACTGATGACAGCGCTGAAGCTAGTGCTACAGCACGAGCTGCATCATTGTCTGCATCAAATAGCGAAGCTGGGGTATGGAGGCCAAAAATAGTTAACGTTTGATATCCAGCCGCTTGTAAGTCTGGACTCAAAATAGATGGATCAGACAAGGTGTGGCAATACATTTCAATTGGCATTTTTGCCGGCATGACACCTGATTTCGCATCTGTAAATGTTTGTTCCAGCTGTGAAAAAGTTTCATTCGCGTGAAAAGTGCCAGCAAATGCAAGCCGTGGATCAATTCCTGACTTTAACTGTGGGAGTCGTTTGAGCAAGATATTAATTTTTAACTGCGAACCATCAAGTGATTTTGGTTTAGCTTTTCCCCGCAGTTTTGCTAATACGGCAGGGGCAGCATTAGAAAGCAGAAAATCTGATTGGTACACATCGCCAGATTCAGTTCTTACCGCCACACCTGATTGATCGCTAACGATTGAATCTACTTTTGAATTTACTTTGATTTCAACACCTAGATCAGTGGCAGCACGAATAAGTTCTTTAACGAGTGCGCCCATTCCACCAACTGGAACTTTCCATTCTCCGGTTCCGTTGCCCATCAGGTGATAGAGAAAACAAATATTCGCCTGTGGATCGTAGGCAGATGCAAATGTTCCGATTAAGGCATCAGTTAAGACAACACCTTTCACAACGTCATTCTTGAAACGTTTGTCTATTTCAGCGCCAATGGGTTGCTCAACTAAGTAATCCCAAACCTTGTTCAGATTAATGTGAGCCTTTAGTTCACTTCTGGTCTTTAGCGGCTGCAACAGTGTCGGCGCAATCTTGTGAGCAAAATCCGCAACCTCGGAATAGAACTGTTGCCAGGCTTGTGCTTCTGCCCCTGTTGGATCTAATTCATTAAATGATGCCGCGGTTTTCTCATCCCACTGTCTAGAAACATACAAACCTTTATCTGCATACGGGGTATAACTAGAAACCTCACGCGAAATACATTCAAATAACAACCCTAGATCCGAGATTATTGTGTCTGGCAACAGTGAGACTAAATATGAATACCTCGACAAATGCGCATCAAAACCTTCAAAAGCTTTAACACTTTGGGTCGCCCCGCCTATTTCGGGATTTGCTTCCAGGATTACGACCGACTTTCCAGCTTTTGCTAAGTAAGTAGCAGCAACTAAACCGTTATGCCCACCACCAACAATGGTGACATCGTATTTCTTAGCCTTCATTAAATTGCTCGAGCAATCCGATCAATTGCTTCAGTGATAATTTCTGGGCTTGTCGCAAAATTTAGGCGCACATATTGATCGCATTGCTTACCGTAAATATGTCCTGAGTTAAAGGCTACTCGTGCAGTTTCAACCAAAGTGACTGAAGGATCAGCACCTAAGTTAAGTGATTCGACATCGATCCATGCTAAATAACTATTTTGTGGAATGTGATAACGAACTGTTGGAAGTTTTTGCGCTAAAAGTTCTTTGATCAAGTGACGATTGTGATCAAGCTGAGCTAAAACGGTGTCAAGCCACACTCCACAATCGGCAAATGCAACAGCGGTTGCAAACCCTCCCAGTAAGGATGCACGGTAATGCATAGCTGGAGCCAGGTTAGCTAACTTAGTATTCATCGCCTCGCTTTGAGAAATAATGATTGCGCACTTTAATCCTGCAATGTTCCAACCCTTTGATGCAGCGGTAACAGAAACAGATACAGATTCAGCATCTGGTCCTAGGGTAAGAATTGGGGTAAAGGTTTCACCTGGAAAAGTCAGCGGGGCATGAATCTCATCACTGATCACTACGACATTATGCTCTTTAGCTAATGCAACTATCTTCAACAAATCAGCTTTGGTATAGATAAAACCAAGTGGGTTGTGTGGACTGCACAATAGGTGAACCTTGATTCCCGATACATATGCTTTTTCAATAGCGTCCCAATTGATCACCCAAGGGTTTGTTGCTTCGTCACCTATGCGATCAAAGGGAGCATCAACAATTGTTAAGTGTGTTTCATTGATCCAGGTATAAAAATTTTGATACACCGGAGAACTAATTAGGATCGAGTCACCGGGTTTTGTAAACACACGCAAAATTTCTACAACAGCAACACCAACATCTGTGGCCGCACGAACTTGTTTCTCATCTACGGCCCAGTTCCAGCGCTCAGCAGCAAATTTTTTGAAGCCTAAACCAAGTTCTGGAATCGGGCCTAGATAACCAAGATCTGAGTGTGAAACCATCTCGGTGAGGATCGCTTTGATTGGTTCTGCGACTGGATAATCCATTTCAGCAACCGGTAACGGCAATACATCGTGCGGAAATGTGCGCCACTTTTCACTTCGGTGTGTGTGAAGCTCGGCCAGATTATGTGCCGAGAAATCATGATCGCTCATGCCGGCAAGGCTACCTCAGAAGGCTTGTTCTTCGGGAGTTAATCGGCGGGTTGAATTACGCACAACAAGGGTTGTTGGCAGGACTAATGACGGCGGATCTATTGTTGGTTTACGCAGACGCTCCATGATTGACCAGGCAGCCATTTCGCCCATCAACGTCACGGGTTGTTCAATTGTTGTAAGTTCAGAAAATTCAGCCATCTCATGGCCATCAAAACCGATAATCGAAATGTCATCTGGAGCTTTTAAACCGTGGCGACGTAACGCCTGCATTGCACCCATTGCCATTTCATCTGATTCGCAAAAGATTGCAGTTGGTCTATTAGGACGCGCTAATAAATCATCCATCGCACGGGATGCGGTATGCATTGTGAAGTCTCCGTGGACTTCGCGTGAAGGTAGCCATTCGAGGCCACTTTCGGCCAATGCTTGCATGAAACCTTTTCGGCGATCTTGCGGAACACTGAAGTTAAATGGGTCATCAGGTCGACCTGACATTAAACCGATCTTCTTATGACCTTGATTTACAAGGTGCTGGGTGGCTGTTTTTGCCGCTGCAACATCATCAATTTTAATTGAGGCACACTTTGCATGGTCCATACCAACTAGGGCGATTGGAACACCAAGACTAAGAATCGAATCAAACTCTTCTTCAGTTGGTGGCAATGAAATAACAATCAATGCATCGACTCGACCCTTTAATAATTGGTGCTGAAAAAGTCGCTCGCGACCTTTCATTTGTGAAAAGTTGTAAAGCAGTAAATCTAGGCCCGCTTCACGAAGAGCTTGTTCTGCCCCGCTAATTACCTGCGAGAAATACCATCTAGAAATATAGGGAGCCACAACGCCGACCGCATTTGTCCGACCTCCGACAACGTTTTGGCGATCCGAAATTAATGGGTAATTCAATTTTTCAGCTGCGGCAATAATCTTTTCGCGGGTTTGCTGATTCACATGATGGAGGCCGCGCAATGCGCGAGATACCGTTGCAGTTGAAACTCCTGCTTCTTCTGCAACTTCCTTAATCCCTGCCATGTAATCACCTCCCCGTAAGCAAACACTGCAAAAATTTCTGCAAGAACTGCAAAAGTATGACAAGAAACCTGTAATAAGCAATTTCGTGCGTGAAATAGGGGTACATTGGTAAGCATGAGCAACCAAATTGAAACCCAGATCGATGTAACCCTGACCGAGCGCAATCGCCTAACCGCATTTTTCCGCTTAGTCCTAGTTGTCCCGATGGCCATCTTTGTCGCCTCCTTCGCACCATCGTGGTCTAACAACACCGATAGTTGGTCGGTGGGGCTTTTGATTCTGCCGGTTGCCCTTGCCATTGTTTTTCGCCAGATCTATCCCAGCTATTTGTTAGCTTTCAATGAAGCACTTCTATCTCTGCAAACTCGCGTAGATGCTTACGTTTTGTTGCTAACGGATGAATACCCTTCAATCGAAGAAAATGATGTAGTCAGCGTGACCTTTCCAGAAGTAGATGCCAAAGCACTAAACCGTTGGTTGCCTCTGGTTAAATGGTTTTTAGCAATTCCTTTGTATGTTGTTGGAATCGCATACATTATCTACGCAGCATTTTTAACTTTGTTTGCCTGGATCAGCATTTTGCTTACGGGCAATTTCCCCGAGTTTTGTGCTGAAGGAATTGTTGGAGTTATTGCCTACTGGAACCGGGTTGTTGGGTATGCCATAATTTTTGTGACGGATGAATACCCAACCTTTTCGCTGTAATTAATTTTTTATTGCGGCTGGGTAAGCAATTCCTGTGCTTGAATGACAGTCATATCCATTGGGGTTTTTCTGTAAGTACTTTTGGTGATAATCCTCAGCTTCAAAATATTCCACACCATCTGCACTAAGAATTTCGGTGCAGATTTCATCTAGTCCAGCTGCAGTTAACACAGACTGATACGTTGCTCGTGACGCAAGCGCAGTGTCCATCTGATCATTAGTAGTAGTAAAAATAGCGCTCCGATACTGAGTTCCAATATCTCCACCTTGTTTGTTCAAAGAAGTTGGATCATGCATTGTCCAAAACTCTTCTAGTAAACGTTGGTATGAAACCACGGTTTCATCAAATACGACCTTGACCATTTCAGCATGGCCTGTAACACCGGTGCACACTTGTTCATATGATGGATTAGGTCGGGTGCCACCCATGTAGCCAACGCTTGTTTCAAGAACTCCATCCATTTGCCAGAAGCGACGTTCTGCTCCCCAGAAACATCCAGTTGCGAAGTAAGCCGTTGATCTCATGCGTGAATTCTTGCAGTATGCAGACATATTCGCACCCGCTGATAACCTTGCGTTCAAACCCACGAGCCCCCGTAGCTCAGGGGATAGAGCACTGCCCTCCGGAGGCAGGTGCACAGGTTCGATTCCTGTCGGGGGCACACTTGAGGTACATCACTCATATTTCCAAAAACTCTTTGCGTACATCCTTGTATAACGACGCTCCAGCATGGACAATTAAGACCTTGCACGCACAACTGTGTGTATTAACACAACGTAACTTTTCAAAAAGTCGTACTTCCCTAAGGAGACATGCAATGGATTGGCGTCATCAATCAGCCTGCCGTGATGAAGATCCCGAGCTTTTCTTCCCTGTTGGAAATACAGGTCCAGCCCTTACTCAAATCGAAGAGGCTAAAAAGGTGTGCAACCGTTGCATTGTTAAAGAGCCTTGCTTGGCGTGGGCACTTGAGAGTGGTCAAGATGCTGGCGTATGGGGCGGATTATCTGAAGATGAACGTCGTGCACTTAAGCGTCGTGCAGCACGTAACCGTGCGCGTCTAATGGAGCAGCAGAACCAAATTTAAAGTGGGAAGCGCAACTTTGCGTGCGTTCCTTGGTGTGTAGATTCCAATTTCAATTCACCTTTTAATTCATTTTCCGTAAGCGTGCGCACGATTTGTAGACCTAGATTCGATGATGTTGATAGATCAAATCCTTCTGGCAATCCAACTCCATCATCGGAAATGGTAATGACACATTCATTGCTATAGCGTTGTAATTCAATCGTTAACCGTGTTCCAGATTCGTGCAGGCCATGTTCCAAAGCGTTGTGCATTAATTCGGTTACTACTAACGATAAAGGTGTAGCAATTCTGGATTCAAGCGAACCGAGCTGTCCTACTCGCTCGATACTCAACTGGCCCATTCGAGGACTTAGCTCTAAGGCATGAGTCACTAATGAAGTCAGAACTTCATCGAAGGCAACTGTATTTTCAGTGCTATTTGAAAGAGTTTCGTGAACCAGTGCAATAGAGGCGATACGTCGAACAGCTTCATCAAGTGCCGCTGCCGCTGCTGGATCATCAATCCGACGGGACTGCAGTCGCAGGAGCGCCGATACTGTCTGAAGATTATTTTTAACCCGATGATGGATTTCGCGGATCGTTGCATCTTTTGTAACGAGCTCGCGATCACGTCGGCGAAGCTCAGTAACGTTTTGCAAAAGCACAATTGAACCAATTCGATCTGCGCCCTGAATCAAAGGCAAAACCAAAAGATCAATTGTTGCGCCTTGATTATCAATTTCTACGCGACGAAGTGTCTTACCATTTAATCGCGTGCGAACACCTTCTTCATGTGCATTAGGTGAGGCCGTGACAACTTGTTCTGCTACTTCACCAAGATTGCGACCTTCTAGGTCTCCAATCCATCCCATGCGTGAAAATGCTGATTTCGCGTTAGGGCTTGCAAAAGAAATAGCTCCATTTACATCAAGTCGAATTAGTCCGTCGCCTACACGTGGAACTGGTTCAAATAATGAACCCACCGATTGGTATGGGAAATTTCCTTCAGCAACCATTTGATATAAATGATTTGCAATCTCTCGATAATTTAACTCTAGTTTTCCTGGCGAACGCATGTGTTCGGCGTTTCGATGGCGCGAGATAACAGCAATTACCTGTCCCTGGAAGAAAACAGGAATTGTTTCTTCTTTGATAAGTAGTTCACCTATACGCTCTGGCTCAGTGTTTCGAACAATTTCACCTGATGAAAGCGCCTCGTCAATATTAGGGCGCGTTCCCCACAAAACTTCATCACCAATGACATCATTAATAAAAACCGTAGACGAGGTTGTTGGGCGAATATGCGCCACTGCAATATGGCCACTTGGCCAAAGCTTTATATCTTTGCGAATTGGAACCCACAGAATCAGATCGGCAAACGAAAGATCCGAAAGCAACTGCCAATCTGCTACGAGTTCTCGCAATCTATGCGATTGATCAATAGTTACGGTAGTTCTACCACCCAGCAGATTATCTAACTGGAACATGGTTACTTCCACTCTGCCAAGTGCAGTTCGATTTCTTGAGTAGCAAACCACACCAATTCGTCATCGCCTTGAAATGCTAATAACGCACACTGAACTTGATCCCACTGCAAGGCAGAAGTCAGAGTTATTGATTGTGCGTAATGCTCCCCTATGTGTTCCTTTTCGATTTCAAGGGCTACAACAATCCCGGGGGCTTTCTCCGATAATCGAAGTTCTAGCGCTTCTTCACCAGCAGCAACAGAGAGTAAAAACTCGAGCTCTTCTTCATCACAGTCTGGGTTTTCAACAACAAAATGGATTGTTGGTGCATACAGTTCATCGACCTCAAGGCTTTTGTTTACGACAAAGCTCTCGAGATCCTTATGGCTAATTGGAAGATATGCACGCATTGACCAATAGTAATAGATCTCAACTTTTTAATTCACGGGCCAATTCAGCGATCGATTTACGCACATTTGAGCGCTCATTAATCTCTACCAAGGTCGCATGCTCATCCTCAGCGGCTACAACTGCTCGAGAGTCCTTAACGATGCTTCTGATTCGAATCGGCTTTAGTGCAGTTGCACAGCTCAAGAACTTTGCTTCTTCGCTTTCGCCTCGCTTGCCCGGAGACTTCATATTCATCACAAAACTTAGACTGGCGCGCACAGAGGTACTCTGCAGAAGATCTACAACCTGGGTAAATCGATGAAGTCCTAGTTGATCTGCTCTAGAAATAATCATCAACTCATCTGCTTGATCACAACACCAAGTGGTCATCGTTGATGTCCACCGGCGATCAGTTAATCGATTTGATAGCCCTGAAATTGATCCTAAATCTACGATGATGAACTCAAATTCGGACGCGGCACGTTCCATAAATTCATCTACTTTTCCTGCTTGTTCCTGAATTATTTCAGTCAATGACAATTGTGGAGCAATGCTTTTCCAGTCTGTATCGCTGCTGATATTTCTCATTGCCAGATAGGCCGCGATCGAAGGAGCTCGATAATTTCCTTCAATCAGCAATGTTGATTTTTCAAGAATGCTTAACTCCATTGCGATGTTCATTGCCACTGTTGTACAACCGGTATAGCTGCCGGCTGAGCCAACAGCAATTACACGGGCTTTGCGCAAGACGCGTTGTGGCGTGCTAAGCCCGCGCATCATGGGCGTGCGAACAAAACCCCGAACTAAGCTCACTAGATCCGTTGTTGACTGTGGAACTGCATGCAGCCCAATAAGTTCGCTATCTACCTGTTGATCAATGCTAAAACCAATCGTTTGACGAATCTTTGTACTGATCGAATCAATTTTTGCCTTTGAAATACCCGGTAGGTCAGATCCAAATAACAAAAGTGACCCTAGGGCCACATCATGATTTGAATCAAGAAAACGTTCTAGGGAATCCCAATCGATCGCACGGAAAACAACGCTCCAACCCTGAGCAAATAATGTTCCGGCAATAAATCCTTCAGTTTCAGAGGATGAAATCGCGGTAATGACCATTGGCATTTCTAGCTCAGACATGTGATCGGATCACCACTAATCGGCCCTGTGTTGTTGCACTTAAAAGTCGTAGTACTTGTGTTTCTTCAACGGCCAAAGATAAGCCAACATCGTTACCAAAATTTTTGCCACCATTGTCATAACTCAATAGTGTTACTCCCCCAAGAATTAGGATCGGTGTAATCGCAGAATCACCGCTTTGAGTGTCTAGTACCCAGTAAATGTCCACATCTTCGCCAACACCTAAACCAGTTGCCACATCAACGGAACGAACACTGATAGGTACCGCACTAGTCGACATCGCATCGGTGGATGAAGTTAAATCCGTACTTCCGATGATTTCGCCAGCATGCAAAATTCGCGTTGCAACCATTCCAATTGGTTCAACTTTATTGCTCAGATAGATCTGCGCACTTGAATCCAAGTTCAAATGAGCAACTGAAACATCTGACGCTGCTATCTGGTGACCTGGCAAAACAGGTCCGTTTATCACCCAATAATCAGAGCTCTTATTTGAAAAAGTTGCGATTAGGAAAGCTGAGACAAAGGCTGCTGCAATAAGTGTTATTGCTAGTGGAAGCCGGGTGGTTCGAGTTTTCTTATTGTTGGTCATAGGCGCCACTCAACTGCATAGCTGACACCTTCTAGCTCGTTATCCACAGTGGTACTTAAGTACCAGACTGATCCATCCTTAAGGCTGAGGTATGTGTGTGCATGTCAAGCAATTGTCAGTCCATGACAACAGAACTCGAATACAGCCAGCAGCCCTCATTTGCAACTATTGATTTATCACCGATTTCAAGTGACCTCAATGAAGATTGGCAACATCTAGTACTTGAAATGTTTCGTCCAGTGTTGCCAGCACTACCAATTCAAAAACCTCGCCTTTATTTAGTCGCATCAACATTTGGCGAGGAATACGATGCCGAGTTTGCCCCCGAGCCAACATCAGCTGCAGACTTACCGGAAATTAATGATTTAGTATTTCAATTCATTCACAACGTTGTAGAAATTTGGGCTGGTCGTCGATCTGCATCCCAAGTACAGGCAATGTGTCATCACCTAATTTTTGCTGAATTGCATAGGAACTCGGGGCACCAAAAAGATGTTGGCAGAATTAGAAGAATTAAAGTAACTCAACCATTGGACGGCATTTGCGAAGCAACTGTCATGGTTCGTTACGGAGACAGGTTGCGTGCGGTCGCAATCAGGTTTGAAGGTCTAGATGGACGTTGGTTATGTACTGCTCTAACTTTAATTTAAGTTAAGCAGCTCCACCGTGGCAACGCTTGTACTTCTTGCCTGAACCGCAAGGACACGGAGCGTTTCGAGAAACATCACCAGTCGTGCGTACGCCAGATTCATCGGCCGCCGTGTACTGCAGCCCAGTTGCTGGAAGTTGTTTCGCTTCAAGACCTGGAGCAACGACTTCATTATTTGAACTTTCAACGGTGACTTCGATGTTGAACAAGAAGCCAGCAATCTCTTCTTTGATTGCATCCATCATCGCTGCGAATAGATCGAAACCTTCTTTTTGATACTCAACAAGTGGATCGCGCTGGGCCATTGCGCGTAGCCCAATACCTTCTTGTAGGTAATCCATTTCATATAGGTGTTCACGCCATTTACGATCTAGAACAGATAGCAAGACCTTGCGCTCTAATTCGCGCATTACTTCTTCGCCTAGTGACTCTTCACGCTTTGCATACGCAGCCTTGCAATCCTCAACAACTCGAGCAGCCAAGAACTCTGCATCCAGTCCGGCTAGAGAACCAACCTCTGCAACTAAATCATCGATCGTAAATGAGATTGGGAAAATAGTTTTAAGCGCGGTGAAGAGAGTTTCTAGATCCCAATCCTCTGCATACCCATTGGCAGTTGCAGCATGAACGTAGGCAGTCAAGGTATCTGACACAAAACCAGCGACCTGATCCTTAATATCTGCGCCTTCTAGAACCAGACGTCGTTCTCCATAAACAACTGTACGTTGGCGGTTCATCACATCGTCATACTTCAAAACATTCTTACGCATCTCAAAGTTTTGAGCTTCGACCTGGGTTTGCGCAGATCGAATAGCATTTGAAACCATCTTCGATTCAATTGGCGCATCGTCAGGAAGTCCTGCAGCAGTTAAGAAACGTTCAACCATTCCTGAATTGAAACGACGCATCAGATCATCTTGTAATGACAAGTAGAAACGTGACTCACCTGGATCGCCTTGGCGGCCTGAACGACCTCGTAGCTGATTATCGATACGGCGTGATTCGTGGCGTTCTGTTCCGAGAACGTAAAGCCCACCTAAGCCAACAACTTCTTCATGACCCTTTTCAACTGCAGCTTTTTGACGGGCAATCTCTGCTGGCCATTCTTTTTCATACTCTTCAGCATTATCAACTGGAGAAATTCCACGACGTTGCAATTCGAAGTCGGCCATAAATTCAGGGTTTCCACCAAGCATGATGTCTGTACCGCGACCAGCCATGTTGGTTGCAACAGTCACTGCCCCACGAACACCTGCGCGAGCGATGATCGCAGCTTCACGTTCGTGGTGTTTAGCGTTTAGCACTTCGTGAGGTACACCTGATTTACGCAAGAAAGCAGAAAGTTCTTCTGACTTTTCCACGCTGACGGTACCAACCAATACTGGTTGTCCTTTGCGGTGACGCTCAACAATGTCCGCTGTTACAGCAGCAAATTTCCCAACCTCTGTCTTGTACACCAAGTCAGCTGAATCAATACGTTGCATTTCACGGTTAGTAGGAATTGGAACTACGCCGAGCTTATAAATCTGATGGAATTCTGATGCTTCTGTTGAAGCAGTTCCCGTCATACCTGAAATCTTTGAATATAAACGGAAATAATTCTGCAATGTAATCGTTGCAAGAGTCTGATTTTCATCCTTAATTTCAATGCGCTCTTTAGCTTCAAGAGCTTGGTGTAATCCCTCGCTATAGCGACGTCCAGCCAACATGCGGCCAGTGTGCTCATCAACGATTAAAAGTTCACCATTCATTACAACATAATCTTTGTCGCGCTTAAAGAGCTCCTTTGCGCGGATAGCATTGTTGAGGTAGCCAATCATTGGTGTATTTGCCGCTTCATAGAGGTTGCCAATTTGAAGCATTTCCTCAACCTTTGTTACACCTTCTTCAATAATTCCACAGGTCTTTTTCTTTTCATCTACTTCGTAGTGAACATCTCTTTGTAAGTTGTTAACTAGCTTTGCAAACTCTACGTACCATTTTGTTGCCTTATCAGCAGGTCCGCTGATGATCAATGGTGTGCGTGCTTCATCAATCAAAATCGAGTCGACTTCATCAACTACTGCAAAGAAATGTTCGCGCTGTACGCACTCTTCAAGTGACCAAGCCATGTTGTCGCGAAGATAATCAAAACCGAATTCATTGTTAGTTCCATAAGTGATGTCAGCAAGATAAGCCTGTCGACGTTCAGCCGGTGTCATGTTTGCAAGAATTACATCAACCTTTAAGCCGAGGAAACGGTGGACACGTCCCATCCATTCGCTATCGCGTTCTGCCAAGTAATCATTAGTAGTTACAACATGCACGCCGCGACCAGCAAGGGCGTTGAGATACGAAGGTAGAGTGGAAACCAAAGTCTTACCTTCACCAGTACGCATTTCAGCGATGTTGCCCTTGTGCAGTGCTGCACCACCCATAATCTGTACGTCATAGTGACGTTGTCCAAGTGTTCGCTTCGCAGCTTCGCGCACGACAGCAAATGCTTCTGGCATCAAATCATCAAGTGATTCGCCTTGTGCAAACCGATTCTGGAAAATTTCAGTTTGATTGCGGAGTTCGGAATCAGACATCGCAACAAAGCGAGCTTCTTGAGCATTAACTAAGGCAACAATCTTGCTCAGATCACGAAGGATGCGTCCTTCGCCTGCACGCAAAATCTTGTCTACAAATGCTGGCATTGATTCTTACCTCTCATCGTGGCTGCCCAGTCAATCCTGGCCAGGGCGCCGATTCACCCCCTTATCGTAGAGGTTGAGCCACGCATGCGGTAACCGCACAAACTGAGCCAAAGGCGTGAGAACCCTGCGAATTAAGGGCTCTGGTTGCCTCGCGCAGGGTCGCGCCGGTAGTGACCACATCATCAATCACAATTGCGTCGCCACGAAGAATTGCGCCAGGTTTTAATGAAAAAGCTCCTTGCATATTTGCATTTCGCTGAACTCGTGTTAGCCCACTTTGATCCGAAACTCTACGAGCAACCTGAAGGCAATCATTTATTGGAATACCGGTTTGTTTGGAAATTGACTGTGTTAATTCCACAATAAAACTACGGCCTCTTCGACGCTGTGATTGCCTGCTTGAAGGAATAGGAATTAAAGTTCTGTACATCTTATTTGATTTCGAATTAGTGGAACTAGTTTTACTCAAAATATGAACTATTGCTTCAATTAGTAAATCATCTGCGCCTTTTAAACCATTTTCCTTTGCAGCAAGGATTATCTTGGATGCTGTTGGCGAATAGATTAGAGCTGACTCAACAATTAAGGTACTGCTATGAGTTCTGTAGTAGTGCGGGATCCACTCGTGACGGCATGCAGTACAAATACTCAAACCCAATGAATTGCATCCGTAACATCTGGTCGGAAAAATTAAATGTGATAGTTCAGTCAAAATCTTCATAAGCCCATAGTGGGCATAAATTGATGAGCAACTTGCCCTGGGTGATTGTTTGTGGAAACTAAGCGTGGAAACTAAGCTCTGTAATCTTCGGGTTGCAGCGCGATCAAGCGATGATCAATTGATTCCCAACTCTTTCGGGGCAGTGTTAGTACAAAGTGTGCGCCTCGACCTGGGCGACCCCACGCTTCTAACTCACCATTGTGTAATCGAGCATCTTCCAAAGCGATTGAAAGACCCAAACCGGTGCCTCCACGGGTTCGTGCCCTTGAAGGATCTGCGCGCCAGAAGCGATCAAAAACTCGAGTTAATGCGTTTTCATCCAGGCCAACACCGTAATCACGAACACCTATAGCTACATCATGTTCATTGGCTTTGATCTGCACATCAATTTGCAGCTCCTCTGCGTGATCGATGGCATTAGCCAATAGATTACGTAAAATGCGTTCTACGCGTCGAATATCAGCCTTAATCATGACTGCAGGTTCTGAAGATTTAACAAATATCTTCGTCTTTCGACCTTTTGCAACTAATGATAAATCCTCTGCGCATCTAGTTACCAGTTGAACTACATCAAAATCAACCGCTTCAAGAACTGCCACTTCAGCATCAAATCGCGAAACTTCTAATAGATCTTCAAGTAAGCGTTCAAAGCGATCTAATTGAGCGACCAAGAGTTCGGCACTTCGTGTCACGGTTGGATCAAATGAGTCTTTTGATGAGTGAATAACTTCTGATGCCATGCGTAAAGTAGTTAAAGGTGTCCGAAGCTCATGAGACACATCAGAAACGAAACGTTGCTGAACCCTAGATAAGTTTTCTAATCGCGCAATTTGTTTTTCCAGTGATTCGGCCATCTCATTAAATGCATTACCAAGCGTTGAAATTTCATCCTGCGAATACACTTTCATACGTTGTCTAAAATCTCCAGCGGTAAACTCAGTGGCGATTCGTGCAGCTTCACGCACCGGTTTTACTACTTGACGTACTACGACCCAAGTAATGAGCGTAATCAATAGCAGCAAAATAATTCCTGCAATGAGCAGATAGCCATTTATCAAATTAAGGGTCTTTGCTTGATTAGTAAGCGAAAATACAAGATACATCTCGTACTGGCCAGCATTTGGGATCTGAACCTTTTCACCGATTGCTAAACCTTGGCTACTCGTACCATCTAGATAATGCATAGTCGTGTATTCATAAACGAGGTTTTTACTTTTGCGCACTCGTTCACCCAGAGATTTTGAGATTGTCTTTGGATCTAAAAGGTTTGATGCAATCTCATAATTTTTTTCCTTGTTATTACCAGGGCTTCGAAGAAAAACCACTTCTCGGGTGTTTTCGTTTGAGGAAATTGTTGTTGCCGAACTAATGACATCGTCTACCACTTTTTGTATAACTGAGTCTTTTTCCCCTTCGGCAAGCAAAAATCGATAGTCCGCAGTAAAGATTGTTGAGCGAGCTTCGATCATGGCCGAATTCAGATTTACTGACTTGATACCGCTAGAAAGCCTCGAATTGAGAGCAGATCCGGTAATCCAGACAACACCCGTTGAGAGAATGACTGTTGAAAGAATTACTTTAAATGCAAGGGAGTTTCGAACTATCCAGAAAATGCGGTTCATGATTAGGAACCGCCCATCACTCCAGCTTTGTACCCAACACCGCGAATTGTTATAACAATTTCAGGATGCTCGGCATCATGTTCGATTTTCGAACGCAAACGTTGCACGTGAACATTTACTAAACGTGTATCCGTTGAATGTCGGTATCCCCAGACCTCGCTAAGCAATGCATCACGAGTGAAAACACGTCCCGGTTCTTTAGCTAGAGCAACCAGTAGATCAAACTCAAGCCGGGTTAGCTGTATCTGTTTTCCTGCCCGCAGGACTTGGTGGGCTTGAACATCAATTGCCAGATCACCAATAGTCAGCAATCCTGAAATATCAGAATTTGTACGACGCAATCGTGTCCTAATACGTGCGATTAATTCGGATGGATGACGAAATGGCTTGACCATGTAATCATCAGCACCGGCTTCTAAACCTTTAACAACATCTTGTGTATCACCTTTGGCTGAAAGCATGACGATCGGAACCATTGATTCTGCGCGAATTAATTTGCAGACTTCGATTCCATCAAGGCCAGGCAACATAACATCCAACAGAACTAAATCTGGAGGATTGTTATGGAAAACATCCATGACCTCATCGCCACGACTTACTAGATCCACGTCGATGCCGGCACCTGTTAAAACAATGCCAAGCATCTCCGCGAGATCCTGGTCGTCATCGACGACCATAACTAATGTCATTAGCTACCGTGCTCCCAAGAGTTCAGGTACATATCTTGTGCAGGTGTGAGAACGTCAATGCGACCGCCCATGCTGATCAACTTGAGTGAAGCAACTTCCTTAT
>SESB01000913.1_pt1 | contig 20666 bp, 14 predicted proteins | sample 3171441 | NCBI WGS metagenome assembly SESB01 (sample SAMN06051867, study PRJNA518727) | freshwater metagenome | biome: subpolar coniferous forest; feature: holomictic lake; material: water; isolation source: holomictic Lake 227, 6 m depth | place: Canada: near Kenora, Ontario | collected... | reverse complement strand
ACGGATCGACAGACGATACCCGTGCCGTATTGGAGGACTATCAGAAGCGGGTGGCTGATCCGCGAATTCAAGTCTATTCGCAAGCCAATGCGGGCTCCCACGCCACCCTCAATCGTGGTTTGGACATGGCTGACACGCCCTATCTTGCGATCCTCAATTCCGACGACAGTTATGCGCCTGACCGATTGGAAAAGCTGATGAAGATCGCGGCGCGCACGGGTGACGGCAGCTTTGTCGTCACCGGCGTCAGCTTGATTGACGAGAACAGCTTGCCAATCCCGGCTGACCACTGGTGGCAAGGCATGTATCGCGGTTTGCTGGCGCGCTGGGCGTCGTGCCAGCAAATGAAGATTGAAAACCCCGCTGTGCAGACCTTGCTGTGGGGAAATTTCGCAATTTCGACGTCCAATTTCTTTATGTCCCGCAGTGTCTGGGCGCGTGTCGGGCGCTTCAGGAACCTGCGCTATGTTCCGGATTGGGACTACCTCTTGCGCGTGGCCGCTGAATTGCCGGCGGCCTTTGTTTACACGCCCGATGAAGAACTGCTGAACTACCGTCTGCACGGGCAGAACACCATTTTGGGTGGCTCGCTGCGCAATCACGCCGAGGCCGTCAAAGTGCTCAGGACGTTTCAGCGCGGGTGGGTCGCTACCGGGCATCAACTGGCGCCGCATGCAATCGACAGGCTGCACTATTTAACCCGCTTCATACGGCACGAACACGCACGTCAGATGCTTGAGCGGCAGAAGACGGGATGGGTTGAGCAAGTCGATGCGGTGCACGGTGAGCTTGATCGCGTCAGGCTGCAGGCCAGCCAATGGCAGACAGATTCGCAGAGCTGGCACGAACAGGCCAAGCAGTTGGCGCTTCAATCGGAGCAATGGCAAGCAGAGTCGGTGACCTGGCATGCGCGCGCCGACACCTTGCAACTGGAATCGGATCAATGGCATGCGCGCGCCGACACCTTGCAGCTTGAATCGGATCAATGGCAATCAGAGTCGGTGACCTGGCATGAGCGCGCCGATACCTTGCAACGTGAATCAGCGCAATGGAAGGCGCAGTCGGAGCATTGGCAGCAACAAAACGGGCACATGCAATCGCAGCTTGCCTACTGGCAGGCTGAATCGGGGAATTGGCAGGAACAGGTCAGACAACTGCGGGCAACACTGTCCTGGCGACTGACGGCACCGCTTCGAAACAGCAAACAAATTTTGCGCAAGATTGTTGGCCGCTTCAGGCGCCTGGCCGGCAGAGTCGCGGAGCGCGTGCAGACTGCCAATCTGGATGGGGCAACGCCTTACGACAAGTGGCTGGATGAAGAATCTGTCGCTATCGGGCGGTTGAAAGCCGGTTTTGAAAAATCCATGGAAGGGCTTCTGAAGACGCCGCTCATATCCATCATCATGCCGGTGCACAACACCCCGCCCGATCTGTTGCGGGCAGCGCTCGCATCGGTGCAAGGGCAATGGTATGAGAACTGGGAATTGTGTATTTGCAACGACGCATCGGCGCAACCCGCAACACGCAAACTGCTTGCAGAGTTTGAGAAGGCCGACGCCAGAATCAAGTGCGTGCACCGCGCCGAATCGGGCCACATTGTGCTGGCCAGCAACGATGCCATCGCAATTTCAAAGGGCGAATTTCTGGTCTTTCTGGATCACGATGATCAGCTCGCCGAGCACGCTTTATTCATGTTCGTGCAGCAGTTGAACCAGAGCCCGGATGCCGACTTGATTTACTCCGACGAAGACAAGCTTGACGAGCAGGGGCGGCGCTGCCTGCCATTTTTCAAGCCCGACTGGTCGCCTGTTCTTCAGTGGTCGCAGAATTACGTTGGGCATCTGATGTGCCTGCGCCGATCCATCGTGACGCAGCTCGGCGGCTTTTTGCCGGGGACGCACGGCAGCCAGGACCATGATCTGGTCCTGCGTATGGCGGCACAAGGGGCCAAAATTGTCCACTTGCCGCATGTGCTCTACCACTGGCGCATCCATGCCGCGTCCACTTCTGCCAATCCCGACGCCAAGCCCTATGCCCATCAGGCCGGCAAACAGGCGGTCGCGCGCCATCTGGGTCTTCGCTACGGCGAGCAGTTCGACCGTGTTGACGACAGCGACTATGCTTTTGTTTACCTGCCGCGCTTCAAGGTTCCAGCGGGCACTTTGGTCAGCATCATCATCCCGACCCGAGACAAACCCGAACTGCTGCGCGCCTGCATTGACAGCATCCGCAAGCAGACGAGCCACGCGCATTACGAAATCATCGTCCTTGACAACGGATCGCAGGAAGCGCAAACCAAAGACTATTTCGCGTCACTGGCCCCTGATCCTGATGTTCGCGTGATTGCAGCAGACATACCTTTCAACTGGTCGCGCCTGAACAACATTGGCCGCGATCACGCCAAAGGGCAGGTGCTGGTCTTCCTGAACAACGACACCTTGATCATCTCGGCCGACTGGTTGCAAAGGCTCACCGAATACGCGCTCCTGCCCGATGTGGCAACCGTTGGCCCCTTGTTGCTGTACCCCGATGACAGCATTCAACACGCCGGCGTGGTGGTGGGCATGGGCGGTTGGGCAGACCACGTGTTCAAGGGTGAAGCTCTGACACATTACCCCAGCCCGTTTATTTCCAGCCAACTGCCGCGCAACGTGCTGGCCAATACGGGCGCCTGCGTCGCCATCGCCAGTGCCAGATTTGACCAACTCGGGGGCTTTGACGAGGCGTTCCTGATCTGCGGCAGCGACGTTGAATTGGGCATACGTGCACACAAGCAGGGCTATTCCAACGTTTATCTGCCCAGCGTCCGGCTCTACCATCTGGAGGGCAAGACCCGAAGTGCTGAAGTTCCCGAGGTTGATTTCCAACAGTCGGCGGCCAAGTACGCGCCCTATCGGGAGCAGGGAGATCCCTTCTACAACCTCAATCTCGATCCCTACCGATCGACGCCAACCCCTGGCCATCCCGCTGGCAGCAGCGCGGGCGCCAATTGATCGGATTGCCCGGAGGCCGCGTGTCGAAAACTCTGACTCAATTTGTTGCCGCCATGCTGCGCAGAGCGGCTCGCTACAAGCCGGTGCAGACCTGGCTGTACCGACTGGCGGCGTTCTACAAGCAATCTGAAATACAGCAAGTGCCCGAGGTCGGCTTTGAAATTGCGGAAGTCATGCCACTCCCGGCCCGTCGGTCCGAACAGCAGGATGGTCCGCGCCTGAACCTCTTGGTGCCCGCCTTGTCGCAACGCCACGTGTTTGGTGGCGTCAGCACCGCCTTGCAGGTCTTTGATGCGCTGCGGCCCTATTTCGCCACGGTGCGCATCATCGTCACCGACGAAGCCGCGCCAGAGCCAGGTGCCGCCAGCTATTACAGCCAGTGGCCGCTGGTGGCTTTGAAGCAGGAACTTGCGCACGAGAGCCATATCGTTCCTGCGGGTGACCGGTGGGATCAAACCCTCAGCGTGCACGCGCAGGACTACTTCATGGCCACAGCCTGGTGGACCGCCCACAACGCCTACGCCTTGCTCGCATGGCAGCAAAAAGAATTTGCGCACATTGAGCCGCGTCGCTTGCTCTACCTCATTCAGGACTTTGAGCCGGGCTTTTACCCCTGGTCCTCGCGCTTTGTGCTGGCGCAGGCCACCTACAACCAGAGCGAACGCACGGTGGCTGTCATCAACAGCCACTGGCTCAGCGATTACCTCGGCGCCCAAGGGCACAGCTTTTCCAGTCAGCACGTGCTCGCGCCCCGGTTACACCCCCAACTTGCGCGTTGGCGCGAGGGCTGCAGTCGTTTTGAAAAGCAGAGAAAACTGCTGGTTTACGGCCGTCCCGGCACCGAAAGAAACGCCTTTTCCGTTATTGTTGCGGCCCTGCGCATCTGGGCCCAATCCTACCCAGCTGCCTCGCAGTGGCAAATCGTCTCTGCCGGCGAAGCCTTTGCAAGCATCGATCTGGGGCAATCGTGTCAACTCCAGAGTCTGGGCAAACTCTCCATCGAAGCCTATGCCGAACTGCTGTCCGGCACAGCGGTGGGCTTGTCGCTGATGGTTTCACCGCACCCCAGTTATCCGCCGCTTGAGATGGCGGCTTTTGGTGCGCGCGTGCTCAGCAACGGATTTGCCAACAAGGATTTGTCCAGGGTCTCGTCCTATCTGGTATCGGTAGCGCATCCGGATCCCGCTAAACTGGCGGCTGCGCTCTTGACCTTGACCGCCAGCTTCGATGCCCTTGATCCAGCAGCACGCAAGGTCGAGCGTTCACAAATAGATTGGCAGGATGACTTTTTGCAGACGTCCGAAAACAGTTGGCCCTGGACCGCACAAGTTGCAGCCGAAATGCTGGCGACTGGTGCTTAGCACTGCCCATGCGTATGCGTTTTGAATTGCCAGCTTTGATGCAAAAGACAGGCGCCCGCATTGGCAGCGTCATACTGATGGCTGCCCTGTTTGCCGGACCAGCCATGGCCCAAGAGCCCGACACCCAGTTGTCCGAGCGCGAATTCCTGATCGATATTCCCCTGGTCTACTCGGCCTCACGTCTGCCGCAACAAGCGCAGGACGTAGCCGGTGCCATCACCATCATCGACCGGGAAATGATTCGTGCCAGCGGCGCGCGCGACCTGACCGATCTTTTCCGGCTGGTGCCCGGATTCCAGGTTGGCACCTCATCGGGTGGCAAGTCGGTTGTGGCCTATCACGGTCTCTCTGGCCAAATTTCGCAGCGCATGCAGGTCTATGTCGATGGCCGTTCGCTGTATGCACCCTATCTGTTTGGTGGCGTTGATTGGAGTGCCCTGAGCCTGCCAATGGACGAAATTGAGCGGATTGAGATTCAGCGCGGCTCCAATTCCGTATCCTATGGCGCCAACGCATTCCTAGGCGTTGTTCACATCATCACCCGAGCCGCAGCACAAAGCGTCGGCTGGTACACGCAGGTCACGCAGGGCAGTGCCGGCATCGCGGACCGCTACATTCGTTGGGGCCAAAGTACACCGGGCGCCCAGTGGCGCGTGGCCGCCGGGACCAAGGCCGACGACGGGTTGGCGAATCGCACCAATCCCTTCAGCACCCAATACCTTGATCTCAGAGCGGAGGTTCAGCCTTCGGTGGATCAAGAGTTGTCTTTTTTCACCGGCTTGACCCAAAGCCGGTTTGGCATCGGGTTTGACTTTGTTGCGACCGACCCGGTACGCAAGGAAGACGCCCGCTCTCTCTATCTGCTGGCGCGCTACAAGCGAACCGTTGACCCGGGTCAGGAGTGGAGCCTGTCTGTCTCGCACACCTACGACACCGGCAACGACAGCTTTGCTATTCCGCTCTCGACCCCCGAGTCGATCCAGGTCAATAACCCAAGGGAGGCGCACCGCAGCACCGTCAGTTACCAGCATTTCAAGGACTTGTTGCAAAACCACCGTGCCTCATGGGGCTGGGAGTACAGCAGCGACCAACTGATTGCGCCGCTGTTATTCAACACCGCTGACGCGCAGACCAACCATGCCTGGCGCGCCTACATCAATGACGAGTGGAAACTCTCTGCCTTGTGGACCCTCAATTTTGGCGGCTTGATTGAAAGCTCCGGCCTCGCAAATACGCAGTTTGCGCCGCGTTTCTCAATCAACTGGAAGCCGAATTTGGAGAACGCCGTCAAGCTCGGCTATTCCTCGGCGTTTCGCACCCCCAGCCTGTTCGAACAGCGTGCCGACTGGCGCACCGAATACCAGGGCCAGACGCTCGATATTCGCTATTTGTCAACCGGTGGTTTGGTGCCAGAGCAGGTGCGCGCCTGGGACCTGGTGTACACCGGGCAGTTACGCAAGTATGGGCTCACGCTGGACGCGCGATTGTTCAAGGAAGAAATATCCCAAATCATCGGCAGTCAACTTTATCTGCTGCCGGCCGACCCGGGCAACAGCAGCAATGCGGTTGCCTATGACCTCCAGAACAGCGGACAAGTCAGCAACACCGGGCTCGAATATCAACTCAGCTGGCGCCCCACACTGGGGTCTATGCTGATCTGGAATCGCTACCTCGCGCGGCCACAGGCATCCAGCACTGCTTTGCAGGCGACGCTGCCCGAAAACAGCAGCAGTCTGCTCCTCTCCCACACCTGGGACGGCGGATTGAGCAGCGGGCTCTGGTACGCCGAAACCGCTCCCATGCGCTGGTTGGGCGAGGCCACTTCTGCAGAAAAGCAGCGCATTGTGTCCTTGCGGCTCGCCAAGACCACGCGCATAGGGGATGTCAACACGCAGTTGGCTGCGGTTTGGCGAAATCCGCTGGGACGATTTGACGAGTTCCGTGAACTGCAGCGTTTGCCAAGGCAGTTCTGGATCAACCTCAGCGTCGAGTATTAGTGCTTATGTTGCCCCACCCATTCAGCACTGGAACGCGGGTCATGGTCAGCAGTCTGGCGAGAAAGTTGCTGCGGGGTTTGAGTCTGGTTTTGCTGCTGTGGCATGGCAGCGCAGTGTTGGCCAACACCATCAGCGTGCTGAGCTCGGGCGCCGGCGGTGGCTACGACGAAATTGTTGAATCCCTGGGGCAGGAGATGGCGCGGGCCTCGGGCGTGAAGGTGCAGACCCTGCAGGCATCCAGTACCGATGCCGCGGCCCTGTCCAGACTGTCGGCGGATACCGTGATGATTGTCACCATCGGTCTGCAGGCAGCGCAGCAGGTTATCGCCAGCGCCGACCCCCGTATTCCGGTGCTGTGTGTCTTGCTGCCCCGTGCATCATTTGAGGCCATACCCAACTCCACACGGGTCAATCGCAAACTATCGGCCCTGTTCATCGACCAACCTGCGCAACGTCAGCTTGACTTGCTGCACACCGTCTTGCCGACTGCACATAACGTCGGTCTGGTTGTGGGTCCGGCCACCGAGCGGGACGCGCCAGCCTACCGTGCCCTGGCCGAGGCCCGTGGGCTGTCCATGGTGGTTGAGCGAGCGGGGCGTGAAACCGAGCTTTATCCGGTGCTGCAATCCGTGTTGCGCGCCTCGGACGTGTTGCTGGCATTGCCTGATCCTTATATTGTTAACGCCGCGACGGCACAAAACCTGTTGCTCACTTCTTTCCGGTTTCGGGTTCCCGTGATTGGATATTCGGCAGCCTATGTGCGCGCCGGTGCCCTGGCGGCTGTTTACAGTTCGCCACGCCAGATCGGGCTGGAGTCTGGTCAGCTTGTTCGCCAGTTCCTGCGCACGGGTGGCTTGCCGCTGGCGAAATACCCGCGTTATTTCACGGTTTCAGTTAATCGCGCGCTGGCCGAGAGCTTGGGCTACAGCATTGCCGACGACGCCATCATCACCCAGCGTTTGCAGCTGCTGGAAGCCTCGGAATGAACGCGGTGCAGGCGTTGCGGCGGCGATTTCCGTTTCGATGGGACCTGCGTGGCCGCTTGCTGGCTTTGGCCATGCTGCCCGTTCTCGTATTCGCCATTGTCTGGGGCGGCTATGTGGTGCACCAAAGGGCCAATGATCTGCAAGGTCAGTTGCAGCAACGTGCCCAGTTGCTCGCGCGGCAAATGGCAGTGGCCGCCGACTACGGCATTTTTTCGCACAATCTGGCGGCCCTGCAAAACCTCACACTGGCTGTATCCAAAGAGCCTGCCGTTGTCGCGGCCACCATCTATGGCCTGAATCGGGAAGTCCTGGCGGCCAACCGTGTCCGCGATCCATCGCAGGACGGGCCGCCTTCTGTCTTTGCCGAATTGATGGCGCAATTCGACCGGCAAGGCAAGGCGCCGGTGAGCAGCAGCAAGGGGCAATGGATCAGCTACCTGGAGCCTGTTCATTCCCCGGTGTTGACGGTTGACGACATACCCGACAGCGGGCCCGCCGTGTCGGCTCCGACTGTCAATGGTTTTGCCGTGGTCGAAGTGACCACGCAATCCGTTGCCGTTGAACTCATGCACTACGGCCTTACTGTGTTTGCGCTGCTCTTGGGCGTGCTGGCCAGCAGTTGGCTCATCGTGCGCCGTTTCAGCTCACGCATTGATCATCGCATTCAAACCGTGGCGCGCGCTGCGCAGCACATTGGGCAGGGCCAGGTCGGCATACGGCTTGGCAGCAGCGACATCGCGGTTTTTGACCGGCTTTCGCATGACCTCAATCGCATGGCAGAACGCCTGGAGCAAGCGCGCTTCGATCTTGAGCAGCGTGTCGAGCAGGCCACGGTGGCCATGCGCGAGCAGCGTGATACCGCCGAGCGTGCCAACAGCGCCAAGACGCGTTTTCTGGCCGCCGCCAGCCATGATCTGCGCCAACCCATGCACGCCCTCAATCTGTTGCTGGCGGCCATGAAACAGGAGCAGTCAGCGCAATCGCGCGCACAGTTGCTCGCGCGCATTGAAGCCACCAGCCAGGCCATGAGCGGGCTGCTCGATGCACTGCTTGACATCTCCCGGCTCGACGCCGGAGGTGTCACACCGCACACCGAAACCTTTGAGCTGTTTCCGCTGCTGCTGCGCATACGCGATACCTACGAAGGACTGGCCCAAAGCAAAGACATTGACTTCTACGTCAGACCCTGCAAATTCTGGGTTCAGACCGACCCCATGCTGTTGCAGCGCATTGTCGGCAACCTGGTCTCCAACGCCATCCGTTACACACCGGTCGGTGGTCGGGTGGTGCTGGCTGTGCGCCCGCGTGCCCAGCATTGCCTGCTCCAGGTGCGTGACAACGGCCCCGGCATCGCGGCGCAATACCAGCAAGCCATATTTGAAGAGTTTGTTCAGATTCACAACCCGCAACGTGATCGCAGCCAGGGTCTGGGGTTGGGCCTGGCCATCGTCCAGCGTCTGGCACACCTGCTGCACCATCCCATTGATGTGCGCTCCTGCCCGGGCCACGGCGCAACTTTTTCCATCCAGTTGCCTGCTGCGGTGCCGCTCGCCAGCAATGCAACCGTGCTGCCGGATACGTCTGGCGCGCCCCTGCTGCCAGCACCCGGTGACAGCGTCAGCAGTGTTCGATTTCGCATTCTGCTGGTCGAAGATGACACCCTGGTGCGTGAAAGCTACGAAACGCTGCTTCAGCTGTGGGGTTGTGATGTTCGCAGCCATCCCAGCGCCCAGGATGCACTGGCACAGCTGGACGAGGGCAATTGGGCGCCCCAAATCATTCTTTCAGACTATCGGCTCGGTGCCGGTATCGACGGGCTGGAACTGATCGCTGCCATTCGCCAGCGCCTGGGCCTGACCGTCCCGGCTGCGCTGATCACCGGCAATACCGAAGACAGCGCCTTGCGCCAGCATCATGACCGCACAATCCGGGTCTTGTTCAAACCCGTCAAACCCGCGCTCCTGATGCAAACACTCAATGAACTGCGCCCTCTCGCGCCGCTCTCACGCCCGGGCGCAGTGGTAGACTAAGTCTTCCAAATTTTCCATCCTTTTGCCAGTGAAGATTCTCATCGTTGACGATCACAGTCTGGTTCGTGAAGGGCTGCAAGCCATTCTGAGTCGGTCCGATCTTGACGTGCAGTTTGTCGAGGCCTGGGACGCTCCAACCGTTCAAATACAGCTTCAGCAACATCCTGATGTGGCGCTGGTGCTGCTTGATATCCAGCTCCCCGGCATGAGTGGCATGGAGCTGTTGCCCCGCATCGTGGTGCAATTTCCGAAGTTGCCCATCATCATGCTGTCGGCTGATCACGAACCCCAGACAGTCACCAAGGCACTGGGCCTGGGCGCGGCGGGCTTTCTGCCCAAGGTCTCGCTCAGCCAGGTGCTGGTTTCGGCGATACGCCTGGTGCTCGCGGGGGGCATCTACATACCGCCCGAGGCACTGCAAAAGCCGTCCGCAACACCGGTTGCCGCAGCCAAGGCGGGCGTGCCCGCCACCTTTGAATCGATGGGCTTTACAGCGCGCCAGATCGACGTTTTTCTGCTTTTGCTGCAAGGCATGTCGAACAAACAGATCTGTCGCCAGATCAACGTGGCAGAGGCCACCGTCAAAATTCACGTGCGAGGCATCTTGCGCTCGCTCACCGTCAACTCCCGCTCTGAAGCCATTGTCAAAGCAGCCCAACTCGGCTTGCAAACCTCCCGTGCTGACGTCTCGCCAATCGCCAAATCCTGAGCACGCGCCGGCGCGTTCGGGTTTGATTTCCGATTCCAGCGCGCTGACCCGTCCACCCGCCGCGCTGACCGATCTGGCGCGTTCCATTTGGCGTCACCGCTACCTCTTGCACCGTCTGGTGCTGCGTGATGTGGTCGGGCGTTACCGGGGTTCGCTTGCCGGTGTACTGTGGTCGCTGCTGATGCCCTGCATCATGCTGGCGGTCTATCTGTTCGTCTTTGGTTATGTCTTTGCGCCGGCTCGCAGCGCTGGCCCGGCCATCAGCCCTGGTTTCGCGCTGTCCCTGTTTTCCGGCATGCTGCTGCACGGCATGGTGGCCGAGTGCCTGGCGCGCGCGCCCAGCGCCATCCTGGCGCAGCCCAGTTACGTCAAGAAAGTTGTTTTTCCGGTGGAACTGTTACCCCTGACCGTCGTCGGCTCGGCCCTTGCGCAGTTTCTGCTGGGGTCTGCCGTGCTGTTCCCGGTGCTGGCGCTGACACAAGGTTTGCCGGCCACTGCCCTGCTCTGGCCCATGGCCTGGTTGCCCCTGCTGGCCTTTGCAATCGGCCTGTCCTTCATGCTGGCGGCGCTGACGGTCTACCTGCGTGACCTGGCCCAGCTCACCGGCTTCGTGGCCACCATCCTGCTCTTTCTCTCGCCGGTCTTTTACCCTCTTGACAGCGTGCCCCTTGCCTTGCGCCACTGGATGCTCATCAACCCGCTGACGATCCCGATCGAGACCACGCGTGCCTTGTTGATCCGCGGCCAGCAGCCCGATCTGATGGCCTGGGTCTGGCACAGCCTGGCGTGTCTGATCGTCCTGGGTCTGGGCTGGTGGCTGTTCCAGCGTACGCGGCGAGGCTTCTCCGATGTCATCTGAATCAGACTCCGAATCGTGGGTCATCCGTGCGCATGCGCTCGGCAAGACCTACCGCTTGTACGACAAACCGCACCATCGCCTGCTGCAGTCGCTGTGGGGTGAGCGCAAACGCTACTACCGCGATTTCGCAGCCCTCGATGACGTTTCATTTGAACTCGCGCGCGGCCAAACCCTGGGCATCATCGGGCGCAACGGGGCTGGCAAATCGACACTGCTGCAAATCATCTGCGGCACGCTGGCGCCGTCAATGGGGCACGTGCAGGTGCGCGGGCGCGTGGCGGCCCTGCTCGAACTCGGCACCGGCTTCAACCCTGATTTCACGGGGCGCGAAAACCTGGCCATCAACGCCGCCATCCTCGGCCTGAGCCCGGCTGAAATTGCCGAACGCAGTGAAGACATCATTGCCTTTGCCGACATCGGCCGCTTCATCGACCAACCCGTCAAGACCTACTCCAGCGGCATGTATGTGCGCCTGGCCTTTGCCGTGGTCGTGCACGTGGACCCCGACATCCTGATCGTTGACGAGGCCCTGGCCGTGGGCGACGCGCTCTTTCAGGCCAAGTGCATGACCCGCATGCGGCACATGCTCGATACCGGACTCACCCTGCTCTTTATCAGCCACGACATCTCTGCCGTGAAAGCCCTGTGCAACCGCACCCTCTGGCTCGATCACGGGCGGGTGCGCGCCGTTGGCGCGACCTCCGAGATCACCCGCGCCTATGACCAGGACTGGATCCGTGAAGCCAACGCCGCCCAAGGCGTTCTCGAAGCGACACCCATCGCGCCCACCGCAGCGCGGCCGCAGGCCGAGCTCGATGTGCCGGTTCAGGCCCATGTTGGCAGCGGCGCCGTCAGCCTGCTGGCCGTGGCCTGGGGCACACAAGGTGTGCTCGGGCCGCAGGCACGCGCCGACTTTGGCGACACGCTGCGCCTGCGCCTGCGCCTGCAGGTGAGACGGGCCTGCGAGCGACTCGTCATCTCGTACCACATCAAGAACCGGCAAAACCAGCACGTGCTGGGCGGGCACAGCGCCGATCGCCCCGAGATCTATCCGCACAGCTGGCAGCCGGGCGACATCATTGAACTGGTCTTCGAGATTCCCATCCACCTGCATCAGGGCGACTACGCGCTCACCCTGGTGGTCGCCAGCATGGCGGACCTGGAGCGCTACAGTGACGCTGTCTTTCACCTCTGGGCCGACGATGTTGCCGCCCTGCAGGTGGCAACCCGGGCACGCTTTCCGCTGAGCGATCTGATCGAGCCGCCACCGCAACTGGCGGTGCAGTGCGGCGCGCCCTGGGTTGTGCTGGACGATTTCTTTCCCAACCTGCTCACCGGTTTTCGGGTGGCCGAATACAACGCGCACCTGAAGGCCTTCCCGCAACTCACGGTGCTTTCCGCGCACGCTGATTTTTCTGCGCTGCACGCCAGTTACGCGCAGCACTACCCCGAACTGGCGGCACGCGTGCTGCCCTATGCACCGGTCTGGCTGGCCGGCTGCGCGCTGGCCTACCTCAACTTTCTCAACAACGCGGTGCATTTTTTGCCTGCGCTGCAAGAGCAGGCTCTGCCTTTTGTGCTCACCCTTTATCCGGGTGGTGGCTTTGGTCTGGACGAACCCGAGAGCGATGCCAAACTGGCCGCCGTGCTGGCCAGCCCGCTGCTGCAAGCCATCATCCTGACCCAGCCCCTTACCGAAAACTATCTGCGCCGTTTTGCCCAAGCACAGAAGCTGCCTTTGCCGCCTCTGCACCGAATTGATGGCTTGGTGGTCAACCCGCTTTATTTCCAGACCGATGCGCTGCCGCCAGCAGCCCGCTATGGCGCAGGCAAAGCCACGCTCGACATCTGCTTCGTCGCCGAAAGCTATATGCCACTGGCGGCCAACAAGGGCTACCCCGAGTTCATTGCCGCCGCACTCAGTCTGGCCGATCAGCCCGAACTGCGCTTTCACATCGTAGGTGGTGGTCTGGCGCCGACACTGATCGATGTGTCTGCCCTGGGCCAGCGCATCACGTTTTATGGTCGGCTTGAGACCACGGCCTTGCGCCGCTTCTTCTTCGGCATGGACCTCATCATTTCCCCGAACCGCCCGCGTCTGCTGCATGCCGGCAATTTCGACGGCTTTCCCACTGGCTGCTGCGTTGAAGCGTCGCTCTGCGGCGTGGCCGTCATGGCCACGGACGCCATGCAGCAAAACCCCGGCTACATTGATGGCGAGTCCATCTTCTTGCTTGACGCAGCATCGGCCTGTCTGCCAGAGCAAATGGCCTCTTGCGTGCGCACGCTGCTGGCCCAGCCGGAGCGGCTGCAAGCGGTCGCCACGGCCGGCCAGGTGCTGACCCGAACGCTCTACGCGCCCGAGCGCCAGATCGGTCAGCGCCAGCGCATCCTGCGTGAAGTTGCAGCCCGGCTCGAAGCAATGCGGCACGTTGCCGCCACTGCGGGAGCGGATGATTGATGTTGCTGAAATTCGTCTCGCCGCCGAACGGCAACTCTGAATTCGTCATTGCGGACCTGATCCGCAATCCACGGCACGCGTGGCGCAGTCGAAAGGCATGGATCCCGGATCGAGTCCGGGATGACGATTCTGGATTTGTCATTGCGGACCTGATCCGCAATCCACGGCCCGCGTGGCATGATTTGTGGAAAGCACACTAAACCATGAACACACTCATCATCGTCGGTGCTGGCGGCCATGCGCGCGAGGTTGCACAGCTTGTGGCCGACATCAACCAGGCGCAACCCGGGCAATGGAATCTGCTGGGTTTTGTGGCGGATCCACAGGCCGCCAACCGCCAGCCCAAAGCACTGCCGGCGCCCTTGCTCGGCGACCTTAGCTGCCTGGCCCTTCATCCGCTGGCGCAACTGGTTGTTGCCATCGGCAACACGGCCGCACGCCGTGAGGTGGTGCAGCGTTTGCGCCAGATGCACCCGCAGCTGAGTTTTGCCACACTGGTGCACCCGCGAGCCTGGCTGGCGCAGCGCGTCTTGCTGGGCGAGGGCAGTGTGGTTTTTGCCGGCGCCCTGATCAATGTCGACGTCTGCATCGGGGCGCACGCCAGCCTGAACCTTGCGTGCACCATCAGCCACGACTGCGTCCTGGAAGATTTCGTCAACCTGGGGCCGGGCGCGCACCTGGGTGGCGCCTGCATCGTCGGCGCTGGCGTTGATGTGGGGGTGGGCGCCAGCGTGCGCCCCGAGGTCAGCCTGGCAGCCGCTAGTGTCATTGGCGCGGGCGCCGCCGTGGTCAAGAATGTTGCGAGCGCTTGCGTGCTTGCGGGGGTTCCGGCACGGCCGCTCACGCCTCATTCATCCACTTGAGGTGGTGCCGGCGTTTGCATGTTTCGTCTTCATCACAACAACATCAACCTGCTTCGGGCCGTCGCCGTGCTGGCGGTGTTTGCGCATCACTTTGAGCATTACGCGCACTGGCCCATACCTTACCTGGGCAGCTTTGGCGGAAAACTCGGCGTCCAACTTTTCTTTCTTATCAGCGGCTATCTCATCGTGCAAAGTGCTGCCAGGCAGCCCTGGTGGGCGTTTCTTGTCAACCGGATGTTTCGCATCTTTCCGGCCTATTGGGTAGCGGTATTGGCCGTCAGTTATTTCATCAGCCATGTTGTGCCCTTGGCCAATGCCAGCGACTGGCCCTATTTCCTGGCCAACTTGCTTACCCTGTCGCACATCGTGCCTTACGCTTTGGGGCACTTTGACGTCCTTACGGTCAGTTGGACCCTCACCATTGAATGGCTCTGGTATCTTTTGGCGCCCCTGCTCTTGTGGGGTGCCCATCTGTCGGGGCGGCGTGGAATGCCGGCGCTGCACTACTGGGGCATTGCCAGTGCCATCAGCCTGATCATTTCAATTGGCTGGATCGTGTTGGCACAACAAGGCCACTTTGATTCCTGGTACGCCAATGGCATCGCCAGCCTGGGCGTCAGCCCTGTCAGCGAGTCGATGCGAACGGCATTCATCGTTGTCGCCGCGCCGGCGCAGTTGGTATTTTTTATGTTGGGCGTGATGCTGTGGATCGCCCGGGCGCCTTTGGCTCGGGTGCCATCCTGGGTATGCCTCGCCGCCGCGCTGGCCATGTTGGTTCAACCGGCATGGTGGCCACAGTTGCTGGGTTTTGATCCCAGTTTGCCTACCGGCTTGGGACTGGCTGCCTTCTTCCTGCTTGTCAACCGTGTTGCACTGGTCTGGACGCGTGGCGCGCTGGGCAAGGCAGGCCAGTGGGTTGGCGACTTGTCGTACCCGATTTACCTCCTGCATGTGCCCGCCATCGTGGTCGCAACCGTGCACCTGGGTTTTGCCGGAGCACCGGCGTTATTCGTCAGCATCGGCATAACGCTGGCGTCCGCCATGCTGCTGCACCACGGGGCAGAGACCCCGGGGCGCAAGCTCGGCGCCCGACTACTGCGTCCCCATCCATGCAAGACACTTTGAGCAGCACATCCAAAGCGCCGATCCGGATTGAATCGCTGACCGGTGCGCGCTTTCTCGCCGCCGCCTGGGTGCTCATCATGCATTTTGCGGTGGTTGGTGCACTCGGTCCGCGCGACGCCAGTGCCCACGGTTGGTGGCTTGAATTCTGGATCGCCACCGGCGGCGCCAGCGTGGGTTTTTTCTTTGTGCTCAGCGGTTTCGTGCTTGCCCACACCTACGCCCATCTGGTTTCAAGCCTCGACCCGCAGACTTTGCGCCGGCGCTTCTGGCGTGCCCGCGTGCTGCGCATCTACCCCACCTACCTGCTGGCGCTGCTGCTGACCACCGGCAGTGCGCTCTGGCTCGGCTACCTGGGTGCCAGTCCGTGGCATGAATGCCGTTTTGCCACATGCTCCCGCGCATGGCTGTTGTCGGCCATTCCGCTGCAGGCCTGGTTTCCCGACGCCACGGTGCAGCAACTCTGGAACGCGCCCGGCTGGAGCATCGCCGTTGAAGCCTTCTTCTATGCGCTCTTTCCTTTCTTTTTGCTGTCCTTGCTGGCCCTGGCGCGACGCTGGCGCTGGCGCGCGGTGGCTGTCTTGTGGCTGCTGCAAAACAGCGCCTTTGCGGCCTTGCAAGCCGTGATTGCCAGCACGGCCGACAGCGCAACGCAGGAAGGCCTGCGCTGGTGGCTTGAACGCCTGCCCCTGTTGCGTCTGCCGGAATTTGCGCTGGGCATTGTGGCCTGGGCCATCTGGCAGGGTGAGCGCAGGGCACCGGCTGCGCCGCAGCGCAGCGCATGGTTTTTCTGGCTGCTGGTGGTCGCCCTGAGTGGTTTGTGGTTTTTGCCGGTGCCCGCCACACCGGGCTGGCTGCATCTTCTGGCCAGCGGCAAGGCCTACTCGCTGGTGCCGCCGCTGTTTGCGCTGCTCATCATCCATCTGGCACACGCCAGCACCGGCGTGCCACACCTGGCGGCGCGCGTGCTGGCCACGCGCCCCCTGGTGCTGCTGGGCGAGGCCAGCTACGCGCTCTACATCCTGCATTGGTGCGTTTTGCAAAGCCTGTTTGCCCTGTACCGCTCTAGCGGCGGGTCGCCACCGATATGGGCCGGTTATGCCGCGCTGGTCTTTGCCGTGGCACTTTCGATTGCCGTGCATCTTGGATTGGAGCGCCCGCTGCGCCGCGTGTTGCGGCGCGAACCCGGCCCGCCGCCTGCCTGAAAGCTGCGCCACAAGGCAGTGGCTGCGGTGGTCACCCCTGTATCATGGCGCCTGGTAAACCAGCCCGGCCCAGCGCCGTTTGACCTTGTGTCCAAGCCCCCGCTTCCCTTTGAGCAGCCTGTCTATGTCACCCGCCCGGTGCTGCCGCCGCTGGCCGACTACACGGCGCTGCTGCAGGAAGTGTGGGCCAGTGGCTGGCTGACCAACGGTGGCGCGCAGCATCAGGCGCTTGAAGTCGAGCTGGGCCAATGGCTGCAAGCCCCGCACCTGAGCCTGTTCAACAACGGCACCATCGCCCTCATCGTGGCCTGCCAGGCGCTGCGCCTCTCGGGCGAGGTTGTTACCAGCCCCTTTACCTTTCCGGCCACGCCGCATGTGCTGAGCTGGAACAACGTCACCCCGGTCTTTGCCGACATCGACCCCGAAACCCTGTGCATAGACCCGAACCGCGTTGAAGCGCTGATAACCCCCCAAACCAGTGGCATTCTGGGCGTGCACGTTTACGGCATACCCTGCGATGTGCTGGCGCTGCAGACACTTGCACACAGCCGCAGCCTGCGCGTGGTGTACGACGGTGCCCATGCCTTTGGCACGCAGATCAACGGGCGCGCCATCAGCAGCTTTGGCGATGCCACCATGTTCAGCTTTCATGCCACCAAGCTGTTCCACACAGCCGAAGGCGGCGCGCTGGCCGTGAACGACCCCGAGCTCAAGCAGCGCATCGAACTGCTGAAAAACTTCGGCATCAAGAACGAAAACGAAGTGCTCATGCCCGGCATCAACGGCAAGATGAGCGAGCTGCAGGCCGCCCTGGGCCGGGTTGTGCTGCGCCATGTGGACGCCGAGCGCCAGCGCCGCGCCAGCATCCGTGCGCAGTACCAGTCGCGCCTGGCCGCGCTGCCGGGTTTGCGCCTGTTGCACATGCCCGCAGGCACTACCGACAGCCAGCAATACCTGGTGTTGCGGGTTGAGGCCGAAGCCGCGGGCTGCACGCGGGACGCACTGCATGAGCGGCTCAAGCGCTACAACATCATCACCCGCAAATACTTTCATCCCCTGTGCAGCGACTACAGCTGCTACAGCCACCTGCCCAGTGCCAGCGCGCGCAATCTGCCGGTGGCCTATCGCGTGGCCTCGGAGGTGCTGACGTTGCCTTGCTTTGGCGCGTTGACCGACGGCGACGTGCAGCGCATTTGCGACGCCATTGCCTACAGCCTGCGCCACTGAACCGGCCCGCCCCACGCCATGCCAGCCAGCCCCCTCGTCAGCGTTGTCATTGCCAGCTACAACCATGCGCCCTTTGTGCAGCAGTGCCTGCACAGCGTGCTGGCGCAAGACCTGCCAAATCTTGAAATCGTCGTTACCGACGACGGCTCGCAAGACAACACCGCCGAGCTGGTGGCGCAAATGGCCGCCCAAGCCGGCCGCACGCCCATCCACCTGCACCGCTTTGCCCAGAACCGGGGCGCCTGCCTGGCTTTGAACGACGCCATTGGCCGTGCGCGCGGCGCCTTTATTGCGGTGCTCAACTCAGACGACTACTTTTTGCCCGGCAAGCTGCAGCGTCAGCTTGACTTCTTGCAGCAGCAGCCGCAGCTGGGCGCTGTTTTTGGCTGGCCGGCATTTGTCGACGAGCGCGGCGCCGCGTTTCTGGACGCAGCGCACAAAGACCACGCTGTGTTTCATCAGCCCAACCGCAGCCGCCAGCAGTGGCTGCGCCACTTTTTTGACCACGGCAACGCCTTGTGCCACCCCACCGTCATGCTGCGCCGCGAGGTCTATGACACGGTGGGCCTCTATGACCCCCGGCTGGCCCAGGTGCCAGACCTGGACCAGTGGATTCGCGTCTGCATGCGCTTTGACATCCATGTGCTGCCCGAGGCGATGACTGCCTTTCGCATCCGCGACCAACTGCAAAACGCCAGCGCCGCACGGCCCGAGGTGGTGATTCGCGACGCCTGGGAGCGTGGGCGCATCCTGCGCCATTACCTGCGGCTTGGCGCAGCCGATTTGGAGCAGGTGTTCCCCGAATTTGCCGGCCAGAGCGGCACACCGGCTGAAAAACTGGCGCGCTACGCGCTGACCCTGCCGTATCCGTTTTTTCAGCGCTTTGCGCTTGATGCCTGGTTTGACGCCTTGCCCGATGGCCTGGCCAGTGCACCAGAAGCGCTGGCGCGCGACCCCGCCGCCTGGCGCCGCTTTATCAGTGCCACCGGCGCGCACGACCTGCACCGCATCTACCCGTCTTAAGTGGCCATAACCCAATGCAATCCACCCACCACCCCTACCTGAGCCGGCTGGACCATCTGCGCTTTTATGCGGCCAGCCTGGTGCTGGTGTTTCACTTTTTTCACACCAAGCAGGGTGATCTGCGCCAGGGCAACCCGCTGATCTCGCTGTTTGACGAAGGCCACAGCGGCATTGCCCTCTTCATGGTGATCAGCGGCTTTATCTTTACCGTGCTGGCCGGCAAACATGAGCTGCGCTATGGCGGCTTCATGCGCAACCGCATTCTGCGCATCTACCCCTTGTTTGTGTTTGCCGTGTTTCTGCAGCTTTTCTTCAGCACCTACAACGACCAGCGCAACTACGGCTTCATCCAGCTGATTGGCTGGCTGGTGCCCTTCAGATCAGACACGGTGCCGCTGTCGCCTTACTTTGTGCAGCTGTGGACGATCTGGGTTGAGTTTCAGTTTTACCTGATCTTTCCGTTTTTGCTGATGTTCAGCCGGCGCTTTGGGGCGCGCTACCTGTGGGGCCTGCTGGCGCTGCTGCTGCTGGTGCGCGCGCTGATCTTTGCCGCCAGCGGCAGTGTGCGTTTTCTGGCCTACGAAACCATCTTTGGCCGGCTTGACCAGTTCATCATCGGCATGCTGCTGGCCCGTGTCTGGCTGGCGCAGGCAGGGGCCAGCAAAACAGATGCTGAGAGAACACCGGGCCTGCACCCGGCCTGGCTGGCGCTGGCCGCGCTGGGCGTGCTGCTGGGGCTGCACGGCTTTAGCGCGCGTGTGGGCTTCTCGGAGTTGAAGAGTTGGTTCTGGATCATCTGGCCACCCATTGAGGCGGCTTTGTGGGGTGGCTTTTTGTGGGCCTATCTGCACACGCGCTGGCCCGGCCCGCTGGCGTTGCGCCAGCGCGTGGACGCCATGCTGGCAGCCCTGGGCAGCCTGAGTTTTTCAATCTACGTCATGCACAACCTGGTGATTGCAGCCTACAACGCGCAGTTGCCGCTGCTGCCGCTGCCGCTAAGCCCGCAGGGGCAGGCCATTGCCACCGGCATTCTGCTGGTCTTGCCGGCCACGCTGCTGGTGGCCAGCGCCACTTACTGGCTCATCGAACGCCCGTTTCTGGCCATGCGCAGCAGTTATTTCCGAGAACAGTCGTAAATTCACAACGCATAGGGACTAATCCTTTGGTGGTAGTGCATTGCAAGTCACTTTCAAAGACTGCGCCAAGTTGTTGTTTTTATTGAGTATTATTCTTGCAGCTCAGTCAGACACGGCGCGACCAGCCAATCCAGCCGGTGCGCCACCCGCTACTCCCTTGCAGCCACTGGCGAAAAACAGTTTTATCTGTAGAATCGCGCCATCGAGCCGTCTTGCCAATTGGGGTTGGGCGACAGATTAGCGTTTTAATCCACTTAGCGAGGTAATCCATGTCTCTATACACCACCGGTGCTGCACTTCAAGCTGCTATCAACGCTTTGCCGACCGCCAAGGTTGGCTCGTTCGTAGCCTTTGACCCCTTCTTCTACGGTCAGAGCTACATGGGCGCCTACACCGGCAGCCTGACCCCGATCGAGCATTTTGTGCAAATCGGCGCAGCACGCGGCTACGCCCCCAGCGAAACGTTTGACCCGACCTTCTACAAGGCCACGTATGCTGACTTGTCCGCCACGGGCTTTGACTCGGCTGACCTGCTGATGCACTTCCTGAAGTTCGGTCTGGACGAAGGTCGTTTGCCCAATGCCACACTGGCTGCCGATTTCAATTCGGCCGCCTATCTGGCTGCCTACCCCGCTGTTGCCGCCTACGTCAATGCCCACCTGGCAGACTTCAATGGCAGCGCTTCTAACGGTGC
>SESB01000910.1_pt1 | contig 20677 bp, 18 predicted proteins | sample 3171441 | NCBI WGS metagenome assembly SESB01 (sample SAMN06051867, study PRJNA518727) | freshwater metagenome | biome: subpolar coniferous forest; feature: holomictic lake; material: water; isolation source: holomictic Lake 227, 6 m depth | place: Canada: near Kenora, Ontario | collected... | reverse complement strand
TGCGAATTGCTTCTTCAGTTACAGAGTTAAGAACTGCAGGGTCGGCAACTGAAATTACATCGCCCTCTTTATCGTCAGTATGAGTAGCTGCTCCTAATGAGATTGTTGCTTGGTAGCTCTTTGAACCATCAACTATGTATTGCATCAATTTTGTTGCATTACCAATACCGATTACAAGAACGCCGGTAGCCATCGGATCTAGCGTTCCTGCGTGACCTACACGTTTAGTTCCAAATCGCTTTCGAATCTTTGCGACCACATCGTGGCTTGTCATTCCACTTGGTTTATCGATAACCAAGAAGCCGTTCATATTTTACTCGTGAACCTTGTAGGGGTCGGCATCACCAATTGGTTTTGCATTTGCCCGTAACTTTGCTAGCTCTTCGTCCTTTCGACGGACTTCGCTCATTAAATTATTCATTGCTGATGCGCTTTCTTGAAGTCCATCAGCGAAAAATTCAAGTGTCGGGACGATTCGTAAATTTAACGCTTGTCCGACCTCAGCCCTGAGCATTCCTTTTGCAGAAGCTAGAGCTGCAGCTGTCGACGAACGAGCCTCGTCATCACCAAGGACTGTGTAGAAAATTGAAGCCTGTTGTAAGTCTCCAGTAACACGCACATCCGTTATTGTGATGAAGCCGAGGCGTGGATCTTTAACTCTGGTTTCGAGAAGTTGCGCAATAACTTCCTTAATGCGATCGGCAACTTTCAACACACGATTAGAAGCCATTAGTCACGCTTCTTTTCGCGGATTTCAAATACCTGAATTGTGTCTCCTTCTTGGATGTCGTTGAATGATCCAAGACCGATACCGCACTCATACCCGTCGCGAACTTCAGTTGCATCATCCTTAAATCGACGAAGTGATTCGATTGCCAAATTATCGCCGACAACAGTTCCACCGCGCATAACGCGAGCTTTACCGTTTCGCTTGATAATTCCATCTTGAACCAAGCAACCAGCAATATTTCCAAATTTGCTGGAGCGGAAGATTTCGCGGACTTCTGCATTTCCAAGGACAACTTCTTCAAATTCTGGCTTGAGAAGACCCTTAAGCGATGCTTCGATTTCTTCGATTGCTTTGTAGATGACAGTGTAGAAACGAACTTCCACACCTTCTTGATCGGCGAATACTGCCGTCTGAGGTTCTGGCTTAACGTTGAAGCCAATGATGACGGCTGTTGATGCAGAAGCGAGTGTGACGTCGTTCTTCGTAATTGCACCCACACCGCGGTGGATAACACGTAGATCAACTTCAGCACCAACATCAAGCTGCATGAGCGCATCCTCCAAAGCTTCCACAGAACCAGATACGTCGCCCTTGATGATGAGATTGAGCGTGCTGACCTTTGACTGCTCCATGAAGTCTTCTAGTGAAACCTTCTTGCGAGTCTTGGCAAGCATTGCATTTCTCATTGCTAGTTGACGCTTCTCAGCAATTTGACGGGCGGTGCGATCGTCTTCTGCAACGATGAATGAATCTCCAGCACCTGGAACGCTTGTGAATCCAAGAACCTGAACTGGGCGAGATGGACCTGCTTCAGTTACTGCATCTCCATTTTCATCCAACATCGCACGAACGCGACCATAAGCGCCACCGGCAACGATTGCATCTCCAACGTGAAGAGTTCCACGTTGAACAAGCACCGTTGCGACAGGGCCACGGCCCTTATCAAGGTTGGCTTCAATGGCCACACCGCGAGCTACATCGTTAGCTACGGCGCGAAGATCGAGGGCTGCATCTGCGGTAAGAAGAATCGAATCGATAAGTGCATCGACGCCCTCACCTGATTTTGCAGAGACATTTACGAAGATTGTCGTGCCGCCGTATTCCTCGGCAATCAAGTTGTACTCGGTTAATTGTTGACGCACCTTATCTGGATTTGCGCCTTCTTTATCAATTTTGTTAACTGCAACAACGATTGGAACGTCAGCTGCTTGAGCATGGTTCAACGCTTCAATTGTCTGTGGCATCACGCCATCATCTGCAGCAACAACGAGAACGGCGATATCTGTGACCTTTGTTCCACGAGCACGCATTGCTGTGAATGCTTCGTGACCAGGAGTATCAATAAAGGTAATTGCACGTTCCACACCATCATGCATGTGATGAATTTGATATGCACCGATGTGCTGAGTAATTCCGCCTGCTTCAGACTTAATTACTTCCGTGCTTCGAATGCTGTCCAAGAGGCGAGTTTTACCGTGATCGACGTGACCCATAACGGTCACAATCGGCGAGCGCACTACGAGATCAGCATCATCGACATTCTCGAGTTCAGCAGCGAGGTTAATATCGAACTCTTCAAGAAGTTCGCGATCCTCATCTTCTGGACTAACGATTTCAATGACATAACCCATCTCGCCACCAAGAATCGCGAAGGTATCTTCATCAACTGATTGAGTTGCTGTCACCATTTCACCTAGATGGAAAAGGGCGGAAACAAGTGCCGACGCGTCCGCATTAATTTTTTCTGCAAGATCCATTAATGATGCTCCGCGACGAAGACGAACTACTGTCTTTCCATCTCCGCGAGGTACTACTGCTCCGCCAAGACTTGGCGCCGCCATGTTGTCGAATTCTTCACGCAAAGCCTTCTTGCTCTTGTGTGCTTTACGGCTCTTTCCAGTTTGCTTACCAAACGCACCTGCTGCGCCACCACGTTGATGACGAGCTGGGCCTTTTCCAAAAGTTTGTCCGCCTGCTGGAGCAGCGCCGGTACCTGTTCCAGGAGTACCCGGACGATATGGAGATGAACTTCCTGGTGCGCCACCTGGACGTGACGGTGCACCCGCGCCTGCGCCGCCACCTGGTCTTGTGGAACCCGGTCCTGAAGACGGACCACGTTGCGCAAAACCTGGACGTGTTTGACCTGGACGAGCACCTGACATCGGTGGTCGCGCTGCTCCTGTTTGAGGAGGGCGCTCACCTGGATGAAGTGGTCGACGAGCAGGTGGGCGAGGAATTGCTCCTCCAACTGCTGAAGAGAATGGATTGTTACCTGCACGAGGCGGGCGTGGCATGGCAGAAAATGGATTTGCTGCTGCTGGTGCTGCCGGTGATGCTGGTGCTGCGGGCGCGGTTGGAAGTTCTGCTGCTGGAGCTGCAACTTCACGTGTTATTTTTTCAATTTGAGATCGGGTGCCCTCATCGAGTGAAGCAATCGCAGCTTCAATTTCTTCTGGGGTCGGAGTTTGTTTAGCAACTGCTTTCTTAACCTTTTTAGGCCCAGCAGCCACTGGCTTTGGAGAATCCTCAACCGGCTTCATATCCGGGAATTTCTCCATCAACTTACGCACAACAGGTGCTTCGACAGTCGATGAAGCCGAGCGAACAAATTCGCCCACTTCTTGCAGCTTAGCAAGCAACTCTTTGCTCTCTAAACCTAACTCTTTCGCTAACTCATAAACGCGAACTTTAGCCACGGTAGCCTTTCTGCTTCTCTATAGAAGGCTCCGGGATTTTTCAGGAGCCTAAATTAATGCCTTACTCATGAGCGCGCGGTGCTCATGATTGTGTCTGTGCCTTTTTAAAGACAGAGGTCATTTACTGCTCCTTTTAATAACTTCTCAAGGTCTTGAGAAAGTCTTCCAATATTTTAACTTTGATATCTGCTGAACTCTTAAACGCTCGAGCAAATGCCCTGCGTTGCACAGCTACATCAAAACAATTCGGATGTAACCAAGCACCGCGCCCCGGCTTGTTGTGGTGTGTATCAGGTTCAACCTGATCGCCCACCAAGACAATTCGAAGTAAGTCAGTCCAATTCTCCTTCTTGCGACAGGCGATGCAACTCCGAATGGGTAATCTCAATCGGGGCCCTCTCGAATCTGTCGTAAAATCTCGAACTAGGGTGCCTACCTTACCTGCACTTAGGCTTCGGTCGGTAATTTCGCTTCTTCGTGAGCGTGATCCGACTCAGTTTCTACAGCTTCTGCCTCAATAATCGGCTTCGGCTTTTCAATTCTTTGAACCGGATTATCTGGATGGATATCAATTCTGCACCCCGTCAGTCTTGCGGCAAGGCGGGCATTTTGTCCGTCTTTGCCAATTGCAAGGGAGAGTTGGAAATCAGGAACGATGACTTTGATTGAATTTGGGTCGTTGTTAACACTGATAGCGCTTGTGACGCGTGCCGGAGCTAATGCATTTGCAACATATGTCGCAGGATCATCTGACCAATCCACGATGTCTATCTTTTCACCAAATAATTCATCACTTACCGCTCTTGATCGCGCTCCACTCGGGCCAATGAGTGCGCCTTTTGGACTTACCCCAGCTCGATGTGTGCGCACTGAAATCTTTGTACGCTGACCTGGCTCTCGTGAGACACCCATAACTTCAACGACTCGATCATTAATTTCTGGAACTTCCAAAGCAAAAAGAGCTCTAACGAGTTGAGGATGGGTTCTAGACAAAGTGATCTCTGGACCGCGTTCACCTTTTTCAACCTTTACGACGAACGCTTTAATTCTGTCTCCGTGTTTAAATACTTCGCCCTTAACTTGCTCGTTGAGAGGAATCTTTCCTTCAGTGCGCCCGCCAAGGTATACATAAATTACGGTTTCATCTCTGCCTTGCTGAACTTCTCCGGAGATAATATCCCCGATGGATGCTGCAAATTCTTCTATCACTGCGTTATCGCGTTCTTCACGCATACGCTCCTTGAGGGACTTGCGAGCAATCGATTCTGCAACCGCTTCGAATCCTTCTGGATTATCAATAACTGTTTCAAGCCAAATTCCTTCTTCGTCATAAACTGGAACATGAATCACAAATTCACCAGTTAAGCGGTTGTAAACACAGCGCCCTTTTGGCTTGCATTCAGGAAACTCTGCATACGCCTCAGCCACGCGATTTTCGATATAGTTAATAAGTTGCTCGATAGGAATCTTGCGATCTTCGGCCAATAAAACAAGTCCCTGGAAGTCAACGCTCATTATTTATCTTCTTTTGCGTTGAACTCAATTTGCACAATGGCTTTCTTAATTTCAGCAAAAATAACTTCATCCTCATTAACAAGAACGGCTGTTTCAGTTGATTCACCAATTCGGCCCTCAATTACAGATCCATCTAACAACGTGACTTTGATTAAACGTCCTTTGTTCTTTCTCCAGTGTCTTGGAACTGTCAGTGGTCGATCAATACCGGGAGATGTGACTTCAAGAGTGAATGGAGTGCTCCCCATCTCGGGAAGAGCTTCTACTATTTCTGAAACGTTGCGCGATATCTCTGTCACTTGATCTAGGTTCAATCCAGATTCGCCATCAACGATTACTGTCAAAAGGCTTTTCTTGCCTGCTTTAACAAGGGTGACATCTTCTAAAAATGCTTGAGATGATTCAATAGTGGGAGTAATTGCTTCGGCAATACGTTCACGAACATTCATAAAAACTCCAAACACTATTTAGTTATAAGTACGACCCAATCATAACCCACCTTTGCAATAAGCAAAAACGTGACTGCCAAGAAGACTTTGCGCACTAATGGAGAACCGCCTTTGATTGCCATTCGCGTGCCAAGTAGTGCGCCGGTGACGTTTGCCAGAGCCAAAATAAGTCCAACGTGCCACCAAATATGGCCAGTGAGTTGGAAGGAAATTATCGCTGCGACATTTGTAGACCAATTAACAAGCTTTGCTGTTGCCGAAGCTTTGAGAAAGGCATAGCCCACTACCCCGACCAAAATAAATAGAAGAAAGGTTCCAGTTCCTGGCCCGAATATTCCATCGTAGAAACCAATCAAAAGACCGCAGCTTCCAACAATCCAGTGCCGCAACAGCGGTGTAAATTTCAAATTTTCTTCCATGCCAAGTTCGGGTTTGAACCATGTGTACAAGGCAACTGCAATTAATAAGATGAGAATAATTGGGCGGAAGAAATCTTTTGGAACCGAAGATGCCAACCGCGCACCAGTCATTGATCCGATAAATGCAGGGAGGGCCATATAGAGGGCAATACGCAGATCTGGTTTCACTTTTTTGAAATAGTTATAGGTCGCCGTGGTCGTACCAAATACAGCTGGAATTTTATTTGTACCCAGAATCATCGGAAGTGGCTTATCTGAAATTCCAATCAATAGTGCAGGGAGTTGAACAAGTCCGCCTCCCCCAGCCATCGCATCAACAAAACCAGCGAATCCAGATGCAATTGCAAGAAAGATCCAGGTTGAGAGAACCATTAGTTTGCGGTGACAACACTATAAATCTGGTCAACTGCTCCATTCAATTCAACTTCGTCCTTTTCGCCACTTCTGCGATTGCGAAGTTCAACTTTTCCCTCGGCAAGAGCCTTGCCGACAATAACAATGTATGGGTTTCCAATGAGCTCGGCATCTTTAAACTTTACGCCAGGACTTGCATCTCGGCGATCATCCAACATAACGCGCAAACCTTTTTCTTCCAATTCTTGTGCAAGTTTCTCGGCGGTATCAAAGGGCAGATCATCTTTTCCGGTTGCCACAATATGAACGTCGGCCGGAGCTACTTCGCGTGGCCAGATGAGTCCAATTTCGTCGTGACTCTGTTCTGCAATCGCTGCGACTGCGCGAGATACTCCAACGCCGTAAGAACCCATCGTGACGACCCTAGCTTTTCCATCTTTATCTAAGACTGTGAGATCGAGTGCTTCTGCATATTTTCGTCCAAGTTGGAAGATATGCCCGATTTCGATAGCACGATCAATAATTACGGGCGTTGCACATTCAGGACATTGATCTCCTGCGCGAACCTCTGCGGCCTCAATGAATCCTTCGACTTCAAAGTCGCGTCCGTGAGTCACATAAAGAGCATGTTTCTCGCGAGCATTCGCACCTGTTACCCAATGCGATCCCTTAACAATGCGAGGGTCTGCATAAACCGTGACTCCATGTTGTTTTGCGTCTTGAGGACCAACGTATCCCTTCACCAGTCCAGGGAATTTCTTAAAATCTTCATCATCAAACAAGCGAAGTTCTTCAACTCCTGGAAGGTTTGCTTCAACCCTCTTTAGATCAACTTCGCGATCACCTGGCACCAAAATAGAAATCGCTTTTCCATCTGCCATGAGAAGAACATTTTTTAGAGTGTCACTTCCTTGAAATCCCCCACCATGATCCTTATTGAGAAGTTCCACAAGTGAATCGATTGTTGGAGTATTTGGTGAATCAAAAACTTTCATAGCAGGAGCAGGTTCACCAGAATATTCAGAAACTTTTGTAACCATCGCTTCAACGTTTGCTGCGTAACCACACTTAGGGCAGAGAACATAAGTATCTTCACCGGTCGAGCAAGGAGCAAGAAATTCTTCAGAACGTGATCCACCCATTGCTCCTGAGACCGCAGAGACGATGTTGTATTTCAAACCTAAGCGATCAAAAAGTGAAATATATGCTTGGCGGTGTTTCTCGTAAGAATTTGCAAGTCCTTCATCATCAATGTCGAATGAGTAGGAATCCTTCATAACAAATTCGCGCCCTCGGATGATTCCACTGCGAGGACGTGCTTCGTCACGGTACTTTGTTTGAATTTGGTAAATAGAAATTGGAAGGTCTTTATACGATGCAAACTCACCCTTAATCATCAAAGTAAACATCTCTTCGTGAGTTGGGCCAAGCAGCATGTCATTTCCACGGCGGTCCTTCAGACGGAAAAGAGAGCCACCGTATTCTTCCCAACGCTTTGTTCGTTCATATGGCTCGCGAGGCAACAAGGCAGGAAAATGAACTTCTTGAAAACCTGCTGAATCCATCTCATCGCGAACAATTCTTTCAATGTTGCGAAAGGTTAGATAACCAAGTGGTAGCCACGAGTAAATACCGGCTGCAATGCGTCGAACATAACCTGCCCGAACCAAGAGTTTGTGGGATGCGACCTCAGCATCGGCTGGATCATCACGAAGGGTTCGAAGCAAGAGTGTGGACATGCGTAGCATGTGAGTACCTTACTTGACAGTGACGGTTGGTTCCCCCGATGAAACTCCAGCGTCTTCCATCTCCTGCGCAAGACGCATCGCTTCTTCAATAAGCGTCTCAACGATTTGTGATTCAGGGACAGTCTTAATGACCTCACCCTTCACAAAGATTTGGCCTTTTCCATTGCCCGAAGCGACGCCTAAATCAGCTTCACGAGCTTCGCCGGGTCCATTCACAACGCATCCCATGACTGCAACGCGAAGCGGAACTGTCATTCCTTGCAAACCTGCTTGAACACTTTCTGCGAGTTTGTAGACATCTACCTGAGCACGACCGCATGATGGACAAGAAACAATTTCAAGCTTTCGCTGACGAAGATTGAGTGATTCAAGAATTGAAATACCGACCTTTACTTCCTCAACTGGTGGAGCTGAAAGGGAAACTCTAATCGTGTCACCGATGCCTTCGGCGAGCAAGATTCCAAATGCTGTGGCTGATTTAATTGTGCCTTGGAAAATTGGACCAGCTTCTGTGACACCAAGATGAAGTGGGTAATCACATTTTGATGCCAAGAGTCGATAAGCCTTTACCATCGTGACCGGGTCATGGTGTTTGACTGAAATCTTAATGTCGGAAAACCCATGCTCTTCAAAGAGAGATGCTTCCCACAGCGCAGATTCAGCGAGCGCTTCTGGAGTTGCTTTGCCGTATTTTGCAAGTAAGCGAGGATCGAGTGATCCCGCATTTACACCGATGCGAATTGGAATACCTGCATCTCCTGCAGCCTTAGCCACTTCTTTTACCTTGTCATCAAATTGCTTGATGTTTCCTGGATTGACGCGAACGGCAGCACATCCTGCATCGATCGCTGCGAAAATATATTTTGGTTGGAAGTGAATATCTGCAATCACAGGAATCTGTGATTTCTTTGCAATCTGAGCGAGTGCGTCGGCATCATCCTGACTCGGAACTGCAACGCGGACAATCTGGCAGCCTGACGCTGTTAATTCGGCTATCTGCTGAAGTGTTGCATTTACATCCGATGTGAGAGTCGTGCACATTGACTGCACACTTACTGGTGCATCTCCCCCAACAAGGACGCTTCCAACTTTCAGTTGCTTGCTCTTACGACGAGGCGCGAGAGTTGGCGGAGGGGATGCCGGCATTCCAAGGTTGACCATGGGGATACCTTACAAGTTGAAGTGGACTGGATTGAAAATATCAGCGGCAAGGAGCAAAAGTGAGAGTCCAACTAGGAAGACGAAGACCACCAAAGTAAGCGGAGTGAGGGATTCCACATTGATTGGCCGTGGATTCGGGCGGCGGCGGATTCGTGCCCAGACATTACGCAAGCCATCAATGATGGCAATCGCCATATGTCCTCCATCGAGTGGCAAGAGCGGAAGTAGGTTAAAAATTCCCACAAAAATGTTGAGACTCGCAATGATGAGAAGGAATGTGCCAATACGCTCATTCCAACCCAAAGATGCATTGCCAGCAGTTTGAGCTGAAGCTTCTGCAACTCCAATCACTCCCACTAGCCCAGCAGGATCGCGTACTTCATTGCCAAAAGTTTGACGCACTAACGCTGGAACTTTTGAAGGCAATTGCGTCAAGGAGGTGATGCTCCCTGTAAATAGATTTCGAGAAAGTTCCCAACTGCGGGATAGAGAAGTGCTGAAAGGCGCTCGAGCCATACCGATTTTATTTAAAACTCCAAGCATGCCGATTGTCTTGCCATTTACTTTGTGAGGGATCGAAGCAATTGGAATATCTAATTGTTCGTTACCCCGCTTAATTGAAAAAATATTTACTTTACCAGGAGAATTTCGAACAACGTTTATGTCGGTATTCCAATCACTCACCGGATATCCGTTGATTGCTGTGAATTTATCGCCAGGAATAATTCCTGCTGCTTTGGCGGGAGAAGGAACTGAAGTAGAGGTACATGCCGCATTATTTGCATTAATACATGGCACGACTTGATCCACTGTTGAAGTTAATGAGGCTGTGCCAACACTGAAGAAGATGAGAAATATCAAGAAGAAACCAATGGCGAAATGCAGAAAAGAGCCGGCGCCAAGAACAATTAGCCTTTTTGGAGCCGAGGCCTTGTAGAACGCTCTGTTGGCATCACCCTCCGAAAGCTCTTCGCTGGCAGACATTCCAACAATCCTGCAATATCCACCAGCAGGAATTGCCTTTATTCCAAATTCTGTCTCCCCGCGCTGGGTGGACCAAATTCGCTTTCCAAAACCAAGAAAGAATTCTGTGACTTTCATGCCGAAACTCTTCGCTGTGAAATAGTGACCAGCTTCGTGAATCATTACTGAAGTAAGGAGAGCGACTACGAAGGCTAGAACTCCAATGAGACCCATCATGCTGCGCTTTCCTCTTTCTTAATAATCTCTTCCGCGACCTGGTGCGTATCTTGCTCGAGAGCACTGACATCACTGAGATCGCGAATCTCGCTCAGTGATGAACTCTCGAATTTTTCTACAGTTTTAGAAAGTACACGAAGAATTGAAGAAAACCCTATGCGTTCACTTAAAAAAGCGTTAACAGCGCTTTCATTTGCTGCGTTATAGATAGCTGGCATGCCCCGTCCGAATTCTCCAACTTTGCGCGCCAATGCAACAGCCGGGAATCTAATGTTATCAATTGGACGAAATTCCCAAGTGTTGCTCTTAGTCCAATCTATAGGTGTACCCGCGCGCGCTATACGTTGTGGATATGACAACGCGTAAGCAATCGGCCCCTTCATATTTGGAGGGCTTGCTTGGGCAATTGTGGAGCCATCCACAAATTCAACCATTGAATGCACAACAGATTGCGGATGGATAACCGCTTCTATTTGTGAATACGGAATATCAAAGAGATAGTGCGCTTCAATTATTTCAAGACCTTTGTTTACTAAAGTTGCTGAATTAATTGTGACTACGGGACCCATTGACCAAGTCGGATGTGCGAGGGCGTCATCAATTGTTACGTTTTCCAAGTCGGTACGATCTCTAAAAGCTCCACCGCTAGCAGTAATTACCAACTTTGATATTTCTGCTCGTTTTCCAGCAAGCATCGCTTGGAAGATTGCACAATGTTCGGAATCAACTGGGATAAGTCGATCGCGACCAAATTTTGTAACTAAATCTCCACCAGCAACAAGGGATTCCTTATTTGCGAGCGCAACAATATTCCCAGCCGCCAATGCAGAAAGCGTTGAAGCAAGTCCGATCGAACCAGTGATTCCGTTCAAGACAATATCAGCGCTCATGCTCGCAATCTCAGGAGAAGCCTGCTGGCCACAAATTACTGAAACTCCTGCAGGTGAATCTGAGGTGAATTCTTTGGCACTTGTACCGATTACCGGTACGCGAAACTTCTTGGCTTGCTCAGCTAAGAGTGCGTGGTTGCCTGAGCCTGCGCTTAGACCAATTACTCGAAAAAGTTCAGGGTTGGCGGCCACGACTTCAAGGGCCTGGACACCGATAGATCCAGTTGAGCCCAAAATCACGATGTCACGCATTCCACCATTCTCTCGCACTTTCCGGGTGTAGTTACACTTAAGCCATGTACTCAAAGACTCCGCTTGCTCAAGAACGTCACCTTGTCACTGCAATTCCAGGGCCAAAATCCCAGGAAGCCCTAGCTCGGAGAGCCGCCGCCACATCAGGTGGTCTTGGTCTGACATTTCCCGTAGTCATAGAGCGTGCTCAAGGTGCAATTCTTCAAGACATCGATGGAAACTCGCTCATCGACTTTGGGTCAGGCATTGGCGTAAACAATGTCGGAAATACAAATGACCGAGTTGTTAAGCGTGTGATTGATCAAGTTCAATCAATGACGCATACCTGCTTCACCGTCGCCCCATACATGGGTTACATCGAAGTTTGCGAGCTACTTAATGAATTAACGCCAGGTACTCATGCAAAGAAATCATTGCTCGTTAACTCTGGAGCTGAAGCTGTTGAGAACGCAGTAAAGATTGCGCGCCACTTCACAAAACGCCCAGCAATTGTTGTCTTTGAACACGCCTACCACGGTCGAACAAATCTCACTATGTCATTAACCGCAAAGAACATGCCATACAAGGATGGATTTGGACCATTTGCTGGTGAAGTATTCCGCATGCCTATGCCATATCCCTACCGTGCTATTACAAATGCAGCCACATTGGCAGAAGATTCATTTGAAGAAATTTCGCACCGAATTGAGAAGGAAATTGGCGTGCACAATGTTGCAGCCATTTTGATTGAACCAATTCAAGGTGAAGGTGGATTTATTGTTCCGCCAAAGGGATTCTTACCAGCGCTTGCCGACTTCTCTAAGAAGCATGGAATTGTTTTCATTGCCGATGAAGTCCAGTCTGGATTCTGCCGTACCGGTGATTGGTTTGCAGTCAATGATGAAAACGTTATTCCGGATATGGTCGTTACTGCTAAAGGAATAGCCGGCGGTCTTCCACTTGCAGGAGTTACAGGCCGCGCAGACATCATGGATTCAGTTCACGTCGCTGGCCTTGGTGGAACTTATGGCGGCAACCCAGTCGCATGCGCAGCGGCACTTGGCGCAATCGAATCAATGAAGGAAGATAAACTCAACGATCGAGCTCGCCACATTGGACAAGTTCTCGGTGACAAACTTCGTGAGCTTCAAGGTAAGTATCCGATAATCGGTGATGTCCGAGGTCGCGGAGCTATGCAAGCTATTGAACTTGTTAAAGCAGGAACAAAAGAGCCGAATACTCAAGCTATGCAGGACGTTATTAAATATTGCACGAGCAAAGGTGTTCTAATTCTGACTGCAGGAACATATGTCAACGTAATTCGTTTCTTGCCACCATTGATTATTTCTGACGCACTTCTGAAGGATGCGTTGGATGTCCTCGAAGAAGCCTTTGCTTCGCTTAAATAATTTATTTTAGCGATCTAGTAAATTACGAGTTGGCTGGTAGCTTCCACCATTCCTGCGAACGGTTATTGCGCTGAGCGCTTCTAAAATAACTCGATTTGCGAGCAATGCGGTGATGTCGCTGCTGTCGTAAGCAGGAGCAACTTCAACAATATCGATCCCAACAACTGGCAGTTCTGTGCAGATTCGACGCACAGATTCCAACAATTCTCGACTCGTCATTCCACCTGGCTCTGGAGTACCAGTACCTGGGGCCATTCCTGGATCAACAACATCAATATCTACAGATAAGAAAACTCCAACGCAGTCGTCAGTCAATATTCCAAAAGATTCATTCAATACAGCGTCTAACCCTCTGTGATGAATTTCTGTCATCTCATATGAGCGCATTCCTTTATCGCGCATCCACTTGAGAGTCGCATCGTCAGGCCAATAACCTCGAAGTCCTAGTTGAAGGAAACGATCACCACGAACTGCGCCAGTGTCTATTAAACGCCGCATTGGCGTTCCATGGCCAACAAGTGCACCAAATTGATCCTCGCCGGTATCTGCATGGGCATCAAAATGAATCATTGAAATTTTACCCATACCTCGATGATGAGCAATGCCCGCTACGTCAGCAGAGGCTATTGAGTGATCCCCGCCAAGTACAACAGGGATTGCCCCTGCTCGAGATATTTTTTCAGTCGCATCTTCAAGAAGCTTCAAAGAAGCAATTAAATCTCCGCCATTCATGAGCAAATCACCGGCATCAAATATCTTCAAATCTTTAAGTGGATCTACGCGAAATGTTAAGTGAGGGCGCTCTCCGTCATGTGGAAGATAATCTGCTCCGCGAATTGCTTGAGGACCCATCTTGGCACCTGAACGGTAGGAGGTTCCGCTATCAATTGGCGCTCCAATAATGATTACTTCGGCGCCAGCATAAGTTTCAGGCTTATCTAAATCACAAGATGGAATTCCCAGAAAGGTAAAGCTAGGACCATACATATTTCCAATATTTGTCATTTTGTACCCACCTTGCGTTTAGCGCTGACGACTTGTCCAAGTACCACAATAATAAGTGCAAGAAAGAACATTGCCGAGCCAATCACATTTGCCTGGGCGGGAAGTCCTCGCTCAGCGTGCGTATAAACATAAAGAGGGAATGTGACGGTCGTGCCGGAGTTGAAATTTGTGATGATGAAGTCATCGAAGCTGAGGCTGAACGCAAGGAGGGCAGCGCCAGCGATTCCTGGAGCAACAAGTGGAAAGGTCACCCTACGAAAAGTTTCACGTTCATTTGCATAGAGATCCATAGCGGCTTGTTCGAGGCGTGGATCTAGGGAGGCGATACGCGCTTTAACCGTAACAACTACGAAGGAGATACAGAACATCACGTGCGCAATCACAATCGTCCAGAATCCAAGATTCATACCTAAATTTAAGAAGATGGTGAGGAGAGAGGCTCCAAGGACGAGTTCTGGAGATGCCATAGGGAGAAAGATCAAAGTATTTGTTGCAGCTCTTCCTCTAAATGCGTATCGTCCGAGCGCAAATGCAATCAACGTGCCGAGGATAGTTGCGATAAACGTTGCCAATAGCCCAATTTTTATGGAGTTCCCTAGAGCAGGGCATACATCCAAGACTCCACATGGCTGCTTCCAGTTATTCCAGGTGAAACCTCTCCATACCAAATTTGATTTGATGTAGTCATTAAATGAAAATGCAAATGTATAAGCAACTGGAATAAAAAGATAAGTAAACCCAATAACCATGTAGATGCGAATGAGATTGCGAGAGAACCAGCGTGTAAGAGTTTTCATACCAACTCCTCCGTACCAGCCTTGCGAACATAAATCATGACCATAATTGAAATTGCAATCATGAGAATAAAGGAGAGTGCTGCGGCGGTTGGGTAATCTTGTGTGTTCAGGAATTGTGCATTAATGACATTACCAATCATCTTTGTGCTTGGATTTCCCAAAATTTCAGCATTTACATAATCACCTGCAGCTGGAATGAAGGTGAGAAGCGTTCCAGCGACAACACCCGGCATCGAGAGAGGTACAGTGACTCTGCGGAATGTTGTGAACGCATTCGCATACAGGTCTCCGGATGCTTCAAGCACGCGAGGATCAATACGCTCCAAGCTTCCATACAGAGGTAGAGTCATAAATGGTAAGAAGTTGTAAGCCAAACCGATTATCACGGCAGGCACGCTTGCGGTGATATGGGTTGTATTCGAGATGAGGTGCAGATCGGCAAGCGTTCGAAACACTGGGCCGTTCTGCCCGAGAATCTGCTTCCAAGCAATTGTACGAAGGATGAATGAGCAGAAAAAGGGCGCAACAACTAGTACGAGAAGAATGTTCTTATATTTTCCAGATTTGAATGCGATTCCGTAAGCAAGTGGGTATGCAATGGCAAGAGCTAAAAGAGTTGCAATAAACGCATAAAGAAATGAGCGTCCAAACTGTGCACTTGCCCCAGTCAGGGCGTCCCAATAATTTGCCCACCGGTAGGTTTGGACGAACTCACCTATTCCAGCACCTGAGGTCTTAGTTGCCGTGCTAACCAAAGTAATAATAGGAGCAACAAAAAAAAGCGCTAGCCATAACAATCCAGGAGCCAGCAAGAAGTAAGGAACTAATGACTTCTTCTTCATCTCGGCGGTGGCGCCGCCAGACGTTCGCACGACTGCAGCCATCGCTACTCTTCCTCGGGATTTACTTCAGAACCTGCATTTACATCTTGTGAACCATCTAAAGCGAAGGAGAACGCTGGTTCCCATGTCAAAGTCACTTCATCACCCTTGTCGAGTGGAGGGACGCCATCATCGTTCTGCTCGAAAACCATAATTTCTTCTCCCCACGGCATCTCCACTTGATATTGAGTAGAAACACCTATGTAAGAAACGTCCACAATGTGTCCGCCTTTGAAGGTATTACCGGGGCGAGTATGGCCATCATTATCAATGCGAAGTTTCTCAGGGCGAATTGCATAAAGAACTGAGTTATTTTTGGAATGTGAACGAGCCTTCAAGACTTTAACTTTTTGTCCGTAGAGATCAACAACGTGGAAATCTCCATCTGCATCGATGATTGTTCCTTGAATGAGGTTGGACTGGCCTAGGAAATTTGCAACAAAGGCAGTCTTCGGATTGTCGTAAAGCTCAGCAGGAGTTCCCATCTGCTCAATCCGACCTTCATTCATTACGGCAATCGTGTCAGCCATAGTCATAGCTTCTTCTTGATCGTGGGTAACGTGAACGAAAGTAAGTCCAACTTCAGTTTGAATCCATTTCAATTCAATCTGCATTTGACGACGAAGCTTCAGATCAAGAGCGCCAAGGGGCTCATCCAAAAGCAGAAGCGCTGGGCGATTAACGATTGCGCGAGCAACGGCTATGCGTTGTTGTTGACCACCTGACAACTGCGTTGGTTTGCGGTCTGCTAGATGTGGAAGTTCGACGAGGTTGAGAACCTTTTCCACTTGCGCTTTAACATCTTTAACTCCGCGACGTCGCAAGCCAAAAGCGATGTTTTCAAAAATCGTAAGATGCGGAAAGAGTGCATAATTTTGGAATACGGTATTAACGGGCCGCTGATAAGGACGCTTATCAGTTATGTCTGTAGTGCCGATTGAAATCTTTCCAGAGGTTGGATCTTCCAAGCCAGCAATCATTCGTAGAGTTGTCGTCTTTCCACAACCCGAAGGCCCAAGAAGAGCGAAGAATGAACCTTCGGGGATCGTGAGCGTTAGGTCATCAACCGCTTTAAAATCACCAAAACTCTTTGTGAGATTGAGAAGTTTTAGATCGCCTTTTGCCGATGTGGAGGCGTCTGGCATTAACCGTTACCAATCGCCTTCTGGAATGACTTCGCATATTTTGATGTTTCAGCCGGATTCAACTCACGGAATACCTTGAGGTTTTTCCACATCGCATCAGTAGGGAAAATCAATGGGTTATTTACTTGCTTTGGATTAACCTTTGCCATCGCGGCTTGTGCGCCGGCAACTGGGCAGATATATGTAATGTAATTAGCCACAGTCGCAGCCACAACCGGGTCGTAATAATAATTAATGAGCGCTTCGGCGGCAGCCTTGTTTGGAGAAGTCGAAGGAATCATCAAGTTATCGGTAGAGAAAGTTCCACCCGACTCGGGAACTGCAAATCCAAAGCGATTTCCATTCTGAAGATTAAGCTGATTTATATCTCCTGACCAACCAATTACGGCAATTGCATCTCCGCTAATCAGATCTTCGGCATAGCTTTGACCCTTTACTTGGCGGATATATCCGTCCTTGATCTTCTTTTGGATGAAATCAACAGCTTTCTGAAATTGCGTATCCGTAAATGGCTTCGAGATATCTACGCCTTGCCACAACATAACTAAACCAATTGTGTCTCGCATTTCAGAGAGAACTTCGATGCGTCCTTTATTTGCTGGAGCGAATAAGTCATCAAGAGTTTTTAGACCTTTAGGAAGGGCGCTCTTGCTCCAGGCTATACCAGCAATAATTCCAGCCCACGGAAGTGAGTAATGACGACCGGCATCGAAGGGACGATTGAGAAGTGATGGAAGAATATTCTTCTTATTTGGGACTGCAGCATCGTCAAGTTTTTGAACGAAGCCACTTGCAAGCCACTGCGCGGCTTTCCATTCGGTCATCGTGACTACGTCGTAGCCAATATCTTTCTTGAGTCGAAGTTGAGGAGAAACTTTTGCCGTAAAAGTATCGTTATCATCAATTGCTTCTTGATATGTAGCCTTTATCCCGGTCTTTTTCTTAAACGCTTCAAGCGTTGGATACTTCTTTGTCTTATTATCAAAATCTAAATACAAACCCCAGTTAGCCCAACGGACTGTTCCACCTGCAGCTTGTGCAACTGATGATCCTTCAAATCCAATCATTGTTGCGGCAGCGGCACCGCTAGCTCCAGCTAAGAGTGCTCTACGCGAGAGAAAGGCCTTTGAAACTTTCTCGAGTTCTCCTAATAGTTCGTTTTCTCCTGGGGGAATTTCGCGATTTATTTTTGACACTTTACGAGCCTTTCTCTTGGCAGAGCAGCGACAGGTGAATTAATCCTTATGATGGGAATACTAGACCGAAAAGATTAAAAATCGGTTACAGATTGAGGTTTGTCATCACATGCTTGATGCGTGTGTAATCTTCAAAACCATAATTTGAGAGGTCCTTGCCATATCCAGAGTGCTTAAATCCTCCATGAGGCATCTCTGCAACAATTGGAATATGAGTATTAATCCAAACACAACCAAAATCAAATGCTTTAGCAAGACGCATTGCTCTACCGTGATTACTCGTCCAGACGCTGGAAGCTAAGCCATAGGCCACTCCGTTTGCATAAGTGATTGCCTGAGCCTCATCTGTGAATTTTTGAATTGTAATAACTGGCCCGAAAATCTCATTTTGAATCATTTCATCATCTTGCTTGAGATCTGCAACGACTGTTGGGCTCCAAAAATAACCGGCGCGATCGACCTTGTTTCCTCCGGCCACAATCTTTGCGTGCGATGGAGTGCGATCGATAAATCCTTGCAATCTCGCCAGCTGATTAGCATTATTGACCGGACCATATAGAACATCTTCAGTCGGGGCACCAGTCGCAATATTCTCTGTTGCTTGCTTTGCTAACAAGGCTACGAAATCATCATAAACACTTGCCTCGACCATGACTCTTGTTGCAGCGGTGCAATCCTGACCTGCGTTGAAATATCCAGCGATCGCAATAGCCTCGGCTGCTGCTTCAAGATTTGCATCAGCGAAGACAACTACAGGTGCCTTTCCGCCTAACTCCAAATGGACCTTTTTCAGATCATTTGATGCGCTCTTTGCAACTTCCATTCCAGCGCGAACTGAACCAGTTATTGAAACCATTTGAGGAATCTTGTGTTCGATAAGCGCGCGACCAGTATCGCGATCTCCGGTAACAACATTGAATACACCTTCAGGAAGAAATTCAGACATTACTTCTGCCATCCACACAGTTGATGCTGGCGTTGTGTCACTTGGCTTTAGCACAACAGTGTTACCAGCTGCTATCGCAGGCGCCCACTTCCAGACAGCCATCATCATTGGGTAATTCCAAGGAGTGACTTGTGCACAAACACCAATAGGTTCGCGTCTGATGAAAGAAGTCATTCCACGCATGTACTCGCCTGCGGATCTTCCTTCTAGATTTCTAGCGGCTCCAGCAAAAAACCGAATTTGATCAATCATTGGTGGGGCTTCTTCGGAAGTCGTAAGCGAAATCGGCTTTCCGGTATTTTCAGATTCAATAGCAATAAGTTCATCGGCGCGAGATTCAAATGCATCGGCGATTTTGAGAAGTGCTCTTTGACGTTCCGACGGTGTTGAATCGCGCCAGCCTTCAAAAGCGTTTGCTGCCGCATTTACTGCCTGATCTACATCCGTAGCGTTTGAAACCGGAGCAGTCATGTAGGCGGTTCCTGTTACTGGGTTAATAATCTCCGAGGTTGCGCCACTTGCAGAAGCTTGCTTCTTTCCATTAACAAAATTATTAAGAGTTTTCATGAGGGAGAGATTATCTCGGCTGCAGCCAGTTGACCACAGGCTCCATCGATTTCCCTGCCGCGAGTATCGCGAACTGTGACTGGAACTCCGTAAGTTTCAAGAATTCGAACGAATTCTGCCTCATCTTGATGCCTTGAAGCGGTCCACTTTGAGCCCGGAGTTGGGTTTAGTGGAATGAGATTGACGTGGGCGTTGCGATTTTTCAAAAGTCGACCAAGTAAATCTGAACGCCAGGCCTGATCATTGATATCCCTGATCAGTGCGTATTCGATTGAATATCTACGACCTGTCTTGTCAGAATAACGGTCTGCAGCATCCAAAACTTCCTTTACCTTCCAGCGTGAGTTAATTGGCACCAAGGTGTCACGAAGCTCATCATCTGGAGTATGCAAAGAAACTGCCAGTGTTACTGGAATGCCCTCGTCGCGAAGTTTATCAATTCCATTTACTAGACCAACAGTCGAAACCGTAACTGACCTGGCTCCAATACCTAAACCATCTGGTTGAGGAGCGGTGATATTTCGTACAGAGCGAATAACTGCGTTGTAGTTAGCCATCGGTTCGCCCATACCCATAAATACAACATTTGAAAGTCGAGTCTCTCCCCCAGGCAATTCTCCGGAAGCACAAACTCGCGCTGCCGCAACAACCTGCGCAGTTATTTCACCGGCAGTGAGATTTCGAGTTAATCCTGCTTGGCCAGTTGCGCAAAACGGGCAATTCATTCCACAGCCAGCTTGGGAAGAAATACAAACTGTTGTGCGATCGGTGTAACGCATCAGAACGCTTTCAACGAGTACTCCATCATGCAATCTCCACAAATCTTTGCGAGTCTTGCCATTATCAGCAGTCACTGTGCGAACAAGAGTTATCAACTTTGGAGTAAATTTTTCGGCAACCATAGGACGCAAATCCTTGGGGATGTCTGTCCATGTTTCTGGATCATCGTTGTAGTGGACAAAGAAATGAGTTGCTATCTGCTTTGCTCTAAATGAAGGTAATCCGATCTCCTCTGCAAGTGCCTTTCTAGCCTCAGGATCGAGGTCAGAAAAATGCTTTGGGGGTTTTACCTTTTGCTTTGGCTCATCAAATACTAATTTCAGTTCATCTGACATTTTGGTTATAACTTCCAATGTTTTATAAGTTCAAGCACAAACCAGACGGCTGGGCCAGTAAAGAGAACAGAATCAATTCGATCCAAGACGCCACCGTGACCAGGAAGAATTGAACCCATATCTTTGATGTTGAGGTCTCGCTTTATCGCTGATTCAATGAGGTCACCAGCCGTTGCCGTGGCAACGCCCATCAACCCGATTAACACTCCAAGCCACCAATGTT
>SESB01000905.1_pt1 | contig 20763 bp, 14 predicted proteins | sample 3171441 | NCBI WGS metagenome assembly SESB01 (sample SAMN06051867, study PRJNA518727) | freshwater metagenome | biome: subpolar coniferous forest; feature: holomictic lake; material: water; isolation source: holomictic Lake 227, 6 m depth | place: Canada: near Kenora, Ontario | collected... | reverse complement strand
CCTTTCTATCCTAGAACTTACGCAACAGAAATTTATGAAAATGGCCATCGGCGAAGGACGCAATAATTTTATTGTAGAATGGAACGAGCATAGAGAAGCAGATCTGGAAGACGCAGGTTTAACGGATGAATTATTTGCTGCGAATAAGCCTGAGGAAAATTAAAAATTAAAAAGAATAGTTAAGAAATAATTTGAAAGTGATAAAAAAATACCCCTCATGTTCGCTTGCGAATAGGAGGGGATGCTGATGCCGGACTCGGCATACAGCTGGGGTGGTTGATGAACTTAGATAATATTTCTTTGAAAACCCACCCCGAATTAATTAATTACAGTCACAGTTTCATTCATCAATTCTCTCACTGCACTTGCTATTCCTTGTGCATCGTATTCGCATTCTCGATGTAATTCTTTAGGACTTCCATGCTCTACAATTCTATCAGGTATACCTAAAATTTTTACTGTTGCTTTATAATTGTACTTGTTCATGAACTCCAGAACTGCAGTTCCAAATCCACCCACTACGGTACCATCTTCAACAGTAACAATTTTATCATATTTGCTAAATGCTTCATGAAGTAAATCTTCATCAATTGGTTTTACAAATCGTAAATCATAGTGTGCAGGATTGATTCCTTCAGCACGCAATTCTCTGATAGCTGCTTGTGCAAAATTACCAGGATGTCCAAAGCTTAGAATAGCAATTGAATCTCCATCCTTTAATTTACGCCCTTTGCCTATTTGTAATTCTTTGAATGCAGTTCTCCATTCCACCATCATACCTTCACCTCTTGGGAAACGAATCACAAATGGAACTTTATTGTGCTCTAACTGTGCAGTATACATCAGATTGCGTAGTTCTTCTTCATTCATGGGTGCACTGATCACTAAATTCGGAATGCATCGCATAAAAGAAATATCATAACAACCATGGTGTGTTGGTCCGTCTTCACCCACAAGACCTGCTCTGTCTAAACAGAACACAACGGGTAATTTTTGTATAGCTACATCATGCACTACTTGATCATAAGCCCTTTGCATGAAGGATGAATAAATATTACAGAACACACGCATTCCTTGTGTGGCCAAACCGGCACTAACGGTTACCGCATGCTGTTCACAGATACCCACATCAAAAGCACGATGTGGCATTTTGTCCATCATAAATTTCAAGGAACAACCACTTGGCATGGCAGGAGTAACCCCCATGATCTTATCATTCATTTCTGCAAGCTCAATCATAGTATGACCAAATACATCCTGATATTTCGGAGGCTGAGGTGCATCAGATTTTTTCTTCACAATTTCACCCGTAAGTTTGTCGAATAATCCTGGTGCGTGCCATTTTGTTTGGTCTTTTTCTGCAAGTGCATATCCCTTTCCTTTAACTGTTACAATGTGTAATAATTTAGGTCCAGGAATGTTTTTTAAATCTTTTAATGTATCAACTAAGTTGGTAATATTATGTCCGTCAATTGGCCCAAAATAACGCAGATTCAGGGCTTCAAAAAGATTACTGCTTTTTGAAACAATCCCCTTCATATTCGCTTCTAATTTGCTAGCCATTTCTCTGCTGAAAGTTTTTCCAACAGGAAGTTTTCCCATCAAGTTCCAAATCTCATCACGCATCTTATTATAAGTGGGAGAGGTTGAAATATCTGTTAAGTAACTTTTCAATGCACCTACATTGGGATCGATACTCATGCAATTGTCGTTCAAAATAATCAACACATCACTATCGGCCACACCTGCATGATTCATTGCTTCAAAAGCCATACCTGCTGTCATTGATCCATCCCCAATTACAGCAACAGATTTTCTATTTTCACCTTTATATTTTGCAGCCATCGCCATTCCCAAAGCAGCGGAAATAGAAGTTGATGAATGACCTACACCAAAAGTATCGTATGGGCTTTCCGTTCTTTTTGGGAATCCACTGATTCCATTATACTTTCTATTAGTAACAAACTTATCTCTTCTACCTGTAAGAATCTTATGGCCATAAGCTTGATGACCAACATCCCAAACCAATTGATCATATGGGGTATTGTATACGTAATGCAAGGCAACACTTAGTTCAACTACTCCAAGACTGGCAGCAAAGTGGCCACCATGAACACTTACTACATCAATAATATATTGACGAAGCTCTGTGCTTACCTGATGTAATTGATCGCGATTTAGTTTTTTAAGATCGTCGGGGCTATCTATTTTTTGTAAGAGTGGGCCTGCAAGTATCTCCATGAACCATAAATTTATATGTAAAAATAGGCAATTAACATTAAGCAATTGCCCTATATAAAGAATATAAACATCAACGCTTTGAGATGGTTCACCGCATTAAACATATATTTCTGCCAAATAGAAGCTGATTTTACCATTAATCCCAATTCGGGGTATTATGGTTTGGCTTTCAAGTTATATTTGCCCTTACATGAGATTGAAATCTTCCGCATATTGGTGGTGCCAATTAGGTGGTTGGCTGTTTTATAGCCTGACCTGGGTATTCTTTGCCTTTTTGTTTGAACAGAAATACACCAGCATGTTTTATTCCAGGTTGTTCCTGAACATTGGATCCGGCTTGATTTTTACGCATTCATTGCGCTTTTTTATCATCAAATTCGATTTAAAACCACCCTTACAAAAGCAGAAATGGGGACGGTTAGCTATTCTGATTGTACTCACTTGTGTGCTGTATAATTATGTGAATAGTCAATTAGTAGAGTGGTTTCATTTGTTTGACCCTGCCAAAAAGACTTCTGTTTTAAAGCGTTTCTGGGGTAATGTTCTTTTTGATTCCCCTTTAATTTTTATTTGGACCAGCATTTACTTTATCTGGCACTATGTAGAATTAGGTAGAAAAACCGAAGTTCAAAAAGTTAAATTAGAATCTCTGGTTAAAGAGCTCGAGCTTAAAACCATCAAGTCTCATATCAATCCTCATTTTATATTCAATGCATTGAATAGTATTCGTGCATTGGTTGATGAAAATCCGGATAGAGCAAGAACAGCTATTACCGAGCTGAGTAATATTTTAAGGAGCAGTATGCAGACAGAAAAAATGGAATTGGCTCCATTAGAAAAAGAATTGAATATCGTAAAAGATTATTTAGCCTTAGAGCATATCCGTTTTGAAGATCGCCTAAGAATTGAATATGATATTGATGAAGATACCATGGACCAGCCAGTTCCTCCCATGATGCTGCAGACCCTGGTAGAGAATGCCATAAAGCATGGCATCAGTAAACATAAAGAAGGTGGGATTGTTAGAGTTATATCAGACTTTACCAATAATCATCATGAACTCATTGTTCAAAACACGGGCCATTTAAATGGGGCGGTTGAAGATATGATTGATGGTTTTGGCATAAAGAGCACCAGAAATAGGCTGAAAATTTTATTCGGGGATAAAGCAAGTTTCGAAATTCGAGATATGAAGGATAAGGAAATGGTGGAAGCGATAGTAAAACTACCTTTGAAAGAAGTATATTAGATAACACTTGATATGTAAACTATGGCAATTAGAGCAATCATTATTGACGACGAGCGACTCGCTCGAAATGAGTTGAAAAAATTATTACAGGATCATTCTGATATCGAAGTAATTGAAGAAGCCGCGAATGTAGATGATGGTATCGAAAAAATTGAAACCTTAAATCCTGATTTAATTTTTCTGGATATTCAAATGCCAGGTAAAACTGGGTTTGATTTACTTGCAGAAGTAGAAAAAGCGCCTAGGGTGATTTTTACTACGGCTTATGATGAGTATGCCATCAAAGCTTTTGAAGTTAATGCTTTAGACTATCTCTTAAAACCTGTAGAACCCAAACGGTTAGCAGATGCAATTCAAAAATTACATTTAGAGATCAGTAAAGAAAATGCAGGATTGAATGGTTTGAACAGAGGTCCTTTAACTGAATTTGATCAGGTATTTGTAAAAGACGGCGAACGTTGCTGGTTCGTAAAACTAGGGGAGATTCGATTATTTGAAAGCGTGGGTAATTACGCAAAAGTTTTCTTCGGCACCAATAAACCTTTGATCTTAAAATCATTAAATGCACTGGAAGAAAGATTAGACGATCGCATGTTCTTCCGTGCCAATAGAAAACATATCATCAATCTTCGTTGGATTGATAAAATTGAACCCTATTTTAATGGGGGATTACTAGTTGATTTAAAAGGTGGTGAAAAAATTGAGGTTAGTCGTAGACAAACGGTTAAGTTTAAGGAGATGATGAGCCTTTAAAAGTGAGAAGCGAAAGAAATCAGCGAAAATCCGTTTTATCAGTGTCATCCGCGTCCTATTCAATTTCGCAAAAATATATATAAAAGTTAGGTGTATCAGTTTGCACCTATTTTTTTAATACCCCAAACTATTGCATATGAAAAAAGTAATCTTAGCATTATTTGTATTAACCACTTCATTGCTGCAAGCACAGAATATTGATAAAATTATCAATGCAAAAGAAGTAGAGCGTATCGAGAAAACTTTGTCTTCTGATGATATGCAGGGAAGAAAAACATTCTCTGAAGGGATAGAAAAAGCAGCGAATTTTATTGCAGAAGAATTTAAACAAACAGGCTTGCAAACCTGGAAAAATAGCGGTACTTATCTTCAGGAATTTACCATGGTGAAACCTAAATTTCTCAGTGTTTCCGGTAGTTTTGAGAATATGCCTTTGGAAAGTAAAGATGTAATTGTTATTACTTCCAAAGCGGAACTTGCCATTAACGAAAAATCTGGTTTTGAAATTGTTAGTATTAAAGCTGGAGCAAATATTTTTTCCGAGGCATCTAAATATATCCAAGCAGGTAAAAACTATTTGGTGATTGTGGATACCTCTTTTGCTAAGAATTTCAGTCGCCTTACAGGTTTTAAACGCCAGCTTTTTAAATCTGAAAATTCAGTCGTTTTTGTTTTGTCAACCCAACAGCCAAAAGTTTTTTCAATTAGTGCAAAGCATGAAATTACCGAGCAAAAGCTTTCTAATGTAATTGGTGTGATACCTGGAAAAAGTAAAAAAAATGAGTATGTTATTTTCTCAGGACATTATGATCATTTAGGTATTGGGAAAGCAGTAAATAATGATTCGATTTATAATGGCGCCAATGATGACGCCGCTGGAACCACAGCCATGATCATGCTATCGAAATACTTTAAAGAGAAAAAAGATAACGAACGCACATTAATTTTTGTAGCATTTACTGCAGAAGAAATTGGCGGATTTGGAGCACAGTATTGTTCCAGACAATTTAATGCCCAGGACGTAAAAGCAATGTTCAATATTGAAATGATTGGAACGGAAAGTAAATGGGGTAAAAATTCTGCCTATATCACAGGATATGAAAAAACAGATATGGGTAAAATTTTACAAGAAAATTTAAATGGAACAGGATTTACATTTTATCCTGACCCTTATACTGATCAAAATTTATTTTATCGTTCAGATAATGCAACCCTTGCAAGACTAGGTGTTCCTGCTCATACTATTTCTACATCCAAAATGGATAGTGAGCCAAATTATCATAAAGTTTCTGATGAAATAGGAACTTTGGATATGGACAATATGGCCATGATTATTAAAGCTATTGCACTAAGTTCTAAAGGAATTATAAGTGGAAAAGATACTCCATCAAGAGTGGATGTGTCCGGTCTTAAATAGTTACAGGCACGCTGTGAATGGCGGCACTAATTTCATTGATAAGGCTAGCATCTTTTTCGATGGCGTTTCCTACCACGATAATATCGCCACCAGCTTTGCAATTGAGATAAGCTTTTTCTGGTGTTGTAATGCCACCACCAATTAATAGAGGGATCTCTATGTTGCGTGCTACTTTTTCTATCATGGGTTCAGTGATGGGGCGCTTAGCACCGCTGCCTGCATCCATATAAATCAGTTTCATGCCAAGCATCTCACCTGCCATTGCAGTACACATTGCGATATCGTTTTTATCGGCAGGAATAGGGGTCGCATTTGAGATATAGGATACTGTGGTTGGCGCACCACCATCTACCACCATATAACCAGTAGGCATAATTTCTAATCCGCTATTCCTAACAAAAGGAGCACTAATCACGTGCTGTCCGATTAACAACTCTGGATTGCGTCCAGAAATTAAAGAGAGATATAATAATGCATCTGCATACTTGCTTACTTGAGAAGGAGAACCCGGAAAAAGTATGACTGGGATATCGCAGCTGGCTTTTATTTGCTGAATGCACTGGTCTAAATGAGTAGATATTACCAGACTTCCACCTACAAAAAAATAGTCAACCCCAGCATTAACCGCTAAGTGAACCAATTCTTTTATTTTGACGGCATCCACTTTGTCAGGGTCAATAAGTACAGCGAAAGATTTCTTTCCCTGTCTTTTTTTGTCTAAAAACTGACTGTAAATGGATAATTTCATAGCTAAACAGCAAATGCTGTGCTGCAAAAATGCAAAAAAGTTTTTATTTAATCTGTTTATTAGACAGATGTTTCTGCAAATCAGTCTTTTTCAACAATAAATCGTCAAAAAAAAGACATTAGATACAACTTAAAACATTCTAATATGAAATGTTTATCTATTTACAAAATATACTTGAAATGCCGGCTTTTTTTTCCACAAATTCTTTTCTACAACTGTGGACATTGCAGCAAAATCAACCCTGAATGGGGGTATAGGTTTATCCACCATCCTTATCCACAATCTGTTGATATTTACCATCTTGAATTATGCCTAGGGAAGAATATTTTCGTCTACCGCTTAACAATTCGTTAACGGCGTTCGTATATCACAACTCATTAAATATATCTGTATTATGGCTACTCGTACTAACAAAGGCTTGCAGTTTTCTCGCCTCTTCACTAAAGATGGAGTTACTCCTTTTGAAATGTTTGAATACGACTATCGTGATAGCGTTATTAAAAATCCAAATGGAGAGAAGGTATTTGAAATGAATAATGTAGAAGTTCCAAAACAATGGAGCCAGATTGCTACAGATATTCTTGCTCAAAAATATTTTCGTAAAGCAGGTGTGCCGCAAGCTGATGGTTCTTTGGGGAGAGAAACCAGTGTAAAGCAAGTAGCACATCGTATGGCTAATTGTTGGCGCGTTTGGGGTGAGCGTAATGGTTATTTCGCTTCTGAAAAAGATGCACAAATATTTTATGATGAGTTAGCATATAGCATTTTAAATCAGGCTTGTGTTCCTAATTCACCACAATGGTTCAATACTGGTTTACACGAAAGCTATGGCATAACAGGTAAAGCTCAGGGCCATTTTTATGTAGATGGGAAAGATGGTCAATTAAAAAGATCAACCAATGCTTATGAGCGTCCTCAACCACACGCTTGTTTTATCCTGAGTGTATCAGATGATTTGGTTAACGATGGTGGTATCATGGATCTATGGGTTCGTGAAGCACGTATTTTCAAATATGGCTCTGGTGTTGGAACAAACTTTTCACATATCCGCGGTGGTGGTGAAAGATTGAGTGGTGGTGGCACTTCTAGTGGATTAATGAGTTTCTTAAAAATAGGTGACCGTGCAGCTGGTGCAATCAAAAGTGGTGGTACTACTCGTAGAGCAGCTAAAATGGTGTGCTTGGATTTAGATCATCCAGAAATCATGGAATTCATTAACTGGAAAGTTGGTGAAGAGAAAAAAGTGGCTGCATTGGTAGCTGCTGGTTACGATAATAGTTATGAAGGGGAAGCTTATATGACTGTTGCTGGACAAAACAGTAATAACTCAATTCGTATTCCTAATGAATTCTTTAAAGTATTAGAAGAAGGTGGCGATTGGGAATTGAAAGCACGTACCGATGGTCGTGTGATGCAAAAAATTCCTGCGAAAGATGTTTGGGATCAAATTGCTTATGCAGCATGGAGTTGCGCAGATCCCGGAACTCAATATGATACTACAATCAATGAATGGCATACTTGCCCACAAGGAGGACGCATCAACGCTTCTAACCCTTGTTCAGAGTATATGTTCTTAGACAATACAGCTTGTAACCTGGCTTCAGCTAACCTGATGAAGTTCTTTGATCCTAAAGACAATTCATTTGATGTTAAAGGTTTTGAATATACTTGTCGACTCTGGACAACTGTGCTGGAAATCTCTGTATTGATGGCGCAGTTTCCTTCTAAAGAAGTTGCTGAATTAAGTTACGACTATCGTACACTGGGTCTTGGTTTTGCAAACTTGGGTTCTATGTTGATGGTAAGTGGTATTCCATATGATAGTGAAGAAGCGCGTGGCATTGCCGGAGCTATCACTGCTATCATGACGGGTATTGCATATAAAACTTCAGCTGAAATGGCGGGCTTCTTGGGCGCATTTCCACGTTATGAAGAAAACAAGGCAGACATGTTGCGTGTGATGCGTAATCACCGCGCTGCTGCGTATGACGCAACTGAAGCTTATGAAGGATTAAGCGTTAAACCAATTGGTATTAATGCTAAGTATTGTCCAGATTATTTATTGTCTGCTGCTACTAAAGCATGGGATGATGCTGTTCAATTGGGCGAAAAATATGGTTACAGAAACGCTCAAACAACAGTTATCGCTCCAACTGGAACGATTGGCTTAGTGATGGATTGCGACACTACAGGTGTTGAGCCTGACTTCGCATTAGTAAAGTTTAAAAAGTTATCAGGTGGTGGATATTTCAAAATCATCAACCAATCTGTACCTGCTGCATTAAAGAACTTAGGATACACTGCAGCAGAATCATTAGCAATCGAACAATATGCAGTTGGTGCAGCAAGTTTTGAGAATGCTCCTTTCATCAACAATAAAACATTGGCTGAAAAAGGATTCACTCCTGCTGAAATAGAAAAATTAAATGGAGCTGCTCGCTCTGCTTTTGAAATAGCATTTATTTTCAACCGATTTACTTTAGGCGATGCTTGTATGCAACGTCTTGGATTTACGGAAGAAGAGTATAGCGATTGGAACTTCAATTTATTAGAAGCAATAGGATTCAATGAAGATGAGATCTTGGCAGCAAATGATTATATCTGTGGAACCATGACTATTGAAGGTGCTCCTTTATTAAAACCAGAACACTTATCAGTATTTGATTGTGCTAACAAATGCGGTAAGAAAGGGGAAAGATATATCCACGCTCATGGACATATTAAAATGATGGCTGCCTGTCAACCATTCTTGAGTGGTGCAATTTCTAAAACGATCAACCTTCCTAACGAAGCAAAAGTAGAAGAGATTGCAGACTGTTATTTATTGAGCTGGAGCTTAGGATTAAAGGCAAATGCTTTATATCGTGATGGTTCAAAATTAAGTCAGCCTTTAAGTACCAAATCGGATAAAAAGAAAAAAACAGAAGATACTGCTTCAGAAGAAGTGGTAGATCAAGCAGCGCTTCTTGGTGAAAGCAATATTGTAGATCTTGGAAAATTAACAGTGGAAGAATTATTGGAAGAAGTTACTAAGCGTATGCAAGCTTCTCCTGATACTAATTTGAAACGCGCACTTTCAAAAATCGTAGAAAGAAAATCTCTTCCAGCTAAACGACATGGCTTTACACAAAAAGCTAAAATTAATGGTCAGGTTTTATTCTTAAGAACTGGAGAATTCCAGGATGGAACATTAGGAGAAATCTTTATCGATCTGGCTAAAGAAGGTTCTACTTTAAGAAGCTTGATGAACTGTTTTGCAATCTCAATTTCTGTTGGACTTCAATACGGTGTTCCATTAGAAGAGTTTGTAGAGAAATTTGTATTCACCAAATTTGAACCAGCCGGAATGGTAGACCATCCAAATATTAAAACAACTACATCATTGGTTGACTTTGTATTCCGTGCTCTAGCATTTGATTATTTAGGAAGAACAGACTTGGTTCACGTGTTAGATAAACCACAGGTAGAAAATACCGGGGAAGAGGAGGGGGAAGCCATTTTTTTGGGAAAGCCTGAGTTGAGTAGTATTCGTGTAACTGCACCATCTGCAAGCACTACTGCTCCAACAGCAAAGACTGAAAAAGTAGCAATGAAATCATACGGACTGGACGCAGTGAATGCAGCAGCAAAAAGTATGCAAAGCGATGCACCTTCTTGTAATACTTGCGGACATATCACTATTCGTAGTGGTACTTGTTACAAGTGTTTGAATTGTGGTAATAGTATGGGATGCAGTTAAGAAGTGAAAAGTGAAAGAAGAAGAGCCGCAACATTGGGTTGATGACAGCAATGTCTTAGCCATAGTTTTTAAACCGTACCTGGTTTTATGCCGCCCCATATTTGGGGCGGTTTTTTTATATAAACTATGTTTTAAAATTTCCCCTCCATCGCACGCGATGGAGGGGTGCGAGCGCAGCGATGCGGGGTGGTGCGGGGCTGTTCATTCTGGATATAATTCTCTATCCCCTATTTTCTCCTTCCATTCTTCACTTTTATCTTTTATCTCTTCACTAATTTTCTTACATTTATTCTTCTAACAATTCTAAAAATTCAAATAAGCTATATGGGAGATCTACAGATCAAGAAACAGCCAAAAAAATACGACGCTGTGATTGTTGGTTCTGGTGCAGGTGGCGGAATGGCCGCATACACTTTATCGAAAGCCGGACTAAAAGTTTGTTTGATTGAAGCAGGCCCTAGTTATGATCCTGCTATCAATTCTTCTCAATTAAAAAATCCATGGGAGTCGCCTAGAAGGGGTGCTAGTACCAAGTTTCGTCCATTTGGAGATTTCGACGGATGTTATTGGGGTTGGGAAATTGATGGTGAACCTTATACCATGAAAGAAGGCTCGGATAAATGGGATTGGTGGCGTGCACGTATGATTGGAGGAAGAACGAATCATTGGGGCAGAATCTCTCTTCGCTTCGGCCCAAAAGATTTCAAAAGAAAAAGTATTGATGGCCTGGGAGATGATTGGCCTATCAGTTACGATGATGTAAAACCTTATTACGATAAGATCGATAAATTAATTGGAGTGTTTGGTTCTGTGGAAGGATTGCCAAATGATCCAGATGGTATTTTCTTGCCAGCACCTAAACCTCGCTTGCATGAATTAATGATCAAAAAATCTGCAACCGGAATTAATATTCCAGTTATTCCTTCCCGCTTATCTATCCTCACAAAAAAAATTAATGAAGAAAGAGGAGCTTGCTTTTTCTGCGCGCAATGCGGTAGAAGTTGTAAAGTGTATGGCGATTTTTCTTCCTCTTCCGTTTTGATTAAACCCGCTATTATGACGGGGAATATAGATGTCATTACAAATGCAATGGCTCGGGAAGTATTGACCAATGCAGAAGGGCTGGCAACAGGTGTTTCTTTTATCGACAAGACTGATAACCAGGAATACCAGGTATTCGGAAAAGTTGTGATCCTTGCAGCAAGCACTTGCGAAACAGCTCGTTTATTGCTCAATTCAAAATCACAACGTCATCCAAATGGATTAGCAAATGATAGCAATGTAGTTGGTAAATATTTACACGATTCTACTGGTGCAGCAATGGGAGGCGTTCTTCCGGAACTCTTTGGACGTAAGCGTTACAACGAAGATGGGGTAGGTGGTATGCACGTATATACTCCATGGTGGTTGGATAATAAAAAATTAGATTTCCCTCGTGGCTATCACATTGAATATTGGGGTGGAATGAGCCAGCCAGCTTATGGTTTTGGTATGGGCATTGAATCTCAAAACGGAAAATTTCAGGTGAATGGAAAAACCAAAGAAGCCGGTGGATATGGAGAATCATTAAAAGAAGACCAACGCTTTTTCTATGGAGCAGGCGTAGGAATGGCTGGCCGAGGTGAGGCCGTTCCAAACATCAATAACTACTGTGAAATAGATCCAAAAGTGGTTGATAAATATGGTATCCCTGTTTTGCGTTTTCATACAAATCATTCTGATTATGAAATCAAGCAAGCAAAACATATGAAAGAAACTTTCAAGGAAATCATGCACAATATGGGCGCGATTATTACTTGGGGGGCAGAAGATAATGAGAAGAATAAATGGGGACTAAGTAATCCAGGTAATATCATTCATGAAGCAGGTACTGTTAGAATGGGAGATGATCGTAAAACATCAGCATTGAATAAATGGAGCCAAGCACACGATTGCAAAACATTATTCTGTGTAGATGGAAGTCAGTTTACTTCTCAAGCCGATAAAAACATTACATGGACTATTCTTGCCTTATCTATGCGCGCTTCTGAATACATCATCGATGAACTGAAAAAACAAAATTTATAATATCCATTAAGGATGTAAAAATAAAATTATGGACAGAAGAAAATCGATCAAAGCACTCCTGATAGGTTCCATGGCTACAGGCGTATTGGTAGAGGCTTGTAAGCCCAGCGAGAAGAAAGCAATTGCCGAATCAGCAACTGCAACCTTAGATGCCGACCGTATGCAGGAAGAAAAAGATGCATTGAAAAAATTGAATGCACTCGATAAATTTTTCACCCCAGCTGAAATGGCAACCATCACATTATTAGGTGATATCATCATACCAAAAGACGCAGTGAGTGGCAGTGCATCAGATGCAAAAGTGCCAGACTTTATAGAATTTATTGTAAAAGATATGCCGGAGCACCAAACACCATTACGCGGTGGACTTCGTTGGTTAGACTTGCAGTGTTTACAAAGATTTGAAAAAACTTTTACGGGAGCTACGCCTAAACAACAGATTGAAATGGTTGATATGATTGCTTATCCTAAAAAAGCAAAACCAGAAATGGCACAAGGTGTAAGTTTCTTTAACCTAATGCGCGATTTGGTTTCAACAGGTTTCTATACCTCTGAAATGGGCGTAAAAGATATCGGCTATCAGGGTAATGTTCCCAACCAATGGAACGGCGTGCCAGACGATGTTTTGAAACAATATAAAATGGCTTATTCCGAAAGAGAACTTAAAGAGTGTGTGAAGTTTGATTAATCCTTAATAGCCTTTAATAAAAAGAGACTATCTGAAAAGATGGTCTCTTTTTTTATGGGAATAATTTATAAATTTCTTTGCGATGCAAAACTCTAATTAACTCAATATGGGTGGAAGTTTTATTTAATCCAATTCTATAATCACCAAATCTAATCTTATAAAAGTCTTCATAACCAGTCATTTTCTCAGCTATACCTAATGTTTCTAATGTTGGAGATAAGGCATTTTTTCAAAAACAAATTCCTCAATTTGTTTTCTTCTTTTGATGGGCTGCACTTTTGCTAAATCCTTCAAGAAGGTTTTTGTAAAGTACAATTTCAAAGCTAACTCTTTTTGATTTTTTTATAAACAGATTTAGCTTCTTCCAAAGTCATTTTATCTTCCTGCATAGAAGCCTCAATATATTGGCCAAGTGCATAATCCTCCAATACATCTTCAATTTTCTTGAATGTCTTTAAATCAAGCTGAACAGCAACTTTCTTTTGCTGTTTATTTAGGATATATTTTTCATTCAAATTTAGCATACTTAAAATTATATTATTTTTTGAAATATGGATAAAACGCACTAGAAATTAGAAATAAAATTATTTCATTTATCATTTTTCTCCACAATTCATTCTTCACTAATTCACTGTCGACCCTTCACCAATAGCATCTTCCGGATTCACAAAATGTAATTTTCCGCTTGCATCTTCGGCCATTAGAATCATGCCATTGCTTTCTATTCCACGCATTTTTCTTGGAGCTAAATTCACAACTACAGTAACTTGTTTGCCAACAATTTCTTCAGGTTTAAAATGTAATGCAATTCCTGAAACAATAGTTCTTGTTTCGAAGCCTAACAAAACTTCCAGCTTTAAAAGCTTATCTGCTTTCTCAACTTTCTCAGCACTCAAAATTTTTCCAACACGTAAATCAATCTTTGCAAAATCATCGAATACAATTTCTGATTTTACTGGAACGAATGCTGGTGCAGATTTTTCTTCTTCGCTATTTAATTTTGTTGCTTCCAATGCTGTATGTAATTTTTCTATTTGATAAGTTACTTCGGTGTCTTCGATTTTTCTGAATAATAATTCTGGAGGACGCAAACTATATCCAACGCTCAATAATTTTAATTTTCCTGCATTCTCCCACTCCAACATTTTATCAACTACTTTTAATAAGTGACAGATCTTTTTAGCAGTAAACGGTAAGAAAGGATTGATCAATACTGCCAGATTAGCTGTAATTTGTAAACAGATATGCAAACAGTTGTCGATTAATCTTTGAGCTTCCACTTTTATCTTTCCATTCTCATCAACCTGCTTGGCCAAGATCCATGGCTCTTTCTTTTGCATATACTGATTGCCTGTACGCGCCAGATCAATCACTTCAAATAATGCATCTCTGAATTTATATTGCTCAATTAAGTTTTCTACTTTTTCCTTACTATTTGTAATTGCTTTAATAGCTTCATTATCTAACTCATCGAATAATTCAGGATAAAGCGGGGGCACTTTTCCGTTACACAATTTGTGCATCAACACTAAGGCGCGATTCACAAAGTTCCCGAAAATATTTACCAGCTCACTATTATTCGCATCCTGAAATCCTTTCCAGGTAAATTCACTATCCTTAGTTTCCGGTGCAATCTGAGTGAGATAATAACGAAGTGCATCCGCAAGTTGCGGACCACCGTTTTCTTTATTGATAAAGTCATCTATATAATCCTGCATCTCGAGTTTCCAGTTTCTGCTGGTACTCATTTTATCTCCTTCCAAATTCATGAACTCATTGGCAGGAACATTATCAGGTAAAATATCTCCGTGTAATTTCAACATTACAGGGAAAATAATACAATGGAATACTATATTGTCTTTGCCAATAAAGTGTACCAATTTTGTTTCTTTATCCTGCCAATAAGGTTTCCAATCTTTACCATTATCTAATGCCCATTGTTTGGTGGCACTGATATAACCAATCGGTGCATCAAACCATACATATAATACTTTTCCTTCAGCACCTGCAACTGGCACTTTAATGCCCCAATCCAAATCACGTGTAACGGCCCTTGCTAATAATCCGCCATCAATCCAACTTTTACACTGACCCACCACAGTATTTCTCCAATCAGTTGCATGATCTTTCAAAATCCAGTCACTCAAAAACTTTTCATGACGATCAAGCGGCAGGTACCAATGCTGTGTGGCCTTTTTAATGGGCTTGTTTCCGCTCAATGTGCTTACCGGGTTAATGAGTTCGTCCGGACTTAAAGTCTTTCCACAACGCTCACACTGATCGCCATAAGCATTTTCATAAGCACAGTTTGGACAGGTTCCCTTTATGTATCTGTCTGCTAAAAAACTATTAGCAGCTTCATCAAAATATTGTTCACTTGCTTTAATTTCCAGGTCACCATTATCATTCAATACTTTAAAAAATTCCTGAGCCGTTTCATGGTGTAAAGGGGAACTCGTTCTGTGATAGATATCAAATTCAATTCCCAGGTCTTTAAAATTCTGAGCAATGATGGGATGGTATTTATCAATGATTGCTTGTGCAGTAGTGCCTTCTTTTGTAGCTTGAATTGGAATGGCTGTGCCATGCTCATCACTTCCGCATACAAAAACTACATCGCGTTTTTGTGCTTTCAGGTAACGTACATAAGTATCTGCTGGTAGATAAGCGCCTGCTAAGTGTCCAATATGTTTCAATCCGTTTGCATAAGGCAAAGCGGCTGTAATTAAATATCTCTTCGGGTTCTTCATGTTTAGTTTATAAAGACTGCAAAAGTAAGCAATCTCTGTTTAAGCTGTAGGATTGAAGTCGGTTGGATGTATTTATGGGACACGGATGACGCGGATAAAACGGATTTTCGCTGATTTAATCTGTGTAAATCTGTAAAATCTGCGTCATCTGCGTGCCATTATCTTTATTTTCGCCTATGATCAAATTACCACCCTATTTAAAAAAAGGAGATACAATTGGTATCGTATGTCCCGCTGGATTTATGTCATTGGAAAAAGCTGCAACTTGTATCGAAACCCTACAAACCTGGGGATACAAAGTAAAACTCGGTAAAACTTTAGGGTCGCAGTTTCATTACTTCTCAGGTACTGACGAGGAGAGAGCTTCAGATTTGCAGGAAATGTTGGATGATAAAACGGTCCATGCGATTCTATGTGGGAGAGGAGGATATGGCGTTAGTAGAATCATTGACCGGCTGGATTTTAAATCTTTCAAAAAAAATCCAAAATGGGTGATTGGATTTAGTGATATCACCGTTTTACACGCAGCCCTTTATCAGCAGGTGAAATTTGCCTCTATACATTCATCGATGGCCAGTGCATTTAATGATGGCGGTTTTGAGAATGATTATGTACAATCCATTAGAAAAATAATTAAAGGACAGTTAGCTAACTATAATTGTGCGCCTCATGCGTTTAATCATTTGGGTAAATCAAGCGGGGAACTGATTGGTGGAAACCTTTCTTTGATAGTGCATATGATTGGAACCAAAACAGCATATCAAACAAAAAATAAAATTCTATTTATTGAAGATGTAGGAGAATATATTTATCATATCGATCGTATGTTTCTGCAATTGAAGAGAGCCGGATGTTTAGAAGAATTGGCTGGTTTAGTAATTGGTGGATTTACTGACATGAAAGATACAACAGTAGAATTTGGGATGACGGTTTATGAAACCTTGCATGAACATTTGAAAGAGTATGATTTTCCGATTTGTTTTGATTTTCCTGTAAGTCATGAAACGCCAAACTATGCTTTGAAAGTTGGTGTCAAGCATGAACTATCAGTAACAAAAACAAAAACAGTCTTGAAAGAGTTACGTTAATTGCTTTCCTCTGGCAAGGCCCGTCTCATCACTCTAAGCCAATTGCCGTGCATTACCTTTTCAATCTCAATTTGGGTGTAACCTCTTTTTGATAATAGGGATGGAACGATTTGTAGATCTGCAATCGTTTCTATATCATAAGGGCATTGCTCTTTGCCGTAAGCACCATCCAGATCTGTACCAATGCCAATGTGATTGGCATTACCCGCAATCTGACAAATATGATCCATGTGATCGAGCATTATTTCTAAACTGCAATTCATTGCTTTAGGATCTGAAATACCCTTTTGCCAATTTGGAACCATCATCCATGCATCCAGAGCGCCTCCAATTACCGCATCTTTTTGTATCAATGCTTTGATCATATCATCGCTGAATTGTCGGTTATGATTTACGAGCGCCCTGCAATTATTATGACTCGCCCAAACAACTCCGTTATAAATTTCCATGGCATCCCAAAAAGCTTCATCGCATAAATGAGTAGCATCTAAAATCATATTTAATGATTCCATTTCCTTTATTAAGTTTCTACCCATTTCATTTAATGAACCAGTGGAATCTGTTCCATTGGCATAACGTCCAGGTCCATAATGACCCGGACCAACTGCCCGTAAGCCGTATCCATATGCTCGATGTAAATAATCAATATTTACTAAAGAGTCGGCACCTTCTAAACTTAAAATAAAACCAATGGGTTTTTTAGAATTCCAGGTTTGTAAATGATCTGTCAATCCTTTTTGGTCAGATATCTGTATTAGTTCACCCGCTTCTTCCATACTTCTATACCAGCTAAGCTGGGCCTGTGTTTGCGCCCATGCCTGTTCTGGAGAATTCCATCCTTTTAGTTTTGATTCGGGTGATACATACCGTGCAATTTGAGTGGCAACTACCAATCCAATATTTCCGTTTCGCAATTCTGGAAAAGCAACTGTTCCTTTTGCTCTGTCTGGTTTATCATTCATGCCTTTTTCACGATCACGTATCGTTAAAACAGGCAGGCGTAAATCGCGATTCCATTCCATCGCGTTCATACTCAAATCAAGGTGGGCATCAACAATCAGCATGTTGCTTTTTTAAATAGTAATTTTTCTATCACGTGCAATCACTTTCCATTGCTGATGCACTTCCTGATTTTCTACAATATTGGCTTCAGCATACAATGCTACCGTTGGGCAAATATGTACAGGTACTCCATATAACACATCTCCTACTTTGTATATGCTGGTATCTTCCACTGTAACACTTAAATGCTCCTCACTCTGTGCTTTCGGAACTGCATTCGGGGCATTTAAAAAGTGAACACGGGGCAATGGATTTTCTGCCGCAACTGCTTTATGGCCAAGGTCGCAACAAAATGTTTTTTCATCAATAATCGAATTGATTCTCGTGATAACCAAAGCCGCATAATCAAAAGGTTCATCAGGCACAATATGTTTGTAGGTCCAGTCCCAAAAAATAAATGTGCCCGGACTATATTCAACGCCTTTTCTATCGGTATGAGTCGGAAAACTTGGAGAGCCACCTACTACCACTTTCATTATTTTTCCATCGAAGGATAAAATGTCTTTTTGTAATTGTTCCACTTTCGCAAATCCTTCATCTGATTTTCTTTTTCTTTCTGTAAAATCGGTATCACGAATATGTCCATCATATCCATGTAAACCTATGATACTGATCCCTTGTAAGGGAGAACATGCTTTATATAAATCAAATGCATTCTCTGCTTTTATCCCAGAACGATTCATGCCAATATTTAAATCGATATATACATCTAAATGTAAGCCCGATGCTAAGAATGCTTCCGATAGTTTTGTTGCAGTGCCTACATTATCAATAAGTGTACAATAATGCGTGGTGGGGAATTTTTTTGTTAAAGAAATTAAACGATGAATTTTAGGACCTGTTGGTTGGTGTGCAAGAATCACATCTGGTGCTTTTATCATTCCCAACATTTCGGCTTCAGCGATGGTAGCACATTTAAATTTGTAAATACCTGCATCCAATAAAAGCTGACATGCTTCACTCATCTTATTAGTCTTAACATGCGGACGCAAAGCTTCTGTGCTTCCAGCCATTTCAATCAATAGTCGAATATTCTCTTTTGCACGATCGGGATATACTAATAATGCAGGACTATCGACAGTCTCAATATTTTTAATTTCGTACCATTCCATTTTTAATTTATTTAGAGTTAAGCTTCATCTTGTAATTCAAAAAGGGCTTCAATTTCAACGGGAATATTGCCGGGTAAGGAACCCATGCCTACTGCACTTCTTACACCAATTCCATTGTCCTCACCCCAGATTTTTGCAAAGAGTTCACTACATCCATTTATAACAAAAGGATGTTTCTCAAATTCGGGAACACAGTTTACCATGCCTAATACTTTAATAACACGTTTGATTTTATTCAGAGAACCAAGGTTAGTTTTAAGTGTTGAAAGAATAGCCAAACCAACCTGTTGTGCGGCAAGCTTTGCTTCTTCCTGTGTTAAATTGTCTCCAACTCTTCCTACTATTAAACTGCCATCATCTTGTACCGTGCCATGCCCAGATACATAACAATGTTTACCATCGATCAATAATGGTTTATAAACACCAAGTGGTTTAGGCGCAGGTGGTAGGTTCAAACCTAGTGCTTCAAAATTCTCATCAGCAGACATAAAAATATTTTTTGATTATAAAAAACTATTAATAATAAACACACCTATAAGTCCAACTACAGAAACAATCGTTTCCATCACACTCCAGGTTTTGATTGTTTCTTTTACTGTTAAATTAAAATATTCTTTGAACATCCAAAATCCAGGATCGTTTACATGCGAAAACATTAAACTTCCTGCTCCGGTTGCTAATACCATTAAACTTGGATTTACTCCAGTACTAACAATGAGTGGTGCAACAATACCAGCAGTTGTTAAACCAGCTACAGTTGCCGAACCTACACTTACCCGTATCACCGCACTAATACTCCATGCTAAAAGTAAGGGATGAATGGATAATCCACTTAAAGGTTGAATTAATTCATTACTGATACCAGAGTCGGTTAAAATTTGTTTCAATGCCCCAGCACCTGCAATAATAAGTAAGATGCCAGAAATGTCTTTAATGGCTTCTCCCATAGGCTTCATGATTTTTTCAATCTTTTTTCCCTGTCTAATTCCTAAAGTATATAATGCAATTAATAAACTAATCAGCATTGCTATGGAGGGGTCACCAAATATGTGCACTATTTGAGTAAACAAATTTTTATCATGAAAATAAATATTGACAAGTGTATCCAAAGCTATCAACAAAACCGGTAGAAACGCGGCTAGCATGCTGAAGAATAAACTAGGCAATTTTTTCTCATCTATATCCTGGTTCGTAAAAACAGACAAAGGTTTTGAATTATATTTTTTTAAAGTCACTGAAAACATGGGTCCTGCAATGATAATAGCAGGTATCGCTATCATAAATCCATATAATAATGTTTTACCCAGATCTGCATGAAATTGTTGAGCCAGTGCAACTGGCGAAGGGTGTGGTGGCAGATATCCATGAGTTACAGAAAGTGCTGCCAAAGTAGGCAAACCAAGATAAACAGCTGGTATCTTATACTTTTGGGCAATAGTGATAACCAATGGTACTAATAAAACAAATCCTACTCCATAAAATAAAGGGATGCCTACAATGAATGCTGTTACAACTAATGCCCATTGAATTTTTTTGCTACCAAATGCTTGAATCAAACTATCCGCAATTTTATTGGCAGCCCCACTGTCGGCCACTAATTTTCCTAGCATGGCGCCTACAATTAAAATTACTAAAAGAGAACCCATGATATCTCCAATGCCTTTTTGAATTGCCCCCATAATTTTGCCAACTTCCATATGGGTTGCTAGACCCACTGAAATTGAAACTAATAAAAAGGATAGAAATGGATGAAGCTTTACCACTGTTATCAGTAGCACCAAAACAAGTACAGCAGAAATAAGCAGGAGGATGGGCATGCAGTCTCTTTGCTTTAAAGATAAAAGAAAAA
>SESB01000903.1_pt1 | contig 20814 bp, 14 predicted proteins | sample 3171441 | NCBI WGS metagenome assembly SESB01 (sample SAMN06051867, study PRJNA518727) | freshwater metagenome | biome: subpolar coniferous forest; feature: holomictic lake; material: water; isolation source: holomictic Lake 227, 6 m depth | place: Canada: near Kenora, Ontario | collected... | reverse complement strand
GTTTCTGAAATCAATGACCAAATCAAGGGACTGCTTGAAAAAAACTTTCCCCTGATATGGATAACCGGTGAAATTTCCAATTTTCACAGACCCTCATCTGGACACGGATATTTTACCCTTAAAGATGCGCGTTCCCAGATTGCCATGGTAATGTTTCGGGCTCCGATGCTAAACCTGAAATTTGATATTGAAAATGGTCTCAGCATTGTTGGACTGGGCAGAATAAGTGTTTATGAACCCAGAGGCATTTATCAGATAATTCTTGAATATATAGAACCCAAAGGTATTGGCGCCCTGCAAATCGCTTTTGAGCAATTGAAGGCGAAATTGGCCGCCGAAGGTCTGTTTGAAGAAAGCTGCAAAAAGCCCCTACCATTTCTACCTTCCAGAATAAGCGTGATTACATCCCCAACAGGTGCAGTGATTCACGATATCATCCATGTTGTAACCCGCCGTTTTCCGGGCATACCAATTGAAATTGTTCCGGTAAAGGTACAAGGAGATGGCTCAGTTGACGATATCGAAAATGCGTTTCAGCTTTTAAATTACCGCAATACATCGGATGTCATCATTCTGGCCAGGGGCGGCGGATCTCTGGAGGATTTTCAGGCGTTTAATTCTGAACGGGTTGCACGGGCGATTTTCGTCTCACAAATTCCGGTGGTTTCGGCTGTCGGCCATGAGACAGATTTTACAATTGCCGATTTTGTCGCCGACCTTCGTGCGCCAACACCTTCCGCAGCCGCTGAACTGGTTTCGCCTTCCCGGGACAAACTTGTTCGACGGTGTTCGGAGCTGACCCAGAAAATCACATCCCGGACATATCGGTATATCGAACAACTCCAAACCAGGCTTTCAGAAAGCACACGGCGCCTGATCCATCCCCGGCGGCGGATTCAGGATTCCCGAATGCGTCTGGATGAAATATCCGGAAGGATTACCCGCGCAGTGACGATCCAGCTTCAGCAGCACAGGGAAAGACTGGCTTGGCGAACCAATACATTGCTGTCCAAAAGTCCAAGAATTCAAATACAAAAATCATATATAATACTTCAACAATATAGACGTGATAATCTGAATTATATCAAGTATATTTTAACAAAAAATACAGCCGAATTTCGTGAATTGGCTGCAAGGCTTCGGGCCCTCAGTCCTCTGGCGATTTTGTCCAGAGGGTATGGCATTGCCCGCTCTGTGCCCAATGCGGTTGTCATTCGCGATTCGAATGATGTCCGTGTTGGGCAGGATATGGAAATTATTCTGGCCAAGGGGGCCTTGCTTTGTACAGTGAAAAGGATATTATCCGATGGCAAAACAGACTTATGAAAGCGCCATGAAACAGCTTGAGCAAATCGCACAGGAGCTGGAAACTGGCGAGCTTTCGCTGGAGCTGGCCATGAAAAAATTCGAAGAAGGGATTCAGTTGTCAAGATTTTGCACCAAAAAGCTTGACGAAACCGAGCAGCGGATTACCGTCTTGCTTCAGGATTCGGACGGTTCGGTTCAGGAAGTCCCTTTCGAAGAAAATCAGGCCGAAGACTTAAAGTGAGACAGTGTTAATGTATTACATTAATAAGTATATCATAACATGCTTGATTTAAAGTCATATTTTCTTGATAAACGTCAGCAGATTGATGCGGCGCTTCACCGGATTCTGGGAACAGCTCCTCAGCCCAAGACCCGAATCGTCGAAGCCATGCGGTATGCGCTGATGTCCGGAGGAAAACGCCTGAGACCGATCCTTTGCCTGGCCGCCTGTGAAACAGTTGGCGGCAATACGGAGCTGGCATTGCCGGTTGCCTGCGCTCTGGAGATGGTCCATACTTATTCCCTGATTCATGACGATCTGCCGGCAATGGATGACGATTGTCTCAGAAGAGGCCGACCCACCTGTCACATTGCCTATGATGACGCTACAGCCATTCTTGCCGGAGATGCTCTGTTGACCCTTGCCTTCGAAACGCTTTCTTCGAAGGCAATTCGAATGAAGGTTCCATCCGAACACTTGCTGGACATCATTTCAGTAATTTCCGTTGCAGCAGGTTACAATGGCATGGTCGAGGGGCAGATGCGGGACATGCTGGCTGAACAGCAGAGAAGTCTTTCGTTATCAGAACTGGAAGAACTCCATTTGTTAAAAACCGGAGCCATGATTGAGGCTTCGGTTTGTTCCGGTGCTCTGCTGGGACAAGGATCACTCAATCAGATCGATTCTCTGAAAGTCTATTCAAAAAATATAGGACTTGCCTTTCAGATTGCAGATGATATTTTAAATGTTGAAGGAGATCCTTTAATAATGGGAAAAGGAGCCGGCACTGATCAGCATCGTTGCAAAAGCACCTACCCTTCCCTGCTGGGACTGTCTGAATCCAAAGAAGCGGCTTCTCATCTGATTTCTCGCGCAATTGACTCGTTGGCGCGGTTTGATCATAAGGCGGACCCCCTTCGCGCCATTACCACATACATCATCAATAGAAAAAAATAAAAAAGGGGACGATGGGACAGGGTTTCTTTACCTGCCCCTTCCATATTAAAGGAAATAATTAACTGTGGGACTGCTCGACAATATCATATCACCGCTTGAATTAAAAAAAATACCCCGATCTGATCTGCCGGCTCTGGCTGCGGAACTTCGGAAAATAATTGTCCAGGTAGTTTCCAAAAATGGAGGTCATCTGGCCTCCAGCCTGGGTGCTGTGGAGTTGACCATTGCCTTGCATTATGTCTTTGAAGCCCCTAAAGATAAAATCGTTTGGGATGTGGGCCACCAGGCATACGCTCATAAACTTTTGACAGGCAGAAAAGATCAGTTCCATACGCTGCGCCAGCATAACGGCATATCAGGCTTTACCCGAAGGAGCGAGAGTCCTTACGATGCCTTTTCAGCCGGCCACAGCAGCACATCCATTTCTGCAGGCCTGGGAATATCCTGCGCCAAACGGTTAAAAAATGATCCAGCCAAGGTTATAGCGGTAATCGGAGATGGATCTCTTACAGCCGGTATGGCTTATGAAGGACTCAATCAGGCAGGCGATATCCATAAAGATATCATAGTCATCCTCAATGACAATGAAATGTCTATCAACCAGAATGTGGGTGCGCTTTCCTCATTTCTCAGCCGAAAATTTTCCGCTAAGATGCTTCAGGATCTGCGCAAGGAATTTGGTGATTTTCTAAAATCACTACCTATGATCGGCGATGATGTTTATCAGTTCGTCAAGCGATCCGAAGATTCTTTTAAGACATTTATCACGCCAGGTATGCTGTTTGAAGCCTTCAGCTTTGAATATTTTGGCCCCATCAACGGCCACAAACTGGATCACTTGATTGATATCCTGAACAACATAAAAATGCTGAATGATCCGGTACTCCTGCATGTCTCAACAGTGAAAGGCAAGGGATACCTGCCCGCTGAAAAAAATCCCATTCATTTTCATGGTGTCGGATGTTTTGAAATTCAAACCGGAATCAGCAACGGACGCAAACCTGCTGCTCCGACCTATACCGAAGTCTTTGGAAAGGCCATGATCAAGCTGGCCGAAACCAATAAAAAAATTGTGGCGGTTACTGCCGCCATGCCTGAAGGAACTGGGCTGATCAAATTTTCTGAAATATATCCGGAGCGGTTTTTCGATGTGGGTATTGCCGAACAGCATGGGGTCACCTTTGCTGCCGGCTTGGCAACCGAAGGATTCAAGCCTGTTGTCGCCATTTATTCAACATTTCTCCAGCGGGCCTATGACCAGATTCTTCATGATGTATGCCTGGAGGCGCTGCCAGTGGTGTTTGCCATTGACCGAGGAGGTATTGTCGGAGAGGATGGATCCACCCATCACGGCCTGTTTGATTTCTCATTTCTTAGAAGTCTCCCCAACATGGTAGTCATGGCCCCGAAAGATGAAAATGAACTTTGCGCCATGCTGGCCACAGCTATCGCGCATTCAGGACCTGTCGCCATGCGCTATCCACGAGGCGCAGGATGGGGTGTGAATATCGACTCTGATTGGCCTCTGCTTCCTATTGGAAAGGCGGAAATACTCAAACATGGCAACGATGTGCTGATTTTGGCCATAGGCAGAACGGTAGGTGAAGCCCTTATGGCGCAAGAAATTCTTCTAAAAGAAGGCATATCGGCAACCATAGTCAACGCCAGGTTTGTCAAACCCATGGATATTGACATGATCTGTTCCCTTGCCCAAAAGACACCGCGCATTGTCACCGTGGAAGAAAATGTTCTGCAGGGCGGGTTCGGCAGCGCGGTTCTGGAATGCTTGAGCGACAATGCCATAACAGGTTACAGATTAACCCGTCTGGGAATTGCCGACACTTTCGTGGAACACGGTCCCCAGTCCCTGCTTCGCTCCAAATATGGCATCGACGCGCAGGCGATTGCTAAGGCATCCAGACAGTTGTTGACGGTGTAGTTGTGGCTGAACCCAAAATACGACTGGATCGGTTGATGGTTGAAAAAGGGCTTGTCGTCAGTCGGCAGCGGGCCCAAGCTATGATTATGGCCGGAAATGTCCTTGTAAACCGCCAATTAGTTGAAAAATCCGGGCATCTAATTTCAGAAGCCTCTGAAATTACATTAAAAGGTGAAACCATTCCCTACGTTAGCAGAGGGGGGCTTAAGCTGGAAAAGGCTTTGGAGTCGTTTGCAGTTTCCGTGCAAGGTCTGGTTTGTCTGGATGTCGGAGCTTCCACGGGCGGTTTTACGGATTGCCTCCTTCAACACGGCGCAACACATGTTTATGCGGTGGATGTCGGTTACGGCCAGCTTGCATGGCAGTTGAGGCAAGATGCTCGCGTGACCGCAATTGAAAGGATGAACATCCGGAACATGCCTCTAAACATGCTGCCTGAACCGGTTGATCTGGTGACCATAGATGTATCTTTCATTTCCCTAAAAATTGTTGTCCCGGCTGTGATGAAATTCATCAAGAAACCGGCCTGGATCATTGCCTTGATCAAACCCCAGTTTGAGGTCGGAAAAGGCAAAGTCGGAAAGGGCGGCGTGGTCCGCGATCCATTGCAACACGAAAGCGTTCTCAATGAATTAGACCAGTTTTTCAAAGACAGCGGATGGACTTGTCTTGCAGTTGTCCCCTCCCCTATTCTTGGCCCCAGCGGCAACAGGGAATTTCTAATCCATTTGATTCAACAATAGGCATGGCTATGCAACTAACATTATAGGCAATGAAGGTGGATAGACCAAGTATTCAACAAGGTTCATCAGTGTTTGAAACTTCTCTGTCCCGTGTAAACCATGGTGGCTCCAGCTTCGTTGCAGGCTTCAATTGATTGGTAGTCATTGTCTGACCCGCCGGGCTGGATGACGCAGGAAACGCCTTCGCTAAGGCCTACATCCACACCATCCCGGAAAGGAAAAAAAGCATCGCTAACCATGGCGGAACCTTTCAGGCCGCCGTTTTCACCGGCAACACGCCGATCAATTTCGGCTTTCTTTTCCGGATCCTTCAAATCGTTATATGCAATATCAAACGCTTCGAAACAGTACCGGTCAGAAAGCTTGCGGTAAGCCTTGTCACGCGCTATTTCAGCCACTCCAACCCGGTCTTGTTCTCCGGTTCCTATGCCTATGGTGACCCGGTCCTTGACATAAATCACTGAATTGGAGGTAACACCGGATTCAACCAGCCACCCGAAAAGCATGTCCCGATATTCATTTTTAGTTGGCTCTCGCAGGATAGTGTAAGATTTGCCCTTGTAGTCGCAAGCTGCCAGCTTGAGATCCGCATTTGTTCTGGCCTGGGGAACAAAAGACCATTGAACTACAATGCCGCCGTCCATCAGACTCTTGAAATCCACAAAACGTTGACCCACAAAATCATGCAGCCGGGTGATGTTCTGAATGCGAACTACCCGCAGGTTTTTTTTGGCTGAAAATATATTCATGACACCGTCTTCAAATTCGGGCGCTACCACGACTTCGGCGTATTGATTGCAGATGGCCTCCGCGGTTTCCCTGTCCACAGACCGGTTGACCGCAATACATCCCCCAAAGGCCGCCAGCCGATCCGCCATCATGGCCTTGTGGTAGGCATCCGAAAGCACATCGGACTGGGCAACGCCGCAGGGATTGTTGTGTTTGACGATGACAGCTGTCGGCGTATCCATGAAATACCGGAGAATGTTCAGAGCATTGTCTGCATCAGTCACATTGGTTTTTCCGGGATGTTTTCCGGACTGAAGCAGTTCGACATCGGATGCCAGATACTGGCCCGGCTGGATGGTCCGGGTTTCCCCAAGAATAAGATTGCCGTTTACCATTTTAAAAAGGGCCGCTTCCTGCCCTGGATTCTCGCCATATCGCAGGCCTTTCTGCTCTCCTTTGATATCCCAGAGGACTTTTTCATAAAACAGGGTCTGGCGACCGGTTTCGTCAATAAAACTGATTTCCATACGCGGCGGGAAATGCTCGTCCACGATGGTTTTATACATTTTTTTCAGGTCATCCGCCATAGTATATCTCCTTAAAAAAAGCCGTTTACCGTTGACCGTGGACCGCAAACCGTGAATGGTCAACGATCAACGGTCAACGGCTTTTACTGCAACCTTCCCAAAATCATTATCTTAAAGGCTATAGCACCCTTTGACATTCTGCAATGTCCTGGTGTTGAGGTATTCGGCAATCATGGTATCATAGGCAGCGGTATGGCCAAAGGCTTTCTGCGCCAGCCTGAAACGAAGGTCCATGGAAATCCGGCCATTGCCGGCTCTCATCTCGGACAGAATATCGCTGTAGTCTTCCGGATCCACCACCGAAGCCACCCGGATGAAATTCTTGGCCGATGCCCTGATCATGCAAGGGCCCCCGATGTCGATGTTGCCCCTGGCCTGCTCCACAGTCACATCCGGTTTGCTTATGGTCTGTTTGAACGGATAGAGATTGACTACCACCATATCAAACGGCACGGCCCCGGTTTTGTCCATATCCAGTTGGTGTTCGGTATTGTAGGTTTCGGTGAGGATGCTAAGATAAATCTTGAAATCCAGAGTTTTTACAAGCCCTCCCTGGGTTTCTTGCTGTCCGGTATAGGCTGAAACCTGTTTGAGACAGGTCTCCGTCTGGTTTCCCAGAAACTCCCGAATGGCATTGTAGGTGCCTCCAGTTGAGTATAGGGTGACAGCCGGATTGATCTCCAGGAGCTGGGTGACAAGTTGATTCAGATTGCTTTTGTCTGAAACGCTGATCAGCACATTGCGAACTTCAATAAGCGGGTCAATTTGGGTAACCACATTCAGTGTCATTGTTTATATCACCCCCTGGTACTCCTGTAATAACCGGTTAAAAAATGCTGTCATGAACTGGTGACGATCACCTGCCATGCGTTTGCCTTCGGAAGTCATCATACGATCCTTTATTTTGCAGAGCTTTACGCTATATTCCCGGAAACCTGTATCATCAATGGAATACGGAACGCTTTCTTCGGCTGGAACCTCGGGACTGTGAAGTCTGGCGCCAATTTCTCCGGCAAACAGATAGGCTCTGGCAATGCCGATGGCGCCGATGGCGTCCAGTTTGTCGGCGTCAAAAAGGACTTTGGCCTCGAGTGTTTCGGGAACATTAATTCCCCGGAACCGATGGGTTCGAATACAGTGAAGTATATTGTTTTTCTGTTCTGGTGAAAACACAAGCGTTGCTACGATCGGCTCGGCCAGCATGGCGCCGTGGACCGCGTGACAGAGCGAACCCAGACAGGCATCCTGATGGGGTCTGCCGATGTCGTGAAGAACGGCTGCAACTCTGAGGACATCCATGTCCGCCCGTTCCTCCGAGCCGATATGCTCGCACAGCCGAAGGACCCGAATCGTGTGATCCCAGTCGTGACTGGCGCGCGCGCCGGTGAACAGCTTCTGCGCGATTGTTTGAATATCCAAGTCAGGCCGCTTTTCCGGTCAACTCCGTGACACTAACCTTGATAACGACAATTTTGTCAAGTGCGGATTCAGGATATGTGAACGCCTCGCCTGAATACTGACGCATAATGATATTCAGCGCAGCCAGCTTTTCCGTGGAATCCTCAATAATAGCCGCAACGCCAAAGGCGATAGCGCTCTGAAAATGAAATCCCCATTTGCAGGCGCTATCGCCTGTTTTCAACACGCAATCCACGTCGAATTCAATGCAAACCTGGGGATTTTTTCGAAGAATTTCAATTTTTCTGCCTTCTGGCGCACAGTGAAAATAGACAGCGCCGTCCTGATAGCCAAAACTCATGGGGATCACATAAGGCTGGCCGTCATCCGACATGCCCAGTCGGCAAACCGTTGATCTGCGGATGATAGATACGATGGCTTCTGGATCAGTAATTTCTTTGTCTTTTCTTCTCATAAAAGTTGTTTTGCCTCTCAACACGCCCATAATGATATAGCAGCAATCATCCCAGGCTCATGACCGATTCCCACCGCTGGAATTCTGTGGATATCGGAAGATTCTTTTTTTTCAGCATTTCAATGAATCTGCTGTCGTTGAACCGCAGATAGGGGTTTACTTTCAGCTCGTCGCCAAGGAGTGAACAGACGTGAGCCGGATTATAAGATTTCAGGTATGCGTCAATGTCCGGGTTGTCCGGCTCGATCATTCGGGAAAAGGACATGGCGTATTTCAGGTAGTCATGTCCGGCATAGACGAGCGTATCCTCTGGAAAAGCCATCAGAAATTTGATGGAATGGTAAAATGCCTTGATATCGCCGGAAAAACAATTTCCGATGGTCCCGTTGAACAAGGTATCCCCGGTAATCAGGCAATTGCCGACATGAAAGGTAACTGAATCGGCGGTGTGACCCGGAGTTTTATATACGCGAACGGGCATTTCATCAAGTTCGATTTGAGAATGTTCGGACAGATAAACACCGTCCAGAAGGGTTGCGCCGGATCTGGTCAGCAGTTCCCGCGTTCCGCAGTTATGATCCGGATGCAGGTGGGTATGCGTGATATATGTGAGACGGAGCTTCTTTTTTTGAACAAAATCAAGAATGGACTCCACCGCTCCGCCATCAATGGCCAGCGCCGAATGCTTTCCAAAGATGACATAACTGAAATTATCGGAAGAATAAGGGAGTTGTTGAAGATTCATGGTCCTCCTGGTAATCGAATTCACGACATTGCTTAAGGTTCACTCGCCGAATTTGGACAGGGGTGAGTTTAGTTACGAGGGACGAGTTAAAAACTAACCCCTTATCTCCCGCAACTACAACAGCGGATGTCTTTTGTCAATCTGTAACTGTTTGAGTTATTAACTCCCCCAAGCCGGATGCCCGGTGGGTGCGACGCAGCACGGCCTGTTCCAGCAGATCCATGCGCGGGCTGACCAGCGTGAACCAGTCGCGGGCACGCGTAATACCGGTATAGACCAGTTCCCGTGTCAAAACCGGATTCATGGTGTCCGGCAGCACCATTGCAGTGTGTTCAAATTCAGATCCCTGGGATTTATGTACAGTCATGGCATAGACTGTTTCTATATCACTCAGGCGGGAAGGTAGCACTCTCTTCAATGCTCCGCCCGCCATGGGAAATACCACCCTTAAGACTTTTTGACCCGCACTGCGATCGTCTGTGACAGGCAATACGATACCGACATCGCCGTTCATCAACTCCAGACTGTAATCGTTCCGGGTGACCAGTACCGGACGACCGGGATACCAGCCATCCGTGGCCCGGGTTAGTCCTGCACGAAAAAGAATTTTCGCTGTTTTTTCATTCAGGCCTTCTACCCCCCATCTTCCCTTGCGGACTGCCGCCAGCAACTGAAAACGGCCAAAAGCGTTCAGCACCGCCCGCAGCCAGTCATTCTCCAATTCAAGTGTTGGCGGAGTTCCGGGATATTCCGGCGGGCCCGCCTTCATACATTCCAGGTATGCGCGATACCCGGCGGGCGCGTTGGATGAACCGGTACGGGCGAACGCCCCGGGATTGCCATCCAGCACCAGACGGGCAAAGTTTTCATCGTCAAGGCTCTGTATGTTCAGTTGGGTAATATCTCCAAAACCCTTACTCCATAAGGCGGCGACCTTTTCAGTATCTCCCGCGTTGACTGCTCTGGCCAGTTCTCCAATGCCGCTGTCTTTGCCAAAACGGTGACTTCTGCGCAAGACGACAACATGCTGATCCAGTTCTGAACCAAGCCGGCAGGATGCCGGCTCTACTTTTCCTGCAAAACCTTTCAAACAATATCCCGTGTTTTTTTCCAGCCATGCAAGTGTTGCCGGCAAATAATCGGCCTGTTCCGCATTGATGCAAATATCGCCCAGCACAGATCCGGCTTCAACAGACGCCAGTTGATCCTTATCGCCCAGCAGAACCAGCCTGGCCTTGGGCGGCAAAGCGCCAAGAAGCGCTGCCATCATTTCCAGATCAATCATGGAGGCTTCATCCACAATCAGAAGATCAACATGCAGCTGGTTTTGCGAATTGTGGACAAAAAGCCGGGAATCCGGCCGACTTCCCAGCAACCGATGCAGGGTGGTCGCTTTAATGGGAAGTCTGCACTGGATATCAGAAGGAAGGCGGCTTACCGCTCTTCCGATGGATTCGGTCAACCTTGCCGCAGCTTTGCCCGTGGGCGCGGCCAGACAAATCCGCAGGTTTTGCCCTTGTTCCAGCGCCAACTCCTGAAGGAGTACCAACAACTGAACCACCGTGGTGGTTTTGCCGGTTCCGGGGCCACCGGAAATTACGGTGAAGGCGCTTGTTGCGGCAATGGCCGCCGCGATAGTCTGCCAGTGTATCTCGGTTTTAGCCAGTTCTTCAGGACTGCGCAGCGGCTTAAACAAATCATCCAGCCGATTGATTATATTTTCAGGTAAAAACCCCACCCCGCCTAACGGTTTTGCTATTCTTTGTAAAATACCCTGCGCCACCTGCTGCGTGTATTGCCAGTAACGGCGAAGGTACAAGCGGCCCGAAGATAAAACCAGCGGCGTATTTCCGGCACCTGCAGCAACCAGAGATGACGCACTCAGACTTTGTTCCCAGGTTTCCAGGGTCATTCCGGACAACAGTTCCAACGGCTTGCTGGATTGTGTTTCATCCCCTTCCGGCGGCAGAGACAGGGCCGCATCTGGGTCTGCCAGCGCAGCCCGCAAATCAAGGCATATATGACCGCGCCCCAATTGATGACTGGCCAAAGCCGCAGCCAGCAATACCCCGTTAGAGACGTTAGACTGCTGCTCCTTCAGAAAGCGGACAAGGGATAGGTCAAGAGATCTGATCCATCCCCGTTCAACCCAATCACCAAGTACAAGTAACAGATTTTCAGACTGCATGGATTTTCTCCTTGCCGGCAAAAGCTTCATCCAGCGCTTCAATCAACGATTGCGGTGGTTTATCAAAATAGATGCCCTGCCCCCTGTCATTCACCCCCCGCAGGAACAGATACACCGCACCTCCTATATTTCGCTGGTAATCGTAGTCGGGCAATCTGGCTTTCAGCAGGCGATGAAGCGCCAGGGTATAGAGTACATATTGAAGATCATAGCGATGTTCCAGCATGGCTTTTTTCATGGCTTTTTCCGAGTAAGCCGACTCGTTTTCTCCCAGGTGGTTGGACTTATAGTCCAGAACATAATAGCGTTCCTGATAACAGAAAACAAGGTCGATAAAGCCTTTGAGCATCCCGTTGACTACGTTCTTCCTAAGCCGGGGGCGAGGAGCCTCCGACAAAATTGCGGCTGTTACCGCATCATCAAGTTCCAGGGTGTCAACCTCATGCGCGGCAAACAAGAACTCCAGCTCCGGCTGATAATCTTCCTTCGAGAGTTGTGCCAGAGTCATTTCGCCCAATGCGTCCGGCAGCATTATCTGGGTCTGGAGCAGTTTCTGCAACCAGTCTATCAAAATCTCATCCCAGTCCTTCAAATCCCGACGTTTGCAAATATCCTTAATCTTATTCTGGATGCGCTGACGATTGGGAGCCAGCGACGCAAAACCTTCACGCGCAGCCCACTCCAGCAGATCATGCAGAAAAGTTCCTGGTTCCGGCCCCCTGGGAAAGCCGTGAATGGAACGGGCGGAATCCGGAATTCCCGGCGCTGCGACAGGTTCGGTTTCCGTTTCCAGCAACTGATCCTCTTCGGCGGAATACGGCGAATGGGAAGAGTGATGGAGCGGAGGATCGGAAGATGGAAATAGCGAAATTTCAGCTTTTGCCGAATCTTCATCTGCCGACTCCACCATCTGTGCTAAGGCCAGCATTCCGGAATAGCTGGTAATCCACCAGTCACGCTGAATATTTCCGGTAAACGTCAGCGCCTGCGTCAAATTAGCAGTTTCTGATCGTGGCTGATAGAGTGTATCACAGGGTTCAGGCAGATGTTCAATAGCAATAGCTTCGCAATTTACTTTCATCACTGCAAGCTTTTCGGCTAATTGCTCTGCCGGAATCGTCTCTCCTGCCGAAAGCAAGTAGCCTAGGCCGGACAGGTGCAGGTTGCTGGTTGGTTTCCCCATAACGCCGATGCCCAGCCAGCAGGCATATTGAGCACGGGTCAACGCTACATAGAGCATTCTTAGGTCTTCCGCCAGTCTTTCCCTATCCGCAGCCGCAAGGTCTTCATCTCCCGGTTTCTGAATCAGGCGTATCTGACCCTTTTCATCGTGTATTTTCACTACCGGGGAATTCTTGGCCGTAACCTGACGAAAACTGCAAATAAACGGCAAAAACACCAAGGGATATTCCAGCCCTTTGGACTTGTGGATCGTAATCACACGAATCAGTTCTTCATCGCTTTCCAGACGCAGTATCTGCTCCTCAACTCCGGCGCCGGGTTGCTCCACCTGTTCCGCCAGCCAGCGAATCAGAGCATGTTCCCCATTGAGCTTGGCCGCAGCAGTCTGAAGCATTTCCGCAATATGTAGCAGATTGGTCAGAGCCCTTTCGCTACCGGCCAGAGATAGCAGGCGAGATGGGATGCCGAATTCCTGAAGCAGCAACCGCAGCATGGGCAGTACGCCCTGATGCCTCCAGATATTCTGATAGTTTCGAAAACGATCGACCTCGGCCTCCCATGCCAGTTCGTCTTGAACCAACCGATCCAGCCTGCTAAAGGACAGTGCCAGAACATCAGTTGCCAGAGCTGTTCTAAGAGCCCCTTCCCGCTCGGGTTCCGCGCAAGCGCTCAACAGATAAAGCAGGGATTTTGCCTCAGAACTTTCAAAGACGGAATCCTTGTCGGACAAATAGACGCTGCGCACCTGACGCTTGTTCAGAGCATTACGAATCGCGTCAGCTTCGCTGCCAGTTCGAACCAGAATAGCAATATCCGCCGGTCGCAGGGCGATAAACGCACCATCCGGCGCCAGAAATCCGGTCTGCGTCGGCTGCGCTCCAGCCGAATTTAGCAACAGAACAATTTCACTGGCCGTGGATTCGGCTGTTTGGCTAATATAGCCATCATCGCCATATTTGTTGAGAATTCCGGTTTGCTGCAGTTGCCAGAACGTCATGGCCTTAGCCGGTTTTCCATGAACTATGAGCTGATCCTTGCGTCCCTCTGCGGCAACTTCGACAAAGGGAATGCGATCCTTGAACATAAACGCACCTTCTGAATGTCTGCCCCCTGCCCCGAACACCTGATTTACCGCCTTGACCAAACCTTCAGTGGAACGAAAATTCTTCCCCAGCGTGTAGGGCGCGCCGGAGGAGTCCCCGCGCGCAGCCAGATATGTGTGAATATCCGCCCCGCGAAAGGCATAGATAGCCTGTTTGGGATCGCCTATCATTAACAGCGCAGCATCCGGATGACTGATGGCAGATGACGGATGACAGAAAAAATCGCCATCTGTAGTCTGTTCTCTATCCCCTGCCCTCTCTCCGATGTAGATTTTACTGAAAATGTCGTACTGAATCGGGTCGGTATCCTGAAATTCGTCGATCAGAGCTGCTGGAAACTGTGCGCGAATGATCTGAACCAGCCGTTCATTTCCCTCTCTATACAGGGCATCGTGCATACGGGTCAACAGATCGTCAAAACCCATTTTGGCGGTGCGTTCCTTTTCCTTCCGGACACGCTGTCCGATGGCTTCCGCCGCATGATTAAATAGCGCCGTATCAATTTCAAGCACGGCCAGCTTCTCATTGAGGCAGTCAAGAGCCTTATAGGAAGGGTGTTCCGGTATAGATTTATTTTTGGATAGCCCCGCTTTCAACCCTGTGCCGGAAAATTTTTCCAGGGTCTGAACATCGGGCAACGGACCTTTGTCTTTCACCCAGGAGCGTAGCGATTCCAACCATTTGGACAGAGAAGCTGTTCTGTATTTATTACCATTCAGGGTCTTATCAGCCTGAGCCTGTTGTACCCGTTCAATCGCAACAGCAAAGTCGGAATCCCAGATCCGCCGAGCTTCCTCAATCGCCTGAAGGCGTTTTTCAATCAAGACAACAGGGTCATCCGGCGGACTCGGACGCTGCTTGAGCAAAAAACTGATCTCTTTTAGCAAAAATTTGATTTTTTTTAGCAATACCTGCGGTGTAGCGCACCAGATCATCAGCTCGGATAAAACCTCCTTTGGCTGGGGATAAAAATGGCTACGCCAGTAGTCACATGCAGCTTCCTCCAATAGCTCCTGGTCGCGGGTCACCAGCTCCAGATCAAATAGACCGCCACTGTCAAAGGCGTGCTGGCGGATCATTTTCTGACACCAGGCATGAATGGTATAGATCGCAGATTCATCCATCCATTGCGCCGCCTGATCCAGCATCCGGGCGCAAGTCGGCCACTGGCCAGCATCGTAAACGCCTCTCAATGTCTGCAGGTAAGCATCACCCATGCCCTGTTCGCGAAAAAAAGCCGCAGCCTCGGTAAGCCGGCTGCGGATCCGATCCCGCAGTTCCTCTGTTGCAGCATTGGTAAAGGTCACCACAAGAATTTCTGGCGGGGTTAATGGCTTGGGAAAAGCATTTTCTCCCCCATGTCCCAGCACCAGCCGCAGATACAGGGCTGCAATTGTATAGGTCTTGCCGGTACCCGCACTGGCCTCGATCAAACGAACGCCGTGCAAAGGAAAAGTCATAGTATCCAGTATATTTACCAATATGTTGTTCCTTTTGATGATGGTTGAAAAGCCGTTGACCGTCAACAGTCAATGGCAACAGTCAACGGTCAACGGCTTGCTTGTAGCAGAGGCGCATAGAGAGATGTTGCCAAATGATCAAATTGATTTCCGTCTGTCTGCCAGATAGCGCTAAAATCAGGATAGATTCGCGCCAGGTAGAGACTATATCGCAACTCTCCTGAAGTATTGAAGCTATTCCCCTGATAAGCTATGCGGGCGGCATCCACAGCTTTCTGTCGTTTCATTTCCGGGGTGTCCCTTGGATTATCGGACTGCATCGCCTCCAGATATGCCAGGGCTGTCTTGGCTGTCACAGGCAGTGGATGCTGAAGTCCTGACCACCAGTGATTAATGATTTCAGTCAGCCATCTTTCGGCGCAATCCTGATCCAACTGACGTAGTTCTGCAACACCGTCCGGAGCTACCAGATAACTGGTCAGGGGAATTCCTTGCGCACAACCGGCAAGATGCTTCACCCAGGCACCCACCAAACTGGTAAAGCGTGAGACTTCACCCTTTGGATCCATAATATTATCGCAATAAAACTCCCAGCGAGCATAGCGTTCTGATGACGACGGGTGACATCTATCTTTTTTTGAGGCCGGGATATCTTTTGGCGGTTGCCCTGAATCCGCTCTCCGTAACCTGTCCAGCCAGTCTTCCAGATACAGGACCGATAACGCCGAGTTGTTTTCAACCGTATGTTGATTCTGAATTGGCAAACGGATTTCCATCGCCACTGCCACATTCGGCCACTGATTGACCAGGTTATGATGATATTGAATCATCCGCAGCACTGGCTCAGCCAGTGCTGCGGCGGCCAGCTCACCAAAACCATTCAGCGGCAGACTGCCGGTGCGGCGAAGTCGTTCCGCCTCTTCATGAACGGCCTCCTGGCATTTACCCGTTTCAGCGGCCAGCCCCGCAGCAAGCAATTGAGCCCCAAGGTTAAAAGGTGCCAGTTGATCCAGGGCAAATGGTTCCTGGTCATCCGCTGTGACGTTTATTTGATTGAAATAGACTTTTAGACGCCTATTAAAAAAAACCTGCACAGGATTCTTCATAAATCGAATCAAGTCGTTCAACTGCAAGGCGCCTTCGATTTGGTACGCCAAAAGATCTCTTGGCAGCAGGATATCAGCAGCCATGGTTGTCTGCGGATTCAGAATTTCTCGCCATTCATGAGCGTAGGTGAACAGTCTCATGTCCCGACCGGGCAGAAAGTAGGCTTTACTGAAGGGCTGGAGCGGATACAGGCAGGTAAGATGATCCAGAAGCTCCGTCCCCGTCTCTTCGGCTACCGTCAACTGGCAGGATGCCGACTCTACACTATCTCTTGGCCGCCAGCCGGCTGCAAGATAATCACGAAGCTGGCCAACCAGCACCGAAGGCATAAACTTGCTGTTATCCCGGACACTACGGCCGATGTAGGAAATATAGAGTTTTTCCCGCGCCGATAACAGGGCTTCGAGAAACAGATAGCGGTCATCTTCCCGGCGGGAACGATCTCCTGGTCGATAGGCGCCAGAAACTGCCATCAGGTCGAAATCCAGCGGCGAATGGCTTCGCGGGTACTGCCCATCATTCATGCCAAGCAGGCCAACCACTTTAAACGGAATAGCCCGCATTGGCATCAGAGTGCAGAAATTGACCATTCCGGCAAGGAACCGCTGAGACACGCCTGATTCCTGCATTGCCCCCAAAAAGGCTTCGCGCACTACCGTCAAGGGCAACGATTCCTCCAGACCGACATCCTTGCAGGCGCTCAGACACTTTTCCAGCACCGATCCCACTCGGCCCAGAGTCAACCGGTCAGGACTGTCAATCGGCAGAAAGAAATCTTTCGAAATATCCCGGATACGACTGAACCAGGTTTCCGCTGTAGCCGGCTGAGCAAGCTCCCGGCAGTACTTGTCCAGTTTTTCCAGCATGGCTGCCAGCGGGCCGACCAGCGCGGCTTCCAGACCACCGACTTCGTTATATGGTTCGATCCCATGCCAGGGTTCGCCCGAACCCGCCGCATACCCAAGAATCATGCGACGCAGACCAAACAACCAGGTATTTTGTTCCAGACCGGCAGGAAGCCCAAACCATATCCGCTGCTCTGCGCTCAGTCCCCAGCGAATACCGGAGCCTTCAATCCACTGCCGCAGCCTGGGCAGATCCGTCTCCGCCAGGCCAAAACGCGCACGGAAGGCTGGAACATCCAGCAGCTCCATCACATCACTTACCGCCATGCGTGAATCCGGCAAGTGAAGGAGTTTATCCAGAGCCTGCAGAATGGGAACGCCGGCGCGCTCCGGGCTGTCTGCTATCGTAAACGGAATATACCGCGCATCGTGTAGCCTGATGTTGCCAAAGACAGCCTCGATGTGGGGTGCATAGATATCAATATCCGGGGTCATGACAATGATATCTCGTGGCTTTAGATCCGGAATTTCAGTAAAAAATGATAGCAATTGATCCTGAAGGATTTCCACTTCGCGCTGACGGCTATGGGCCAAATGAAAGCGGATCGACCCATCGCATGGATCAATGCACTGCCTATCTTCCAAAGAAGCGGGTAAAGGCTGCAAGTCCAGAATCGCCTGCTGAACCTGCTGCAGAAGACCGGCCTTGGAGCCATCTGGAACAATATCACGAAAGAGATCAATTTCGGCAAAGTTTTCCCGGTATGCCTCCGGCCGGTCATAGTTGCAAAGTAGTCCCATATAGTCCCTTCCCTGCTTGCCCCACGCAGCCAGAAGCGGATTGACGTGCTGGTGCAAAAGCTCCTGATTCAGATTTTCTGGTGTATGCGCCTTTCGCGGATGTCTGGCGCGCTCAATTTGCAGCAAGTCCCTGTCTTCAATGATATCCGCCCAGTAATGTCGGCAGGGGTTGTGGACGAATACCATCACCTGGCTAAGGCGGGATACTGCATACAGCGCTTCCAGCGCTTGTTTGGGCAGGGAGCATATGCCAAAGACAATCACGCGGCGCGGCAGGTCGGCGGGTCTTTTTGTCAGGCTCTCCGCGGCTGTCAAGAACTGGCGATGCAGATTGGAGCGGCTGTTTCCGCGTTGATTCTGGGGAATGCTCTGCTGAATTCTTCGCCATAGTTCGGTCTGCCAGAGCTGCTTTTCCGGCATTTCAGCCGGCTCGCCCTTGGCGTTTCGAATCCGGTCAAGGCCGCTAGTCCAGTCTTCCATCCAGTCGGCCCGGTAAACCTGATACTGATCAAAAAGATCCGCAAGATGACAGGCTAACTGGTAACGCTTGCGCAGGTCGTGGTCGTCGGACAGATACTGCGCAAGCGGCGCGAAACAATTCTCTTTTAGCAGGGACGGCAACAACTGCAGGAGACGCCAGGTCAGGCGGTCTTTGTCATAGGGCGATTCCCTGGGGATTGCCTCTGTACCCAGGACCGCACGGTAGGCGCTCCATATAAAACGCGCCGGCAGCTCGATATCCACTGCGGCGCTAATACCGCACCCGTCGTTTTCCGCAAGCGCCAGCTTTAGCCACTGGGCCATGCCATTGCTCTGGACAAGAAACAACTCGTTTTCCAGCGGCTTCAGCGGCCTGCTCCTGATCCACTGAACCACTACCTGCCGCAGGTCTTCTATATGATTGGCATGAATCATAGAAAGGCCGGGGGTTAAGACATCATTACTATTTTCTGTCCGAATGTCCAAGGATATCTCCTGTGAAAACCTACTTCATATTTTTAGCTTACACCGTCAATGACATGCATTGCCCCCGATGATTATCAGCTCCAACTTCGTGCGCCGGGAGAGGCCATTAAGTGTCTTTTTCACAATCCACCATCTCTGCGACTTCAACATGATCTGGCAATGTATCCAGTGAATTCAATTGTTTGAGCTGTATCCGGCTGTTTTGGGTTTCTTCGTCACTGCTCGTGAGCATCCGGCAGAACCCCTGCAAAACACCGCCTTTTTCAATCACGATGGCTTTGGCCTCCACATTTCCGATCACTTTTCCGGTGGCTCCAAGTTCAAACTGCTGATAGGCTGAAATGGTACCAGTCACATCGCCGTTTACAATGATATAATTCGCAGTGATATCCCCCTCAACCACGCCTGACTTTCCAATAATCACAGCGTTTTTACTCTCGATTCTTCCTTTGAAATTTCCTTCCACACAAACTGTGTTTTTCAGAAAGAGGACTCCCTGAAACATACTGTCCGGTCCGATAATTGTATCCACTCTGGAAATATCTGGTCCGGTATCTTTAAATTTAGAAAATAATTTCTGCATGTCGGGTATATCCTGAAACAAGTCTATTAATCCGTTGCCGCCATATAGGGATTGAGCCGATTATTTTCAAAGCTGTAATCCCAGATATAATCCATAGGGTCAAGGTGCATTTCACCCCTGGTGATTGAATAATGTAGATGGGTTCCGGTGCTTCTGCCTGAGCTGCCCATGTAACCAATAACCTGACCTCTTTTTATTTTATCTTTCTTTTTTACAGTGATTCGCGACAAATGACCAAAAATCGTTTTAACCCCCTCACCATGGTCCAGTCTGATAATATTTCCTAGAAATCTATCCCGTTCGTCATCTTCTACAGTTCCGTCTGCCGGTGCAATAATTTCAATATCATATTGACCAGCAATATCCAGACCATTATGAAGAGCTTTTTGACCTGTGAACGGATCTTTTCGATATCCAAAAAAAGAGGACAGCCAGATACCATTTCCCCGCGCCGGCAATATGGATGGAATCCGCCTAACTTTTATATCCCGCTTTTCAACAAAATTCATCAGTTCTGATGTCGATTCCTGAATGAAAATGGCATAAGTCATCAGAACATCACCCGACCGGATATCCGGATAACGCAGTTCCCATTTTTGGATTGTTTCAGCGACTGCATCTCCTGACTGTGGTGGAATACCGCCCTGATGCGAACCATCCGGAGCATTGAATTCCCGCGCATCCAGCCCCAGATATTGCCGGATTCGGGCATCCATCAGAAAAATTCTGTCCAGTTTCGACTTTATTTTTTTCAGCCCACTGTCCAGTTCTTCAATACGTTCTTTTTGGGCGCATATTTCAGCAATTTTGGTCGACAGTTCATTTTCCTGAACCATGCACTGGGCTTCCAGTTTTTTTTTGGTTATCGACAGATTCCGCCCGCCTTCAAATGAAAAATAGCAAAAAAAACCAGCTATTACTGAAAGGCAGAGCCATGCCCCCAAACCAATGATCGCAACGGTTGGAACCGATACCATCCGGGTCGAGCGGTTGATTCCGCCAACCATTACAACCGTCAGTTTCACATTAATTCTCCATGATTGACTATTTTAATAGATACCAGCCCAACAAAGGATGCTTTCTCTGAACTGTCACCCAGAAAGTATCCGCACATAAACAGTAGGAATTTTAATCAGCCAATTGCTAATACTTTAATGATACGAACTTGGAAAGATGTGCTGGAACGACAGAGGAAGTTAACAATAGGACAACTACAAGAAAAAACCAGCCTCTAAGGTTAACCTTAGAGGCTGGCGCCAGATTATATGCTCTGATATTTGGGAAATTCATCAATTCCCGAATTACCATCCTGAAAACGTTCTCAGTGTATCATAACTCGCCAAAGTCTGTAACAACAAAGTAGAAATTTCCATCGTTGGAAAGGGCCGGACTAAATTCCAAATCCATCCATAAATGATTCCCTTTTGGAAGTATAACATCAGGCACATGAATTTTCGAATTGATGAGTGTTGATGTTT
>SESB01000902.1_pt1 | contig 20817 bp, 16 predicted proteins | sample 3171441 | NCBI WGS metagenome assembly SESB01 (sample SAMN06051867, study PRJNA518727) | freshwater metagenome | biome: subpolar coniferous forest; feature: holomictic lake; material: water; isolation source: holomictic Lake 227, 6 m depth | place: Canada: near Kenora, Ontario | collected... | reverse complement strand
TCTTGTACGAAAAAATTCGGATTTAACATCACTCACCGATGTTTTGGACAAGGTCAAGCTTGTTTATGGCGATATTACCGACAGGGCTTCGCTGGACAGGGCGCTGAAAGGAATTGATTTGGTCTATCACTCAGCAGGCCTTACCTACATGGGTGACAAGAAAAATGCACTGCTCTATAAAATCAATGTTGAAGGTACCCGCAATATTTTGCACGCCTCTGCCGCCGCCGGTGTTACAAGGGTTTTGCATGTCAGTTCTATAACAGCAGTAGGAATTGCCTTCGACAAAAAGCCTGTCGACGAATCCGTTATCTGGAATTTCCATCAGATCGACCTTGAATATGCCAGAACAAAGCATCTTTCAGAAGTAGAGGTTGCTGAAGCAGTCAAAAAAGGGCTGGACTGCGTAATTGTCAATCCCGCCTTTGTGTTTGGTGCAGGAGACATCAATTTTAACGCAGGACGGATCATCAAGGACATTTACAACAGAAAGCTTCCGTTTTATCCTCTTGGCGGCATTTGTGTGGTCGATGTTGAGATCGTAGCCGATACGATTATAACCGCCATGAAAAAAGGAAAAACAGGGGAGCGTTACATCCTTGGTGGCGAAAACGTCTCGTACAAGCAGCTTGCTGATACAATTTCGAAAATTACCGGAGCACCAAGGGTTCGCTTCCCCCTTCCTTTCTGGATGGCCAAAATACTGAAACTGGCGCTTGATCTCTATAAGAACAAGAACCGGATATCCAAGCTTTTTAATATGTCGATGTTCAGAGTGGCCTCTCATTTTCTCTATTTTGATTCAGCCAAGGCAACGCGTGAATTGAATATGCAGTATGAGCCCCATGAACACAGCATCCGCAACGCATACGAGTGGTACCGGGATCGCAAAATGCTCTGATAGATTGAACGATTTACCCTGCCAGAACTGCTGATTGTCCTGTTTACGGTTTCTGGCAAAAAAGCATCATCCTTGGCGAATCATGTTCCATAAACGGTTCGCCTTGGTAGTTGCCTGCAATATGGGCGACTGAAAAGCCTGCCTCCATAAGCATCAACAGAATCTCCTCCTTGCCATAAAGCCTTACCGATTCAGAGAAGGTGAGTGTTTCGCCTGCCGGGGGGGTAATGGTAATGGTTTTGGTAATCCTGTCGCTCTCAAATACACGCTCTTCGTGGATGGTAAGGTTGCCTGCGGTTTTCAGGGAGTGAGGTACCAGGTTTCGCGCAAGAGGGATGGGGTTAAGAAGATCCAGCACGTACCATCCGCCCTCCTTCAGCGCACCATTAGCCTTGTCAAGCACCAACCGGTCGTCTTCTTTCCGTTCAAAATAGCCAAAACTTGTAAAGAGCTGAACAACAAGATCAAAATGACCGGTGGCGGGAACATGCCTCATGTCACAGCAGGTAAGGTTGAGCGGTAACCGGCTTTTCACGGCCTCTTTCCGGGCTTCTTCGAGCAGAAATGGTGAAAGGTCATTTCCTGTAACCGCGCAACCGAGTCGGGCAAGCTCAAGAGCGTGTCGGCCTGCTCCACAGGCGATATCAAGTACCGATAGCGATGCAAGCTCTTTGTGTTCAAGGCCGGAAAGAAAAAGAATGGTTTTAATACAGCGTACCGCTTCATCACTGTCGCGATGGCTGTAAACCTCAAGATAAAGCGGATGGTTAAACCACTTTTCAAACCAGAGCGGTGACGAATTCGTCTCCGAACTATCTGAACAATCAGTCATGCTGAAAGGAGAAAAAGGTGAAAAAGCAGGTGAGATTCAGGGCATCTGCCAATGCCCTGAAGAGGTATCGGGGTATACTTACTTTGCGTAATCGCTGATTGCCTTTGCAAGAATGACCTGATCATTTTCTCCATTGGGAATACGGACGTTCTTCTCAATGAATTTCCATGCATTGGTTTTTTCTGACTTTACAGAAAAAATAACTTTGGCACACTTGAAATCGCTGGTACCTGTTTTTTTGCCTTTATCTGCAAACGATTGTTTCTTTGCCATAACTTGTAAGGTAGTTCTTTAGGTTAAAAGGCTGATCTGTTTTTCTTGCCCAAAAAGTAAATGAAGGTAATAAAAATTTTATCGATAATCAAAAAACCTCCCCCATGAATTATTCTCAAACGCCATGCGATTCAAGCAGTCGTCCCTTATGAAAAATTCCACGCGATCGTCCTTTCAGCGGGTAGTTGAGAAAAGGTGTATTGGTCGATTTGGACTTGAGTGAACTGGCCGTTACACGCCATTGGACATCGGAATCGATGATGGTAAAATTTGCCTCTTCGCCCGGTACAAAAAGAAGGGGTTTCAGCCGCATTATTTTTCTTGGATTGACCGACAGCAGTTCGATAGCACGCGACATGGTGATAATATGTTTATCAACAAGTTCTGTTATGGTCAGAGCCAGGGAGGTTTCGAGACCGGTAATACCAAACGCCGCCTGGTCGGAGGGGCACTCTTTTTCATGGGAAGCATGGGGTGCATGGTCTGTAGCTATGGCATCAATAGTCCCATCGGCAAGAGCCTCAAGCAAGGCTTCACGGTTTTCCCTTGAGGAGAGCGGCGGTTTCATGATATAATTGCCCTTCATTTCAGCATGAAAAAGATCTTCATCACAGAGGGTGAAATGGTGTGGTGTTACTTCGCAGGTAACCTGAAGGTTATCCCGCTTTGCTTTCCGAACAAGATCAAGTGCTGCTTTTGTGCTGATATGGGCGACATGGTAGCGTGGTCTTCTGAGCGGGTCATGCAGTTTGTGCTCTTCGAGATAGTGCATCAAAAGCAGATCCCTGCTGAGGGTAATGGCTTCGGAAACATCAGGAATTCCCTTCAGACCGAGTTGTGTCGAAAAGAGCCCCTCATTCATGACTCCTCCCATGGTCAGCGAGCGCTCTTCGCAGTGCTGAATGATGAGAAGATCAAAGTTTGATGCGTATTCAAAGGCAAGGCGCATGATCTGACTGTTCTGAATGGCGGAACCGTCATCCGAAACAGCCGTAACTCCGTAGGAGCAGAATTTTCCGAATGGTGCGAGGTGCTCGCCCTTGCTCGCAACAGTCATTGCCCCGATCACTTCGATATCTATGGGTAGTTTCGTTGCATGATGGCGGATATAGGCAACACCAAGCGGACTGTCAATAACGGGCTTTGTATTCGGCATGAGAGCTACGCCGGTAAATCCGCCAGCAGCCGCTGCATGTGAGCCACTTTCCAGCGTCTCCTTGTATTCCTGGCCCGGTTCCCTGAAATGACAGTGCATATCAAAAAGTCCAGGAGAAAGAATCTGCCCCCGAAGATCAATAACCCGATCTTCCGGTGATGCTGCAAGAGTCTGGTTACCATAAACAACAGCTTCGATGATTCCGTTATTGTCCACTTTTACCGTGCCGGTGCTATCGACGTGCTCAAGCGGATTGATGATACGGGCCTGCTGAAAAATAACGCTCATGGTTCCTGAATAATTTTAGTGTTCCCCTGAAAATAAGTTTACTGCTACACCGCTCCGAAAGATACGACAAATAATGGAGAAGCATGACTGGATCGTGCCCGACACACGGTTACAACACCTCTTTATGCCGCAAGCGATTGCGCATCTTGACATTGTGTACCGATCAAGGGAGAAAGTGCTCTATTTTATTATTTTACATTTGATAATACAGTGGTTGATCTGTTTATTATTGTTAACGTTCAATATTCAGGCGAAATTGAACAGTACGGGTACAACGGTGAAACATCATGAAGAGAGATGCAACTGTTGCTGCTGAAAAAGCGGCACTGAGGATAAGGATGCTCGCCCGCCGGCGGTCAATCCCCGAAAAATCCCTGGTTGAAAAGAGCATGGCTATTGCAGGATATGTGATCACTTTGGCTGAAGTTGTCAATTCCCGTCATATTCATCTTTATCTCTCCAATCCTGCCTGGGCTGAAGTCTCTACGTCGACCATTATTGATCGGCTCACAGCAATGAACAAACAGCTTTCCGTTCCTGTTATCCAAAATGGGGATATTTTGTCGGCAGCTTTCCGGAAGGGGGATCTTGTCCAGCCCGCAGCATTCGGTCAACCTGAGCCTCGGGAACCATCAATGGTCGATGAATCGAATCTTGATGTTCTGCTGATGCCGCTTCTTGCCTTTGACGAAAAAGGATTTCGTATCGGATATGGAAAAGGGTTTTATGATCGTTTTTTACATCGGCTTTCCCGACAGGGAATAGCTCCATGTCGTATCGGACTTTCATTCTTTCAGCAAAAGGTTGATGCACTGCCTGTCGACTCATGGGATGAACCTCTTGATGGTATCGTGCATGAAGAGGGGATTATTCGGTTCAACTCTAATTATTGATGCTTTCTATGCAAACAGGGAATGAAGAACATGGAAAAGGGCAAATACTGCCTGATTTTATTGACACCAGCCTTTATGTCAACAGGGAGCTGAGCTGGATCTATTTCAATCAGCGGGTACTTGAAGAAGCACTTGATCCCACGGCACACCCTCTTCTTGAACGCGTGAAATTCATCTCCATTTTCAGTTCAAACCTCGATGAATATTTCATGATTCGTGTTGCCGGTATTGAGGATCAATATGAGGCAGGTATTCAGGATCGAACGATTGACGGCCAAACTCCTTTCGAACAGCTCGAAAAGATTCGCACGATGGTTTTGCGGCAATTTCGAGAAAGAAACGACTGTTTTTATCACGATCTGGTGCCAGCATTGCAACGTGAAGGGATAGAATTTCTGCGAGTTGCAGAACTCTCCGCACAACAGCAAAAAGCTCTGAGTCACTATTTTCGAAAGGAAATCTTTCCCGTACTGACCCCGCTCGCTTTTGATACCGGTCATCCATTTCCTTTCATGTCAAACCTTTCGTTAAATCTTGCCATTGAACTCGAAGACGAGGAAACCAAAGCGCTGAAGTTTGCCCGCGTAAAGGTTCCGGGCATTCTTCCGCGACTTTTACGGCTCAATGATATCAAAGGTTTTCATGATGAAGACGGGATCATTCGATTTATCTGGATAGAAGATCTCATTGAAAGCAATCTGGCACACCTGTTTCCGAAAATGAGGATTATACAATCGCATCTTTTTCGCTTGATTCGTGATGCCGATATCGAAATTGAGGAGGATGAGGCGGGCGATCTGCTTGAAACCATTGAGCAGGGAATCCTGTCTCGCCGGTACGGAAAGGTTGTTCGGCTTGACATTACTCCTCAAATGCCCAATTCGGTCAGAAGACTTCTCATGAAAAATCTTGAAGTCACCGAAAGAAACGTTTATGAAATAGATGGAGCCTTCGGGTTCAGTTGTCTTCTGGATCTTTTGAAGATAGATCGACCGGAACTGAAAGATGAGCCTTTTGTGCCCAGTAACCGCATTGCTGAGCAGTTCGGCAATGATATTTTCAGTGCCATAAAAGCCAAGGATCGTCTCCTCTACCATCCTTACGACTCCTTTCAGCCTGTGGTCGATTTTATCAATCAGGCAGCTCTTGATCCTGATGTGCTTTCGATAAAGCAGACCTTGTACAGGGTAGGAAGTAATTCACCGATAGTCCAGGCGTTGATGAAAGCTGCTGAAGAGGGTAAACAGGTTGCCGTGCTTGTTGAACTCAAGGCACGATTTGATGAAGAGAACAACATTGTCTGGGCAAGAGCGCTTGAAGATGTCGGAGCGCATGTAGCCTACGGCCTGCCTGGCCTTAAAACCCATGCGAAGCTGACCCTGATTGTACGCCGTGAACAACACAAACTGAAAAGGTATCTGCATCTTGGTACAGGTAATTACAATCTGACAACAGGACGGATTTATACCGACTACAGTTATTTTACAATAAACGAACAATTAGCCAACGATGTTGCGGAACTGTTCAACGCCTTGACTGGCTATTCAAAGCATACCGAGTACAGAAAACTGCTCGTTTCGCCGATCAATACCAGAAAAAGAATTATTGAGATGATTGAACGGGAGATTGAATGGAGCCGAAAGGAGAACAAAGGAAGAATAATCATGAAAATGAATGCTCTTGTGGATGCAAAAACCATACGGGCACTCTACAGGGCGTCGTGCGAAGGGGTAAAAATCGATCTTGTTATCAGAGGTGTCTGCTGCCTCAAACCAGGTATAGCGACAATCAGTGAAAATATCAGGGTCATCAGTGTTATTGGTCGTTTTCTTGAACACAGCAGGGCATACTACTTCCATAATGGAGGAAAAGAGCAGCTCTATCTCGGAAGTGCCGATATCATGCCGCGAAACCTCGATGATCGGGTTGAAACGCTTTTCCCTGTGTTCGACAAAGAGTTCATTCAGTTGGTAAAATCGGATCTTGATCTTATCCTGAGCGATAACGTCAAGGCTTGGCAGATGAATGCCGACGGACTATATTCGAAGATTCATAATGATGAACCAAAAGTAAACAGTCAGGCTCTTTTTTTAATTCGCTCAAGTCTGAAAAAAACTTCCTGTAAATTTAACGCGAAAGAATCATGAACATTGCAGTTGGAAGCGATCATGCCGGATTTGCATTCAAAAAAACCGTACTGGCCTGGCTGGAGCGAAACGGCTATACATTCACCGATATGGGACCTTATGATGAGGGAGCAGTTGACTATCCCGATTATGCACGCAAAGTTGCAATAGCAGTTGCAGAAGGACTCTGTGATTCCGGTATACTGCTGTGCGGTACAGGCATAGGCGTCTCTATCTCTGCAAATAAAATCAAGGGTATCCGTGCAGCAGTTGCCTGCAATCCGGAATTTGCGAAACTGGCACGGCAGCACAACAATGCCAATATCATCTGTTTTTCCGCACGCTTTACTGACCAAGCCACAATTGAACAAAGTCTTCACAACTGGTTTTCCACCGATTTTGAAGGAGGGAGGCACCAGCAAAGGGTGGATAAAATTGAACCATGCTGTTAAATAAATACGTAGATAATGCCCTCGACACAACCTTTCCTGTGTTTTCCGATGAAGCTTTGGTTGGGGAGGTTCTTGCCTTCATGCAAAAAGGGGGGCTTGAATGTGCACCGGTTCTGCATGATGGGCAGATCACGGCAATGGTGACGCTTATGGATCTCTTGCCTTTCGAGCAGTCAATAAAAACAAAGGGAGCCCGTCTGAGTGAGCTGAAGCTTGAACAAGTTCAAAGTATTGGATTTGAAGAGCATATATTCGATATTTTCTCGCGGATTCGCACCTTTCCATCACCTCTCATACCTGTATCAGCGGAGGGTGGACGGTACGCTGGTGTTATAGAAAAAAGAATCCTCCTTGAGCGCATTGCCGCGATCTTTCATTTGGGTGAAGAGGCGGTGACTCTTGAACTTGATGTGCCATCATTTGACCTGAAACTCTCGGAGGTTATTGCCGCACTTGAAAAAAACGATGCAACAGTGTTAAGTTTTGGCATGTACCCTGCGACTCCGGATGGTGAAGGAGTTGTTCTTACCTTCAGGATTCAGACATACGACCTTTTTCGTCTGGTAAAAAACCTCGAAAAATATGGTTATTCAATCCGCTACACATCACCACCCGTCAAGGAAAAAGATGATGAGATGCGAGAAAAGGCTCTTGAATTTATTCGCTTTATGGAAATGTAGGAGGAACATGGCCGGCTTTTTTGAGAAGGGTATAAAGGATCACAGGACTCTTGGTTATACTCATTACTGCAAGTTATTATAAACAGTGGTATGCATGAAAACAGAAAACTTCACCGGGCTTGCTGAACGGATTGAAACGCGGGCGGCAGATATTTTTTCGGAAGTTGTTGCTTTACGCCGCGACATTCATCTCCATCCTGAACTCTCTTATGAAGAGAAAAGAACAACCGCACTGATAACCAACTATCTTGTTGCTCTGGGTATCACTCCGGAAAAGCCTTTGTTGGATACGGGGGTTATTGCCCTTATCCATGGAGAGCATAAAGCGGGCAAGGGCAAGGTTTTGGCCTTACGGGCCGATATTGATGCACTGCCGCTTCATGAAGAGAATCTGCATGACTTCTGTTCCCTCGAATCAGGAAAAATGCACGCCTGTGGACATGACATGCATACAGCAATGCTTCTGGGTGCAGCCAAAATCCTTTCGGGAATGAAAGATGAACTCGAAGGTGATGTGCTTCTTGTTTTTCAGCCTGCCGAGGAAAAAGCACCTGGCGGAGCAAAACCATTGCTGGACGCAGGTCTTTTCAAGCGTTTCAATCCAGCAATGATTATCGGTCAGCACTGCTTTCCCAATGTTGAAACAGGAAAAGTTGCCCTTTGCAAAGGAAGTTTTATGGCTGCCGCCGATGAATTGTATTTCACGGTGACAGGGCAGGGTGGTCATGCCTCTGCACCACACAGGGCTGCCGATCCTGTTCTGGCTGCAGCTCATATCATTACAGCAGTTCAGCATCTCGTCAGCCGGGTTGTTCCTCCTCATGAACCGGCAGTTGTTTCGATAGCATCCATTCATGGTGGCAATGCTCCCAATGTTATCCCGAGGCAGGTGACCATGTCAGGGACAATGAGAACCATGAGTGAAGATATACGATCTCTGGTGCAGGAGAGGTTGCGCCAGACGGTCACGCATGTTGCAGCAGGCCTTGGTGTTAATGCTGAAATCGAAATCAGGAAAGGTTATCCGGTCCTTTTCAACGATCTTGCTGTTACCGAAAAAGCGGAGAGCATTTGCAGGGAATATCTTGGCGCAGACAATGTGCTTGAGAGTGAACCACTCATGACTGCGGAGGATTTTGCCTACTACCTGCAGGAGTGTCCTGGAACATTCTGGCAGATCGGAACAGGAACCCTGCAACATGACAAAAGCAATACCCTGCACTCTCCCACCTTCAATCCTGAAGAACGCGCCCTTGAAATTGGCAGTGGATTACTTGCCTATTCGGCCTTACGCTTTCTTCACCTTGTCTGAGTGAGCTGTTTGGCGTTCCAAAAAGCGTCATTTTTGCCATAAAAAAAGGCGCCCATGGACGCCTTTTTTTGATTCTGCAATAAATTATGCTTTGCCGTTAGAGCCGAGAACGTTTATGATCTTGTGAACATAAAGTTTTTTAAGAGCATCACGGGCTGGACCAAGATACTTTCTCGGATCAAATTCTTCAGGTTTTTCATCAAACACTTTACGGATAGCGGCTGTCATGGCAAGACGACCGTCAGAATCAATATTGATTTTGCATACCGCAGATTTTGCTGCAAGACGAAGCTGGTCTTCGCTGATACCAATTGCATCCTTCAGTTTTCCACCATGCTCATTGATTGTTTTAACCAACTCCTGCGGAACTGAAGAGGAGCCATGCAACACAATAGGAAATCCAGGAATACGGTGTTCGATTTCGGTAAGAATATCGAGGCGGATTTTCGGATCTTCGCCTGGTTTGAACTTGAAGGCACCATGAGAGGTACCGATTGAAATGGCAAGACTGTCAACACCGGTTTTTGCCACAAAATCCTCAACCTCTTCCGGCTGGGTATAGGTATGGTGAGCCGCAGAAACCTCATCCTCAATACCGGCCAGAACACCAAGCTCACCCTCAACGGTAACATCGTACTGATGAGCGTAAGCGACAACTTTTTTGGTCAGTTCAATGTTATCCTCATAAGAGAGATGTGAGCCATCAATCATTACGGAAGAAAAACCGGAATCGATGCAATCCTTGCAGAGTTCAAAGCTGTCACCATGATCGAGATGAAGCACGATAGGGATGGCGCTGCCGAGTTCAGCGGCGTAAGCTACGGCTCCCTGGGCAAGGTAGCGAAGCAGGGTTTCATTTGCATAGCTTCTGGCCCCCTTCGAGACCTGCAGAATAACGGGAGAGCTTGTTTCAACACAGGCGAGGATGATAGCCTGCATCTGCTCAAGATTATTGAAGTTGTAAGCAGGGATTGCGTAACCGCCCGTCACAGCTTTTTTGAAAAGTTCCCGGCTGTTGCACAGACCAAGTTCTTTATAACTGATTTTTTTCTTTTCCATTGATAGCTTCTCTTTTATTTATTATTATGTGCGGCAATTTTTCTTCAGGATTTCTGCTGGTAAAGACTTGCCAAGTGCTCTCCAATATACGTATATTTGGTTTCTCATTCAAGAACAGCTTGAAATACTGCCGTTAAACCTATTGAATCACCACGCAAAAAAAATGGTTAGAAAAAATCTCCTTCTCATGGTTATGGCATTGGGAAGTACTGTACCGTTATCGACAATACATGCAGTAAATACTGCCCCAGCCGTAACAGTCGTGACCCTCCGACCGACGGCTGGCGAGGAGGAGGCCAGCAAATATATCAGTCAATATCTTCTGCAGAACCACTATAGAAAAATATCAGTTAATGACTCTCTTTCTCAACAGATACTCAATCGCTATATCGATAATCTTGACGGCAGCAAAAGCTATTTTGTAGCAAGCGAAGTTGAAAGCCTCCGGCATGTTTACGGAAACCGTCTTGATGATGAATTTCTTGCCGGCAAGGTAAATTCCGGATTTGGTGTCTATAACTTTTTTCTTAAACGTGCCAAAGAAAAAATGCGATACATGAAGGCAACGGCAGATACCGTGCGTTTCAACTTTTCAATACCTGAAACCCTTGACCTGGACCGCAAAAGCGATCCTTGGCCAGCCGACAGGCGTCAACTCGCCGAGTTGTGGAAAAAAGAGCTGAAATACCAGTGGCTCAACCTTAAATTTTCAGGAGCAAATAACAAGAGTATTCGGGAGACGCTTGCAAGAAGCTTTACGACCCGTTTGAACCTTCTGAACCGCCAGAAACCCGAAGATGCTTTCCAGGCCTACACCTACGCCTTGACAACATCGTTTGACCCCCATACCAATTATTTTTCTCCGGATGAATATGAAAACTTTCAAATAGACATGAGTCGCTCTCTTGAGGGAATCGGGGCAAAACTCCAGACCGAAAGCGAGTATACTGTCGTTAATGAGGTGATTGCGGGAGGTCCGGCATTCAAGAGCAATACACTGAAAAAAGGGGATAAAATTGTTGGGGTTGGCCAGGGAAAGAGTGGTGAAATTGTGGATGTCTTTGGCTGGAGAATCAACGATGTGGTAAAATTGATCCGTGGAAAGAAAAACACCATTGTTCGCCTGAAAATTTTTCCGGCAAGCCAGAACGGACGTGGACCCGACAAAATAGTCACACTGATACGAGAGAAGGTAGACTTGCAGGAACAGGCTGCGAAAAAAAGCATTATTACACAAAATGGAGAGCGCATTGGTGTTATTACCATCCCTTCATTTTACCTTGATTTCGAAGGCCAACAGCAGAGCACCGGTAATTTCAACAGCACAAGCCGTGACGTAGCCCGTATAGTGAATGAACTGAATACTGAACATGTCGATGGCATTGTCATTGATCTTCGTGATAACGGTGGCGGCTCGCTTGAAGAGTCGGTGAATGTCACAGGACTTTTTATTCCTACAGGCCCGGTGGTGCAAATCAGCAACTCGACAGGGGGTAAAATGGTACTCAGGGATGAAGACCGCAGGGTACTCTATAATGGTCCACTTGCCGTGCTTGTCAACCGTTACAGTGCATCGGCATCTGAAATATTTGCTGCAGCAATCCAGGATTACGGACGTGGTATTATCATTGGCGAGAGGACATTCGGCAAGGGGACTGTTCAAAGCCTCAAAAAACTTTCTGAACTCAGGCCATTTGCCTTTTTTGGCAAACAGCCTGAACTCGGTGAGATAAAGCTCACCATCGCGAAATTTTACCGGATATCAGGAGGCAGCACTCAGCATAAGGGTGTTATACCCGACATTGTCATGCCCTCAATGATTGACACCTCGGCTGTTGGAGAAGACACCTACAGCAGCAGTCTGCCATGGAGCACTATCTCTCGATCGTTTTATCGTCCGACAGCAGAGGTCAGCCAGGAAGAGATTGCACTGCTCCGCCAGAAGCATCAGGAGCGGGCATTGAAAAGCCGGTATTACCAGAATTACCTGCATGACTTGAATACACTGAACCAGATTCGCAAAAAAAAGGCGGTATCACTTCAGGACTCGGCCTTCAAGTCAGAAATAGAGAAAATAAAGCAGATTGAGGGTCAATGGGTTGTGGAACAGGATTCAACCAAAAGCCATAACAAGGATGTGTTGCTCAACCAGTCAGCCGCAGTTGTTTCTGACCTGGCAGGTCTTAAGGCAACCCAGCGCCACACCGTTACCCGGACGTTGCCTTCGTTGAATTAATAACTTGTTGAAAGAAAACCGGTCGGGGTGCGTACTACAGTCAATAAGAATAAAGATAAATCTTTTTTGGAAAAGGTTTTATCGATAACGTAAACGTTTAGGGAGGATTACCATGTTTGGACTGGGTGGTCAGGAGTTGTTGCTTATCCTGTTTGTTGTCCTGTTATTTTTTGGCCCTTCAAAACTGCCTGAGTTGGCAAGGGGGCTCGGCAAAGGAATGAGGGAGTTTAAAAAAGCACAGTCTGATCTTGAAAACGAATTCAACAAGGCCGTTGATACTGCAGCATCAACAGATGAAAAGGATGTTTCGGAAAAAAAGACAACATAAAACATAAAACAAGTAGATGCGCAAAGAGATATTGTTTCTGAAAAAATATTTAAAAAATCCCCAGAGTGTTGGTTCTGTCATACCTTCATCAGATTTTTTGGCAAAAGCTATCTTTAAGTCAATTAAAGAGCTCGATCAAACCCCGGTCATTGAAATCGGTGCGGGAACCGGAGCGATTACCAAGCATATCTCCAGCTTGAATCCGGTATTGGTTGAAATAGACAAGGAGTTCTGTGCAGTGCTTCGGGAGAATTACCCCCATTTGAAGACGATCAATTCCTGTGCGTTGGAGCAGTTAAAAAAAGTTGACGAACGGTTTGGACTGGTACTCTCAATTCCCCTGATCAACAATCCGTTCAAATCATCATTTGTTCCCATCATCAATACACTTTATGGCAATGGTCTTCTCAAATGGTGTGTGATGTATACTTATGGCCTCAAGAACCCTCTTGGTGAGGTAGATTTTCAGAGTAAAGTAAGAAGGCGATTTGTCATCAAAAACATTCCGCCAGCCTCTGTCTGGGTTTACTCATAAGATTATTGTACAACGACAATGCTGAGAAAAAGTCTCTTTCTTTTTATGGTTGCATCAGGAAGTGTTACTCCACTTTTTGCCCGAAACAGCGCAGAGCCAGCCTCACCCAAAGTTGCGACGCTCCTCAAGCCGACTGCCGCAGAAAAGGAAGCTGGTAACTATATCAGTAAATATTTGTTGCAGAACCACTACAGGAAGGTTGCCGTCAATGACTCCCTGTCCCGGCAGATTTTTAACCGTTATATCGATAATCTTGACGGCAGCAAAAGCTACTTTTTGGCAAGCGATGTTGAACGTCTCAGAAAGAATTACGAGAACAAGATTGATGACGAATTTCTTGCCGGCAAAGCGACGGTCGGGTTTGACATTTACAATCTCTTTCTTATACGGGCCAGGGAGAAAATGCGGTACATGATGGCTGCTGCTGATACGGTTCATCTTGACTTTTCATCACCTGAAGCCCTTGATCTTGATCGGAAAAGCGATCCGTGGCCTGCTGACCTGCGTCAATTGACTGAACTATGGAGAAAAGAGCTGAAATATCAGTGGCTCAACCTGAAATACTCCGGTGAAAGTAACAAGGCAATTCGGGTGACGCTTGCAAAAAGCTTTACAAGCAGACTGAATCTTCTGAACCGCCAGAAACCGGAAGATGCTTTTCATGCCTATACCTACGCATTGACAACATCGTTCGATCCCCATACAAACTATTTTTCTCCGGACGAATATCAAAACTTTCAGATCGACATGAGTCGATCAATCGAGGGGATAGGGGCCAAACTTCAGACAGAAGGGGAATATACCGTTGTCTATGAGCTCATTCCAGGGGGACCGGCACTCAAAAGCAACACACTGAAAAAAGGGGATAAAATTATTGGTGTCGGCCAGGGGAGAGCCAGAGATATTGTTGATGTCTCCGGTTGGAGAATCAATGATGTCGTTAAGCTGATCCGGGGGAAAAAAGGCACCATTGTCCGACTGAAAATTTTGCCGGCAAGCCAGGGCGGACGCGGGCCGGAAAAAATAGTTGAACTGATACGCGACAAGGTCAACCTGCAGGAACAGGCCGCCAGGAAAAGCATTATTGTGCAGGATGGAAAAAAAATCGGTGTTATTACCATACCTTCGTTTTATCTTGACTTTGAAGGTGAGCAGCAAAATACAGGCAATTACAACAGCACAAGTCGCGACGTTGCCCGTATTCTTGAAGAACTGAATGCAGAGCATGTTGATGCTGTCATTGTTGATCTTCGTGATAATGGTGGCGGTTCGCTTGAAGAGTCTGTAACGGTTACCGGACTCTTTATACCAAGTGGACCCGTTGTTCAGATCAGTAACTCAACTGGCGGAAAAATGCTACTCAAGGACGAAGACAGCAGGGTACAGTATAGTGGTCCGCTTGCCGTGCTGGTCAATCGTTACAGCGCATCAGCATCAGAAATTTTTGCAGCAGCCATACAGGATTACGGCCGCGGTGTTATTCTGGGGGAGAGGACATTCGGAAAAGGAACCGTTCAAAGCCTCATCAAGCTTTCAAGGCCAGACTCTTTTGCTGGAAAGCGGCCTGAGCTGGGAGAAATAAAACTTACCATAGCAAAGTTTTACCGGATCTCGGGAGGCAGTACACAACATAAGGGGGTTGAGGCGGATATTACCATGCCCTCGATGATTGACACGGCAAGAATTGGCGAGGATACCTATACCAGCAGTCTGTCCTGGAGCACGCTCACTCCCTCATTTTATACCCCTACTGCCGACATCAATCCGGGAAAAATTGAGATACTCCGGCAAAAATTTCAGGAACGATCATCGAAAAATTTCCTCTATCAGAGCTATCTGCGTGATTTGGATACCCTTGATCACATTCGTAAAAAGAAGGCCGTATCACTTCAGGATGCAACGGCCAAATCGGAAACAGAGACGATCAAAAGAATAGAAAAAGAGTGGATCAAAGAGCCTGAAGCCACCAAAGAGCCGAGCAAGGACGCTGTGCTCAACCTCTCGGTGGCCGTTGCTGCTGATCTGGCAGAGCTTGAAGGCGTACAGCCACCTGCAAAAACTCTGCCGTTATTACCTTAAAGCTCTTTTCTGGCAATCGCAATCTGGAGGGCAACCGAGTCAAAAGAGCAACTGCCGTGGGTTTTTTTTGAGTTCACACTCACATCTGCCTTGAGAGAGTCGTAGATATCCGGTTCAAAAGCATCGCAGAACTCCCTGAACTTTTCTATCGGGATGCTGGGCAGAGTAACATCCGAAGCGATGCTCCAGGTAACAATTTTACCGGTAATACGGTGGGCATCGCGGAACGGAATCTGACGCCGAACCAGATATTCTGCTATTTCTGTCGCAAGACTGAGATCTTCGGCAGTCAGCTTTGCCAGTCGATCCTCCTTCAGCTTGGTATGCTCAAGCAGTTTGGCAAAGATGGTGACACTTCCGATCGTTGTCTCTGCGCTGTCGAACAGAGGCTGTTTATCTTCCTGCATATCGCGATTGTACGAAAGCGGGAGCCCTTTCATGATGGTCAGCATGGCCATAAGATTGCCATAAACCCTTCCTGTTTTGCCCCTGACCAGCTCGGCGATATCGGCATTCTTTTTCTGTGGCATGATTGATGACCCCGTTGCAAAAGCGTCGCTGATCTCAAGATAACCGAACTCGTAAGAGCTCCAGAGAATCAGGTCTTCAGCAAACCGCGACAGGTGCATCATGATCAGGGAACAGTCAGAAATGAACTCAATAACAGTGTCACGATCACTGACGGCATCAATGCTGTTTGCAAAAAGATCGTCAAAACCAAGCAGTACCGCGGTTCTTTCCGCATTGAGCGGCAGAGTGCTTCCGGCAAAGGCTGCTGCACCGAGAGGAGAGATATTAACCCTTTTCATAAGATCATGCAGCCGCTGACGATCGCGGTTGAACATGTTGAAATAAGCCAGATAGTAGTGTCCGGCAGAAATCGGCTGGGCACGCTGCAGGTGGGTATAACCGAAGATAATGGTTTTGTGATAGCACTCTGCCTTTTCAACAAGAACCCCTAAAAGTCCTCCAAGAGCATCCTGAAGTTCGGTAATCTGGCGGCGCATGTAGAGACGGGTATCGGTTGCAACCTGATCGTTTCGACTCCGGCCAGAATGAAGTTTGCCAGCGACAACTCCGACCTTTTCCTTCAGCCTGTTCTCAATAACCGTATGAATATCCTCATCCTCCCAATGGGGAAGAAGTGTGCCGCTCGTGAGTTCCTCCTCAATCTCCCTGAGTCCGGCAATAATTTTGGCAGCATCCTCAACACTGACAATATGTTGTTCGGAAAGCATGGTAACATGGGCAATGGAGCCCTGAATATCCTCACGATAGAGTTTCTTGTCGACATGAACCGACGAAGAAAACAAAAGTGCATCGCGGTCAAAGGGTAAGGAAAATCGGCTCTGCCAGAGCAATTCTTTTTTGCTGTTCATAAACATTTTTGTTGTTTGGGAGTTGAACTGTCGCGCAAAATAGCAAATTTTATTCTTTTGCCTTCTTTCCGATGCCTGTTGTCCGCTCACGATGCAGGGCTTTTTTTGATGTCGATTACCAGCAACGTTCGGAAACTGTTAATAAGGCAACAGGCAAGTCACCTGTTGGCGGTCTATAGAGCATTAATCGAATAAAACTATTATTCAAAGAAAATGGTATTTTACTCTCATACAGGGTGAACGTTGATTGCTGCATGTCAAAACGGCAGGGAACCGACTACCCGTTCGGGATTATCCGATGGTATTGCACAAACACTTCAGAACACTCCAATGCAGGAAGAAAAAAACAAAAATAATCAAAAGAGAGTGGCCAAAGCTCAAGCGTTCGACAATAGTATTTCCGTTTTGTTTGATTCCTTTCCTGAACCGGTTTTTATTATCAGTCGTGACGGAACCATACTTGAAGCCAACAGTACCTTTGCGTCAAAGTTTGGCAAATACCAGAAAGAGTGCCTGGGTGCCAACATATACGTGTTGCTTTCTTGTGATCTGTTAATGCCTGAACTTGCAGCACAGTGCAGAAAAATCACCGAAGAGGTTCTGCGCACAGGCAAGCCACTCTCTTTTGATGATATGCAGGATGGGCAGGCCTACCGCTCAACACTCTATCCTCTCCGCTCTTCAGAAGGTGCTATCACCCGGTTACTGATTATGGCTAAAAATGTCACCTCGCATAAAAGAATTGAGCATGAGGTGGAAAATAAACAGCGCTTCATACAGACACTTATTGATGCCTCCCCTGGGGTATTTTGTATGGTTGACAAAAACAGGCGGTTTACTGCATGGAATGCTTGTATGGGCGACGAAATTCTCTGCAAATCAGACGGAGAGATTGCAGGCAGTGATCTTCTGTCAATTATTTATCCAGACGACCGACCTCTTATCCAGCAAACAATACGGAATGTCATCACCGAAGGCGTTGAAGAACACGCTGAAGTGAGGGTTCTGTGTGGTGGTGGTTCAACAATCCGATGGTTTGTCCTGAAGGCCAAAAGAGTCGTTATCGACGAAAATTTCTTTTTGATAGCAACTGGTATTGACATCGATGAGCGAAAGCAGGTCGAATACGCCTTACAACTCAGCGAAAAAAAGTTCCGCACGATTACGGAGCAGTTGGATGGAGAGGTCTTTATCTGTAATCAGGAAGGAATCTTCACCTATGTATCTCCAGGCTCTGCAAAAATCTCAGGCTTTATGCCAGAGGAGATGATTGGCCATCGATTTACCGAGTTTCTCGCCGAAAAGGAGATTCCAGAGGCCATCAAAAGTTTTTCCGAAATACTGTCCAAGACTTCGCAGAAAAGGGTTATTGAACACTGCATGAAAAGAAAGGACGGTTCGATGTATTGGGGAGAACTGCATGTTCAGCAATATGAGAACGAGGAAAATACCGGCACGATCGGCTTCTGCGTTGATGTCACCAGACGCAAACGCTATGAATCCTTTACCGAATTCCGCCTGCGTATTCTTAAGATGGCAGAGTCACATTCAACAGAGGAACTTCTCAGGGCAACACTCGACGAAGCTGAACAGCTTACAGGGAGTCCCATTGGTTTCTGCCATTTCATCGAAGACGATCCGGTTTTTCCCTCCCTGAGGGTTGAGGCATCGAATATTCAAAAAACGATGCATGGAATGAATAACGGTGATATGGCACATCCGTCACTGGCCGACTCAGGTTTATGGGCCTCCGTAATGACGCATAAGCAGGCATTGATTACCAACAATTACAGCTCGGCGGATCATGGAATCAGGTTTGCGGATGGCCATCCCCAAATAACCCGCACGCTTGTCGTTCCCATGATTCAGGCGGGCAAAGTGATGGCCGTTCTTGGAGTAGGAAACAAACCGGTCGACTATAATGATGATGATCTTGCTCTGTTGCGTACCCTTACCTCTATCGCCTGCGATATTGTCTCCCGCAAACATGCAGAAATGCAGGCAAATGAGATGCAGGAAATACTTGCTCAATCGCAAAAAATGGATCTTGTCGGACAGCTTGCCTGTGGAATCGCCCACGATTTCAACAATATGCTTGGCGTGATCCTCGGTAACATAGAAATGGCTCTGGATCAAACAGAGACTCTTGAAGAGCCGTTGCAATACAACCTCAAAAATATTCTTGCAGCAACAAACCGACCAGCAAATCTTACCCGTCAACTCCTTTCCTTTGCCCGAAAAGAGACGGTAATGCCCATAGTTCTCGAACTGAATGCCCTGGTCGAAAAGATGCTCACCGTTCTGAGACAAATGATCGGTCATAATATCACCATTATCTGGAAACCCGACACGGCACCTGCTTTGGTAAAAGCTGATCCCGCACAACTTGACCAGATTCTCATCAATCTTTGCCTCAATGCCCTTGATGCCTTTGATAACGGTGGCGGCATCATCACCATCGAAGTTGGTAAATCCTGTGATTACAAAATTCTTAAGACTCCCCACTATCCCTGCACTGTCCCCGGCGACTATGTAACGATTTCCATCTCCGATAACGGCAAGGGTATCGAAAAAAAGCATTTTCCCCATATTTTTGAGCCCTTTTTCACGACAAAAAAAAAGGGAAACGGATACGGCATGGGGCTTTCGACGGTCTATGGGATTGTCAAACAAAACAGCGGCTGTCTGGAATGCAGAAGCGAAGAGGGTGAAGGGACGACCTTCAAAATCCACCTGCCACGATACAGGGAAGAGGTGTTCGCTGATCCTGGCGAAAGTCAACAATCCTCAACAGCAGACAAATACGGCAAAGAGACCATATTGCTCGTTGAAGATGAACAGGATATCCTTGAACTCTGCAAAATTGAGCTCGAAAACAAGGAATACAGGGTACTTGGTGCACTATCACCCCATGAAGCAATTCGGCTTGCCGAAGAGTATGAGGGAGTCATTACGCTCCTTCTGAGCGATGTCATCATGCCAGGAATGAACGGATGTGATCTCTTCAACAAGCTTCAACAACTCAATCCGTCACTCAAAGTTCTCTTTATGTCCGGCTATTCAAGCGATGTTGTTGCCAAGAAGAATTTGCTTGAAGAGGGGATTAATTTCATCCAGAAACCCTTCTCCCTCAAATCGCTTTCAAAAATGGTGCAGCATATCGTGAACCAATCCTGAACCGCTATTTATTTTGCCGTTGAAGCGCCTTTTTGGAGATGGATTGTTCAATATTCGAGGCGAATGAGAGGCTGCGCATGAGGTCGAGCAGGTTTTGTTCGACCTTGAGGTTCAGTTCCACAGGCCGTCCGCCCTGACATTCGGGGTTGTTCCCCTTGAGCTGTATTGTGATGGTTGATTTGCCATCCCGGTCCATGGTGATTGTGGAGAGCAACTCTGCGTAGAGAAAGTTCGAGAGCGCCTCGTAGGTGACTCGCAGTCCCTGATTTGCTGCGGCCCGCTCTTCAGGGGTTGTGGCATAGATAATTTGTCCCGACTGCTCGGCATTCACTCCTCCCTTCATGATTTCAAACAGCTCGCCATTCACTTTTATCGGAATGGTACCCATCACCTTTCCGGTTGCATAGAGCTTGCTTGTACCCTGCAGCTCAAGCAGCTTCTGGATTGGGATGTTGTTGAGCTGCAACACGGTTTCGCCACTCTTTTTGGCCATATCATAGTCAATATGCCCGACAGCAATTCTTCCGCCAAATACTCCTGCACTGAAATTTAAAAGGGAGGCCATATTGAGGTTTTTGCGGTTATGCAACAGCATAAGCTTGCCCTTGGGCGAGAGGAGCAGCAGCTCACCACTATCGGTTCGGCGCAGCAGGTTTTTCAGGCTGAAGTCGATGGTGGTTGCACCGTCGAATGAACGGTTGATGAGCAGCTCTGGCTCGCTGAAGGTATAATCAGCATCGGCACTCTCTCGGCCGAAAGCAGGCTCCTCAGCACTTATTTCTGTTGCGGGAGGAGCGAAGGTTATTCGGCCTCCGCCGGAAGATTGCAGATGCGCATTGCGGATGGAGAATTCTCCTTTTGAGAAAATGAGCGGGAGAGTCCCGTTTACCTTCCCCTTGAGGGAGCCCCTGAAATCGCCATGCAGGCGAACCCGCTTAAGAGCATTAACCTTGTCAAACTTCAGAGTAAGCCCTATGGCGTTGGTTGACGGCTCAAAATTGACAGGGGTTGAGGTGACTCTTCCGCCAAAGAGCGTTGCCGACAGGTCACTCATCGAAAGCCCCGAAAATTTTTCGTTCCGGCTGTTGAGCACTACTCTTGCATCAAGATT
>SESB01000901.1_pt1 | contig 20852 bp, 24 predicted proteins | sample 3171441 | NCBI WGS metagenome assembly SESB01 (sample SAMN06051867, study PRJNA518727) | freshwater metagenome | biome: subpolar coniferous forest; feature: holomictic lake; material: water; isolation source: holomictic Lake 227, 6 m depth | place: Canada: near Kenora, Ontario | collected... | reverse complement strand
ATCAACTCGGCGAACTTTTCTCTTAACGGTTCAGGAAGCATAATAGTGGCATACTGATGTTGCTTTGAGAACTCTTCTATAGAATTGTCCCAAAGTTGTTTAATCGTCTTGTTCATTTTATAATCTCGTCTTTACCATATTCGTCCCAGCTTGTAAACTGTTCACGTCCTGTTAAACTATGTAGCGTATGACACCAAACACCTGGATTACTTGCCTTGAAGTCTTTGTCGTCTAGCTTTATTGTAGCATTATATCCTAACTGTGTCAAGTATGGAATCTTCACAGATAGTTGAGGAATAAACTGTCGATGCTCAACCAACGGGCCGTCCAAAAGTCCTTCAACCTGTGCCACATCTAAATCCAAAGTGCACCACATGTCTGACTCTAACCAGTCCATAATCATCCGTTCCCAAGCAAGCCAAGTAAAAGAATCAGTTGGAATTTTTGGAAAACTTTGATTAGCACCAAAATAGATATGAGTAATAGGATATCCGCCTAGCATATAGTGTGTTTCGAGAGCCTCTGCGATGGCCTCTCGTGATTGAACCCCAACAACAAATAAGGTAAGATGACCGAACGCTGGAGTTTTTTCAATTTCCTTGCCAACGAAGAATGTTACTGCTTCGCTGGTACCGGTTTCATAATCACGCTTCATTTAGGTAGATGCCCACCAGAGAACACCAATGACAATTACCAATCCTACTAGGAAGATTCGTCCATGCCGTTTCTGTGTTGCAAATTCTTCTTCCTCGGACCCATACTCAAATCCAATTTTATCTTTTTTCATTTATTTTCTTTCTAAGTTCAGTATTTTCATCTACTAACTGTTTGGTTAGTTTCTTATAGTATAACAGATCTTCTTCTTGTTGTGTTTTTTCTATAGTGCATTTTTCTAAATCTTTAGGAATATCATTGACCCGTTTATTTAGGCCTGCGAGGTAGCCAAAAAATATTCCTACTAACAACCAAATAATATCAGTTGTCATTAGCCAACCTCACCTATAAGTTCAGTTTCCAACGCTCTTAAATCGTCATCGTCTGGGTTTTCTAAATCAACTTCTGCTGAATCAGTTACTGTTTCAAGTTCAAACAAACTACCAAATGTATTTGCCGCAGGACCACCTTGTAAGCGGGCACCTTCTAGGGATTTCAAAAACGGACCAGCTTGTTCAATTAGTTCAAAGGCTTCTTCTTTAGTAGCAGTATTAAACAGGTCTTCAACAAATGTGGAAAAGAATAAAATGTTACGTGGAACCCAATCTGAATACTCATCGCTCATATCCTGAGCTTTAACTTTTTTCCAGTGTTTCCAAGATAATTTATCTTTAGTCTTGGCAATTTCAATGTCCATTAACTGTTGAGCACGTTGAACAGCACGAATATGACATTCAACATTATGACCCATCATTAGTGCGTAGGCAAAACTATCCCACGATGTTTTGTTTGGAATCTTACCTAGTTTGTTAAGACGAGGAACTTCATGATAATGCTCTGAATTTAAGTGATCAAATTTAATCTGCTTGCCCTTGGCATCCACTCCTAACTCTGCATCAGTCTTTCTAGTACCTACATTATAATAGGCAATATCGCCCATTGTTAATCTGCGGCCAAACTCTGATTCAAATGGGAATGGAATGTCGGATCCTGACAATGCTTTGTTGTCTGGGGCTTTGTCCATAATAACACTCCAACGCTTGGGCGTGTGGACTGCATTGGTATAGACAAGTCCGTGTGCTGTTGCGATAAACGGTGATGCGCAGTCAAAAGATACGGTAAATTCTTCATTAATGTGCTTTCTAATTTGTCGTTGAATAAGAGTCAAGTAGCATGACCAATCTAATTGGGCTGTGCCCAAAAAGTGCATCCAGTTCTTACCTTTTAATAAATTATCTTCACGTAGTGTGATCAAGCGTTTGAGTGTGATATCCATCTTACACATATTGGCACCACCCATCGCCCAACCTTCTGCTTCACGTCCAGCATACTTGCCTGCAGGATCTGAAAACTCTTTTACACCTTGATACCAACGTTCTGCGGTATCCCAATCACCACCTTGTAATACATTGAGCCATTTAGTCTGACCCAGGCGATTCATCAAGAAGTAGTCATTGTTGAAGCGTGTCTTATCCAAACAATCTTCAAATGACTTCAACCCAGTCTTTGGACTATGGATATGATCACATGCCCATGTTGGAACGTCCAACATCATTGACCAATCTGCTGTAAGTTCAAGCCACTCTAAAATACTTTGACGAGTTTTGTTTGCGGCAGGACCATCAAAGTTTAACCAATCAAACTTAAGAACACCCTTACCAATCTGATATCCACCTGAATCACCTAAGATCATTGTGTTTCCACGATCTCGTTGTTGAATCATTGATTCCTGTGTCATAGATTTATTAAGATCCAACTGAGCGTGACCTGCTGAATACAAACCATACTTGTAGGTAAAGTAGCCTTCTTCAGGATTTAGAAAGTTCATACCTTCAATACCGCGATCAAAGCCCGCAGGAATACGTTCATCTGGAATAAACTTTTCTAAACGCTGTTTAGCAATATATGTTGAATAGAATGAACTAATTGCTGGCAAGTAGACAGCATAGTCTTTCTGAAATGGAGTTAAATTGACTGGTGGAGTCTTCATTGATTAAGCCTGTGCTGGAATAATATACTTGTAAGTAGCAATACCGCTGTCTAGTTCAATCTGCATAGCGCCATCATTACTAATGCTTAATTTGCAGTTGTTAACATCAGCAATTTTCAAAATGCTCAATACTTGTTGTACTGGCCATGTCCATGCTTTGTTTAGAGTTCCTGCAACACCTGTAGCAAAAACAAATTCGCCACCGTGAGTTGATTGATCACCAAAAACAAACTTAAGGTTACCATTCTCAGTCTTAGTTAAGAATGTAGCATGTTCGTTATTAGCAGTAGCCTGATAGTTAAACTTCTGAATAGCGGCTAACGTTGGTTCAATTTCTACGTCCCACTTAACACCACGGAACTTAATAGTTTTAAGTTTCTCGTTAATAATTTCAGTGTTCATGAAACGATAATCGTTCTTGAAATCGCCCGCGGCATTTTCAAAATGTAAGCCTACTGGAATAGTATCGCCGTTACGATCTGCGGTTACTATTTCAATCGAAGCATTTTCTTTGTATTCTGGACAGTCTAAATGAATCTTCAACTTGTTAAGTTGTGGCATACCAAATACACCCTGCATTTCTAATACAGGTGCATTTACTTCACCGTACATAATAACTGTACGATCGTCTGCCATTGAATCTAGTTTAGTTGCCTTATCGTCGCCTGTTACCTTTACGATATCAAGAAAACCTAGGCTATGTGTATGTGTTACTACGTCTTTAAGCAAATCTAGCATATATAACTCCTTTTGTATATTATATTTAGAAAACTGAGTAATGTCAAGTAAATTTTCATTCAAAATCAAAATCTACGTTAAAACTTACGCGAAACTCTTCACTAGAGTAGTGTGTTACGGAATGGATAGTATCTCTAGTCATTACAATAAAACCAGGCGGGTTAAAAGGTACAATTATTAAATCGCCTGTTGTATCATTAATACATCTAAACTCTCCACCGTAGTCTGTTTTTCCTTTAATCCAAAACAAACATAAGTACGGATTTTTAGTAATTATTTGGGGAACAGGTACATCATAGCTAAAACCGTTTTCGTTGTGCCATTTAACTTCGTTTATAACCCCCATATACTTGGTTATATTTAGGCATCCTCTATTAGTGATGTCTAATTTACTTTTAAGTAACATTTCTAAATATTCCTTAAATTGCACTTTAAATTCTGGAGTAAAATCTTTAGGGTATTTTTTTTGTTGAAATCCCAAAGATGTATCAGCAGTTGCAACTAACGTGTTAACCTCAATGTTAAAAAACTCTGGAAATTGAGTTAATGGATATGGTTTAAAAAGTTCTATAGTCATTATTCAAAAGAAAATAAAGAGCCAAAATTATTGTTCTGCGTTGTGGATTCCAAATCCCACTCTAGAACCCCAATAAGGTTATCTAGTTTATTGTTGATAATGGCAGTTTCCATAGCACTATCATCAAAAGGTAAATCCTTAAACCACTGCGGTAATCGCATTTCGTCTACTGGGTAAGCGACTGAAGTATAGCCCAACGGATTCTCCTTCATCTTACACACAATGACTTTCATCCCGTCAACGACCTGCTGACTGTATTTGTCACTGTTCATACGCTTGAGAGTGTTCCAATTGATACTTGCTCGAACGTGTCCAGGCATGTTGGCTTTTCCAGCTTTCTTTTCTTTGGCTTCGTACTCAGCAATGTTGTTGGCACGTTTTGGGCTACCCTTCTCCCAACCGGGTCTGCTCTTAAACTCAGTGCGGAATTCGCTGATACGATCGAGGATTTCAGTTTCCTCTGCGCCATTAAGCACTTTGGTTAGAATCTCACTTAAGAAGTTCTGCATAAATTCCGGAGTATCACTACGCTTGAGGTCTAATCCCATAGCCTTGATCTTACCTGGGCTATCTTCTGCATCCTGTCTCTTTCCATCTTTGTCGTAATACAGTACAGCATACCGCTTCTTGGTAATGAATAAGCCTTTGATAGCAACTAGCTCTCGACCTGCTTTAATAACATCTCCGCGGCTCTTTGGACAATGGAAATCATCTAACATAAACTGTGGAAAGGTATTATTTACTTCGTCACTAATTTGATCATATAACTGCACTACGGTTTCTTTATTCCAAGGAATTAAACCTTTGTTGATATCATTCTTAAGTACAGGCCAAGCAGTAAAATACACAGAGTCAGTATCACCGTAGATAATGCTCTTACCTGTATAGTCGTATTCACCAGCAATATATTCATTTACCTTTGCGGCCATATGACGAGCAATTCGACGCCCTGTAAGGGTAGTAGATTGCCCAATGCGCTTATCAAAGAACCGACAACCGGGATTAAGAATAGCACCATAGAGACTGTTAAGGTTAATCTTCTTAACCAACTGACGCTTGTCCCAATATTCTTCTTCAACCTTATTTTCTGCTTTGATACATTCTTTTAATTTGGCCTGCATATCTTTACGTTCACTATACCAACGCTTTAACAGACCTGGGATAACCCCTTCTCGTTCGTAGGTAAAGATTGTGCCATTAGCTGATAACATCCATGGTTGATTGCTATCAAAAATAACATCGTGTAGTTGAGCACCACTTAACACATCTGTTGAGCCATCTTCCCAATCCACAACAATATCATGGCTAATATCTTTGCTCATAACAAATTCATATTCGTTACTACCAAACTTGCCCTCCCATGCCGCGGCAAATGAGCTACCCTTGGCTATCTTGGCTTCGATCTCGTCTTTGGTATAGTCTTGGCGCAACTGCCCAATAATAGTCTCCGGACCCATGTTAAGTGCTCTAATGGCACTAGGATACAGTGAATTGATATCCATGCTTCCGATCCAGTCATGCAATCCTTTTTTAGGATACGCAACATACGCACCAGCCGCTTGATTATCACCGCGATCATCTTGTCTAGGACGACTTGGAACAATAAGTCCTTTATGATGAGCTTCGTTAATAATAGCCTGTTCAGTAACAGCAACGGCACCCATTGTTGTTTGAATCAATACAGTATTTTCGTGAGCAACCGTATTAGCAAGATCAATAAACTTTAATTTCTTATCTAAATCATCAAGTAGTTTACAGTCATTAATGTTATATTCAATAAATGTACGGAAGTCATTATTATATAACTGATCTAATGTACCTTCATACTGCGTCTTACGCTGTCCCAGTTCATATTCAGCAATAGCATCAAGTCGATAAGAGTGTCGTTCTTCGTAGGTATACTTGCGATATAGTTCTAATGAGTCAACGTGAACCCGCCCAATCAAATCATAGGTGACCGCGGCCTTGCCGTACTTTTCATATTCTCTACGCTTGGGAAATTGATCTAATAAACAAAAGCGTCTTGTATCTTCTTTACTTAGAGTTTTAATCACACGATTAACTGTGTACGGAATATCAAATCCTTCCGAGTTCCAACCCGATAATACATCAGCATCTTCAATAATGTTTAGGAACGCTTCAAGCATATCTCCCTCATTATCAAACAATACTGTATTAGGGAAATCTTTAACCTGTTCCTGTGCCTGCTCCATAGTCAGCGTCTTTGGAGGAACAGCAAAACATACCATTGTTTCCATCCACTGTAGATAAACAGCAATAGCAGTAATTGGCATAAATGCATCTTCAGGTGATGCATAACCACGTTCTGGGTCAAAGTCGACCTCAATATCGAAAAAGGCTACGTTTAGTTTTGGCGCATCTTTGCCTAGGTAGTTATCTTCTAAACAACGGAATACCGGATTGATATCACTTTCAAATAACTTGTGACCCGAATGTATTTTTTGTTCTTTAGTGAATTCTTTCCAATTCTTACAAGTAACTCTTGCAAGCTGGTCCCCATAGATTGACGTGTACTTGCCTTTTTGATCAGGGTAATAAAATAAGTAACGTGCTGGGTACTGCTGAAATATACGACCTTTTTTTGGGTCACGTTCTACAACGGTGACGATATCCGTCTCACGATCCCATCGTGCATCTACATAACTCATACTCTCTCCTACCGCTTATGGCCGGCAACCTTCACTTAGCGATTTATGGCTCGCAGGACCTTTCTCATTTTAACATATAAACAGCAGTATCGCAATACCCTGTTACATCAACATCTGGGACAGTTACAAACTTATATCTGTTCCATAATGTTGCAGTATTATTTACACCTACTAAACTCATGCCCTTATATCTTTGGGAAAAATTTTCTAGTTTTGGCATTAGTTGTTTAACAATTCCTTGACCTCTTATCCCCGGCAATAATGATATATCGTGTATATGATATACATTTGCACCTATAAATGCTCCTAACAAACTGTTAAGTTTTGGAGGACGCATCTTAAACCACGGATGACTGAACGCATATCCTTGAACGGTATCTGTAGCATATACAAAACAACCTTCTGGAAACAGATTTAATTTTTCTTCAAATACTTCCGGTGCTTCAAAAAACTTTTCACCCCAAACAAAACCGGCAATGCGATTAACATCTTTTAAATCAGATGCTAACATTTCTCTCCACATATTATTTTACTAACATATTAATTAGGCCAATAAAATCAATGCTAACAAGCAACAGATAATTAGCCACCATACCAAAACTCCCTCTAGTCCATGCCGCCCAACCGTACATAGCACAGCCAGCAATCCAAATAGGATAAAGCATGAGCAAAGGAGGAGTAGGGACTGTAAGGGCCATAGTAATACTACAACCAATACTAATAGCCCAAGCAAGTATTTCAACGCAAAACCTCATTGGCCATTCGCGATAATCTCGTTGAGCCCATTTGAATATATCAACAACTCCGTTGGAAATTTGATCCATTAGTCGTCATCACGATTTGGATTGACATTATCGCTTTCACGAACAGCGTGTCCGCTAATATCAACAATAGTTTCTAAATCGTCAAACTCTGTGAATACACGATCCCAGTCACCTTTCATTGCGACCTTAATTGCCTTCTTGATAGTGCTGGGTTTAATTTCTAACTCTTCTGCTACAGCTTTGATTGTGTCGTTAAGTCCTTCGTTCAAATCTTGAACTTCTTGTAGGACCGTTACACCTTCTGAAATTAACTGACGGATTTTTGCTTTTTCTGGATCGCCGAATACTTTGCTCATATTATTCTCCTATACTGCTATTATATAGGAGATTGTGTAAGAAGTCAACTGTGATTATTTCTTTTTGTTCCAATCAGCTACAGGACTGGTTGTACCAGTGTCGTCATTTTCTTGACTGCCTTTGCTAGACATTTTATTTGGCTTATATCCAAACTTTCTTACACTAGCATCAATGATATCGCGATCTGCTTGAGAATATCCAATCATAACCATATCATCAACAAATTGTCCATCTGTAGGATAATCGTGCTCGTCGTCCGGTGATCCAGCCATAGCAACACCCAGTCTATATTTGTGATAATAGTTTGTAGGACCCATAGGTGCACCCGGTACGCCTACGCTAGTAGCGGCAGGCACGGAGGCTTTCTGATTTTTATTCAGTTCTTGTTTTTCAACGAGGACTTCACGTATTTTCATTTGCCTAGACTCTTGTTTAACCTGCTTTGTAGCTGTTCTTCGTAGGTGCGTTCGTGTTCAAAAAGACGATCAGCTAGACTATCGTGTGTCCACCCTTCTTTGGCAGGATAACGCTTTTCCAATTCTTTAATACGATCACCGCTAGCGGCACCTGGATTCTTTTTACGTTCTGCTTCTCTTTTGGCAAGATTTGCATCAGCAGTAGCACTACGCTGACGATGTTGATCGAGTGCAGAACCTTCCTTCATTCCAACTCCTGCAAGTTTTAACAATGCAGCTTTAATAAATTCTGTAAGTTCTTTTGCAGCCCCGTCACCCCATTCTACGCTTTTAACAATAGCGTGTGCGCCTTCTGTATCAATTTGGTCGGCAATGTGCTGTGCTAATTCTGCAGTTAGATGTGGCAAGCCTTCTGCATCGCCTTCGTCTTCCATCGCTGGATCACGCATCATGCCTGGACCGGTAATACCGTTCATTGCTTCTGAAGTCTTTGTAATTCTACGAGCATGAACCGGACCTGGACGGGGATTTCCGTAATCCTTGCCGTCCTTGCCATCTTCACTATGCCATCCTGATACATATTCCGAAAAATCTGGAGTACCTGGTTCAAACCCATATCCTTGTACCTGATGAATAAAGTTTCTACCATAGTATGCATCAGCCGCACCTAATTCGAACGGGGACTTACCGTGAATATCTTCCCCCACTGCCTTTTCTTTACGATTAATTTTACGTTGTGCTGTATTCATATTAATACCGCGAACTGCTTGATCAATCCAATCCTTATCGCCGGTGCGTGGATTAGGTGTTGCAGCCTTTGCAGCATCTTGTTGTGTTTGACGCTTTGCTTTGTAGTTTTTTAAGGAATCAATACTTAATTCATTAAGCTGTTGTGTAAGACGATCTTCGTAGCTTTCAGCAACTTCTTTTTTCTTATGCTTAACTTCGCCTTTCTTTTCAGCTTTCTTTTTGTCCTTCATCGGACCAGCGGCCCCTCCACCGATTGCTTTGTTAGCATTCTTGGCTACAGGGTTCTTTGCTTTGATTGTGCGAATAGGATCGCGACGGTCTTTTTTGCCTTCGTTCATAATTATCTCTTAATAAGTTTTGATTTCTTTTTCTTGGCACCTTTTGGTGCGCCTACAGTACCACCAAATAACCAACCGCCACCAGTTGAAGTTACGCCTGCTATGTTACTAGTTGTGACAGTTGCCATGCCTGATGATTCGCCAATTTCAATGCCACCTTCTTCGTCTTCTTCAGCAATCTTTTCTAACATTTCACCTACGTACCAAAACCAATTTTTAAAATGCCCCGGGTTAGTGTCATAGTCCATATGAGCTCCGCCTCGAGCACTAGCAATTAAACTGTTGAATGTGGATGACTCTTGATTCTTTGCGGCAACTTTTTCCATCTCATTGTATAACTGATCAGCACCGGCATCGTCTTGGTATTTCTCAATGCCCGGGGCTAAAGAGTTATACACTGATAGTATACGTCTTGCCACTGTAGGTTGCATATCTCCCCATCTAGCAGATTCAGTTACATCTGCGGCTGACGTAGGATGCTCGTCGCTGTCGCCACTCTTGGCAATAAGGTTACCAGAGCTACGATCTAAGCTCTTTAACTCTTGAGGTTTATGCTCTTCTTCACCTTTAAGAATCTTGCGAGCACGACTAAATCCGTCCACAAGCACACTTAAACTATCTTCGTCTGCTTGATACTTAATACCGATACCACCAGCAGCTTCCCAAGCAGAGATATTACTACCTCGGTCATCAACTAATATGTTAGGAGTGCCGTCTTTTTGTTTTGCGTATTTGGCTTTGTTGGGTGTAATAATAAGATCGTCGGGCTGCGGATTTAAATTATTTTTAATCCATACACGTTTCCATTTTTCACTATTTTCAAAGTCGTTGCGTAACGGGCTTGAACAAATATGATAGTGTCCGTATAGCTTTACAACCATAGCAACAATTTGATCAGCGGGTTGAGTTTTAGGTAGGCGATTAAAAAAATCTGTGCCTATCATTTTTTGTAATGTTGGATCTGTTTTTGCAGGAGGAATATCTCTGTAGTTGCCGCTTTCAATACCGGCAAGTTTAGCATACTCTGTAAAAAAGTCTGCTAATACTCCATCGAGGTCTAGGTATACTTCTGGCTTGTTCATTTCTTTTTATCTTTCTTTTTCTTTGTTGGTTTCATCCATTGTGCGACTGGACTTACTATACCAACATCAACCGTTTCGTTACTGCCGTCCGTACTTAATTGTTTTGATTTATAACCCATTGACTTTGCAGTAGCATCGATGATTTCTTTGTCTGCTTTAGTATAGCCTATGGTTACTAGCTTCTGTCCTGATGGACCATCCTTTGCCATTTGATTGCCTGGCTCACCAGCCATTGCAACGCTGAACCGGAAAGCATGGTACGGACTACTGTTATCTAATTCAGGCCAGTATTCAGCATTTGGCAGAGAATCTCTTGCATTGAGCGAAAAATGTTCTTGGCCTATGCCTTCTAATAGATCACGTATTTTCATTACTTTCCTACAGGCTTTTCGCCAGTTAGATATGGTTTACTAAACCATAACTTAATATATTCGGGACTTCCCGGTTTAATGTTATTATCTTTCATCAACTTTACTTTTTCAGCGGCAGTTGTTGAAATATTACTACCCTTATTTATTTCTGCGTTGTGCGCACGGTATTCCTGTAATCTACCTTCTGCATTTAATCCAGCTAGATACTGTATAACTTTTAGTTCGTTTAACGGGTCGTCTGGCGCAATATAAGCGTCATCTGGGCTATCCTGCGGAATATGATCGGTAGTTATGTAGTACTGTTTCATTTCTTTTTCAACTGTTCGATTAAGCTGGCAATCTGATTCTCATACGACTCGCCTATTTTAACACAATTATTAACTCTTGTCCCACCTTTCATCTTGGTTCCGGATTTTTTATATCCTTTCCAGCATTTTGGATCTAGGCGTTGTTTGGTCTTTTTAGATTCAAACGCTGTAGCATTACGCTCTGGATTATCCTGCATACCTACGCCAGCCATTGTTTCTATTGGTTCCTCTGCCTTCTGTTGCGGTGCCGGTGCAACCTTTGCAGGCTCTTTAATGCCCATACCTTTTTTGGTAATATCCATTAGATGCTTAATCCACTCTGCACCTAATTTCTTAACATCAAATCCTTTTGACCAAGTGGCTAGTTGCTGTTGTGGAGTTGCTTTAGGATCCTTTAAGATATTTCTTAACTGACTAAAGCTCATTCCTGTACCACGCGGTGTTGCTTCTAAACTTACTTTAACATGCTCATAGCCTGGAAACTTATTAACAGCCTTCATTAGAGCTTGTGCAATATTCATTCCAGCTTGGTCTTCACCGACCATGATAATAACATTATCATAACGTGGAGGCTTGCCTGGCAACGGATTGATTAGTTCGTGTTTGATCTTTTGCATTAGTGAGCCACCTTCTTGTGTAACAGCACTAATATTGTTAGCATACTTAGGATATAACTTATGCCATGTTTGTACTTTAGTAGCGACCGGTATAGGATCGTCCTTGCCTACGGCATTACCGATAAACAAATACGGGTCGCCACCGACTTGTGCGGCTTTCTTAACTGTGTAATCAAATAGTTGTTCGTGCCCAACGTGTCCTACAAAACTACCAATGGCAACCACTGCTGTTTTGTTTTCACCACGTGGTCGTTCTGTACGAGCATTTACTTTAGCGGCATTCTTTGCCGAGATAACATCACGCTGTTCTTGACTTGTAATTTTAATAGGACCCATACGGCTATTGATAACAATGCCTTCATAGTCCTTACCTAATAAATCTTTGCCAATGATGTTTGGATCTTTAATAATAGCATCTTCCAATGCAACCTTAACTGGCTCTAGTGCGGCCTTAACTTCTGCGGCTTGATCACGTTTCTTGCTTGCCAGCATGGCTTTTAATTGTTCAATGTTTTCTAATGGAGGAACAATAGCAGTAACATCCAATGCTTCATTTTGTGTTAGGCTGTTGTCAATAAACATAATGCTACCTGCCTTGCCTACTTCTGTTAGTGCTTTAATAACTTTTTGGCTATTAGGCAGATCTTCCCCAGTAGCGGCATCAACTACACGGAATGGAACTAGTGCTAGTTGTACACCTGACGGTAGTGCATCATAGTGTATGCCTACAAACTTTAGCTTACCTTCCGGAGTTTGTGTAGCAAACGGCAAATATAATACTTCACATGTAACCTGTTTGTTGATTAGAAAGTTAGGACCTAATTTACTGTCAACTAATTTAACAGCCTTCATCATTTCATTAAACAGATCATCAAATAATTTTGCACGTCCCAACACATCTGGATCTGTTGTGCCTTTCTTTTCATGATAGTCTAAGAATCCTGCTTTGTATCTTGGCTCTGTACGGCTAGTGCCCATGAAAGGCTTTCCGTCTTTATCCTTGCCAAAACGTCCACCAAAGCCGTCTACTTTAACATTTAAGGGAATATTTTTTAATTGGAACTGACCGTTGCCTTGATGTAGCTCATCTAGTAGGTCTAAAAAATCAGCACTCTTCAGATCCCTTAAGTGAGGCATACCTTTGCGTAGTTGTGCCTTTACTGCTGGATCTTCACCAGCCTCGCCTATAGCCTCAGCTATTGGTTTTTTTTTGGCCCCGTATGCTTGTTCGTATTGTTTAGCCATAGCCACTGCTTGTTTACGTAGGGGTTTCATACCTAAATTATCTAATAGATAATCGATAGCGGTCATCTTGATCTTGAAATCTTCAGTAGGGTTATCAGCTTCGATCATCTGTGCACCAGCACCAAAGTTAATCTTTAGAAACTCTTGAACAGCAACCTGTAGTTGATTGGGTTCAAAATATTTCTGCATCAGATCTACAGTACCAACAAGACTGCTCATCATTGTTCTTTCATTACCTTCTGGCATGCGGCCAAAGAACTGTTCAAACTGCTGACTCATATCTTTGATGTAATCGCTTTCTGCGGTTGACAGTGAAATCATAACAGGAACACCATTGACCTCTGTTGGTATACCATCTTCTGGAGTTACTGCACGATACTTGGCTCTAACCCCACCACCACCTACACTGGCCACAGCAAAACTAAAATTAGCATCGTGTGCTGGAGAAGGAGGATTGTTAATGTCTACTACTAGATCTTTACCTTCGTCTCCACCAAATAGTTGCATCTTACGAGCACCACCTCTGCCAGCAAGTTTAGCAATGTACTTGCTAGTTGGGGCAATTTTAGCCAATGAACGATATAGCCATTGTCTAAACACACCCTTGATGCCTTCTTCTAAATCTTCTAGTTGACTACCGTGGCTTACTTGCGCCCATTCAGTAGGCACTTCAAATCCACGTTCATCTTTTTCGTAATCACTAAATTCTAAATCTACTTGTAGAGTAATAGGAGGATCATTTAACTTCCAATGTGCTAAGTATTGATCGCTACCTGCCTTATATCCAACTAACACAGCACTACCTACGCTTTTTCCATTATTTTTTTGTAGGAATTCTGTTATTTGCGATTCAAGGGTACGATCAATTTGTGTATCAATGTCGCCTACCTTTTTCTTTACACGCTGAAATCTTTCATCTTCGATACCGATTAGTTTTGGATTGGCATCTGACTCTAGTTGTTTTGGATCAAAATTTGGATTAGGCTGACGCAAAAACATAAACCACTTACTACTACCACTAATAAATTTTTGTACTTCTTCATCGAGTAGTTGGCTGTTCCAGATAACTCTGCCATATTGGCGAGCAAAGGTATTATTGATATCAACTAATAATTGTTTAACAACAGGAACCATTGCGGCACGATTCTTAGCATCTATTTTTTCTGCTTTGTGTACACCTGGAAGACCTGCCTGATATCCTACAGTAGGTTCACCTGTAGGAGTGTGGCTGGCTAAGTTACCACCTTCGCTGATTGGTTTTAGTTTTAAGAATTCTGGATGCGCCTTATTGAAATTACGCATAACAATGCCAGCCAATACATTAGCATCATTCTCTTCTGAGCTTCCAGTTGACGGGTCAATATCGATATGGTCACTATGCTGTTTAGCATGTACTAGCTCATGTGCTAGTGTACGTAGGATGTCAACTGGTTGACGATTAGCAATAGCTAGTTCTAAGGTATATGTGTCATCATGGAATCGACCCATAGTAGGTTGATCGCCGTGTGTTAACACTTTTTTAAGAATTATTTTTGGTAGTTTATCTAGCCCAATAGTTTTTTTGGCATGTGGCAAAAATACTTTGAGCATATCTTTAAAGTCGGCGGAGTTAGTACTTTCGTCTACTTCAACTTTCTTTAATTTTACATAATAGTCTGGACGCTCTGATAAATGATCACTTGCAATTTCTCTAGCAATCTTTGGATCACTAGTATGTTCTGATTCTATCTTTATGCCAGCTTTGAGTTGTGTGTTAACATACTCAACGCTTACTCCGTGCTTCTTTGCTATTGATTCCACACTCAGGGTGGGTTTATCTAATAGTTTAGATTCTGCGAACTGATTAACTAGTTCGTTTAATTTCATATTTTGTATTCGCCTTTGACGATATCTTTGTGACTGTGATCTGCTAGACGCTTGCAAAGATCTTCACGGAATTCTTTGTTGAATACATCATTTGGATGGCCTTGTACATCGTGTCTTTTGTAAAACTCTTCGCACCCTTTCTTAACCATAGGCATCCATAGTTTCCAATCATGTCCGGATTCTTTCTTATCTGCTTTAGCAGCGGCTTTGATCTTTTTTGCTAGGGGAAGGAATTCTTCTTTGTGTAGTTTGTCATTATCAATGATAAACCAAAATGCTTGATCTGCAAGAGCCTTTTCTTCTTCCTTTTTAAAGGTATCTGAATCCGCTTCTGCATTGTGTTTAATGTTACCAAAAAATTCGTATAGTTTCATAATAGCTCTCAAAGCCCTAAAATAGTAATACCCTGTATTTAGTGTATTTTGTAATTGATGAAAAGATTAGAAATTAAGTTTAACTGACTGTAAAGTGCCGCGGCTAATGTCTAAACGCACACGAATCCACGCATAATCACCTGTAAATTCAAAGGCATCTGCTTGTGTTGGGTGGCTAATAGCGCCACTAAATCCCCCACTAATACCAGCCCCACCTGTTGTTTCTACACCATAGTATCGTTTCTTTGTGCTGGTTACATCTTCCCAATCTTCATCGATCGGGCTTGGGCTATAACTAATCTGCATAGTACAAGTGCCTATAAACGACCCCTCAACAACGTATTGTGCTGTATGTAATTTAGAACCTAGTTTATAATAACCGCTGCCTTCTACTTTATTGCTGTACAATGTAAGCATTGGGGGAGCCATCTTCCCATCAACCATTTGCGGCATTGTAAAACTAACCTGCGGGGTATGAGTATTCTTTGTTGTATAGATACTATAAAATTCAAGTGCTTTACTTAATTGCGGCATGATCGGTTCCTAGATATACTATTTACCGTCTTTTTGAGTGTTCCTTACTACGAACTCTTGTGTCTTTTTGGCATAATTACCTAGATATAAGCCAACCATCGCCAATGTTTGTGAGTCTGCTACATAGACAAACGGACCTTGAAAATATGGGTTCTTTCCCAACATCCATGCTACTGAACCCGTACTAGCTCTAACATCACCGTTATAGTTGCTTAACCACTTTAGAAAATTCTCTCTTTGCGACTCAGGCATACTAGTTTTAAGATATACTTTATGTTTAAATTTGCCATAGGGCAACTCTTTGCATAGCAGTATTCTGCTACTATTACTCTGTAGGAATTCTAAATCATCACCGTCAGGTTCGCTAATTCCACGGACCCAGGGAGCAAGCTCTTGCTGTAAGCCTTCATATATCTTACGATCATCTGTATAGAAATTTAGATTATGATACTCGCTTCGCATCTGTAGATTAGGACCAATGAATGGTTCTAGTAAATCAATGTACTCTCTAAGTTCGATACGATGGATGGTCTTGTAAAAGCTATATTGATTAAACTGTTGATGTGCGTCACCATCGCACCATTTGCGAGTATCTTCAAGTCCCAATCGTTTGATCAGTGATGTCCCTTTAAGGCATGTTTCTACCTTAAAGGGCCACTTGCCAAAAAACAACTTATTCGTTGTTAGTTTCTTGATCATCAATTTCTACAGCTTTAGTTTTTTCAGATAGCACTTCAATAAAGTTAAATGTAAACTTCCCGTCCTCTACTCCGATTTCAACTACGCCACCGTTGATTAATTTGCCAAACAAGATTTCACGGCTCAACGGTTTCTTAATTTGATCATCGATAGCTCTGTGTAAAGGACGAGCGCCCATCTTTTTATTAAATCCTTTCTTAATTAACAATTCAACTGCTTCTGTTGTTGGCTTAACAAACACATTCTTATCTTTGATTTGTGCATTAAGTTCGTCAATAAACTTCTTAACAATCTTGATCATAGTAATTTGATCTAACTTACCGAATTGAATAATGCCGTCTAAACGATTACGGAACTCTGGTTTAAAGTATGAATTAATAGCACTAGTAGCATCACCGTCACGCTCTAAGCTACCAAAGCCTACACCGTTCTTTTCAGCATCACTTGCACCTAAGTTACTTGTCATGATAAGAATAGCATTACGAGCATCTGCTTTCTTACCATTAGATCCAGTAACAAAACCGTTATCCATTAAACCTAACAATACATTACTTACGCTTGGATGTGCTTTTTCAATCTCGTCTAACAATAGGATACAGTTTGGGTTCTCTTGTAACTGTGTAACTAACTGTCCAGCATTATCTTCAAATCCTACATAGCCCGGAGGCGCACCAATGAACTTGGCCACAGAGTGTTGTTCTTGGAACTCACTCATATCAAAGCGCACTAGTTTTACACCCATGCTCTCAGCCAAGACCTTTGCGGTCTCCGTCTTACCACACCCGGTCGGTCCAGTAAACAAGAAGTTACCTACAGGCTTATTCAAAGACTTCAAACCCGCTTGTGCAATAAAGATCTTATCTAACAAGATATCAATTGCTTTGTCTTGTCCAAACACTTTACCGTGCATATTCTTATCGAGATTCTTAAGATTGTTGTTTTCCTTAGCGGCAATTTGTTCTAAAGGTAACTTGGTTAGTTTTGCAACTTCAAATACAATCTCATCGTGATCAACAATACCGCTTTCTTCATCACGTACCTTAAAGCGGGCACACGCACAATCAATTAGGTCAATTGCTTTATCTGGTAATTGTTTATCAGTCATGTATTTGATTGAATACTTAACTGCGTCAATGATTGCTTGATTAGTAATCTTAACATTATGATGCTTTTCATAATACTTCTTAAGTCCCTTAAGGATCTTAATCGACATCGCTTCTGAAGGTTCATCAATGACCACACGCTGAAACCGGCGCATTAATGCACGATCCTTTTCAAAGTGCTTACGGAATTCTTCCCAAGTAGTTGAAGCAATAACTTTAATAGTGCCTTTACCTAATGCAGGTTTAAGCATATTGCTCATATCGTTTGAACCACCCCCAACTGCGCCAGCACCACTCATCATGTGTGCTTCGTCAATAAACAAGATAGCGTTCTTTTTCTTTTCAAGTGCGCTGATAACCATCTTTAAGCGTTCTTCAAAATCTCCGCGATATTTGCTACCTGCAATCATAGCCGAAATATCTAAGTTGTAAACAACGTGATCTTTAATAAAGTTAGGAACTTTTCCTTCTACAATATTGCGGGCAAGGCCTTCTGCAATAGCAGTCTTACCTACCCCTGGCTCACCAATCATCATAACATTAGATTTAGTACGACGTGCAAGCACTAGTTGAATTTCTTCAAGTTCTTTTTCACGACCAATAACCGGATCAATTTTCTTTGCCTTAACTTTATTGTTAAGGTTAGCACAAAACTGTACAATTACTTTTTCAAGATGTGCGCTATTAGCTTCTTCTGGTATAGCATCAATAGTTTCAATTTTGCCTTGATTAATAAAATCAATAAATGCATCTTTGTCAATCTTTGCTTCACGTAGGAAAAATAATGCATGACTTTTCTTTTCTGAAAACAGACTAACAAAGCAGTCAATCGGTTCGATGATACTACGTCCTGTAAATAATACTTGTGTAAACGCACGATTTAACATACGTTCCATTGAATGTGTCTTGCGTGGGCGGGTATCTAGATCTACAATAACAATATCATTAAGATTTTCATCAATGTGTTTTTCTAAATTTGTTTTAAGTGATTTTAAGTCAGCCCCGAAATCTAATAACAACTGTTCAAATTTTGCATCAACAACCATACTGTACAAGAAATGTTCTAATGTAACATACTCATGAGAATGTTTAACTGCCAATTTAACTGCACGATCAAAAATTGTTTCTAATTCTGAATTTGGTTCTAACATTCTTATTTCCTTTTAGATTTTTTAACACCGAGTGCCCATTTAACTGGACTTACTCGATCCTGAAATACAATACCCTCTAGATGATCTAATTCATGTAAGAAACACTTACATTCATAGCCAGCTAAAGTTGCTTCTTTTACTTCGCCCTTTGCGTTTTGCCACTGCGCCTTAATTGCTGTTGGCCTTTTAATTGTAACAAATATTCCGGGAAAACTCAAACATCCTTCTTCCAAATTGGCGATTGATTCAGTATTTTCCAGTACTACAGGATTGAAAAAGGCCATTCCGGGTTCGGTGCTATCCTTATGTCCCATAACAAATACACGGGCTCGTTCACCGACTTGATTGGCAGCTAACCCAATTCCGTCGTAATGTAACATAGTGTCTAACATATCTCGTTCAAGTTGCACGGGATCGTGTGATGGATTAGCAAAATCAAATTCTGGCATCCGTTCACGTAATATCGGGTTTGGAAATTTTACAATGTTCATTTGATGTTTAGATTTTTTAATGTAGTTTTTTGTTCTTCGGTAAGTGATGGTACTTGTAATTTAAGTTTAATTAATAATCTTCCACGGTGTTGCGAATGATTAAAATTAGGCATGCCAAACCCTGCTAATGCTAGCATAGCATCGTGTTGTGTTCCGGCAGGTATTTGAGTTTCTAAATTTTTACCATCAATACTTGTAATGTTTATAGTTGTGCCTAGCATAGCATCAACACAACTGATTTCGTATTCTTGTAACAGGTCATCATTCTGACGTTTGAAATCCATATGATCTGCTACCTGTACATTTAATAATATATCACCTCTAGCAATATTTGGAACAGAATCATCACCCATTCCAGATAGACGTAGGGTAGTTCCGTTATGAATACCTTTCGGAATGGTGATACTAAAGGTTTGTTCACGACCACTAGGTAGCTGTACTGATGCTAATAATTCTTTGCCCGTAAATGCTTCATCTAGTGTAATGACCGTTTGTAACTGTATGTTGGAGTTGCGTTGAGGTCGTTGACGAAACCCAAATATATCTCCAAATGGACTGCCTTGCCCAAAGATATGTTCAAATCCTTCGCCGCTGTGGAAATGGAATCCACCCCCGCTATTACCCCATTGTGGTTGTGGATTGTCGTATTGAGCACGTTTTTGAGAATCGCTTAGAGTAGCGTAGGCTGCTTGTATTTCTTGAAATTTGCCAGCATCACCACCGCGGTCAGGATGGTGCTTCATAGCCGCAGACCGATACGCTTTTTTAATGTCGTCGTCTGATGCAGATTTGGGTACACCTAGAATATTATAGTAATCGCTCATAGTAATATATTAATTATACTACCTTTACCGCACTATGTCAACTATTTGGCGGAGGGGGCGCTGATGCTATCGGAGGACGTGCAGGAGGTGCGTCAAGTCCTTGATTCATAGCAGTGATCTTTTCTTGTCCACGGCTCCATGCCGCAACACCTAAGACTGCACCCATGGCCATATGGAATAAGCCGCCACCTTTAAGAGTCAGCGGTTCCCATTCTTGATTTATCATACCTTGGTGATCGTATGATTGTATCACTGTCCATAATATTGGAAAAATAATAAAGTCAAATATGCACACAGCCATATACATCCACCCCATAGCAGGGCGCCATTTTGCTGACAACCAATCGTTACTTGGTGCCGCAGAGGATTGTTGTATTTCAGCCATTATTTTGCTCCGTCAAATATTTTCTTTTGGTCTACATACCATTGTTGCCAACCTTTTAGCTGATTAGCAACTTCATTGTATGTTCCGTAATTTTCTATTACAATATCAAATATTACGCTTGCACTAGCACCTGCTGGAATTTCTTTAAGCGGAGCCGGAGGAGCCATTAGTGTATCGCTAGCTTTTGGAAAGTTTTGAGTTACCGGAACAGTTTGACAGCCAACTAATACAAATACGCAAAGAGCAATTAATAACTGTTTCATTTTGTCTTTTCCTTGCGATTCATTGCGGCATTGTTTAGTACATCAATTACCCCTTGATTAACTGTACATTGTTGATTTAATTGTCCAGCAAGTTCTTGTAATCGTTTCTTATTAGTTTCAGTAATATCTTTAATACGAGCTTGTTCTTTAAGAATTTGCTCTGCTAGTTTAGTATTAGCTTCAGCGGCCGCAGTTTCTGAACGGCTGATCTTTAATTCCATTTCAGCGATGCGAGCCTTGTATTCAGCATCTTTGGCGATGCCACCTTCATACCATACAGCAAGTA